>Ga0209535_1000025_pt1 | contig 79583 bp, 127 predicted proteins | sample LinPmetageLP28_FD_184041 | JGI IMG/M metagenome (GOLD analysis project Ga0209535, IMG submission 184041) | Marine viral communities from the Pacific Ocean - LP-28 (SPAdes) (version 2) | ecosystem: Environmental > Aquatic > Marine > Oceanic | place: Pacific Ocean | collected 2009-08-22 | reverse complement strand
ACTGAATACTTTGTATCACATTGTGTGTGCTCTATGTACACTTTTTAGTTTCATTCACTTTGGTTGACTTATTCACTACCAAGTGCAGAATCTGCATACGTTAGTAATAGGTCAACCTACATCATTTGAATCGTGATCATTTATGATCATGACCTTTTCACATCAACTTACAGGTGATTCCATGACTGATTTTGATTGCCACGCAGCGACTGAACTAGAACTTCATGCTCGCAACTTTTCAGGTGAACATGCCAACGTCGTTGGTAAATGTCTCTCTAAGTTTCACAAACGAGGCGAGTTTGATTACGAACGAGCCATCAACTATGTCGAACGTAATCTAGTAATGCCTGCCGCTAAGGATTACTTATTGACTCAATGCAGTATGACTCAGTCGATACGGAATACGTTCCCTAGATCACTTCGTCTGTGGGTATCTGAGCAACTAACTGACAGCTACCGTGCAGAGTTTGAGTTAGGTAACTACTGGAATTGATCATGAAACTATCTATCTTTGATCTTCCTCGTGGTTCTAAACACTACGTTCGGCTACCTTCAGGGCGTTGCATAAACGTCCACGTTGCAACTGACAACGAAACTGTGGACGTACATGTTCAAGTTAACAGTGAACAATGGCCTGCTATCTACAGTGATTCGTTTACTCATTGTGCAAGTGGAGTGACTATATATCACTCAGCTTCTAAGTGTTTAACTCATAGTGATATCGCTTACTTACAAACTTACTTCCCTACTTCTCTCTAACCATGTCACTCCCATTAACAATCGACGTTGAGTTCATCGAGCCTGCTAGTTATCACAAACACAGTGCACACAAGTATGTGTATCTATCTGATCCAATTGGTGAGGGTGATGAACGCGTGGGGAAGATCGTTAAGTGTAGATACAGCGGTATGTTCTACATGTCGTGGGACTACATAGACATAGATGACCCTCTACATAAACGAGCCTTTGATACATTTTGTGAGTGTCAGTGTCATGTACGTAGACACGTAGGAGACTGGTGGCATCAACATCATCAACCTCAAGAGGTGACAGTATGAAACGTTTCATGGCTCTATTTCATACATGGAGTGGTACAGAATACACTCGAGATTGTATGTGCATCTATGCAAAAGATTTGACACAGGCTGCTAACAAATGGTCAGCGATGGCTAGGCAGGATGAACAAATCATAAGCCTCGTCCCTAATCCCACGGCGCAACAATATTGGGACGAGCATGATGAGCGTAGAAAGGCTCGGATGCTATGAACATTTCAAGAATCACAATCACCAGGACTGTTATCTACGACCGGATCACATGGCGTGAGGGTGGTGACGATGATGCATTCCGACAGTATGTAGGACTATGCGAGAACATCGACTTTAACGATCCTCAAACTTTTACTCAAACAACATCAATCAATTATTCAGATGACTAAGTTCAAAGGCTACGTTCTCCAACACGGAACATCTCCAGTCAATGGTTCACCCTTCGTGGTGATAATGACCATGGGTTCAAGTAACACTAAGACAGGAGATATGTGTCAACTATGGATACTCCACGAGAATATAAATCCAGTCGATGCAGTTAACCTCGGGATGGATGATACTGTCTGCGGTGATTGTCCACACCGTAAACAATCAGATGGTTCAAGGTCTTGCTACGTGAATGTCGGGCAAGCCCCGAATGCAGTTTGGAAATCATACAAGCGCGGTATCTATGGCAAGCTGTCTGATCTAAATCCCTCTGACATTCAGGGTCGAAAGATACGCTACGGGGCTTACGGTGATCCAGCAATGATTTCACCGTCACTGATCACACTGCTGAATGAGCACGCTGCAGGTCACACGGGTTACACCCACCAGTGGAGACAACCATGGGCACAGTGGTGCAAAGGAGTGTTCCAAGCTTCATGTGATTCGTTCGCTGACTACCTAGACGCCAGTGCTCACGGGTGGAAGACGTTTGCTGTTGTGGCAAAGGGTGAACAGTCCTTCAGTGGCAAGCTGTGTCCCGCGACTGCTGCTAATAGTAAGGCGCAGTGCATCACCTGCTCACTGTGCGACGGAGCTAAGACCGACATCTTTGTTGAGGCTCATGGCTCCGGTGCCAAGTATGTAACCAACTGAGGGAATTCCCCTATCATCATCGCCATGGAAACCAAGTGCTTAGGACTGACCAAAGCAGAACTGTGGGTTTTACTGGACTCACTGCAAGGGAACAACTCTTATGAACAACAAACCGATCCAGAACATTATGAGATCAGAAACAAACTGATTCGATCCCTCCTTTCTCACGTGTTCGACCCTAAGCTCACGGGCAAGATGCCTGACGAGTTACCGAGCTTAAGAGTATGAACCACTGGTATACAAACCCTGAAAACAACATCGCAGCCGCTAAGGACAAAGCCCTTGAACAACTTTCAAAGCCACAGCCTAAACTCACAGCCCTTGAGAAAGCTTTCTGGCGCAAGTATCGACGCGACCAATCCGCCTTAGCGAGGAAGAACTGTACTAACCACCACGGACCTCCGAAACCTTAACCAATTATGATTAAATCAAAGCTGGTAGAACATGTCTGAACGTGGAAATACTCCAAGTTATTACCAACTGATGAAGATTCTTGAGGTTTTAGACAAAGAACAGTTGGATTGTATCCCTACTGTTTATTGTGCTGAAACTGACGAGTACCTACCTATTGATCGGTTTGTGTTTGCGTCAGGTAGTAACCAGGTATTAGAAACTGATCACCCCTATTTTAAGATCAATGCTTGAATTCAAAACACCCACCACAGGAGAGATGTGACGACCACTACTTACTTGATTCGTTACCGAGACGTCAACAACGACTTGACTAAAACAGTTGTGACGGCTGAAGATTCTATGGATGCACTGATTAAGTTCAGAGCAGAAACTGAACACAACTTAATCTATGCCTGTATACCAAATGATTTTGAACGTTGCCCCTAAAATTAGAATGATTAGTTTTTAAATCGATGTACACCTTCGAACAACTTGCGTTAGATATCATTCGCAACTTGACTGATGAACAACAGAAGAAAGAGGTAATGGTCTCCAAAGATGGTGTGCTATCTGGAGCTACTGAACTTCGTTTGGGAGCTGATGATCAACCTGAAATCATTGAATCCTAACTTATAGTTTGACATAGTGCTCATTCTAAGCAACAATGCTTAGGGTAAGCACCTTTTTAATGGTTTACTTTCGATGACATGTTGTTTTATCAAGATGCGTGATGAATCTACGGGCTTTAGAGGTTTATTGGTGGAAGAATGTGAAACGTGGTCTGCGGCTTATGACAAAGTCAAGGAACTACAGACACTAAATCCACTTGCTTATTACTACCTTGCTAGACCAATCACAAGCTATGCGAAAGATCGAAGAAAACATGTTGCAAGCTTGCAAACTGCAGCAAAATCTCAAAGTGAGGAACACTCGCGTTGAGATTATCGACTTTCCTGGAGTTACAAAGCGTGTGAACGTTTATTTGTACTCAAAATGTATCTGCAAGATTACTGATGAAGAACTTGAAGTCAACCATCATGGATTTCTCACCGTTACAACAAAGTCTCGGATAAATGCGCTGTTGAAAGAGTTCAACGGTACAGCTGAGATTGTACAACTCAAAGGCAAGTGGTACTGGAAGAAAGTCCATCCCGATACAAGTTTTTCTTTTGCGTGGACTGAGATCTCCCCGTCCCCACAGGCATTCAAATTCAAACGATTAACTCATGAACACCCTGCAACCTCAATCGATGGCTAACACAGAAGAAGTCTACAGCGAAGCAATTTTGTTCATTCTCGATTCCATCAGCTCACACGAAAAGACCCAGCTCGAGGACGATATACGCCTGAAGCTGGATCTTGAACGTGAACTCGAGCCAATAACAGTGACGGGTTTGCTCGTCTTGAAAAGGCTGATTGAAGCTAGTGATCTTTCGCGAACAATCGAAAGCTGACTATTTGGTTTGAGCCCGGACGTAAGGCACACCCCGGTAAACAAGGACGTTGCGTCCCTCTGTTTTATCGAGGCTCCTTTCCATCCGCATCTTGTTCTGCTCACGCTTCAGTGCAGAGCGTTTCTTATCGAGATGGGTAACCAATGCAGTTTCCATGACTTTTGTTTTTGTAACTGTTGTTACTCTAATCTTTATTACTTAACTCCTGTAGTTCCTCGTGTTACACAATGTCTAAAATCAACACAATTATTTCCACTTTGCTAATTGTCTGTTGCAGCTCAATTGTCGGGATGTTTGTAACGAGAGGGATGCAAGTCCAGCTCAACAGAGCGGAGAAAGAGGTATGTGACATGGTCCACCCACGGAGACTTATTTCAATAACAACTGTCGTTGGTCACGCCTACTATTGTGTTCCCTTGCACGTGTTTTCAAAATGACTTTATCTCGTATGCTTGATAGTTTTGCAAGACAAACAAACGTCACAAGTCTCCATGCATTTCAAGTTTTCTTGGTCATTGCTGAGTCTCACCCTCTTCCTCTTTTAAGAAGCAGCCTGAAGCAGTACCCAGCATTGAGGGATGACCCAGAGACGACTTTGGCTAGGTCAGTCCGCAAACTTATCAAGACCAACATGGTTCAGCAAGTTCCGGACCCAATGGATACAAGGACAACTCAAATCTATTTGACCGATGACGGTAGAAGACTGTGGGCTCGATTCTCCCCCTGGGCTATCCACTCAGGTGACCACGCTCCAGAACTGGCACAAGTAAATACACCTAACTGGCACAACGTCTAAAGTTTATTTGGTTTTATCTCAATCATGATCAAATCATTTTTGGCTACTTTCGCCCTTCTGGGTCTTGGCACTAGCGCTATCGCAGGTCCCTATTTCAACCCCGAATTTAATGGAACGACTGTAGGCGACGATTATTTAGGCGGTGCTGTTACGCTCGACATCGGATATGAAGATGGCGGTGATGGTTATTCCTGGTTTGTCCAGGGAGGACCTGCCTTGATTCTCCCCGAGGGAACGGACAGCGACGTTGAACTGGCTGGAAAGCTGGGGGGTTCAATCGCTCTCGACGCTGAAGAGAATCTGTCTTTGTACGGTGAGCTCAGCGGGGTGACAGGCGACGACTTTTCATGGGGCTCGAAATTGGGCGCAAAGGTTAAGTTCTGAAGCACGAAAATGGGCCAGCTACAGCTGGTCCTTTTATCGAGTAGTGGTGGTCGGCTGCTTACAACCAGTTAACTGGGAAAGCTGTTGGCCGCCAACTTGGCTGATTCCTTATGTTTATGATTTAGCTGACTATTATTCAACTAAACCTTATAGCAAGGAGCAAGACTATCTTGACCAAGTTAATTCATCTGCTCGGTGTTCTCGGGTTCTTGCTCTCAGCGGGACTAACAACAGGTGCTTTAGTTCTTTACATGAAGTTGCCTGGCATCATCGCTGATGCAAAACTCGAACTGACCGAAATGGTCACGAGTTTGATCCCGATTCCTCTACCTGTAGATGGTTTCGACGGAGACTTCGAAGGCTTACCCCTTCCAAAAGAATCATCAGATTCAGAAGTCCCTCAGTTACCATTCTGAAGCAGGAATAAAGCGCAATTTCGCGCTTTATTTTTTTATTTACTTATGTTAAAACTTTGTATACATTTACAACACAACGACAATCACTGAAATTAATCAATTCCCATGAAAAAGTTTTATAACAAGTGTTTCTGTTTGTACTATCGCAAGAGACCAAACGAAAGTAAAACTCGATACAGAGTTGACACAGGGTAGAAGATGCTTTACCATCAGCTCTGTGACAACCCATCAACACCATCACATTCTAAGAACATGAAACTCGAATCTCTGCAGGACAAAGCCTTTCTTACAGCTCGCTTATGGGGCGAATGCGACCACGCTCTGGCGGAGGTCAGTGAATCTTTCGGAACACCCTGGGAGGCTGCCCGCGACACTCTCAACACAGCTCTGACTATTGCCGAACACAAAGGAGTTGAACTAGATCAATTCCAAGGACCAGACTCGCTCTTTCGTTTTCCCGAGATTGGTGCGCAAGTAATCGTGCGAGTGACTCGGCTACCGGTTCCTTGTGACGAACTTGCCAAACTCGACATCAGAATAGAAAAGCAAGAGCGGGAGCTGAAGCTTTTAAAGGCTAAGCGTAAGTCTGTGATCGAAAAGCTAAAGATCAAAGGCTTTGACTTTGTAACAGAAAAGGTGACTACCGCTTACAAGCGTTTATCTAAATGAACAATCCTGAGATTTACATCCTCCACTGCTCTGTCTCATCATCCGTGAGGCAGAGCGTGCAGATCGCTTTCGAAGACTACAAATTACCTGACGGTGTCATAGACACACTCAAGCAAGCTAGTGCTTTATCAATTCGACCAAAGCTTTCAAACGCTTTGAAGGATCACCTTCGTGACGTACGTATGCTTCAAGTGCAACTGTACGATCGGTGCACCATTAATCACGGCGATATCCATTTCCTTCATCCTGACTACTTTGAAGACGCCATGGCTCGGATTAAAGAGATCAGAGCCAAGGTAAAAGAATGCAACTTGCTTCTTAAAGATTCTTGGCCTGAAGAATATTCGAACTGGAAGAGAACTGTCGACAACTTTTTCTCTCCGCTCTTTGTGGACAAGCACGAGCTCGACCTAGTTCGCGAGGCTTACCTCAAAATGTTTCCGACTGAAGCAGAGTTTTCGGCTCCAATCAACGTATCAGTTATAGGTCCATACCCTGCGACCATGCAAAAGGTTGATGACCCTCAAACTCTTTCGAATCAGATTCAAAATGAAGCCTCTGTAAACACATCTCAAGTTTTAAAAGCTGCTTGCGACGGAGCTCTCGACAGAAGTCTTGGCACCATTGCTGAGTTACTCGATGACCTGGACTCCAGAGCAGCTAACAAGGTTGGCGACATCGTTCTAAAAAGAGACACTAAACGAGGATCGTGGCAGAGGATAAAAGATGAAATCGAACTCGCGGCAAAACATTTACCTCAGTTGGAAGGTATCCACGGGCTGATCACTTCTTTGATAAAGATCGGTCAGACAATGAGGGATGCTCCGAAAGGAGTAGAACGCGTCAACGCCTTCGAGCAGTACACTCAAATTCGTGAAGAGATACGAGAAGAATCTCAGTTTCTAGTTCAAGAAGCAACTTCTTCTAAAGGACTCGACTCTCTTCAGATGTCTTTGACGCTTACAAATAAGTACAAAGACCTTTTAACTAACCTTTCCCAGTGCGACTCCACTCATGATCTCCAAACGATTGAACAAGAGATTGAGGTTCAAACGAGCGTTTACAAGTACAGGGCTCGGCATTTACAACAAGTTCTTGGCAAAGCTCGGGAACGTGTTGCTGTATCTTCCGACATTGAAACGATCATGGAGGAAGGTGCTTCGTCGGAAAGCTTTCTACGAACAGAACTCGACTTTTAAGTACTTAGTCCCTGGTAAATCTATTCACGGGCCTTACAAACGCAAACGTAATTTCTTTTAAACATGGACACTACTACTTTCACAGACCTTCAAAATTTTCGTACACAGTTGAATAACGCGTTCCTGGAAAGGACTGACGTCATTGACGGCATCATTGCAGCCATTATCACTGAGCAAAATTGCTTTTTGTTCGGCGCTCCTGGTACTGGAAAGTCTGAGTTAGTGAGACAAGTAGCGAAGGGATTTAACAACTCAAAATTCTTTAGTTATCTTCTTTCTCCAACCACAGATCCTTCCGAGCTTTACGGTCCCGTTGCAGTTTCGAAGTTACTCAAAGATGAGTACACGCGTGATGTAAAAGGATACTTACCTGACAGCAACATAGCTTTCTTAGACGAATTATTTCGTGGAAGTTCTGCAGTCTTAAACTCACTCTTGCAAATTCTTAACGAAAGAACATTCAACAATGGGAAAGAATTAATTCAAACAGAGATCAAATCAGTCGTTGCAGCAACAAACTCTTTTCCATCAGACGAGTCACTTCAAGCGTTTTGTGATCGTTTTCTTTTTCGACCAACTGTATCTGGTTTGAAGAAACCTACAAATAAACGCAAACTTTACAACTGGGCACTAAAAGGAGGTAGACCTGATATTTCTTCAGGGCTGACTCTCGAGTCTATTTCAAAACTGCAGACAGCAGCAGCGGAGATCACAGTCACAGACACGTTTATTGACGTGTTCACAGAGTGTATAGATATGCTTGAAGGAAGAGGTGTATTTGTTTCGGACAGACGTCGTGTACAGATACTGAAATTTCTAAGAGGGTGGGCAGTTGTTCAAGGAGAAGACTCTTTACTCCCCGAATATCTACATTCGACTCTGCCTCATATCGTTTACCAAACAGAGGAGGATGTGGCAACGATTAAAGAAGTTGTTGATCAGTGTGTCCCCACAGCAGATAAATTCTTGCGATCAGTTCAGCGAGCTTCAACCGGCTTGATGAACGAATACAACTCTCTAAGAACTAAACAAATTGATAAAATCTCTGAGCTTAGTATTCACGTTGGAAAACTTAAACAGCTACATAACGACTTGAAAACTGTGGCTCAGAAAGTAGAAGCAACGCTCGATAACGATCAGATGCGATTTACCGCTGCTACCAGGTACAAAGCTACAAAAGTTTGTCAAGAAATTAATCACAACGTAGACCAAGTTGCAGAGTCAATTTCTAGGTATCAAAAATGAAAAGATCTATCGATGTAATAAGACTTGCTGAAGCAGAGCCATTGGTCCTCGCTGTTTCTGCGCTTACTGATTTTCTATGGCCTGATTTTGTACGCGAAGCTAAGCCACGGGTTAATTACTTCTCAGATCAGTACGACATCAGACAACTGAGTCGATTTGGTAAAGAGTTATTTGAATTCTTATACACCGGGGGAGACGTTAATCTTCTCGTGTCAATGGAGGATATAGAAAAATACCTTCAGGAAAAACAAGATGGTTCTAATCCTGCACTACCTAAAGGATATAAACCTGAGAATGTGCTTTGGCAAAATATCCTGATTGGTCTAGCAACTAGCCCGATATACAGTTCTGTTTATGAAAATTGTTTAGGAAAACATTTTGAATCAGGAAACACAGCTGTATGCATCCTTAACGAAATAGCTGATGTCATTGGAGAAATGATTGAGGAGGATAAATCTGTGCAAAAAGCACTAACAGTTATGGCTAGTGATTTGCAGCAGATGAGAAAGGATTTTACTGACGCTATTAAAGCTGGTGACAATCAAAAAGCTTCTCAACTCAGACAACAGGGAAAAGAGTTAGGTCAACGGATCGAGGATATTCTTAGCAACGCTAACGATAAGTACAAGAGCGAAATACAAGACAGCATTGAACAAGGCCATAAAGAGGCTGGAGATATACAAGAGGCCATGAATGCTATGGCAGGTAACCACGAGGGGTTTGGCGTCAAGTTGAACGACGTAAAACAAAAGCAAGAGCTAGCCAAACGCCTACAGACAAACCGACGATTAATGGAGTTAGCAAAAAGACTTGGAGGGATGAAACAAGCCTGGGCTCAACGAATTAGAGCTAAGAAACATAATTCGTCTTTTAGCGACATTGTTGGTGCAAAAATGTCTGACGATGTGACCAAAGCTTTTCCTTCAGAAATTGCTTTAGCTGCAACAGAAGAAGGTAAAGCTTTATTTGCGTACAAACATTCTCAAAAAACTATTCTCAGCAAAGATTTTGAAGCATCAGTAAAAGAATTAAGCAAAGGTCCAGTAGTCATGTATGTAGATATTTCTGGATCTATGGCGGGTGATTCCGAGTTGTGGTCCAAAGCAATCTCATATGTGATTGCGGAACAATGTTCGAAGGAGCATAGAGAAATACAAATACATTTGTTCGACACAGGAGTAAACCAGAGCATAGTTTTAGAGCCCCGTAGTGGTGACCACGAAGGGTTACTTAACTTTCTGATGGCTTGGTACACCAGAGGCGGAACTTCTTTCGATCAAGTTATGATTCACGCTTCTGTACGTGCTGACATAGACCCAAGAGCAGATATTTTGATAATTACAGACGGTGAGTGTCAAGTGACTGACTTAACTGTTCGTAGATTTAACGCTTTCAAAGATAATAATAAAATCGATGTCTTTGGATTCTGTATAGGTAAAAAGAGTGAAAGTCTTTTAAGGTTCTGCGATTCAGTACATTTGGTTGATATTTGTGAAGATGCAGAGTCTTCTGACTTATTTCAGAAGGCGATTAAGTAAGTCGTAATTAAATTAAATACTTATGCTGTAAGCAAGTGCATCCCTTAAGAGAAGCAATTGCCACTGTAGATTCAATATCCGAAAAGTATCTCACAAAGCTAGGCAACGCAGAATTATTGCATTGGATAGCAAATTGTCTTACTCAATATCAAGACACACGTCACGTAACGACGTTTGAAGGACGTTTAATCACATATCTTTCAGGCCCAGAGGTATTTAATGTGCTGACGTTAGACACAGGAGGAATACCAAGGTCAGAAAAAACTATATGTGTAAGTAAATATATAAGTAAAGACTATGCTTGTTTAAGCCTAAAAGAGCTTTACGGAGTAATCCAGTGTACTTCATACGAACTGTGGCACATAGTGAGAGAAGTTGAAAAGGACATATTGAAATCTAGGAAGGGTTGACTACACAATGATCATTATTACTCTTAGCGAGGATCAATCATTCTTATGAAAGTCAACTTTCAAATTGCTGGCGTCCAACTTAAAGAGTCGGAGGCAACCACACTGTGCACACTATCGGACTCACTGCCTTCAGTGACCGTCGACTTGATGGATCATGTGGACTCAAGTCTTCTTGACTGTACGAAGTTATTCAAGCTGAGTATTGAGAAGAAGCATCCAGAGCTTGCCGCTTTGGCAGCAAAGCTAGCCATGGCTACTCCAGGCTCTACTAAAAAAGTAAAGAGAAATTCAAAGAAAAAAAATCGTCACACGATCAGTGACATTCAAGTAAAGAAAGTTTCTTTGGATGTTGCCCTTGAAGAATTGCTTGTTACTCGCAACACCAGATCAGCAGGAGCAGCAATGATTCTCTCTGAGTTGGCAAGGCATTCGGACTTAACACTGCGTTCAATTGCTGTAAATCAAGCCAATAGCTTGGCAAGTGTGGGTCTATCAAAAAATTCCGAGCTGTTCAAGGGATTTAAAAAAGTAAAGAGCAAGTATTCTCCTTTCGTTGCTAAGGCTCAAAAAGGAGTCATGACCTATCATTCATCACCGGTATACGGAGCGATGCGTGATGGTCTTGCTTACCTCGTAGAAAGAGGTTTAGTAAAAGTCAGCGAGGAAACGACTTACGGCTCGACCGACAAAAAGCTGAACGAGACTCAAAGCTTTTTGCAACGCAAGGTGTACGTGCTCAACTTGACTGAACAAGGCGAGGTTCTTGTCGACACCTGGGCAGACGTTGATGAATACATCCTAAAATTTTGGGAAGGACGCGTTGCCTGAGTAAGAGCGAGCTAAGCTCAGTGGGCCGCAAATGAAGCGGCCCTTTTTTAATGCTATGCAAATCAACTACATAACGACAAGGGATCAGCTTGAAAAAGCGTTAGCTGAGTTATGGATCCTTCCCAAACTTTGCGCTGACTTTGAAACGACAGGATTAGATGCAAGAGTCCATGAACCACGGTTACTTCAGCTTTGTACTACTCAAGAAGATGTCGCTGACCGGATCGTCTATGTCATAGATTTTTTTAAGTGCAAAAACACCGACGGTCTTAAGGCTCTGATCGAGTCTCGAGAGATGCTTCTCCTGCACAACGCAAACTTTGATATGCAGTTTTTCTTAAAACTGGGTATTGATTACAAAAAGAAAATCTTTGATACTTTTCTTGCTGAGCGTTGTATCTGTGCTGGGTTTAAGGAAAAGAAGGTAAGCCCTAAAACTGAAAAAGTCTTTTTTGGAGACGTCAGTTGTTCCTTGAAGGCGGTCGTCTCAAGACGTTTAGATCTCGAAATATCGAAAGAACAACAAGTTTCTGATTGGAGTGCTGATGAGTTAGCGATTGAGCAAATTGAATATGCAGCGAAAGACGTTGACATACTTCCTAAGATCGCGGCTCTGCAGTTGACAGAGCTAGCAGCTGAAAACCTACTTGAGGTCTACACTCTCGAGAGTCAAGTTATTCGCCCTGTGGCTTTAATGTGTCACTATGGGTTCAATGTGGATGTCAATAAAGTGAAAGCTCTAAAATTTAGAAAGCAGCAGGAGCTGGACACAGCGACTAGATTATTTTGTGAGGACCTTGATCGTCGTCTCCCCGATGAAAAAAAACTCCCCAAACTTGCCGATGGATCAATCGCCATTGGAAAAAACGCTAAGAAGGAATTCAATCCTGGATCTAATGCACAGTGCATTAGATGCTTCAACGAAGTCGACACTGATTTACCAGTTGACCCAAGAACAGGAAAGCAGACTCTGTCGCAAGTCGCTTTAAGCGAATTCGATAGCGACGATTACACACTCAATCTGCTTAGGAAACGAACAAAGCTAGAGACAGCTCTGGCTCATACGCAAAAAATTATCGACAACATAAACCCTGTGTCAGGTCATATGCACAGTGGTTATAACTCCTACGGAGCTAACAGCGGAAGATTCACTAGCTCGGGTGCAAAACGAGTTACAGGCAAAAAGAAAAAAGAAAACTGGGGAATCAACATCCAGCAGGTACCCAGGGATAAAGAGTTTCGAGAATGTTTTGTACCGTCGCCTGGTTTTAAATTTGTTATTGCCGATTACTCGCAGATCGAACTTCGATTAGCTGCGGAGTTGATTGGTATTCCTCAAATGATCAAAGCTTTCCAAGAGGGAGCTGACCTTCACTCTCTTACAGCGAGTCTTATTTACCACGTAGGGACTGAACAGGTAGAAAAATCTCAAAGGCAGATGGGTAAGACCCTAAATTTCGCTTTGCTTTACGGTATGGGATTTAAAAAGTACAAAACGTATGCAGCCAGTTCAGGAAATATCATCTCTCTTTCTGAAGCCAAAGTCGCACATGCTGGTTTTCATCGTGCTTACCCTCGTTTAAGGGAGTGGCACCGCGAAAGAAATGCAATGGTTCAAGATGGTTGGACTTACGTAAGAACTCCAATCGGAAGAAGGAGGCTACTTAGTTACGACGACGCAGCTATGACTACTTGTGCTAACACGATTATTCAAGGAGCTGGAGCAGATGTCTTGAAGTTGGCTATCGCAAGACTGAGCAAATTTGTTAATCACGAGTTCAGACCGATTGCTACAGTTCATGACGAATTAATATTCGAAGCAGTAGAAGGCAAAACAGAACACTACAAAACGATACTAGAAAGAGAAATGAAAGATGCAGGAGAAACAATTATCACTAAAGTGCCAGTGAAGTGCGATGCCAACATCGGCGATTCTTGGGCTGAAAAATGAGTTTTACTGCTTGGTTCCCCTCAATCGAAAACAAAGAATTTTTTACTGCTAAGACAGACAGTGGATACATAGGTTGTATAAAAACTGAAAAATGCATCGTGCTGACGAAAGAGTTCTATGACAAACCCTTGGTGGCAGCTAACGCAGCTAGAAAATTAAACAAGACTCTCAAGCAAGACGGGGCGATCAAAGAAGTAAAAAAGGTTCAGACCGCCACAAATAAAAAGACAAATAATCAATCCAAGGTAAAGTTATCAGGAAAACTTTACACAGAAGAAGAGCGTAATAATATGCCGCTCCTCACCCTAAAAGAGGTTTGGGTGGTTACTCGCCACGGTGAGTTTGTAGAAGACTGCCTAAACCAAGAAAAGAAACTTCTGTGCTCATATACCAAGCATCGACAAAAAGCAAAGCGTTTTAAGAGTCATGAAGAAGCTTTAAGAACAGCTAGAACACTCAAAACTGTCATAGGGCCTGGTTTTGATATAAGTCGTTATTGGCTAAAACTGAGCTAAATTAGAGTATATGTAGCTGCACTCATCAATAGTGACTTCACTTCGTTATAACTCTCCGATGAAACAGGGTCTGCGTAAGGCAGGCGGATTGTTTGGTTTAGATCTTTTTAAGCTTTTCGAAGACAGCGAAGGAAGCGAACAGGGTGATTTCGATCCGGCACTTTCGTTTTCAACAACTTCGAAAGGCAGAGGTGGTTTAACTTATTTACCGCAGCCTCAATCGGCAGTAACCACAACTCTTGCCTTGATGCCTCGTAATCTTGGTCAACCTCAGTTACCTTCTCCTCAGACTGCAGAACCGGAAGAAGCAAGTAATCAAAAGAGTCTTCAAGACATCGCTAGGGACTACGGTCAGACAGCTTTATTCGGTCATCAAGATTATAAAAAAGCAACTCAAGATTACGGTTATTCGAACGAAGACATCAAAAACTATCTCTCAAGCAATCCTTACATGCTCGCTATGAGCAACCGCGAAGGTCAAGGTAAATTGATGGATGAAATTTTAAGTGGAAGCGTAGATACATCAAAAGCAATCACACGAGACTTTGCTAATGCACAGCAAAGTTTTACAGCTACCCCAGGTGCACAGCAAACACAAGCATTCCGGAACGCTCAGTCATACTCTGGTGCTCCTGGAATCACTACTCAATTTGGTCAAGACGCCAAATACTTTGGTAAAGAAGATCTTTCTGCTGCTCGTCAGTCTGGTTACTCAGATGACAATATTAAAAGCTTCTTACAAGAGAATTTAGATCTTCTCCGTGGTCCGAACACACCCGGTGGTGAAAGTGAGATTGGTCAAATGACTGCAGGATTTGGTGCTCCATCACCATCACCATCACCATCACCATCACCATCACCATCACCATCACCATCACCATCACCAATGTCAGGCACCATACTAGGAGCGGCAGCAGCAGCAGCGGGAGCGGCAATCGGAGCGGGATCATCACCAAGTCCCGAGCCTGAAAGGTATCTTAGAAATGCGCCAGAGATTCGTCTATCAGCTGGACAAAGCGCTGAGTATTTCGGCCACAAAGACGTCGAAGCAGCTAAAGAGGGTGGTGCAAGTAACAGGCAAATCGCTAGGTACATTAAACGGAACCCCACACGTTTGCGAGGCGGTAACGTAGAAGGCGCCGGTGGTCTGTACGATCAGTATGCACAGTATATGTAGTGATGAATCTTTTCAGTAAGTGCGCTCGTCGCTTGAGAATATGGGTAAAACTGTATTCTCTTATGACTGCACCTGCTTGGGATGCCGAATTACAGCTTGAACAAGCTGCAGAGTGGCAGCCAAACGATGTCTATTGAGTATTACAAACTCAAATTAGTAAAAAATAATAAAGAAATAGAGTTAGGAGTATCTGCTTTAGATGCTGCTCATGCACAAGGGCAAGCTCTAGATATATCGAGGAGTCTTAGTGCTGAAAAGTTTGAACTTGGTTACGGAAAAACCAAACAAACTCGGTTGAGCAAACTCTACGAGAGGCTTGCTTTTAACGATTTTGACCACAGGGCTTGTTTTGAGTGGACGGGTTCAATGACAAACAAAGTACCCAGTACATATGTATTCGGAAAGAGGTACTACGTGCGTCCATTAATTTTGGGATACCTGGATATAGAAAGAGATGGTGTAGTTAAAAATCGATGCAAGAACCATATGTGCATCAACCCATACCATAACCAGTATCTCACGTCACGAAACTCAAAGTTGGGTAGCGGAGACCTTCAAATGCTTCTAGCATTCCGAGGCCAAGGTGTGAGCGCTCCGCAAATCGCCAAGGCATTAAACGTACACCGCTCAACGATTTACCGGAACTTAAAGCATGAACGTATTTCTGATGGGAGTCAGGATTACAGACGAGGCAAGCACTGAAGACGGAAAAGTCAATGTGATTGCTGAATCTCTTCCTTCGTCTGCAAAACGAATTTCCACAAAGGTTCAGCTGATTCAAAAAGCTGATCACTACGTAGGAAAACTTCTCTTGGATCTAAAAGAATCCCAAGAAGTCCTAGCTATTGGCCCGACTAAGGCCACACCGGATGGTGTCCTACAGATACAGCCAATGCTGGTTGTCTCCAGGGATAACTTTTCGGACATCCTTGCCATCAACACCTTTATGGCTTGTGGCGGCTTAGGACCTAAATCTGAAGAGAATGAAGTCGGTGACTCGACTGTCACTAATCGGTCGATCGCTTGGCAAGCACCAGACGACCAAGAGACAAATTGGTTCAAGCTCACCGCATGGAACGAACATTCGAAGCAGCTCTCCGAACTTCCTAACGGAACTCCAACGATCGCAGTTGGTCGAGTGAGCACAAGCGAAAAGGATGACAAACAGTATCTGAACTACGCAGTAGATCAAATCCTGTACCTACCTAAAGGCACGAAGTCCGCGCCTAAGAAAGCAGCTGACCCTGAAAAAGGACAAGTCTCTGCAGCGGCTATTGGCTCAATTAACTTTTCTCTCTGATCTATGACTTACATCGCAGGCAAATTTGCAGCGGATGAGATTCTCTGCCAAGTACCACCGCACACTCTTCGGATTGATCTCCAACAGCGCCGTTGGAAATCGGACACAGATCCGGATCAAGCAATTACCGACTCGAATGACAACGGGATACCTATCTCATTTGTACTGCTCGGATTTAGTCCCTTCTACGGGAACCTCGGAATGCGGAGTCATCAAGAATTCATCCGCATCGCTTTCGTGGGTGTGGATCCTACGCATCGTTTACTTCCTTCTCGTTGCGTTGCTACCGCTATTATTTCTGGCAAAAGTAGTCAGAAGAATTTTATTTCTTACTTCCAAACTCTTTACAACAACCGCATCAACGTTGCGGAAGTTATTACAAAAACTAAGTTTGTCCAGAAGAGCTTTACTCAGACTGATCCGGTGACGGGTGCAGACACTGGTAAAGTTAATTACAACGTTCTGGAATTCGCAGATCGACCGGTTGGTAACGACGAAGAAAAATCTCTCGTCAAAGATATTGATGAGTGGCTCAATGGCGATGGAGGAGAGCTGGTATCTTCTGCACTTCGTGCTCATATCTCCGGTGCGAATCTGGTCGAGCTACCTCTCGGAAAAGACCACACTGAAATTAAGGAAGCATTCAATGAAGCTCATCCACAAATTGAAGCGCCTAAGTCAGAAGGGTTGGCGTCTCTGCCTGCTGGTGCTGGCAACCCTAAAGGTGCACCTCCGGAACCTAAGTCAGAAACTAAAGAACTGACAAAGGAACAGAAGGAAGCTCTCGAAGCTGCTGGCTTATCTGTCTAAGTCAAACCCATTCAGGTTTACTCAACAAGGGTCGCTTCGGCGACCTTTTTTCATGGCTTCAGTAGGGACTTTAATGGAGGGAGCTCAGCTCCAGACTCCGCCACAGATTGAGCAAGTTGTGAGAATAAACGTTTTTGTACAAGGAAGTTTGCGTGTAAAAGATCTAAGATCTCAATTAACTCAGGAACGCTGTCTACTTCCTTAGCTCGATTCATAAAATGAAGATGGTAGAACTCTTGCTCCATCGTCATGTAATCCCTCAAACGTCCTACAAGCTTTTCTGATTCTGACTCCATGTCGTTCTACCAAGTCCCAAACAATATTTTCAATCCTATTGCAGAAAGAAAGCTATGCCCTGGTCGAGTAGTTCTACCAAGCGATAATGCAGGACAACTTAAGACTCAACTGATTTCATGGGGTTACACAGACTGCATCAGTGCGCCTCACGATATTTCTTACCTTGAATTGCAGTGGTGGAAGAGCTTGCCAGCTTTTGACTGGACAGTAGCGATAACACAAGGAAAGCAGGAACTCGACTGGATTCTCGAACCGGGCTTTGAGCTAGCTAAGAAAGGACTAATAATTCTCGATCGTCTTACCTTTTTAGAACCTACTAGAGGTCGAGCTGATTTCTTAAAGTCAAAACCTTTATCCAATATTATTGTTTTAAACCCTCGTCCGGTATTCCGTGCGGATCAGAGAAATACAAAAGACTCAGTAACATCTGCGTGGTATGTGTTTAATAAAGCTAAACCGAGAAATAAAGAGACAAAAATTGATTTCGATGTAAGCTGGCAGCGACCAAAGTCATTTTCATAAAAGTGAAAGGACGACTTCAACTCTTACTATCTCAATGGATTGAAACCCAGCAAGAGACCAACAAAAAGCTGGACACAATCACCTCAATCTTAGTGAGCAACCAACTTTTGCAAGAGTGTGTCGACCACACAGGGCAAGGAAGGGAAGCTGACGAGATTGCTGAGCTAATCGCTGATTCGTTCTCAGCGGGACGCTGCCTATTGAGCGAGTTAGATCAGCGGAATCGTGATTTTGAATATCAGAAGAGCGAATTCTTTATAGACGATGAGCCTGAAAGCCCTACAAATTCAGACGCCGATTTAGAACCGTTTTAAAATTACTAAAAGGTAAAAGTTTTGGATACTAGGAAAACTATCAATGGCTTAAGGCATTATCAGTGCCCTGGGGTACCTCAGTACCTACCGTCTGTCACTTCGATTCTTAGTAGCACTGCTACCGCTAAAACTCAGCAGAAACTAGCTCACTGGAACGTGATGAACCCAGGAGTAGCAGACGCAGCGGCCGCAAGAGGAACTTGGATACACGAAGCTAGCGAAAATCACATCCGAGGTTTAAAAGTCGTACCGCCTCAAAGTTACGCTCCTTACTGGGTAGGAGTGCCTGAAAGGATCGACGAACTTTTAGACGGTGGTCGAGTTCTCTGGTCTGAGAGACCTTTTAATCAACCAAAGTGGTCAAAATATGTAGGAGATGACGGTGTAGGCAGAATCTTTTATTACGATGAAAATTCTGGTCATGGTTACGCAGGCTGCTGCGACTTGATCTACATGGACCATAACGCTGAAATAATTCTTGCAGACTTTAAAACTAGTGCTGGTCCGTACAGCGCTCGATTCCCCACGAAGAAACATAACTTGGATGAAAAAACTAAAAAAGCGATGATCTCAGGAGTTTTTAAGGTCAAAAAGACGAGGCTTCAACTAGCTGCTTACAAACTTGCGGCTGAGTCGTGCTTAGGAATTAAGATTAGTAAAACGCAGATCATCGTTTCTACTCCTTTCGACGAGTATCAAACTCAAGTATTCACTTTCGGTGAAACAGAGGTTGAGAAAGATGAAGCTGCGTGGTTGGAACTAGTAAATAAATTTTTTACTGAGGTCCGCCCGAAGGCTACACAGTCTTAAATCTTTGCTACCAAGGTGGCGAAACTCCGGATTTAGGGCAGAATGACGGAACTACAGAACTTCTCATGCATTTCATTTGCTCAGTAAACAGCAAAGTAGTCAGTGCGCTCGATGCTGTTACGGGCAAGATTGAGCAAGGTGGTGACTTTCGTACTTTTAATAATAACTGGAGTCCTTGTACATATACTTCTGAAGAAATTTCACACGAAGTTGGTCAAAGTAAAGGTTTATGTGCCTGGCATTTAGTCGAAGGTAAAAGAATAAAGGACAGTACTGGACTTATTCAAGCCGGTCTGATCATTATTGATATAGATAATCAAGCTGATGGAAAAGACCAAAATGGAAACAAAATACAGAAGCAAGAACTGACTTGGGAAGAGGCAAAAGAGCTAGATATTTGTAAAAAATATCTTTCATTAGCTTACGACTCTCCCTCTACATCTCAGTCGTGGCCTAGGTTTCGACTGGTCTTTGGTTTAGAAAAACCGATTATTGACGGAGAGTTTTATCAATGGTTTACACGTGCAATTGCAAAAGATATTCCTGGGTCCGACATTAGAGCCACGCAGGTTCCAAACCTTTTCTATGGGGCTTGGTCACAAGGCGGCATACTCGAAGTTTCCGACAAGTTTATTCCAACTGAAAAAATTGATGAAGCTCTAAAAATTTATCATTCATTACCTAAGGAAGAAAAAGGGAATAAATTCGACGTCACGGAAGCGCTTGAGAATATCGCTGTTGACGATGAGGGTGTTGACTTTCAGCGTCTCCTCTCCAGATCTGTGGCGGATATTCTGGAAGGAAAGCCTGTAGACGACAGAAGCCTTGCTGTAACCAGAGCAGTCAAGGAAATCATTGGATGGACAAATTGGCTTAGAGACCAGGGGATACCTACTCAGGTGTCGCCCTTGACATATGCACATCGTGCGTTCTATGCTGTCTATGCGTATCCTGCGGAGGTAGATGGGAAGTTTACTCGAATAGTTGAAAGCATTCGCGACGTCGAGTCAATCAGGCCAGCAATCGTTATGGCGTCAGAGCATGACGAGATCGCAGCTTGGAAACGTCTTCGATCAGTCAATAAAGATGTTTACGACAGTGTCGCGACAGACGAGATTAAGGAAGCCATTAAGCAAGTCAAGCCCAAGGCTGTCAACTCAATTCTTACCTTTGACGACTTTTCGATAAACGAAAAGCCCAACACAACAACATCAACAAAAACACCGGAAGAAAACATGTCTGTTCCACAAACACCGGCTCAGCTGGTAAATCTTCAGAACGTACAGCAACAAAACAGAGCTTTTGCAGAAAACGACGTTGCAGAGATTATTGCAACAAATCAAGGAGATAACTACTTATACGATAGTACGCACGATAATTTTTATACTTACGACAACGACTTAGGCGTATGGTATGTACAAGATGAAATGCACGTCAAAAAGAGAATTGTAAACGCCCTAGATACTTTCGTTGCTGCTGGTGTTCTTCCTAAGTATCAGTCATCCACTGTTAACAGTGTTTACTCCATGCTTCAAGCAAAGATGCTGAAGTCTTTGAATGGAGGAAGGGTCAGCATCTTCAGTATGGGAAGAGGTTATATACCTTTCCAGAACGGTGCCTTAGACAGCACCACATTTGAATTTCATCCTGGACAAAACAAAGAACTTTATTTCCGTAGTCGTCTTCTTTACAACTGGGATAAAGAAAAAAAATGTCCTAAATTTTTAGCTTGGTTAGATAGCTCACTCCGAAAAGGACAAGCGACTTTAATTCAAGCTTATTCAAGAGCGCTTCTCACTGGGTACACCTCTGGTGAAAGATTTTTGCACTTGGTTGGACCTGGTGGCACAGGTAAATCCACCATGCAGCAGTTGATGATTGCTCTCGCTGGTTTTAACAGTACCCACACATCAAGTTTGGAACTTATTGAAGCTAATAAATTTGAGACATACAACCTTATAGGTAAACGTTTGTTGCTCTTAACTGATGAATCAAATTACAACAAGCGCATGGACGTGCTTAAAAAATTGACTTCTGCGTCTGACACGCTGAGAGCTGAACGAAAATACGGAAAAGAAATTATCAGCTTTAAACCTGAGTGTCTTGTTTGTATCGCAAGTAACGAGCACATCAGCTCGAATGATTCTACGAGTGGTCTCGAACGTAGACGTTTGACAATCGTCATGGATCAAGTCGTCCCTCCTAGCCAACGTCGTGAACTTTTGAGTGTTTACGGAGACCGCCTCGAAGGTGACTTTGTAGAAGAACTGCCTGGCATTGTCAGCTGGGCACTATCCATGTCTTTTGAAGACATGCGTGACGTCCTAGCCAACCCTGTAAAACATGCTCCATCACTAGCGCAAACCAACATCGACGCTTTGGTATTCAATAATCAGTATGTAGCTTGGATGGCTGAGTGCTGTCTCTACGCACCAAATAGTTCGACAGTGGTTGGTCGAGGAGCCGCCAGACCAAGTACAGACGAGTCAGAGAAAGGCATGTTTGTAAAAAATGCATATAGCGAACTTTACGCAAGTTACGCTAACTTCTGTAAAGCATGTGGCTATAAGCCATCAGCTAAGCCACGGTTTGTTGAACGGACAATGGAAACATTGTCCAACATACTGAAGCTTCCTGGTTGCAGAACAGTAACTAAAACAGGGTTACCTGCAATCAAAGGTATACGCCTTAAGCCTTTTGATCTAACATCGGATCGCGCCTCCCATGGTGACACTCGCTTACCAAATCCTGTTGAGTTCGCCCAACTACCGGACTTTTCCAAATGGGAGTCTAATTTCCAAAAACATGATGCTGCAACTTAAATCCTTTCCACTGACCATCCTCATCGGAGGCGTTGCTGCAGTCACAACAGCAATTACCAGTCCCGAATTTGTAGGAGCACCTTTTGCGTTTATCGGAGGTGCTCTTGCCGGTATCTCAATTTCTGATAAAAAAATCAGACAAGAGCGTGAAGGTTCTGACACTGCTCACCGAGTTAGTGGTGCGTTCAGTGCGCTTTACGAACGCAGTCGCGGTTTAGTAGACCCTGTCGAACTCTCCTTCGTAGCCAACGTTGGTGTGGATCAAGCTCACGGATTTTTGTCCGCGCTCGCCGAAACCACGGGGGCAACTAAAATTAATAACAATGAGGGAGTAGGTGCTGTATTTAATTTCCCCCACAGTGCAAACGCACTGGACGAACTTTCAGCCAACGCGCAGAACTGGGCTTCTCAACAAACTGCGTCACTTAACCAGCAACTTGAGCAACATCGACAAGCACTCAGGACTGCTCAGCTAGCCCAGGCTGCAGCTGTTCGCCAAGCTGCTAACCCTCCAATAGAAAATCCCTGGAAAGAACCAAGTGATTGAGAAAAACATAGAAGTAGTCACAAAGGACTCTATGTATAGAGTTTCCGTAAAAGAAGACGGAATTGAGGTAGCTACTTACGTGTCAAGTGCGCATCTAGCTGAAGAGAAATTTCCTCACTTACTTGATAAAGTTCGTGAGGAAGGCCGACGAGCTTTTCTACGCAACCGAGAAGATGTCTGAAAAAGAACTCGACGACAAAGCTGAAAAACTCAGCGAAGAAGATCAAGAGCTACTGGATCAAGCTCTAGCCAACCTTATGGGTTTTATCGAAGACGAAACTTTTATTGGTTACTGGGAAGAAGAAGATAGTTCCGAAGACCAGCCTGACATAAATCTCCAACCATCTAGTGATTGATCCTCGGTAGCTACCAAAGCTTTCGTGACGACCGGTAGCTGGGTTCCAAAAATTAAAGCAACCTGACGAGCGATCAAACGATGCTCAAGTTGAGTATCTTCCTTGGCACGTAAACCTACGTAATGCGCCCAAGAACGAACTGTTCCATTTGCGTGAATTCTGGTGGGAGTATACAAGGGCAAAATATTTCTTGCACACTCACGAGCCACACCGGAATCAAGCATGTCTTCATAAAGAGAACGCAACTCTGCGTCAACTCGATGGATTCGTGCTCGGAAATTAGTAACCAGGTCCTGGTCTACCTCTTCCACGCTGGACTGTCGGTTCTTCTCCGCCTGTTTTCTAATATGAAACTCTCTTGGGTTATCGTGAATCCCGTCCGACATCACGGTAAACGGGTTCGAGTAACGCTGTGAAAGTTCTTGAAAGCACAGGCTTTTGTGACGAATGAGCTGTGCACTAATTGCCCGAGAAGTAATAATCTCAAAACTTATATTTGCCTGTTCAAGAATCGACCAATGCCCATGCTTGATGCAATAAGACAGAAGTCGAGCATATTCTTCTCTATCTGGATCTGCCGTCGACACACGCGCATGACGAGCGATAACCCTTTCTGCATCAGGGGTTATCCAGTCAAGCTTTACCGTGTGCATACCCAAGGATTATCTCGGGTCACAATAGGTCAGCTTCTCGGAAAAGTCTCTTGGTAACGGAGACGTGCAGTAATCTCAGACGGATTACTTACTGCACGCACCATATCAGCTGGACCCATACCTAATGCCATACCCGCCATACGGGTAGGTCTTGTCCGGTCACTTCGGTGCACTAGGAGATCCTCCTAAAACTTGTTCTTGAAGCAAGAGATCATCGCGACGGCGATAATCGTTTTGCATAGTCAGTGGTTGTAAGTCACGATTATTTAGGAAGTTTTGCTGAGGAAGCAAAGTCAAAGCCTGCACATTGGCTCGCATAGCTGGGTCAACCTGATTGACCGTCTCGTGAACATACTGTCCCGCAGACATATCCATCGGACGCTCAGGTAAAGGCATCTCTTGATGGTTGTAACCAGCAAGCCCGGTCACCTCAGCAGACTTAGTAATGTTCCCATCAGCGTAGGGAAGAGGGTTAACAGGAGCCCTCATGTAAGTTCCATGATCGATGTTGTACTGGGCAAATACCCTGTTTACATCGTCGGTATACGCTTGACGACGCGACGTCATACTAATTGCGTCGTTCATGTATGAAGCAGGCTGAGCTGCAGACATACCGAGAGGTTTCAAGGCACCGGTCGGACCTAGTCCACCAGGTCGCTGAAGGAAGTTTTGTTTTTCCATAGGTTTAGTTTAGCTTCGTTTGGGCTGTTTCTCGCGATTAGTTTTCTCTTTTACTACCCGAATATTCGAAGAGTTGTTATTCTCCGGGTTGAAATCTTTGTGATCGACTTCTTTTCCGTCTCCCTTAAATACTCTGCCACTCTTTTCCATATGTCGACGAGCCTTGTTACGCGCAGCACGACGTTTCTTTTGACGCTTTGAACCGTGGTAATCACGATATTCTTTTTCATAATCGCGCTGCGCCATATTAAATAATCTTAGGCTGTTTTAATTTTACAATCACCTGTATAAACAGCAGTGAAATGATCTTCCCTAGCAGATTCACCTGACTCTCTGCACCACTCGTCCCACAAACCGGTATATAAGCTGTTGGACCGACCAGAACGCTGATACAAAAAGTCCATAAACAAAGCTTTTCGATTTTCTTGCTCGTTGCTCCAGGTCTCAAAGATCTGGTTATACGAAGTCATGGTTTTGCTTTGATGTACCACCCAGAACTGTAGCCTTTCTCCACCATCCAGCGAGGAGCTAACTTTGTTTTCTCATATTTAACATGCGCTCCATGATCAGACTCATAAACACCCTCATCTAGATCCAAGTCACCTAAAGAGTTATGTACGATTATGTATTTCTGGTCTTCGGTTATGCCCACGGCACAAACCCAATGACCTGTTCCGCCTGGGTTGTCAACGGGTCCTGCATGCAAAATACCTAAAGGCACTGGAATTTCATCTCTTAAAAGCTGTTCTATGGCATTCCAGTCCCCGTCTTGTCGAAACTCTGCGTGCAGACCGTATTGTTCTAACGTTTTAACCTGTACCCAAGCTTCAGAACTTTCTCCGTTTTCACAAACCGCGTCCATATAATCTTTAGCTTCGTCTGGGCTGATGTCTTTGAGAGACATTAATAACATGGCACAAGACGCACTAAAACAGTTTGTATCATTAGTACCTAACTGATGTATATAAGGAGTATTTAGTTGCACATGTTTCTTAGGTTTGTATAAAAATTCTTTGTCTAGGTCATTAATTATTTTCCAATGCGGTTGATAAAAATACCAGGAGGTTTCGGGTTGCGCTTTTAGCCGCACCTCTCTGAAAGGAGTACCAGCTGAAATAACTATCTGAATCCACTCCCAAGCACTACCTCGCTGAACAAAAAGCTTTTCAGTCGGATCTAGCTCATCAGGATCTTGAGCAGAAGTAGTCAACCAAGTATCATGCTTGGCATAAAGAGATTGACTCAGAAGAGGGTGCTTATCAGTAGTCACCCTGGTTCTAGCGTTGGTGTCTTTGATTTATTTTGCCTAAGACAAAGTGAAATAACAACACCACCAGAGCAGCTCTTAAAGTTGAGTTGTAAAGACTAGAAAACTGCTTCCAAGACAGTGAGCTTGACTGCGTAAGGAGAGCAGCTAATACGTACAGAAACCCATCAGGATTCAGGACTACGCTGTTGATTTTTTTTCTCACACAGCTTCAGTTGCTCTTGTAAAGAAACATAGTAGGAAGAAGAGGTTTTACCCCCTTCTTCCATAGTTTCTAAGACTTTTTCAGCGATAGAGCACTCCCAATCTTGTGGGGAAGTCATTTTTTTTACTGTTTGGGTTTAAGCAGCAGTGTAAGTGACGCGGTAAACACAGGGAGAACGATCAGTCTTTTCAACATATAGATAGTTCTCAACAGACGCTCCCACAGAGAAAGTGAACGAGACATCAAGACGGTTTGAAGTCTTAGGAGGAGCAACCTCACCCAAAACAGAACCGTCAGTTCCGTCCATAATGAAAACACGCTTTACGGACATGGACCCCGCTTGGAGTGTCACAGTACCTGTACCAGTGGCACTAGAGGTAACACCGTACTTATCAGCACGTTTAAAGAATCCTTCAGAAGTATCCTCTGTGGTGAAATTGACAACGACGTTGCCACCGTTTTCAGAGCGATACTGACTAAAACGAGTAATCCCGACTGGGGCAGCCCCAAGTTCACGATTAAAGGTGACCTGAGCCATGTGATCTAGATTGCGTTTATATCCTTTATTTTAGTATTAATAATACGTACTTAGATTTTTTCTCAAATGAAACCCATGAAGTACAACAAGGTGAACGCTATGGCTTACCAGGCCACGGAATTTTTATGTTTTCTGAATGAAAAATTTAGGTTTAATCCTTGGGTTTTAAAAATTCGTGAAAACTGCCAAGAAGACTGGGTTGAATACAAGACTCAAAAGACATTAAAAGATCTAAATATACAAACAGAAGCACTACATGAGTACTGGACAACTACAGAAGCAAAAGATTTAGAACCCCTTTTCTACGAATTTGATTTTGACGAAGATAGTAAGGACACTCCGTTAGGTCCAACTATGGGATCTACTTACTCTTTTTGCGAAGATGAGCCCGAGACTTCTTCTTCGCCCGAACGCAATTAGGAACCATACGATTCCCTTTTTTCTTCATACCTTCTTGAACGTAGCCGTCCCAACAAGTTCCCTGTTTAGCCATTTTTCTTGGATGCTTTGTAAGAACGAGCTTTTTTACCAGCTCTTTTTGCTGTCTCAGTGTTAGCTACATGCGTATTGACAGGCTTTCCCTTCGTGGCACGCTTTTTCTTTTCGTCGGTAGCACGACGCTCTTCCTTTGACATAGACGCCCACGCTGCTTTTGGCAAATAACGTTCTGTCCTCCCTTTTTCCCGAGCTCTATCCGCCACTGCCTCTTCCATACTCAAACTCAAATATAGCTCCTTGTAGGAAGTATCTCAAATCTATTATTTTTTCTTGGTCAATATCTCCTTGACCAGCCCAATTATTCAAAGTGAAAATAACAGCGTCATTTAACGCACGTACAGAGCGTTCGTCAAAAATGCAAGTTACGTAAGCTTCTTCTCCAAAATCACTTTTTTTCATACTCTTCTTTGGTCTGCCAATCCTCTTTAGACCATTTAGAGAGTTTGTTTTTCTTAGATTTTTTACCTTCGTACTCTCCGCCCGCGTCTTTGTAATATTTGGTAGCCAACTGCATAGCTCGAGCAGAGTGTCCGCCCATTTTCTTACGAGCTTTAGCCTTGGCTCTAGCCCATTTTTCAGGATGTTTTTTCTTCGCAGTCTCAGCCATTAAATAATTTCACAAACGAATTGAGAAAGGAGATGATCCCGTCCTTTAATTTTAGCTACTACAGTCAAATCGTATTTTCTCATTTAAAAGTAATCATCAAGGCAGTATCTTAAGGTACGACACGTAAATTTCTACGCCATGGCTGAAGAAGAAGAAGGCCAAAGTAGCAAACGATCGTTCGAATTACTCGGTGAAGTCGTAAAAGTATCAGTTCTTGGGTGGAGTGCTGCATTGCTAACACTCTCGTACATGGGCTACTTTCAAAAAATGGATCCTACTTTTATAGCCTCCATTTTTAGTGGATCTTTAGCTGGTTATGGAATCTCACGCGCAGTTGATACCAACGGAAAACAAAAAAAACCTAAGATAGAGGGAGATAACATTGCGAAAAGTAAACCATGACCAAGCTCACATGGCTAGTTTTACTGAGTCTTTTCAGTCCAGTTGGAGCATTCGCGAACACTGCACCAGCCTTTACTCAAGGCTCAATGAACAGCACCACAACCACAGAGCAAACAATTACAGAAACAATCGAAATCGAAAAGTTTGGAGGAGCATACTCCAGTTACACGGGACACAACGCCACTCCGAGTGCAGCAATTGGAGCTACGGGCACTACTTACTCAATGAATACCGGAGCAGAAAATTGGCAGTTAGAGATAGTAACCAGAGCAGCCAACGCTGTCACAGAAACTCAAGACATCACACGGACGATAGAAACAGAATCTACAACTACTTCGTTAAGTGTGTTCTCGCAGTAACTCTGTGCTGTAACACCGCTTACGCTCAGACGAATGAAGGAACTTCTGTTATTGCAAACCCAATCGCTTCGAGCACCGGGTCAGTTACAAATTCTGCGGTGCAAATAAATCAAGGATCTTACAGCACACAAGGATTCGGAGCTGGGCATTACTGCAATAGCGGCACTGTGGTTTTTTCACCTTTTTATCTTGGTAATGGCTTTCACCCGCAGTACACCCGCAGTGAAAATTATGGTGCTCAAATCAGTATCAGTATCCCGTTAGACGGAAATATTACAGAAATATGCAAAGAACTAGGTCGTAAAAGAATACAAAAAACAAGAGTGGATATCTTGCTCACAAGAATGAGAGAGTGTACAAACATGTACGACAAGGGGTACATGATCCGACCCGAGTCGCCTTATTCAGCTATTTGCGATGACGTTGTGCCAATCGCTGCCTACTCCAAGTTGGGGGCTTCTTCCCTAACTTCCGCTGAACCCGATTAAATATTTGCTTAACAATTGGTTTTAGGGCACTAACGCACTTTTTAAAAACTGCAGTAGCTGTAAGCGTTGCCGCCACGGATATAGTTGCCGTCGTACCAGCAGCGACAAGTATCTCAGGCTTAGGTATAGGTATTTCTAAATTTCCAGGGAGGCTCACAGTATTAACAACTTGAGAAGCTGCCTGCTCTTTTTCAGCTACTTCAAGTTTAAATTTATCTAGATCTGTCCGTAGTAAATCTATTAAACCAGAGTATGCATCGAAGGAAGGCTGTACAGCATCTACGACATCCTCAACAATTTTTTCTGCAACAGATTTTTCAGATTTAGGTTCTTCAACAGGGCCTTTTGGCGTAACTTTTGGAAGATAATTACTTGCTTTACCAGGACGATAAGAAGGCACCAAGACCGTCGGATAATCAGGCGGTTTTGGTGCTAAATAATCTATTACAGGTTCCGGAAATTTTTTAACTTCCGGAAGCTTTATATCGGGGAGTAAAAACTCCGGCACTTATAGCCTTCCGCTAGTGCTCCGCTCGTCACGACCACCGCGCGACTTTGCTTCACCTTTACGTTCTTTTTCACGCTCGATCTTGTATTTCTCAGATCGCGTTTTTGCACGAGTAGCCTTGCTCATCTCACCACGGCGTTTGCCTTTTTCAGTCGCTTGCACGGTTCCGTCTTTTAGATCTCCAGATTTTTGAAGAGTTTTTGTAGCAATCGCGTAGGCAGCCCCCTCTTTCATACCGGGGTTGTCTTTCATAATTGACTTGACTGCGTCCTCGAGAATGGCAGGCATCGATTTAGAATTCTGGGAGTATATTTATATTGTATCGACTTTTTATCATGTCTTTCCTACTAGAAAACTGGTCTAGTATCGTCGGCATTGCTGGTGCAGCCCACCTACTTGCGTTGGCAATTGTCAACATGACCCCAACACCCAAAGACGACGAAATTTACGCAAAATTTTACAAAATTATTGAGATGATCGCCGGTATTGTTACTAAGGTTGCTAAAAAATGACGTCGTTGATGTTGGTTTTATTCTTGTCAGCGGGTGTACCTGAGGGATTTCTTAGCTGCAAAGAGACTAACGATTTGATAAAAACGCTAAACGAAGATACATGGATAAATAAGAAAGAAAATATAAATTACAAGAAAAAATTAGGGTCACAGATACGCCGTAGTGGACCTAATAATTGCGGTTTAATTTTATAAACCAGCAAGACTCAGATTATTAGGTGAAGGAAGAGCAAGAATTCCTTCGCTAGATTGTTGCGTCCACAGTGGTGGAACAGTACTAGGGTCAACTTGATTTATCCATCTCAAAATCTTGTCTTCTCTTTCCGGCGTCCAAAAAATTTGACTCCGATACCACCCAAACCAAGGTGTGTCTGATTTCTCTAGGTTACAGGCCCCACAGGCTCCAATTAGATTAGTGCGAGTGTGCTTGCCGCCCCCAGCTCTAGGGACTACATGGTCGAGAGTAGTCGGGTTGTGGCGACCACAATAGGCACACTCGGGCCAGTCGTCCAAAATACTTCGTCGGAACCGTTTTCTAGCAGACTTCTTTTGTAAACATTGGAGATTGAATACAAGCTCAAGTTCCGAACCGACCAAGGTTAATGGTGCGATTTACCTATATCCTACGTCAAATGTTAAGAACTATTAGTCCAATTTAATTCTCAACCCGACTACACATAATTTCTTAGTTCCACCTTTATTGACAGCTCCACAATGATCAAGTAAAGAAGAAAAAATAGCACCTTTACCTTTTTCAGGTGAGCATGAAAGCGAAGTGCGTTCCTTACTTTCTTCATTAGAGCTATTTAATTGCCATATAGTCTCTCCATCTTCACAAGTACTGAGGTATATAAACATCACAAAGTCTTCGTTAAAAGCGTGATTATGAAAACCCATCTCTCCTTCCTTGCCATAATCTAAAAAATGAACCCAAAAAAGGTTAATATTTTTTTCAGGTAAGTTAAGTAAATTAGAGGCTTTATTTAAAAAAAATTTAGTAAAAATATCTAATTTTGGAAAATCTGTATCAAGTAAATTATCTGTTGCGTACGAATCACTAAGGTTAGAAAAAGCTGTTTCTTCTATATAAGGATTTTTTGGTAAATTAATTTTTAAATCTTCTAAAAACTCTAATAAACTCTCTATTATCCAAGGTTCAACTTCAAAAGTTTTAAGCAGAGGAAGATCCATATTTAGTAATAAGTCCAAGAAACGTACGAGTCACGAATACCTTTTTTTACTGGAAGAACATAGTGTTCATACATAAAACTTGACGGAAAAACTACTACAGTTTGATCTTCAGTCAAAAATTCTCTGTACGTTTGGTCGGGTGCTCGAATAAAAAACTCACCTCCTTCTTCTGCCCCACGAAGTAAGCCAACGACACTACATAAAGGAACACCTCTTCGACTACCGCTAAACAAAGTGCTGATACTATCTACGTGTGGAAGCATTGCACACCCTTCTTTGTACCTATTTAATCTGATTGACGAGAACTGTGGCGCTTGAGCATACGCAAATTCGTCATAATACGCTTCTAAGGCAAAAACGCACAGGTCAAAAGACAGTTTATTAGCACTTAACGAACAGACAAAAGGTTCTATCTCACCGTTATCCTCTTCTTCATCTTCTTGACCTGGTGGCATAGAAGAGACGTACGTATGACGTTCCCAAGCTAAATTTTCTTCTGTATCAATCTTATTGCAAGCTTCTTTGACGACATCTTCGGGAATTTTATAAGTTCGTACGAGATCAAAAAGGTTCATAAAAATCTTAAGGTCTCTTTAGTAGCTACTCAACGGTAACTATACTGCTATTATTTGGCAAGCGACAATTTTACTAGGTGTTCACTAAACACGATGTACTTCCCCTAACACTCTATGAGTTTGAACTTCCTGATGCCTTGTATATAAAAACTCTAAAGCAGTGCGAAAGTCTTGATTGGGATGCAATAGAGCATCGTGATGACAAAAATCACTTTGGGCGGACATTTGATTGTTTATGGCATCAACAAGAAGAATTTCAAGATTTAGTAAAGTTTATCGAAGACTGCTTAGAAGAAGTAAGAGTCGAAATACAAGCAAGTGCTTTAGGAAAACTGGCTGTATCCTCACTTTGGCCTAATAGAAGTGTTAAAGGTGAGTGGCACCACGGGCATACGCACAACTGGTCTTTTTTGACAGGAGTTATCTATATAAAAGGAATCACAGGTAACACTTGGTTTAGTCGTGAGAGTGAATGGGAAAAAATTACTAATTTCAATATGCGCAGAGAGGAAGAACAGCAGCCACTCCTGATTCACAAGCAGTCCCCTAAACCCGGAAGCATGTTTGTTCTTCCTTCGAACTTATTTCATTCCGTTGACGAGGTCACCGAAGGAGAACGTATAACTATGAGTTTTAACAGTTTTCCTTCGGTAAGCGCAGGAGATATAACAGCTTACGCAGGCGTAAATTTAAAAGTTTTGTGACTTATGTACTTACTGCTATGTACATGTAGAACCTACTAGTATCTACATCAAATTCGACATTTGATTTGTTGAAATGAATCGGACGGTTTTCATTTAAACCAATTATATCTACTGAGGTCGTCGAGCTTGAAGATGGGGTTGTAGGTGCACCTCCTTCACCGCCACCACCACAGCGAGGGTTGGGGTGAGGGTCATTTTGTGCTCCTGATACATGAGAGTGAGATTTGATCGTACCTGCTTGATAAGATCCAATTTCATCCCCAACAGGCAGAAAACCAGACAGAGCGGTTCTAGTTGATTTGTCAGGGTCAATATTAGATTCGAAATCAGCACCACGTAGGCATAGTCCATTTACGTCAGGGAAATGCATATCTTCGGTATTATTTCCTCCACCGTACGCTCCACTAGGCCAAACACTAGAAATTTCAGTGTAGGTAGTTCTGGAAGCTGACTGCCCGTTAAGCAGTAAGTAAGTCACGTTGTTGTTAACGAAGACATCGCCTCGATGAACACAAGAAAAAATGACGCGTCCTAACATGATTAATACCTACGAAGGGGTTCCGGCATACACAACCCACATTACTGAAAGGTTGTCTGGACGGCTTTCAACGCCGCCCGCAAAAGTACTACTAGACGGGGTTGTTAGAGTAGTTGACTGATACGCAGCTCCATCACCGCCGTCACCGTTCGAGTTATACCAACTTCCCCCAGCAATTCTGTGTTGGTGAGTGGCAAAAGCATCTGGATCACCAGAAGCGGAAGCAGCGATACCTGATACTTCTACTTGACCAGGATTTCTCATTCCTTTAAGGAATAAGCCCCTCATATCGGGGATGTTATATGTACTAGAACCATCTCCAACACCCCACTTAGTACCGATCAAATCAAAGAACTGAGAATATTCAGTCCTAGACAGTGGCTGACCACTTGCGATAAAGAACTGAGATGCAGGGAAAGAAGGATTGTAATTCCATTCCGGCCACAAGACTGGAAAAACTGAGCCAACGGGCATAGGCGCATCAGCCGTGCAGAAAAGAGGAATCAAGCCGTGAGCTCTGGCCTCACAATTTTCTCCTTCGCCATCGAAGCTAGATGGAACAGGTGTCGATAATCCGTCAAAACGACGAGGGTAGGGCTGACTTCGGTTACGTGGTGGAGAATTATTAGTGAAACGTCGACTAAAACTATGATCGTGACCGTTTCCAACAGCTCCACTTGTATGAACTGTGGTAGCACCCGTGCCAGAGGCGGTTATACCTTTTGCATAGATAAATGTGTCGTAAAGACTAGGAATATTAAAAGTATTAATATCATTACCAACACCATAAGCTGTTCCAAGCTCCGCAAAAATTACAGGATCATTAATACGATTTAACGTAACCCCGCCACTGGCAAGCATGTAGAAGCCTGTTTCAACTGCTGTGTCTGCGCAACCGCTAGACGCGACAAATACAATTGACGAAGTAGTCGTAGCAGCAGCACCAGCAGCAATAGCTTTAGGCCAAGCTTGGTTCTGTCTTTGCCGATAAATTTCAGAAGGAGCTATCCACTGACCGGGAGCATTGATATTACTGATTGTTTGAAAAGGTCCAGTTTGACCGCCGTACTTGCGAACCATCTTTTTACTCTCCTCTGTAGTCGTATTGAGGTGTTAGATAATCAGATGGTAGCGTAGTACTACCTCTTACCCAACTAGATTTTACTCTAAAAATATCTGTAAATCTTGCAGATACAAAAGTAATTACTCCGTAAGTTTCATACTCAGTTTTTAAAGCATTTTCATTATCAGCAAACCATTCGTCATAAGCTGCCTGACGCTCAGCAGCAGTCTTATCTAGAACGTGATATTTTTTGTCTAACGCTATTCCTTCTTCCTGAGACATCTCCTCGGTTCTGTTCGGGTCAGCGTTAATCTCGCCGTAAAGACACCCTCGAACTTGCTCAGGAGTAAGTAAACTAGTGCTCTTTTGAAGATTCTTTAATTTTTCTTCAGTATCAAATTGAACTCGAACGTATTTATCTAAGTAATCGTCAAAGTTAGGCCTATCAGCTTCTATATCTGCAAGACGAAAATCAATTTCTTGACGAGCTAACTTGTCAGTTAAAGAAGAGGCAAGCTCATCACCGACACGATCTCTGACTGTATATGTCAACGCACTTGAATCCCACACTGCTATTTGTACAGGAGTTGTAAAAGGAACCGTATAAGGACCAGTGTACCCGCAACTTTTTACTTCTTCTAAAGTTACAGAGTGAGAGTAACGAGTTTGACCATCCGGTAACCGGAGACGTGAAGGAAGATGCTGGGGATCAGCACCTTCTAAGGAAAAGAGGGAAGCTGAATAGTCCATCATCAAACCTCTACATAGCTGACAGCAACGTCTAAAGAACCGCTAGTGGAGGTGCCAAATTTAAGTTTCTGTCCGCTCGGTAAGATAAATTTATTACCGAGAATGTCTACGTTAGAGTCAGCTGGAACCGTGATTGTGCTGGCAATCCTGGCGTTTACTGCATCAGCAGCACTCAGTAAATCGACAGTTACATCAGTGTTCGAAGCAGTCGTGTTAGCACACAAAATACTTAAAACAATCGTCGAGTCCGAAGTTGAAGTGACGAATGTTGCTGCTACATCACTTAACGCGCGGATTGGCACGTTGTAAAAAGTTGCCATTAGGAAATAGGTAACGCACCTTCTTTAGATATCTTAGCAGCGTGCTAGATATATTTATGAAAGAGCCATAATCAATCCAATCATACCGGCTTGATCTACTGGAGGATTATTTAAAATTAACGACAAAGCATCATTTCCAGAAGCAAGCGCTTGATTACCGTCGAATATTAAAGCGTTACCAGAAGCTTGAGCTTCTGCTCCAGAAACAATCGCTCTATCCGCTTGAGTAACTGATAAAACACCACTAACGGTTGCTGTAGCAGAGGTTGCAATCGCTGCCACACCGCTGACAATTGCAGTATTAGCAACCGATATAGAAGTAAGTGCTTGTGAGATACTCGCATCGCCAGATGCTTTGGCCTTGAAAGAAAGGGAAAGCGCTGCGTTACCTGAAGCCTCGGCTACAAGAGCAACTGTTATAGAAGAGTTACCAGAAGCAGTAATCTCAGGAATAAGAGCTAAAGCTGCATTTCCGGAAGCCAAAGCAACTGCAGCAGGAGCATGAACGGCATCACCGGAAGCAATAGCCGTCGGTGCAATAGCTTCAGCAGCTAACCCCGAAGCAATGGCCGTGTCTGAGGTTTCAACTGCTTCGTCGTGCAGAAAAATAGCAAAGATTGATTTGACTACTGCATCAGAAGCTCTATCTAAAGCTTCGACACTGTTAGCGAGAGCAAAATTACCTGAGGAAGTAGCTTTATTTGCTTGAACAACTGCTGCGTTGCCCGAAGCCAATGCCTCAATAGCTGCAGTAGATGCGGCACTACCAGACGCAAACGCAATTGAAGAGTCGGCTAAAGCTGCATTACCAGAAGCTAAAGCAATTGATGAGTCAGTAATCGCTGCAGTTCCAGAAGCAATTGCTACCGCACTTACTTGAACAGATGCAGCACCAGAAGCTATAGCAGACGCTGAATTTACAACCGCACTTGATCCAGAAGCGATTGCAGATTGATTATTAAATAAAGCAGCGTTGCCAGAAGCCTGAGCTGAACTTGCTCTGAACTCTGCTGCAAACCCAGAAGCAGCTGCAATATTTGCTTTGACTAGTCCTTGTTGCCCAGAAGATGTAGCGACTGCAGTATCAACAAGAGCATCTATACCAGATGCAAGTGCTTCAGTGTTGAGAGATAAACTTGCATCACCAGATGCCTGAGCTTCGAAACCAGAAGCTAAGGCATTGTTTGCGATACTTTGAGCACTTAAAGAAGTAGCAATAGAAGCGTTACCTGAAGCCTGAGCTTCGGCAGATTCAATGACTGCTCCTTCTCCAGAAGCTAAGGCAGTAACTGCAAGAGAAACAGCGGCACTACCAGAGGCAATTGCAGTGAGACCTAAAGTTAAATCGGCACCGTCAAGTCCTAGTTTTCCGTCAGCTGTATATAAAAGTCCAGAAGGATTTACAGGTAAATCAGTTTGAACAAAATTAGCTAGACCGAGCGTAAAAATACGCCCACCGAGGCCGCTACCCGCGATTAGGTCACCAGTAATTGGGATGACGTCATCGTCATGGCTTTCGGCAATAAAACCGCCGGAATAAACGAGACCTCTACGCAGAGTCATTTTACGAAAGCGCGATAATTAAGCCGATTGCAGCGCCCTGACTTAAGCCTGGGTTCGCCGCATAAGCTGTGAGAGCGGCATTGCCAGAAGCTTGCGCTACAGGCACGATGACCAAACCAGCGTTACCAGAAGCTAGTGCAGTACTAGAAACTGATAAGGCTGCGTTACCAGAGGCTAAAGAAATATTGGCTACCACAAGGGCAGCGTTGCCAGAAGCTTGAGCAATAGCTGAATCGCTGATTGCGGCGTTACCAGATGCAGCAGCGGCAGCAGCAAGAACTAAACCAGCGTTACCGGAAGCTAAAGCAACGATCCCGTCTGAAATTGCTGCATTACCGGAAGCTTGAGCTGCAAGTGCAAGAGCGATACCTGCATTTCCGGAAGCAGCAGCTCCTGCTAAATCTTCTAGAGCAGCGTTGCCCGAAGCTTGTGCTTGTACTGCTACAGCCAGACCAGCATTACCAGAGGCAAGTGCGTTTAAAGAAACACTGATCGACGCGTTACCAGAAACAGCAGCAGATTCAGCTACAGCTAAACCGGCATTACCGGAGGCAAGTGCAACGTTTGCCAGGTTTAGAGAAGCCTGACCAGAAGCTAAAGCTGTGTTTGAAAGAACGACTGCTGCATTGCCTGAAGCAAGAGCGACAGCGGAGTCGACGAGGGCAGCATTTCCTGATGCAAGAGCAACAGCAGAATCAGCTAAGCCCGCATTACCAGAGGCAAGAGCTGAGTTTGCTAGGGAAACAGCAGCAATACCAGAAGCTAAAGCTTGCTCAGAATCTATTAATGCGTCATTACCAGAAGCTAAAGCTGAGACAGAAACTGTCAGTGATGCGTTGCCAGAGACAACGGCTTCCACAGCATCTGCAAGACCTGCGTTTCCAGAGGCCAACGCTGTATTAGCGTCTTCCAGAGCTGCGTTACCTGAAGCAAGCGCACGGACGTTGGTGATTAATGCTGCGTTACCTGAAGCAAGTGCTTCTTCAGATAAAAGCAGTGCCGCGTTACCAGAAGCAAGAGAAGTAGCAGCGTCTGCTAAGGCAGCATTTCCTGAAGCAAGTGCGTATTCGCCAAGCTGAAGAGAAGAATTACCAGAACTTAGTGCTGTCTCAGCAACTTCTAAAGCTGCATTACCAGAGGCAATCGCAATAGCAGCCTCTGTTAGACCAGCATTACCAGAAGATAAAGCTACGGCTGCATTAGATAAAGCTGCATTTCCGGAGGCTAATGCATTCGTAGAATCTAATAAGGCAGCATTGCCTGAGGCCAATGCGTCTGTAGATCGTTTAAGAGCAACACCATCGACGGAAATCTCGTTTCCTACATAAATAAGACCACTTGGTTGAGCTGTAAAAGCTACATCTAAACGAATAGTGGAATCTGTATTACCGCCTCCTACTAAACCACTGCCTGCGGTAAGAAGACCGCCAGAAGCAGAGGTGATAATACTGTCACCAAAAGGTAGCTCGGCGAGAGCACCGCTAACTAAAACTACCGGCCTGCGGACTACCATGATTTAACTCTTTACCCTCCAGTATAAAGAAGAACTGGTGGAGAAATTTCCACACTTAGTTGTGTAGATGTAATAGCTAGCCCAACACTTGTCGCAGCTTGATATGCATTAGATCCGGAACCTGTGACAGTCCCTGAAGTTGTGGTGAACCTTACAACTTCTCCTTCAAATTTAGATAAATAATAATATTCTCCGGGAATAAGAGCTGTGTCTGCAGTGATATTTGCTGAAGTTAAGCCAATAACTCCATCTAGATTTACGACAACGTCTGAACCTTGGGTTGCCGCTTCTCCGGCAAAACCAATTGGAGAAAACTGATAAGCGTTTACACCACTAAGAGCGATAGCAGGTACTGCAAAAGCACCACTAGCGGAAACCATATCTCCCGCAATTAAGTTAGCGCCAGCTGTCAAAGTAGCCTCAGGAGCAGGGTTTGTGACAACTCCCTGACCATTAGCTAGGTATACAGTTGTACCGTCAGCTTGATAACTTGTGTAATTGCGGTTGAATATCGATCTGTTCGGCACCGATCACAACCAGATACTTACGCTTTATTCTACACTTTTTCAAAGATATCCACTAACAACGTATCGAGGTTGTTGAGGACAAATTCTAAGTGAACCAGTGCTAATTGCTGTTCCTAGTTCTACTAAATAAGCTCCAGAAGCTCCCAACTGATCGAAACCAGCTACATAGGTTGGGTAATCAACGACTTTTCCCCCGCTTGCACTCACAAAATATCTAGTACCAGGAATCAAACCCGAATAAACAACTGCTTGTGCGTCGGTAACCACACGGCAAAGTGTCCCAGTACTCACATCGTCGACAGAAACACCAATCGTGTTTGCTTCATCGAGGTCTCCAGAGGATCTAGCTGTACGGATATAGCCAGAAGTGCTCATATCTACAGCTACCGCATCACCTAGAGCGATGTTTTCACCAGCACGAAAAGATAAGAGCACGTTTCTACCAGATTCTTATATAAGTTTACTTGCCTTGACCTTTATAGGGCTTACGCCCGTGCGAAGGTTTCGAGTGACGCCCATTGCCCTGTTTAGTACGTTTTGGTTTTGCTTCGATTTGATTTTCAGTCCTAGGTTTTGTCATCTTTAGAGGAATTATCTGAGAATATTAGCTCAGACCCATGATCAGACCAATAACTTCACCTTGAGAAACACCTGGAGCATTACCGCTTGCAATGACGTTATCCCACTGAGAGCCATCCCAAACGTGAATGACATTGCTACGAGAATCGGTCCATTGAGCACCTGTTACTGCATTGACAGGAGGTACATCTCCGTAAGAAGGAGTACGAGAAGGAGCGGATTCGTACCAACCGCTTGTAGAAGCGTCGTAAACGAATAGCGAACCCATGAGGTTGTTGAACCAAATGGTTCCATCTCTTGGAGGAGAGTTGAGTCCGCCTGTACCAGAAGGAGGAACTTCGCTCTTGATTGCTAAAGCTTCAGCGTTAGCGATATACCAATCAGGTTTGGTGACGTTATTTCCAGACGCATAAACAAAGAGGCGACCTTCGTTAGTGTCGAACCAAAGAGAACCGCCGACGAAGTTACTTCCAGGGTCACCCGAAATCGTAACCACAGCGGCACCTGCTTCAGCAGTGCTGTTGTACTTAATGAAGGATCCCGAGTAACCGATTGTTACGTTGGTGCCTGGCAGAGATCCAACGTCGATCTGTTGATAATCGCCGCTTGTTCTAACAGCAGAACCAGAACCAGCAACTAACAGACTCTCAAGAGAGACAAACGATCCGGAGTAGCTAGCACCAATGCCGGTGTCCCCGATAATTCCAATATCAACAACCTGAAAGTCTCCGCTCTGGCTGACACTTGTCCCAGATCCAGCAACAAGAAGCTGTTGAGAAGTTCCAGAGATTACTCCGACACGAGCACCGTTGTAAGAGAAATCAACTGATCCTTGACCAATAAGGTCAGTGCTTACAACAGCAGTTGCACCACTAGCTGTAACAGTGATTCCGTCACCACCTACAAGTCCACTAACAACAGCAACAGCACCTTCGTTAGTGCCAGAAACTTGAATTAGTTTTCCGTCGTACTCAACATCGTTATTTCCTAATCCTTGAATATTTACGTCAAAGAGAGTTCCTTGTCCACTAGGAACACCAAGTACACCAGACCCCGGAAAAGACTGGGTAATGAGACTTGCAATGATGCTGTATAAACCACTCGTCGTAATACTGATCCCAGAACCAGGGACTAGTAATCCTCCAGTAGCTTCGATACCACTAGCAGTGGAGTTTAAATCTTCGAGTGCCCTTACTACACCTTCGAAGTTAGGTGGGTATCCATAAGGACATCTGGTGTAGCTAGTAGTTCCCACGCCGCTGATGGTTTCGATGAGGTTATCGACTACCGACACAATTCCGAAGAAGTTGTGCGGTGCACGTGCCCTGGGTAAAACGCCGTGAAGTGGACACGCAGGGCTATTACGTTCAGGCATTTAAATAGTCCACCTCCTTATAACAGTCTATCTGAGTATTTGTAGAAATTAAATTCTACTGTTTATTTACTCTGTCTAAAAAAGTTAGTTTTTCGGAATCTGTATGACGAGCAGCATCTTCTGCGAGCTTCCAAGCTGGTATACCTAAGAGATCAGCTTGTCTTCGAAGTGATTCCCAAGAGCTAGATGGAGCATCAGGAGTAGGAGTGAGTTTCATAATTACCAAGTTCTTTTTAACATTGTATACGATTGTGACTTATCCTGCTGACCACAAGCGGTCTGAAACAATGCTTGCAAAATAGAACCTTATTAGAGCTTTTATTTTCAGCCATCGTCGTCTAGTTAGTTATTTATATAAACGTATAGATAAATAAATTAGGGTTACAAGGGGGATTTGGATTGATTTTCGCTTAATCAAAACTAGATACACGTCTGGAAAAAACCGCCGTTTTATTCAGAAACTGACTCTCAAGAAGAAAGTTAGATTACTTAGAAAATCTGTTGATACTACACAGACCATGACTTGTGTGCTCTACACTTGACCCATAAGAACAACAACACGCTTATGAACTCAAGAAACGTTCGAGCAGCTGCGCTGTTCGGGCTTTTGGAGCCTTCCGAACCTCCTGAGCCCACAGAGACTCCACTTTTGGTAAAAAGCCGTGGGCACTGGGATGTCCTTTACTTTTCTGGGTGCGTCACCTGGAGATGTAAGTGCGGCAGGTCAGAACCTTTTCGGTTGACTCTCGCTGCGCACGACAGAGTTGAGCTTCCTTTTGACGGAGTACACGCTTGCGAAGTGTGCAGATCGGAAATCCTTAGTGCCAGGACCCAACACGATCGATTTTGGGCTTGGTTCAACCAACACCGAGCCTGCATAGACCCAGAGCGATGCTTAGAGTTTCCCGGCGACGGAGGGAAGCTTCGAGGACCGGACGATTCCTTTTACACAACTACGCGTAGAAACATCTTTACGCAATTCTGGAGCAAACCAGTGCAAAAGGAGCACTCTGTGCGCTCTAGCTGCCTAAATTTAAACTGTATTAATCCTTACCACCTATGCCTGACTTCATCTCCGAGAACTCCTCTAACCAACCAAGCCAAGAAATTTCTAGAGGTTCTGGTCCTAAAAAAAGTGTCTACAGGGACAATCAAGCAATTGCTGCAAGAGAAGCTCTCTATAGAGCTGTCAGAGAGATCAATTCAAAGAATAAAAAAAGATATAACCAAATACAAAAGCTGCGCTTTTTAGTTTTTGAGTTACAGTCTCTTCAACCGGTAGACGTAAACGAATTATCTGAGGCTTTGGGTCAGTCTCAGGCAACTACTAGGGAGCAGCTAAAAAAACTTCGCAAGCTTGACTTAGTCACCCGTACCCGATTTGAACACCACACTCTCTATTGCACTAATGGCGATTTCAACCAGTACATCGAAGACATTCTCGAGTCCTTCTACTGGGGAAACCAAGCAGCTTAAACCTACTCTTTGGGCTGAGGAATACATTATTTCAAACCTTCCGCCCTGGATATACAGCGATAACGAGCCTCCAACTTCTATTCAAGATTGCACAGCAAAGATTTCATCGATTGAGTACACCATCGTCGATATCGATTTGCAGATTGATATCCGCCAGTCTGAGTGTGCTATGGGCAGCAGCAGGTATAAGTCGACTTTTGATTTTGAGAAATGGCGATGTCAAGCTTTGAAGGCTAAACAGTCACAATACTACTTACTGAACGCACACAAATATTGGATAATCCTTAACAGCACAAAAAGCCTTGACGTCTCTGGAAGGCTAGATAAGCTTATCCAGTTACTCATTGAGGACACCCCGACCTTCCATAAAGAGGTACAAGCACTACTAGACTGACACCGGTCACAGCGTAAGAAACGGCACTGTGTCCATGGAAGGTTGAGGTAGCGTTTTACCGTTTTCCGCCCTCACGTAAGTCGCTCTGATTACCTGACGTCAGGTGGTCAAGAGGATCCTTCCTATTGCCATGATGACTGAATCTTTAAAAAAAGAACTTAAATCAATTTCAGATTTACTCAGCAGCATCGATGTTTCTCTTCAGATGATTGCTAGCACAAAAACACGCAGAACATCTGCCTTTGTAAATCGAAAAACCATCGCCCAGAGAATGGGCGTGCCCACAGTAGCTATCGACAAACTAATTTTTCAAGGAATTTCTTCAGGTGGATCTTCTGGTTTGGTAGAAGGTAAACATTTCTGCAAGCTTGATCCACTAGAAAAAAACAGCTCTAAATTTCTGTATGATCCTTATGAAATCTTGCAGGCCGCTTGGAGAAACTTCAAATATGACTAACGACGCTGTAAATCGATTACGTCAAATGATTTCTCAAGGCACTGAGGCTGAGCGAAAGCTTAGTGCTGGAGTTTTTAGAAGCATCATTAGTGACATGATTACTCTTTACCACGAGAATCGAAAATACAGAGGCAAAGGAATCTTAGTCTTCAACCCCGGTGATCCGAACACTAGCAAGTATGTGACTATTAATGATCTAGAAACGGATGTAGCTATTGCTCAAGAAGCCATGAACAGTTTCATGGAAGACATGTTCAAAAAAATTATAAAATTTGTTGAAAAAGAAGATGAGTGTGATCTTGCTCTTGTTGCCTTTTACGAAGAAGAGCGATTAGAGCTCATGCGTCTAGACCCAGAGCATGCAAATGAACAAATCGATTCAGCAACTAACGGATTGATCTTCTAAACATGGTTCAAAAAAGACCTCCTGCTGTTCCCAGATTCAAAGAAGGAGACCGAGTAACAGAACATCATCACGCGGGAAGACTCTTTATAAGTTTGAACGCTCAGAAAAAAGTCAAAACAAGCAAAGACAGAGGAGTTGGAACAGTAAAGTCAATTACTGTCAAGAAAAATAAGGTAGGAGCAGGTCACTTTTTTTACGATGTACTATGGGATGGTACAGGATGCTCTGGTTTAATTAGTCAGATGAGATTAATGCTGGCTGATGACGAAAGTGAGTAGTGGTACTTGCTTCTTTTGACTTCGTTTCACCTCCTGACTTAGTCGCAACAACCACAGCATTTTTAGGTGGTGAAATATTCTTAGATCCTGCTTCTAGCAGTGATGCCAACGTTGTTGTTCAAGCTACACGCTTCTTCGATTGGAAAGATAACGGACTAAAACAAGAGTGGAAAGCTAAAAATATTTATTTATATCCTCCTAGAGATATCGCTCTAGGTAGCGAACAACCAAAATCAAGCAAATTATTCGAAAAATCAAAGTACTTTAAAAAATCAAATCAACGAGTTTGGCTTGAAACTGCTTATAAAAAATGGATCAAGAAAGAGTTTGACGAAGGTATAGTGTTTATCACGTCTACTGAGGTTGCACTTATTGTCACTCAAAAATTAAATATAGATCTTCCTATGTGCGTTTTAAAAGAACACCCTCGCTTACTTAAAGACACAAAAGAATTTGAGCCAGTACTAAATTCCAAAGTATTTGGTTTTGTTTTTTATATGCCGTCAGTTAGTAACTGGGAGCAGAGAGTCCAAGATTTCCACCGACTATATAGTGATCTCGGTCGTGTATACGTCTAAGTGAATCTTTTGAATCCCAGTCATTGTCAGGACCGTACTCATCTTTATTAGCGAAACCGTAACCTACTGGACGGCTACGCTGTAAAGAAGACCTTTCCTCTTTACGTTTTTCGGTGCGAACATCAGATTCTTGAAATATACGACCGGCTAAACGAAAACTAGGATTTTTATCTACGTGGCTATCTTTCCGGTATGTGTACCGGTTCGCTTTTCTTTCTATATCAGATCTAAAGAGACTCATTAATAAGATGAGTAACTCATTAGCTGTTGTACACCAGGATCGTTTGCAAAGAAACCAGCCATGCGTTGGCGATCATATTTAGTCCCAGGAGCACCAGCTCCTTGAACAAATTCTTGCGACTGGGGATCACCATAATCATACATTCTGCTCATATTTGCTTTGTCCATATACTTATTAATTTGCTTGTCGTAAACCGAGGGGTCGATAGAGACTGTAGTTGGGTTCTCAGCTTGATCCATGAACGTCTTACGGTTCAGGTTGCTGTAAGACTCTAAATAATTATCGATTGAACCCCTGACTTTGTCACTATCCCCTGCGATTGTTTCTTGAAATTGATCGGGTCTGTTAAAGAGATAGTCATAACCACGCTGTGCTGCTGGTTCAAAATAACCTGCATACCTAGCGTCTGATTCGGAAACAAACTCAGGTGTGCTTTTACCTGTCAGGTAAGCAATGTCATTTAAGGTATTTCTTAAATCATTTAGACGGAGTTCTGTTTCAGCACCAATACGCTGAACAGTCTCTTCTGTCATTTCGTTATCGAACCCAGGATAAGGATTGCCACTTCCAGAAGAAAAAAGACTTCTAATTCCCCGTGCGGTTCCTTGGACCTCGTCACTATTTAAAAAACCTAAAATATTATTTAAATTATTTTGTAAACCATCTTCTTCTTCAGATCCAAAATTGATAGAACCTGGTTTAACCGGGAAGGTAGGAGCATTACCACCGTATCCGGTAAGATCACTATTCATCAAGTCAGGGAGCGAGAAGCCACCAGAATTATTGAAGTCAAATCCTCCAGTAAAATCGCTACCCATCGTATAGCTAGGAGTACCAGCATCACCAAAGTACATTTGTCCGTTAGGGAGCTGTGGAATACTCATTTTTATTCGAGACCTTTAATTAAATTATACCTTTTTTCAAAGCACTGATTTACCCATTTTGTACTGAACCGCATCGCTTATCGCTCCTTTTGATTTGTTCATGAATGACTCAAAGATACGTTGATCCGCAGCTTCCTCTGCTGACTTCATGCTTTGTTGAAAGAGCTTTTTCAGAAGGTCAGCTTGTACTGAGGTATCCGCCTTAGGTTGATCTGCTCCTGTAATTTTATTTTTTTGTTCCTCGCTCAACCCAGCACCAGCTTGTTGGAACAACTGTGCGACTGCTGCACGAATTTGGTTATCAGCCACGGGGGAAGCTGTCTGGTTTAGAGCACTTGAAGCTTCGTTTAATTTTCCCAGGGCACCATTTACTTCACGACCCGGTTGTGCCTGAGGTAAATTTGAACTTCCATTAGAGCTTGTGTTGTCGTAGCTGTTGTCAGAAGCTTTTTCAAGTTTTTGTCTAGCAGCTACTAAATTTACTAATTCAGCTGGAGCATTTTGGCCTAACGCTGCCATTGCCTTGTCGCTGGCTGAAGCATTGCTTTGATTCATGGCTGGACCTGAAGGGAGATGTTTCTCGTATCTTTTATTTTTGTAATCTGACCAAGCTCCAAATCCTTCTTCATCAAATACTCTCTTAGCTGCTTTTAAATTAGTAAGAGGATCTTTAAGCTCTTCATTGCTTGAGATTCCAAATTTAGCACGACGCTCCGGTCCCATAGCCCCCAGCATGTTGATCTGGCAGAGCCCATAGGAGTTGTCACCCATAGATGCGTCAGGGTTATGAGCTCCAGCAAATCCAGCAGATTCAGATTTACAGACGGCAGCAATCGTATTTGAGTTTTGAGGAGAAAAACCAGCTTTCTCTGCAAGGACTCTTATTTGTTGCTGAGTCAGTGTCTGAGCCATCACGCTAACCGGAAGGAAAATACTTGATAAAAATAAAAGTGAGAAGGAGATCTTCAATCTTCTATTTCTTCGAACACACTTATATTAGGGTCAACAACCACACCAAGTTCGTCGACGATAAATTTAAAAGCTCTTTCTCGGCAGACTAATCTGACAATTCGATTCCAGAGATACTGCTCTCTGTCTCTTCCTTTAAGGTCATAGGCGGCATTTTTGATACGAGTAAGGGTAAACTCATCTTCCAGTGTGAGACTAACGTTGACATGCTCAGAGCCGTTCATCAGAAGTCTGTCTCTGAGTTCAGTCTACTTAGGAATAGATACTGAAAAGGTATAACTAGATGCTTACCATTTCTTACATGACCAGTATCCTGCTGAAAGCTTTGACTTTTTCTCGTCACAGCTGTGTCTAGCACGAAAGTTTTTACGCCTCTCAGGGTTGTCACTTTTGTTTTCCATGTTCGCGTCACCGAAGCGGACTAAACGAACCTTGTCTCCTTCTTTAGCTGCTACAGAGAACTGTTTACCCCCTTGCACATCACGCTTGGGTTTGTTATATCCCGAGAAAACTTCGCCAGCTAATCGGACTTGTGCCATTAGTTACTGTCAAATCAACCTTAACAAATCATAACGCCTGTAGAACATTAAGACAAATAGTAAATCAGTTTTCGTATTGCTATTGTCTTTATCCCTGCTAATCTCATGCTGTTAAAAGCACTCAAAACCTGTTTCGCATGGAATCTCAGAAGCTGCTCACAATTGCGCAAACTGCTGAGTTGCTCAACTGCTCAGCTGGATTTGTTCGTAAGCGCATCTCTCTCACTGAGTCCCGTCAACCAGGTGGTTGGCCTAAGAGCACTTACGTAAACCTTCAGCCCAATGGTGTCAAATCTCTTTTCCGAATCAATCGTGACGCTCTACAGGAGTACCTCAAGAGCCAAGCTAATCAGAAAGATGTAAACGAAGAAGCTACAGTAGAAAGTGAAACTTCTACGTGCAGCACCGGTACCTGTACGTTTTGATATAAATGACTTCCTCTAACCTGCAACAAGTTTTCCAAGAAGCTCTAGCCGCTCCCACGGAGGAAGTTGTAGTAGAGGAAATCGTCGTAAAGAAAGAAGCCAACGTAGACAATCTGATTTATCGGATGGTTGAAATGGCTTCTTATCTTTATCACTTGAATATTCAAGCAAATTTAATTTCACTGAATATCGAAGGAGCCAATCACCTGACTGTCAGTGAGTTTTTAAAAGAAGAATACAAACAACATTTATGTGATTTCAATCGACTTGCTGAAAAAGTTCGAAGCATGGACTACTTGATGCCGATGTGTCAAAAAGGACTCATGGGTTCCTACAAGAGTTTTAAGACTACAAAATCCTACGATGCTCGCGAGAGCATGGTTACATACATTCGAAATCTTGAGGACTGCGGTTTTAAAGGCAAAGATCTTTATGACACTGCTAGAGAAGTAGGCGCTCCTGACATCGAAGTTTGTGTCGCAGAAATTGTTGGTAATCTTTTCGACGCAGCCGGAAAAATGAAGGCGTGCCTTCGTTAAGCAGCGGGAACCCAACCTCCGCCGAAAGAGACGTACAAACCGCTTGGTGGATCTACTCTGTACCCAAAAGTTCCTGAGGCAGGTACTGCAGGAAAGGCACCACTAATCAAAGCAATTCCCACACCCGAAGCAAGGACAGATCCAAGAGATCCTGAGGCAATTGGAGTTCCTAAAGCACCAGAAGCGGTTATCGATCCAAACGATCCAGAAGCTACTAAAGCACTGTTAGCGAAAATCGCTCCTGAAGCGATAGACACCGTGGCAGTTCCTGCGGCGTCAGCAAAAGCAGCACCGATTTTTATAAATGTAGATCCGTCCCATACTCTTAGAAAGTTATTAGTCCCATCTTCAAGCCAAAGTTCCCCTACAGAATTACCAGTTTCACCAGCGGCAGAGCTATTAGGAGCAGCACTACCGTAATGAACCCCGGTGACCTTGCGAATATCACCTAAAGAATCTTTGAAATAAAGACCATTTTCAGCAGCAGCAAAGTTTATAGCTAGTTCACCTGCTTGGACCGTCGTAACTAAAGGACGGTCGGAAGCATTACCAGAACGTTTGGATAAGAGGGTAACCGGGGTGGTAGTCATATTAGTAGGTACCTCCGTTCACAATAGGGCTGAATAAAGGAGGTAGTGGAGAGCCGTTTAAATACTGGCCTCCATCATAAATAATTGTTCCGCTAACACCACTAGGCGAACCATTTTGATATATACCACCATCAAAAATTGGTCGCGCTTCTGGAGGAACAGGCTGTAAAGGGTTAAATTCGTCGATGTCGAACATCACGAATCCACTTGGTACTAGAGGGATTGAAACCCCAGATGCGAGAGTGTCAAAGTTAAGGACTTTGACCATCGTCGGGTTCATGTCCGAATAAAGCACATGATTCGGAACGTCTGACCTAGCTGGTGAATACGATTCCCACCAGTTCAAGCTTTCAGCTGTCTGAAGAAACTGAGTTTGTTTTTCCAAGGTACGTTGAAAATACTCTCTGTACCTTCCGTCCATAGGTTCGTCCGAAGGCTGGGCTAGAAAGGATTTGAGATATGAATAATTCCCAAATCGGTTTTGCATATCCCACCACGAGGCATAAATATGTTTGCAGAATCTAGGCTGAAAGAATAAAAGATTTGGATCTGAGTAGGACGACTGCTTGCTGTCCGTTCCTTGAGGTGCTCCTAAAAGAACCTTGGTGTAAATAAAACCAAAATCTCTTACAAATCCAGGTAGGTCTCTTGTGTTTGTTGGCCTTTCACCAGAAAACGTTTCGGTACCTGCGTCGTAAGTACCAGGTTTTAAATCTTGTGTTCCCGTGTAAGGGTATGTCTTTTTCTGAGCGTACTTGTAAAGATTGAAATCCTCTCTTGCAAGATAGTCCGGGCAGTTACACCCAAATCTCATCGCACTCGATAAGAACTCACCTACTATCGGATTCGACGCTGCGGGTGCTGCAAACGATTCATCTTTTATGGTCGTGAAACTTCGCTCTGCATCTACCGAAAGAAACAAAGTATCTAAGTTTGCTGCGCCGGTAGGAACCTGAGGACCTCCAGTTTTAGTACCAACTGCAATAACGGTGTAATTGTTATACGTCGTTTTCGGAGTACCGTCAGCTCTAAATCGATCTGATACAAGTTCCCCAGTCATATCAGAAACAGGGGGACCAAAGTTACTACTTAGCTCAACACCAATAACTTTATTAAGTATGTCGTAGTTAAAAACGCTCTTTACAGATAAACCTAAGTCAAGGAGGTTGATACTATCGCGTGGTTTTATAACTACCATCCGCATACCCATGTCTTGTTGGGTAGATGGGTACATGTACATCAAGCCGGGAATCTCTGATCCACCAGATCCTGATTGTCCGTTCATTGCATAACGAAATGTATAGTTCAAACCGACTAAGGCTTGATTCGTATACATAAACAGTTCGTATCCTCTCCTCCACCGCGTCCACATAGACGCGTAGTTGTAATCAAAAAGGATACTAAAATCTTTTAAATTTTGTTCTGGTCTGAACTTCTGATGCCACGGCATCGGTCGATTAATAGACCGTGCGGTATTTGCTCCTTTTACCGCCCCAAAGTCAAACCGAGAACTCTTGGGTGCGAAGTTATCCCACCCAAAAAAATCAGAACCCTTGCGACGTTTGCTCACAGATCAATAGAAACCACCCTGCGCCCAGATGGAAATACCAGAAGGACTCAGACCACCTGAAACCGCGACGACAGAATCACCTAGATATCCAACTCCGAGTACGTATCCTTTTTCAAGATACAAAGCTTCAGAACCGCCTAGCTCGATTGGGCGAACTAGAGCTGTATCTCCCACCTGAGGTGTAGGAGCGATAGTTTTTGGCAACTCAACTCGTTGAATTAAACCTTCAGTGCTTCCTGAAAGACCAACAGTAAATTTGTTAATCAGAATCGAAGCAGCAGTTGAGGGTGCAGCTTGGTTAGGTGCGTAAATGTAGATTCCAAAAGCAGCGGCACGCACTCCGCCGTTGTCTGGATAACTTTCGTTTGAAACAACGAAGAGATCTTCAACGATTGCCGCATCCTCAGAGGGGATATCGCCAACTCGTACCAGCTGCACTAAATTTGCAAACTGAGTATTTACAGGATCAACAGTTGGTGTTGCACTGGTGATTCTTGCGCCCCTTAAAAAGGGACGATCGACCATCATTGGTTGCTTGTTAGTCGAGGTCGATGCCACTGTTTAACTCCTACTAGGTACCAGTTTAAGTCAAGAATACTGCAGATAACTGCTTACGCAGTGGTCTACTTACTGTCGAATCAGATTTAAAAGCCTTCCAACCGCTTCGTTAGATCCAGCTATACGTGCGCCAGGAACAGTTTCTTGTAAAAAGGTCTCTGTGCGTTGTAGTTGCGGACGAACGATTGGGCGAGAAGCATCAATAATTTCATTATTTTGCTGAGCTCGAGCAGCGCCTTCAAGCGTTCCGCCCATCATCTCAGCTTGCACGTTGTCAGCAGCAGCGTTTGCTTGACCCAAAGCATTAGCGACATTGTCGTCACCGAGTGAACTACCAACAGTCTCAGTAGTAATTTGCTCGGAAGTTTGCTCACTCAGCATGGGGTTAGGACGCTCTCCTTGTCCACGCATCATTAGTTCGTAAGCAAGGGTGGGATTGCTTTGCACAAACTCCATGATGTTCTCAGGAGTCATCTGAGGTGACTCCTCAGCTACGGCTTCTTTCATGTTTTCTTTGAACTCTCCACCCTGCATGGACTCGACAAAACGACGGCGGTCAGCGTAGTAATCACCGACATTTTTGTAGGTAGAAGGATCTCTAGGTGCTGCAGCTTTGACCCTCCCAGTAGCTTCAGCGCCAGAACTTTGCACTGCTTGTAAGACGTCGCTGATTAAACCATCGATGGCAGCAGCCTCTTCACCCATTGGCTGACGGGCAACAAATTCTTCAATTTCTTGAGCTTGGCTAGAGGGCTCAACAACTTGACGAGGTGCAGCAGATTCAATCTGAGCTGCAATTCGATCTTGAAGAGAAGTCCCTACTGGAGCTTGCTCTTGACCACCGCCCATCATCATCCCGGCCTTCCCAGCAGCAATTCCTAAAGCACCAGTAAGGATTGCATTCCGAATGTTTGCTTTGCTGAGATCAGTAGTGGTGATGCCACGTGGGCGCATTTCTTGATCAAAAATATTCATCTGACCTTCTGCAACTGGTGAAGGCTGACTACGGCGTCCGGCTTCCATGATGTCCATCACATCACGATCGGCATCTGCTTGGAAAGAGCCGCGAACTAAATCGCGATCAGCAGCTGATGAACTTTTACCGCTGTAATACTGACCTCCCATACCCCTTCCAGTGTTTGGGTTGACGGCACCAGCCGGATTGCGAAGATCCAGATTCATCTGACGGAGTGCTTCAAATCTTTCCAGTTCGGGAGGAAGATTTTGAGCAGGACCTTGAGGAATTTTTCCAGCTTCTGCAGCCGATGGCATTGTCCTAACTCTTGGACCTCCAGTGAACCGGTCCATAGAAGGATTACCGGAAGGGATCCCAGGTTCGGGACGGCGTGTCATTCCGCCTCCAAATTCTGGTTTTACAGAACGGCTAGGTAAAACTGGAAGTTCTCGCATCCCAGCTCCGTAAGAACCAGTTTGCTGCATAACGTCTTGAACAGCACTCCTTGGAGGAGCTACTTGCTCCAAGATCTGACGAGCACCTTTATTTCCTAAAAACTGCTGCAGACCTTCCAAGAAAACTTGAGCATTAGATGCACCTGTAGTTACGGCGTTTGCTAATCCTTTAGCTCTAGAAGATGACACGTCAGAACTTTATATTTGATACTTACACATTAGCGCCAATTTGCTTGGAAATATAACCGGTCAGATCGTGATACGTCAGGAGGTCCAGGAATTGCTTGGATAAACTCACCCCCTGATCTTTCAAAACGGTAGCGAGAAGCCACGGGGTCTCTGTAATTAGGAACGTAAAGCATCTGAGCGAGTCGATCACACTCATACATATAGTTCTCACGCCAAATTCTTGCGGTCTCGCGTTTGTCTTGAATATTGATTGAACGACTGACGTCTCCAAGAATAGTTTCTTGCCTACTAGTCGCTCTACCGTCCGCTAGTTCAGTGAATCGTTCAGCTTCTTCACAACGCTCAATTTGCTGAACAATTTTATCGTTATAAAATTCACTAGGAATACTGTTGCACGCTTCAATAAGCCTTGCATAATCTCCTGCTGGAACAGTAGCTATGTTGTATGCAAGATGGTACGCAGTACGACTGAAATTATAATCGTCTAATTTATAGCCAAATACCTGAGCAGGGTTGCGGGTAATTTGGTTAATTGCCGCATAAACAATCTCACGCTTAGTGGCGTCAGTTGTGTTGGCGTTAAAGGTTACTCCTTGTTGAGCTAGATAACTCTGAATCTGCTCTAGTTCGTTTTGAGTTAACTGAGCCACGATTTACCTGACATATGCTTTTATTCTACGTAAACTTCTCCGGTCGAAAAAACTTCGTCCCAGTCGATTCTTTTTACTGTTTTAAGTTGTTCAAGCTTTGTAAATCGCTCACCGGGCAAACCTTGCTTTAATTCAATAATTTCTTTAGCTGTTTTGATACCTACTCCCGGAAGAACCTGTGTCAGCCCTTCTGCAGTCAACGTATTTAGGTTGACACGGTTATCCGTAGGCACCTGAGGTTTTACGACGATTGGGTCCTTAGTTTTAGAAATGCTGCGTCGTCCACGGCGATTTCTGGAGCCAGTGTCGGTTGTTTCAGACTTTGTATCGATTGACTCTTCGATCTGGTCCTTATGAGCAAAAAATACTTTTCCGCTTGTATCCGAACGGACCATGTAGTATTCGCCGTCATCATGAATTGATAAAACGGTAACCTTGATCCCGCTTGGAGCAAAAAATTTGGTAGACATGGCAGTCACTATACGAGCAGTAGCTTAAACCAGTATCGATTAAAATAGTGCCATCGGACAAAAACTATGTCACCACTTAAAAGATTAGCAGGCGAGTTTGTTAAGAAAATAGCGTCTAACTACGACACTCCACTTAAAAAACTCGCTGGTGCAGCAGACGCACAAGCTATTGGTTTTGAACTTAACTCACCTGAACCTGATCCAGTGCAAAGGTTCAAAAACGCAGCGATTGTGGGAGGTGGTGGTATTGCAGCATCACTTGTTACAGGTGGAGCTGATTTAATTCCGTTTGCAGTCGAGCTATATAACGAAACGGCTAAACAAAACGATTGGCCCCGAGGACCTAGAGAAGTTCAAGATGCTTTAGATTCTGCTCCGTTGTTTAATGTCGAAAACTATCTTCGTTTAGCGGCTTACGGTGGTAACCACCCTGAAACTAAGCAGATACTTACCGACGCTATGGAAGCTCAGGGAAGAGTTCAAGCAAGAATCCCTAGAGCTGGTGGCTTAATGATTCCTATGAGTTCTTCTGGTTTCTAAAAGTCTGAACCTGAGCTTCCTGAATCCCACTTAATATCGTATTCCTTCTCCATTATCGTGGAGAGCTGCTTTAGCTTGCCTAGTCTTTTCTCCCAGGTATCTCCAGTTTCCGAACCCTTTTCAGGGTTAATGCACTCCGGTGAATTGACCGTGTTGCAAACTAAACCTGCCAAATCATCGTTCTTTCCTTTTTTGCCTGTTGCCCAGTAGAGCTGATCGTTTATCCACTTAGCCCCACACTTGTCACACTGCCTGCACTTAATCATTTGATCTGTGAGATCAGACATAGTGCTATTCGTTTGCCACTTATATTTTAGTTGCGTAAATAATTTAGAAATAAATATTTTTAATTAAACATAAAAAAAGACCCTTCCCGAAGGAAAGGTCTTGGTTTCTCGCGTTCTGAGTATATCAGGAAGGAGAAGTGGAGGTGTACACCTGAGACTCGGTGAGGCCATCGGGTTGCAGAGCAACGTCTTGACGCTCGGGCGGCTCATCAGGAATGATCCAGCAGACTTCGCAGATAGCGAGAGCCTTGTCATCACCAGCCAACTTGTTGACACCGGCACGGGGGTCATAGACACCTGAGCCTTGGTAAAGACCAGAAGCAGCCTGATCATTGGTGGTAAACAGTTTCCAAGTAGTCTCCGAACCCAAAGCAGCCCAGCTGCTGGAGTCAAAGATGTTCGTGGAAGCAACACTACCGTTAGCGATAGCGCTGTTAGCACCAGTGATGGTTGCACCGAACTGACCGGAGACGACAGTGCCGTCATCCTTAAGACCTTCGCCCATTGCGGGAACGAGGGTTAGTTCAGGAGTAGAATCAGATCCAGCAACGCCGCTGCTAACGATGTCGCCACCGCTAAGGCGCAGAGAAGCGCGATAAACGTAGGCTGTTGCAGGAACTTTAATTCCATCGGTAATGTCAGCCCGGACATCCTTGTGGAAGTCGGGTGAAGGGACAATAACGTTGGCGTTCAGGAAAGGCTGTTGATCAGAGTTCTGACCTGAACCATAAGGTTGCGCATAGTAGGCAAGCTGGTTGTTAGTGCCAAGAGCTTGGTAGCTCATGTCCACATAACCAACTGCTTGCTGTGCAATCCAGCCAGGCTGGAAGACAACCCCGACAGGACCACCAACGGGCTGACCCGTCATGGTCGTGTCAACACCATTCGCATTCTGAGATGCAATGGATCTTACTTCGTGCCAGTAACGAAGAACATTCGTGTAGTTACCAGGATAAATCTTGGCAACGTGTAACTGTTTGGCGTTAATCACTGTTTAATTTCCTCCTCAGGCGTCAAAGGAGTAAGCAATTGTGGCGAAATCAGCGTTCAGAAGTTCGAAACCTGCATAGAGGCTCCAAATCATCATGATGAAACGGCTGAAGTCGTCATTGTTGTTGAGAAGCACCTGAGCGTTGTTACCGCCGATGCCCACACCAACAGACTGAGGACCGAAGAACATGCCGATGGCAGCCTTGGTATCTGCAGTCGCACCTGCGATCGTTGCACTCTGGGTCTGGGAAGGCATGTTGGTGGATTCGAAGAATCGCACGCCTTCAAAGACGAAGCCAGTTGGCATGATCGGTTCGCCAGCCACAAATGTAGCTTGGCCGAAGCCCTGACCCATGTAGATGCTGGCGTTCGGCTGCATAGCCGACATCAGCGGGTTGATCTGTCCGTTACCTGGGTAACGAGCGACCTCACGGAAGTCAGAGTTCTGACGCAGGTGCATCAGGAATGTAGGATCGCAAACGCAGCGATAGAAACCGTCCTGGTAGGTCGGCGTGTTGCGCTTACGGAGGGACTTGACCACACGGAGGAGGTCGTCCTTGACGTCGAACTTAGCTTGTTCGGCGTTCGTGTAGGTAAGGGCACCAGTTGCTAGATCACCTGGGAAGTAGTAACCACCCTGGGAATCAGAACTTTGTCCCTTAGAAACAGCTTTAAGGAGTTCATTAATGAACACCCGATCGCGCCACCGGCGATAGTCATCGAGCAGGGTCAGACTGCCGATTGACTGATGGAAGGTGGTCAGGTTGCCTGTATCAAGCAGCAGTCGCTGCGCAGTGATCAGGGTTTCCCGAGCAATCTTGAAAGTAGAAGGCTGAGTTGGATCGTTAGGGTCCGCAGGTCCGGTGTACTCCTTAAGAGTCACCAGAACTTTGTCCTTGACGATGTTACGGCTGTTAGCAGTACCAATGGTCTGCTCTGCAGTACGTTCCCGAGATTCCTTGGAGCCTGGGTTACCGAAGAAACGATAACGATCGAGCTGAACAGTCTGACCAGGCTGCTTAGAAAAATCATGAACGACCACCGGTTCGGCAGCCATTTCAACGATATAAGCAGGATGGGGACGATACAGTTCCGCACCAAGAATCTTGGGGAAATCATTATCGATAAACATCGATAAGTGTCCACAAGAAACTACAAAATAATCTTAGCCTTTTATCAACTATGTCTACATAGCTGACGTCTCGTTTTTAGCGTTAAATACCTTTTTGGTTAGAACTATTAACTGTAGAACTAAAGGTGCGGATCATGCCCCTTATACCTTCTCCTAGTACTCCGTAAATTCCACCATAGTTTGGAACATACCGAGAAGATCTACCTCTATAACTACCTCTTACGATTGGATTCGTATTGTCAGCTGTTTCGCCTGGAGGAACTCTTGACGTCGTCGATTCTGTCCACACCTTGCAGTACACAGGAGTGTTATAAACCCAATCAGCCCTAGATCCGGTTGTACCTTGTGTCGGGTTAGTTAAAAGAGGGAATTGCGAGAGAGGGTAAGCGACAGGTCCACCTGTACTACCTTGCGCTGCTGTATTCCCTTCAGGTGTCTCAAACGGACTATAAAGTTGATTATTCGGAATGTTTCTTCCGTAGGAAATGTAAGGTCCGATGTCTTTCAGACCAGGTTCAGGTCCAAAGGCAGTTTGTACAGTGCTGTTAGCAGTATTAATTAGACCTTGACGTCTAAATCCGTTGTAAACAGTTAAAAGTCCCGATGAGTGAGGATAAGTGTTTTGATAATCTGTCCAGTAGCCTGACACGGCTGTGGGCACAGCCCTCCAGTCATTAGTGAAGTAACCAGAACTATTTGGAGGCCCCGGAGTGACTATTCCGAAGTTGGCTCCTTGATCGTGCAAAGCGACGAAGGTTTGCTGTTGCCCACTTGCGTAAACGTACCCACTTGACGTAAGTAAGTAAGTATCTGTGAGATTTAAGTTAGATCCAGTTCGCTGAGGTCCTGACTGGATGTTGTGATATAACGATTTGTCGTATTTCCAGTTTGTAAGAGCAGCAAAAGTCATTTAACGAGCTTTTTTTATACTCTAAGCCTGATTAAGATTCATATAGCACTAATACTTAATAGTCAGATGCTAGAGAAAGTTGCATCTATGATGGCAGTTGATGCTGGTCTAGCAGGTAGCTCTATTGCAGGTACCGTGACTGAATCTTTAGTCAACCCACGAAGTAAGCGAGAGTTCATAACGCATTTTTTAAGAGCATTATCTGTCGGCTGGTTACTTGCGACCTTTGTCAGCCCTGCGATAGCTGAGCGCATGAAATTAAGCAAATCAGAATCTGTTGCAGTGGCTTTTGTAGGTGGTTACGCCGGTATAAAGATACTGGACACCCTTGAAGTTAGTGTGCTTCACAAAATCAAAGAGAAATCAAAAAAAGATCTTCAGTTAACGGACAAAGATTCTTGATGAATTACTTGCATCGTGTTTTTTAGCTTGCTCACGTCTTGCAGGCCGTTTACGTCAAACCACGGTGCGGTTGCCCAGTCAAAACCTGTGCCAAAAGTGTTATCTGGTGAGACTACGTACCAATGACAGCTGACATCGGGCACATCAACAGCACATTTTGACCAATCGGCTTCCCACTGAGGTACTTGAACCCACAAAACAGCGGCAAAAACTAGCGAAAAAAGACTACGCAACATAAATCTGACAAAAATAGTGACTAAAGAGAATCAGAGTTGAACATTTTCGTCAAATCCCTCTTGTTCAGCCGCAGTTTCTTTGGCTGGGCCTGGGGATGCTCCTACACGAGGTTTTTTCTCCTTCCCTTTGCTCTTATCTCGACCACTAGCTTGTAAAGACTTCATAATTAGCTTCTTTTTTATCAAGATAGCAGAAAAAAGACCCCCCTTTCGAGGAGTCTTTCCCTGGGCAGAGCCCCTTAACCCTTCCACTTAATAAAGTTACAGGGTTTTATCTTGAAGTCAAGAAGCTTCCATAAATAGGAGCTTTGAACGCAGAGCTTCAGGGCTCATATGTGCGAGATGACGCCAAGCATTCTCAGGTGAACGATTCATAGCGTCACCGAAAGCATCCCACTGCTGCTGTGGTTGAGCAGCTTGCTGTTGACCGGCAGTTCCAGCCGGAATAGCAGGCATGTCGTAGTTCTGCTGATACTGCTGAGGAGCCTGAGTTTGAACATCGCTATCGATGTCAACAGGAACCACTTCAGTAAAGAAACGATCAGTGTAATCAGCCAAGAAGTCAGGGTTGGTAAGGATTTGCTCCATACCACCGGCTCTTTCGGTGATTTGGTCGGTCTTTTGTGCCTGCTGAAGGAGCATGTCCTCCAAAGCGCAAGCATAAGAATTCAGAATTCCAGGAGCTTCAACGCCAAACTGTTTAATTACCTCGACGCTTGCGGCGCTGAGTTCCCCGTTGCTGGTTTCCGTAGAAGCCTGCGAGGAAGTTTGGGTCGGTGAGGCGCTGGTAGGCGATGTCTGCGGAGCCTGCTGCTGGTAGGCCCAAGGCTGGACCTGTGAAGGCTGACTCAGCTGTGTTGTACCCTGCAGTGTTTCCAGGGTCTGTGATGGTGCTGCCTGGCTGGGGGATGGAATCTGTCCCAACACTCGTTCCAGGGACCCCATCGCTGCTTCCCAAGGGTTGCTCGGGGAGTATTGCGACGTTGACGGGCTGGACGGGGCGTTGATAGAAGGGTCCGAAACCGGTGCCACCTGGTGTGGCGCTTGGGCTGTAGGCACCGAAGCTACCGCCGGGGTAGACGTTTGTGCCACCCACTGCGGGAAGGCGGTTGTTGAGCCCTGGTCGTTGTATACCGCCGGGGCTACCGCCGGGGACACCGGGCTCGGGGTCGAAGCTTGGATCTGCTGGCTCATAGCTACCCGAGTAAGTTAATTCTTCCGCAAGGTGATCAAACGTCCTGTAAAGGAGCGGTGTGATATTCAGTCTAGGATCAGCCGCAAGGGGTTGATCAGGCGCAAGAGGATGCGGAGACTGATACATCTGATTTAATAATACCAGGAATTGCTGCATTGCCGACTGTGTTTGTCCAACCATTCTGAAAGGGAATCCTTTCAACATTTCGGCACGCTCGGCTTCAGTCTTATCCGGGAATAGGTACTTAATAGCTTCAACACTATTAACACCAACCTCTTGCATGTTCCTTACAACGATTGACTTTTGCTGTAAGTCAAAGGCCGTATCCTCGTACACATCGCCCATGAAGCGATATGAAACGCTACGGTCTCCATCTTCTGGTAAACCAATAACGCCGCGAGGGACTTTGTTTTTTTCTAAGGCTTTTTTAATTTCTTCGTCGAGCTTCATGTCAAAACGACGTAAAGCTTTCTGATATTTTTCAGTTGAATCTTGGGTTAGTTCAGTTGGTTCTTTAGGTTCCTTTAATCCCGAGGCCGCAATAAACGACTCACGGAAAATCATTTCCTGGTGGTAAATCATCATCTCTAAGAGACGACAAAAACCGTAAGTAAGGAAACTTTTGTTTTTTCGAAGAGCCGTGGCTTGAGCACGACCCATCAAACCTTTAATCTCTGTCGCAGTAGCGCCCGCCGAGATCGAAATTTCGTCCACACCACCTAAAGCAGTACGGATTTCTTCTCTAAGCAACAGAACATAACGGTTCATGTCACCGCTAATCGGGTCAGGCGTCATGTAGCCGACACGATCTGAGGGCTCGACGTTAGCGATGATGCGAGGTACACGAAGGCCACCTCCCATCGCTGAACCGAATGGTTCACTAACGCGTGTTGAAGGAGAATCTCTTCCAGCAAACCCACTTTGAGAGCTGATTGTTGGACGGAAAGCACTTCCGGCATCAGCAGCTTCGACCAGGTCAGACCGTGGTCGACTGGAGATCAGAGTAGGGTTACCAAAAAATTCAATATTCTTTGCGATGTTTGTAATCATCTCGTTATGAAGCACAATTTGCTCCATAAACGGATCAAAATCACCTTCTCCTTCTGTGCCGCTGGCGTTAGGTTTGTTTAAGCATTCGACAGCAGGCACAAAACCAAGAGAATTTGCGCGAACTTTAGTGCCGTTGATACCTGGGCCTGGTTCTACTTCGAAACTTAGTTCTGAGTCAGACTCAACTTCGCTGATTGTCTCAGCTGTAATCGAAAGTCGGACATACCGTTTGTTTTGTCCGTAGACATCGCTTGGTAGACCAAGGGTGGCGTTCTTTACTTTGTAATCGTAAATAATTACGACTTCTTCAATTTGACCATTCAGATCGTGAAAAACCCGATATTGATTTTTGTTGAAGAAATAAATCTGATATTTAAGTTTTTGATCTGGGCGAAAGTAAAACAGGCCACAACCATCGATTAGGAAGTTTCGGATAATCGCTGGAAAACGAATATCAAGCCGATTTAACTCGATCACATCGTGCAGAAATCTTGTTCTGCTTTTTAGAGTGTCTTGGTCGCAGTAAAAAGAGATCCCCTTTTTGATCATCAAGAGGGTCATCTGCTGCAAGTGGCTCAGCACCACCATGGTTGCAGCTTGGTTCTGTCGACCTTGAGTCCGAGCAGCCTCTAAGATCTCCTCAAACTTATTCCGCGTGTCAAGTGAGGCTGCCATTTAAAAAATTACTTCTTTTCTTTGAAGGAACGAGCTTTTTCTTTAGCCCGTTTCTGTTTTTCCATCTTAACCTCGTCACCACTAGGAGCCTTTTTTTCGTCGCGATCCTTTTGGAACTTAGCCAAAACCTCCGCAGGCATTTTGTCAGCCATCAGGTAAAAGGTATTTTCTAACTCTTTCTATTCTAAGGGCACCTTCAGGAAGTTTATCCACTGGATACGAAGTCAACAAATGATCCTGACGACCAAGCATGTCTGTGTTGCCTTCTTCAGGTTTAAATTCGTCACACAACTCCTGTACTTCAGGTTTATCCCAGATGTAATACTCAGCGATAGAGCGTAACTTAGTTCGTCGTTTATCCGCATCGCCCATCCAGCTAAAATGCCACCCTGCATCGCGTTCACCTACGTAATAATTATTCGTTGTAGCTCGTAACGAAGAAAGAGTTCCGAATTCCTTTAGTCCAGCAACCGTACTAACTACCCCGCAACGCCAATCAAATTTTTCTTCTTGTGGCGATTGAAGCTGCCGATCAGCTCGTCCGTAGTGCATAGACATACTCAAACGAACTGTCTTATCGGGGTTATCTAAAACAGCTTGTTTTACCTCTTCTAGCTTTTCCGGGTTTGCTATTTCGTCACAATCGGAGCATATAAAAAAGGTATCTTCTGGCAGCTGAAATAAACCGACACTTAAAGCGTCTCTCTGCCCTCTTTCTCTAACCCAAGGATCTGGTGCTTCTTCGTACGTAGGTAACTCAACGTGGAGTACTTGCACTTTGTCTTCGGGAATACCGAGCTCTCTGAGAGTATTAACGCAAGTAAATTCTTTAGGTTCCCCTCTGTGCGTATAATTAGCATCTGTTATCAAGAAACCATCTACGTGATCGTAGAGAGTTTTGATACGAAGTTCTAATAGCTCCTTTTCATTGAAATAAGGAAAGCAATCGATCAGCACAGAAGAACGATTCGAGTAGCAATATGCTACCTCAGTCTTAGACGTCTGCTACTTGATTCAAGCGTTTCTTAGATACTTCCAGTAAGTAATTTTTAGTGCGTTCGACGTTTTCGTTTACTTCCTCGTCCATACCAGTATCAAACTGCGGGTTACTCCCATCGTCCGGCATTGTTGGAGGAACAGGGCCACCGGCTTCTTGATTCAAGTCTGACTGAACTTGCCCAGCGAATTGCTGTGTGGATTCTTGATCCCGACGCCTTTGATTATCAGCGGCGGCAATAGACCGTCCGTAACGATCAGCAAAAATATCGGAGTAACCAGTAAAACTCATCTTTATTTAGCAGTCATTAACTATGCTACCAACGGTAGATCCAGCAGCAGAACCTAATTTTCCGCCTAATAGTGAAACCCATCCAGCAGCTAGCCACCCAACATACGGGATACCGATAACAGCAGGAACACCAACCCCAGCAGCAATACTAGTTCCGGCCATTGCACCTTGTGACCGTGCTCCAGCGTCCGCCACGATGCACTCTATGTCTTTTGCAGACTTTCCCTCGCCATCTGCCGTGGCACCTCCTAGGTTCCTAGTGCCATCCATAGTGAACTGGTCTTTGCGCCACTCGTGACGATTTTCACTACCACCACCGAAAAATCCTTTCTTTTCCTTATCTAGTGATAAAGATCTTTGTGACTCAAGAACAGTAGGATCGTTTGCTTTGTATTCGACTGTATAACCTTCTCTATCTGCTTTAACTTTGTAAGAAGAATAATCTCCTCTGGGAAAATTTATAACTGGAGCTTGTGGAGCTTTCGTTGCTTTGATAATGTGCCCCAACACACCAATGTGTGCTACAGCAACAACACTACCGACTACTAATGCAGTCCACTTAAATAAATTCATAGTCCTATTAGTAAAGGACGACTACGCCGTTCACAGAACCTCCGCTTAGTGTAACTGCCCCAAAAGGCAACTCGATATTGCCATCAACATTTTCAATATGTATAAATTGATTTTCTCCCATGTCGTTTAGACGTACATAAACGTCATCTGTCCCAGGAGTACTTTTAGATTCGACGAATAGAGAACGGCAGGTAGGAAAAGTTTTTTGACCGTCCGAAGGCACCCAAACAAACCCACTTGCGTAAGGCAGTATGGGCGTCTGCCCGTATACAGATCCGAAAGCGCGGATGTCCATTTGTGAATTCTTTCTGTCAGTCTAACTTATTCAGCTCAATAAGCTTTTTTAAGTACCAATCAGCTTTTTTTAAATCTTCAACTCCGTTCTTGTGTTGAAAGCGCCAGAGATACTTCATGCAAGAGAGGTGACAAAAGTTTTGTACAGCATCTTTTCCAGCTGCAGCAAGCATTGCGTCAATGCACTCGACATCACCTTGGTTGTAGTGACTGGGGTGGTTCACAGTGTTGCCGGGAAAAATACTCGGCATAGCCATGTCAAACTCGATACCTCCCAGGGTGATGGTGTCATCGGAGTAAGAGAACATGTCAGTATGTAAACATTGTGTCTGTGTCGATCATAGGAGAGTTTTTTAAAAGTGCAGAGGAGTACTTATTATCCAAGTGCTGAACTAAGGCGCACTCAGGGATTTTAATTTTTCCATTTTCGTTTATCAGAGGAATAGCTCGGCGATGTTCTTGCCCTGGGAGCAGTTTTTCAAAAGCCAAACCCATTGAAGATCGATCAGCAATCGGCCAGTTTCTTAAACCAATTTTTGCGTGACTTTTTACAGGGTGACTGCTGTCTGAGCGAATGTACTCTTCAGAGTCTTCTTGATCCATGATCATAAAACCACCGTATGGGTTACCTAGTGTTGTAAAACCAATCACACCGGACTCAGCCGGACGGAATTTAAAACCGCAGTTGTATCCGATTGGTCCCCAAACATCTGGGGTAACACCACTCAAATTCCAACGACGGTAATTGTCAAAAGGAATAAATTTATTTTTTACTTTTTCAACTCGACAAAAACCTGGTTCTAGATTTTCCTCTTTTAAAACATCTTTATATTCGATCCAGTAATCAAATTGTTTCTTAGTAAAAAGAATATCATTTTCTGAGTACATGTAATAATCATGTTTTTTATTTACAACTTGGTAAGCTAGAGACGGTTTGTGTGCCCAGCAAAGTGAGTAACCTACATACTCTGGAGACGCTACAGTAAAGCTTACGCGTTTTAAGTTAGTGTTACCGGCAACTATTAATGAGAACTCATCTAGGTCATAAGCATGTTCGTGATCGATCGTAATATCAATTTCTTTATCCAGATCGAGAGTTTCGTAACCCTTTAAAACTTCAAGAAGAGTCTCAATGCGGCTAAGTGGATTGTAAGCTGTGACAGAGATGTAAATAGAAGACATTAGAACTCAACAGAGAAACTTCCGCGACGTTGAAGATAAGTCATGAGCCAAGTGTAAGCATCAAGAAGGTCATCATGAGACGTCGCCCCTACGTTAATTAGCTGATCTATAAGAGCATCGAACTTTCTGTATTTGTTAAAAATAACTTTTTTATTTTCCAAAAGACCGAGAGTACCTCTGAACCTCGCGACTTTGTCTCCCCTGAATCCTTTGACTTCGTGGACATGCAGATTACCCAGACCTCTCTCGTTTAACAAAACACGACGAAGATCAGCAGCAAGAGAAGCCTGATACGCCACAGCTTCAACAACAAGAGTTATTGTGGAATACGTTGGAAAGTGCTGATCGTTCTGTAGTTCTAAGATTCCCCACTCAACTAACATATCGCACAACAAATCAATCTTTTCAAGGTTGCCTATGGTGCGTACCTGATGCGCATCGATGACGTAGTACTTGTCACCAAGTCTCCCACCGAGAACAAAAGCGGTGTAATCAGAAGTCTCGTTCTTGCTGGCGGATAGATCGATTCCTACAGCCAAGGAATCAAACTCAGTTTCGACTTCGCCTTTAACGATTAAGTCAGGAGAAAGGACAAGATCTGAAGTCATTACAGGTTGTTGCTGGTACTGATAAGCAAAAGCAACAGGATCCAGTTCTTTTTGGCCTTGCAGATATTCGACAGACCACTGCTCAGGCCAATAACTAACCGCTTCTCCGTTTTTGTCGTACGTGAGTGCTTCCTGTGAGACTTGTTTCCAGCCCTTTTGCGGGATAAACATTGTTTTATGTATATCCAAAGGGTGGAAGCGAGTTCCTAGACAGATAGATCGACCTCCCTCAAACACGATGGGAGCAATGACCGATGACCAGTTACCGTTCATCTCCTCGCGAACGGTGGGATTTTTAATATCGGTACTTGATTTAATAGGGTCATCCACGATCACGAGGTGAGCTCGTTTAGACGTAATAGAACCTCTCAAACCTGCTGCCCTCAAGGTAAATTCTTCATCACCAATACGAGTAATACCTGCGTAATCAAAGTCGACGGACCAACCTATATCACTCTGCATCCCAGCTTTTAACTTAACTTTTGGAAATATTTTTTTGAAAGTCGATGAATCGATAATTTGTTTAATAATTCGACTTTTGGGAATAGCCGTCGCGATGTTGTATGAGCAATAAATAATCTGAAGAGGTCTACCAGCCTGTGTATGTCTGCCGATAACCCAAGCAGTAAACAGGTTAAGTACAGTGCTTTTGGCTGAACCACGGGGGCTCAGAATATCTAAGTTCGGACCCGCGATATCTATAAGATACTTATTGCTCTCTCCGGTTATGAGCTCTCTATGCCACTCCAGCATATGCCTGGCTGGAGGTTTATCTAAAAGAGTGCAGAAGGTTAAGAAATCAGTCTGTGCACGAGAGAACACATTATCGATTGTCGTGTCTTCAGTCTCCAGCGCTTTAAGAGCGCGTAGTTTTAAAGCCCGGCGATACGCGAATGTTTCCCTGCTAGGCATTATCTAGTACTGTTTGTATACTGATACCGAAAGTCTAGACCCCAATGGCAAAGATTCTGTGGTACGGAGATGCGGTTTCAAATACAGGATTTGCACGAGTAACTCACAGTATTCTCGAGCATTTATCGAAAACCAATGAAGTCGTCGTATATGGCATTAACTACACAGGGGACCCTCACCCATATCCGTTCAAAATTTACCCCGCTGCTCCTCACAATCCAGCTGATCGTTTTGGCCTAGGCAGGATCCAGTCAATCGTCGAAAACGAACGTCCAGACTGGTTTATCTGCCTTAACGATATTTGGATTGTAAATCAAGTTTGGGAACGGATCCACCTTCTCAAACATCAGCTCAAGTTCAAATTTATCGGTTACTTTCCTACAGACTCTGAGTGGTACCCTCTCTCGATGTTGAGGTTTATCAAAGACTTTGACTTTGCTATTACGTTTACTATCGAGCAAGCTCAAAGGCTAATGGCTCATGGAATTAAACCTCAAAAATTAGGTGTAATTCCTCATGGGCTTGACCAAGGAAAGTTTCATGAGCTGGACATGCTCGAAACTCGTAAAAAACTTGGTATCCCTCTAGACAAGTTTGTAGTATTTAATGGTAATAGAAATCAACCTAGAAAGAATATTGACCTGACAATTAAAGCATTTGCTGAGTTTGCCACGGGTAAAGACGATGTCATGCTGTACCTGCACATGGGAGAAAAGGATCTCGGATGGGCAGTAAAAGAGCTTTTTGAAACTGAGATGCGTCGTAGAGGAAACGATCCCACTCAAAAACTGGCTTTGACACCAAATATGAACTACATGGGCGCTCCACCTGATGAGCAGCTCAATCTTATTTACAACTCCGTGGATGTCGGAATAAATACGGCCAACGGTGAAGGATGGGGTTTAGTACCTTTTGAACATGCTCTTTGTAGAAAACCTCAGATCGTTCCGAACCACACTTCTTGTAAAGATGTCTGGCAGGGTAAGGGTTTATTGATCGATGTAGCTGCGTGGATTACTGATAAAGATCTTGGCGTCGAGCGGGGAATTATCGACTATAAACATGCTGCAGAACTTCTAAATAAAGTTTACGAAGATAAAGATTATCGTAAAAAAGTAGCTGACGATTGCTTTGAAGTCACTCAAAATCCTTCGTATTCGTGGGAGCGAGTAGCCGAAGGATTTACTAAAGCGATGGAGCAAGCCTAATGACACTCCAAATCAACCGGCACACCACTGCGCTTAAGTATCTTCAAATACCTATTAATATTCGACAGAAGAATGGTTACGCCACTGTTTATCAACAGGCCGATGATATCGGAGGAAAATTTACGAGGATTAACTGGGGATTGCCGGATCAAGCAATTGCAAATTTTAGTCCTTGTCTTCTGACTCACAAAGGTCACAAACTTATTTCGTTCAGGAGTCAACCTGAACCTTTTGTGTTTAGACACGACAAAAAATATTTTTATTACAACAACACCCCAACTGATATCTATATCGGGGAACTAGTAGCAGAAGATCGTATTGAGAAAGCTCGCAAAATCAGATCCACACCTCATAGGCTGAGCTACGAAGATGCTCGACTTTTTGAAGGTCCAGACAAAGAACTTTACATGCAGTTCATCACAAGTTCTTACGCTTCAAAGTGGGATACTTCCTCTCGCATGCTTGTGAAAAGCCCCAAAGTTTGCGTGGGAAAAGTTGATAAAAAAGGCCAGGTAACAGACTGTGTTTACCCTCCTGCTGGGCAAAATTTAGTTAAAGATAAAGCTGAGAAAAACTGGTGTTTCTTTACTGATGGCGAAAAATTAAGGTTGCAGTATTCAACTCTGCCTCTTGTCTTTAAAACTCCTGGAGAACCCGATCGAGTAATTGATTCGTCGTCTCTCAAAAAGGTCGTCAGTGATTGTCCTACCTTTAACTCGACCGCTCCTATAAAAATCGGAGACGAGTGGTTGGTGTTTTTCCACTGGAAATACATGGCTTTTGATACAAAGACACAGAGGCAACACCTTCTTTATCACCTAGGCGTATACACACTCGATGAAGGTCTTACTAAAATTACGCGGCAATGCACTGAAGCACTTTTTAGTGGCTCTTTGCACGACGATTTAATTTGGTGGACTGACTGCACAGGTCAACCTGTTTCTACGCAACCTGCTTGTATCTTGCCTTTCGGAGGTAGTTACGTCGAAGAAGACGACACAATCGAACTAGCTCTCGGGGTTAATGATTCCTTCATGGGAATCTTTAAGTGTCCTCTGGTCAATATCCTCGGACTCCTCGAACCCGTTTAGATACGTGACGATGAGTTCTTTAAGCTCGTTGTAGCGAACAAACCAATCCGGCAGTAGACCGTAATGCGGTAAAACTTCTCTGTCGTATTCGGTGTCTTCGATGTACTGAATAATTCGTTCAGCGTCCGTCACGTTTTTTCTTCGCGTTCGATTGTTGACCACACAACGATAGAAGCATCGTCGAGTAAATCGGCCATCGTAGGAGAATCTTCGAAGCTATTCATTAGTTCTCGCAGGCATCGATCAGCTCCAGCAAGCAGAAGTCCGCGTCGATCAACACCGTCAGTGAGCTGTCGGACTGCTTGAATGTGAGACCGAAGCTCTTTTTGAAGTACAGAAATTTTTGTTGCCGCTGTGGCATAGTCCAACATCCCTGTGTTGGTCATATCTCTTACGTTATCGATATCCATCTTCAGACTGTCGATTTCAATTAACAAGACTTTACGTAGATCTTGTTTGGGATATTTTTCTTGCACCCAGGCGGATAAATCGGCAATTGAGCCGTTATAACCAGGACGCAAAAAACGAGCATATAAATACGACTCAATTTCGCTAGTGCTGTTCTTGACATAGTGCAAGAAAGCATCCTTTTCAGTTTTGCCTAATGCTGTAAGCCAAGCCCCGACTGTACTAGTATCGCGAACTTGTGTTTCAATCATCCGAAGAATCGCTGACCAGTAAGCGCAATATTCATTGCGTTTTGACGTAAATCTTTGGTAGCACCCACATTCGCACGAACGCGTGCAAGATCACTTTCTGTTCTGGCTTTGTTAAGAGTCAAATTACCGACAATCGACGCGTCATATTTAGCGAGATCACCGGCAATTCGCTGTGCGCCAAGAGCAAGGTTTGCTGCTCCAGTTGCACGGGTTTGGGCCATAGCTCCCAAATCTTGCGCATACCTCTGAGCAATATTAGTTTTCGCGCCTTCTTGTAAGGCTTTAATACCAAGATTCGTATTAGCTAAGTTCTGAGCAAGTGTGTTGTCACCCCCGCGTGCCGCTGTGGCAGCTTGGCTTAAAAATTGAGGATCAAGCAGTCCAACACTAATTCTTGCGTTACCAAGATTAGATTGTAAATCAAATCCTTTACCGATAAGATCGGCAATTTCTTTGACTTGCGCCTGCGAAGCAAGCTGACCACGCTCTGCCGCATCTCGTAAAGCAGTCATTTGTCCACTTGAGAGACTTGACCCTAAAAGACCTTGAGCACCAGAAATACTAGAGACAGTTTGTCCATAACGTTGTCCAGCTAAAGTCAGAGGAGCATTAGCTGACGCAGCTGCAGCTCCATACTTTGCGTAATAATCTATAGGGGCGGGTCCAACAGCAGCGCTACCTCCACTACTGGAGGACCCTCCTCCTCCTCCAAATAAGTTTTTAATGCCACCAGCTATGCCTAAACCCGAGCTTACATAACCTAAAGCTGCGCCTAATCCGATTGCCATGACTACTTAAGTACCGAAGAACCCATTTTGTAAGCTCCGATAACGCTAGGAGCTGTAGCGTTCATTGCTTGCATGACACCCACATTTGGAGTGTTGGCGTACACACTAGTCACCATAAGTGATTGAGCTAGTGCTTGTTCCTTAGCAATTTCTGCTCTAGTAATAGCGCCCCACTCTGCAATAACGTCTCGCTTTCGTGCTTGGGCACCAACAGCTTCAGCTTCTTTAAGGCGACCTTGTAAAGCTCGCTCTTGATAACCAGGAAGGTTAGAAAGAAGATCTTTAATTAACTGTTGATTTGCGTCGTACGCCCCGACAGCTGTAGGAGTAGTTGTTGTTGCTGGTGTTGGATCACGTGGTGGCGTATAAGGATCTAAGGGAGTTGGTTGGCTACGGGCAGGCTGTTGAGTCTGACTAGGAACAAGAGGAGCAGAACCTGGTGTCGGGGTTGCTTCTAAAGCTCGATTAGCTTCAAGTAAATTTCTAATTTCAGGAGGTAAATTTTCCCCCAATGCTTCAAGAGCTTCTCTACTACCAGAAGTTTTTCGTGACTTTACTTCAGGAAGCCCACCGCCTGTATCAAATTTAATGCCGTACATGTCTGTAAGGCTGCCACCAAATTTTGTAAGATCTCCTTGTTCCATGATTACTTAGTAATTTGGCGAACATTGCCCATATTCGAAAGATAAGGAGCAGGAAGATTGCCCTCTAAAACTTTCGAAAGAGCTGCTTCAGCTATCCTACTTTGTGCGGTGCCCATTTGCCCCATACTTGCAAAAGCTTGTGGCAAAGCTTTTAACTCACCTTCTAACCTAACTTCTTCTCTTTTGCGTTCAGACGCACGACTTAGTTGATCATCAAGACGGCGTGCAGTGTCGTCAAGAACTGACTGGACATCAATTTGAGGCAGACCAAGTAGTCGACGTCTGAAATTTTCTTTAGACGCATACTGTTCAAGAGCTAATACATCTTGAGCAGTAATAGTAAATTTACCTCCAGGTCCAGTTGTTTGCGCACCAGTATTTGTCCGTGCAGCGCCCCCTGGACCAAACAAAGCTTTTAAAAGTTCAGGCGTACTTCCCGCTAATGCACTACCAATAAGGGAATTTACAACTCCTTGTCCTGTTCCGCCAGAAAGCATTCCTCCTAAGCCAGCTTTAGCTCCACCACTTAAGATTGCACCGCCCGTGCCTGTTATTAAAGGTGCTGGCATTTTAACTTCCTGCTGGGTTATCGAAAGAAGTGCCACTAAGTGGCTTCTTCATTAATTTTAAACCATTATCTTGAGTATTCATGGGCAACATAGATTCTTTCTGTTCCTTAGAAGGAATAGCAGAAGTCTGAGGAAAATTAGAAAGAATATATCTGTGCATAAAATCCACAGGATTTTGCTCAGGCGCGTCTCTGCGGACGTCCCTCTCCGTAAGTTCCCGGTTACGTTGGTTGTTCATCAGCTCAGTTGTTGAAACTGCACAGAGGGAGGAATAGTGTTTGAAGCCGGTGCATTAAGCATCGAATAGTTGGTACCCTCGTTAGGCATATCAAAATCAGGAGGACGCTGAGATGAAAGCTCGTCCATGTGTGCCTGTTCTTGTGCATCAAGCTGATCCAAGAGAGCCAGCATCTCCATGACTAGCTCAGGGTTTTGGATAAGTTGCTCCAAAAGTTCAGCTAAATACTGATCAGCACTGGGTTCTTCAACCTCAGTGCGAAGGCGAGAGGCCAACTTAGCCTTCACCATCGGATACTCGACATCCGGATATGAATTCAAAGAGCGTGTAGCTCCCGTATAAATCGCGTCTGAACCACCATCCGCACTTGGTGGTCGCATTTGCATGAAGTCACGTAAAACACGTGCCGTCATTGGAGCAGCCGCTGCTTGCTCAGCAGGGGTTACCGGCATCGGCAGACCGAGCAGACGTGCAGCTAACGCATAATCAGCCTGAGAAAACACCAGAACCTACTGCAACAGTTAACTCCATTGTACTCTTTATTCCTAAAACGTCGCCGGGAGTAACTTCAAGAGAAAGACAAATCTTCTCAAGAACATCGGGTGACGGTATATAACTTGAATCGCTACAAATTTTACGAGTTGTAGTCGGAGACAAGCAAGCAAGCTTACTTAAGCCAAAAGACGAGATGTCTTTTTGGTCAAGTAAAGACTGAAGGTTATTAATTAAATAACCGCTTGCTGTGAACGCCGAGTAAAAAGGCATTAGCCAAACTTAAAACCTTCAGAGATGTTGACGAGTCCAGTTCCACTGAAGTGACCAAAAGAAGTCAAGTCTAGTTTTGGGGAATCGATCAATCGCCAGGAGACCATTTCACTAGGAAAACGGATGTCGTCCAAAAACAACCACCGTGGCTTCTTAGGAAATTCTAAACTAGATAACAAACTATAAAACTTTTGTTCAAATATTCCGTCCTTAGGGCCATCGCACATAATAAAGTCAGCCTCACAAAGCATCTTTGCGAATCGCGCAAAAACTTGAGGATCCATTAGATCCTCTACGTGCTGAGTTAAACGGCTTTCAAAGTCCTTTTCGTTTAAATAACTAACGGAATAGCTATCCCACGTATTAACGTCAAAAGTTTCGACAGTATCTTCATCAGGTGAGAAGTCCAGCATGGTCCGTGCTGAAGTACCTAAGTGAGTACCGATGTCTACTAACTTAAGTGGCCCCTTAGAACGATCAAGGTTGTAGACGAGGCCAGCCAGAATGCGGTAATGATCGCCAGGAAAAGCATTGACAAAAGGATTGTCACACTGAATACGACAAATCGCAGCTGTTTTAACAGCTTCAACCACATAATCCCAGTCAGCAAAGTTTTGTGCCGCTGGGTCGTCGTCGACAGACCAGCACGCACTTTCAATTGGATGACGAACTGTTTTCATTATTAAAAACCGAGATTTTTGCGGCGGACGAAATCTAAGTCATAAGTGGTAAAACTGACAGGCATGTCTTCTAAATCGAAAGGTGTCTTATAGGTTTCACCTTCAACGTGACCTTGCCAGGATTCGCTCCACTTCATATGCAAATACTTCTTATTCATCTCATGCGCTAGGTGAATACTATTTGCTATTTCAGGTTCCGAACGCCAGGTTTGACTACCGTCCGAATAATCGTTCTTCTTCGAGCCGTGGTAGTAACCGCGCTGCAGAGACAAAACTCGAACTACGTCGTCATGGATAAACCTCATCCCATAATCCATGTCCTCGCAGTAACCAGGGTAAAGATTTTCATCAAACAAACCGTACTTCTGCACCATCCAGTCTTTTAAAAGAAAGATATCCCAACCGCCATTTTTACCATGGACAACTCCAGCAAAAGGATTCGCAGCCTCCATACTCATTTCTTGTAAGAACCCTGGTTCGTACATGACGTCATGGTTAGAAATCACCCAATAAGGCGCGTTCATAAACGATTTGATAATTAGATTCCAAGCTCCGCTACACCCAAGGTTTGCAGGCATGTGACATATATGAACTTTCTTTACGTACTTATGTGGGGCTTTCTTTAACAGATCTAGTTCTTCGTCAATCTGCCCTCGACCGTTGTTATTAAAAACAACAAAATTATCTACAGGGTAATCAATGCTGTAGAACAACCTCCAAACCCAGTGAGGACCATTGACTACTGCTGTGCCAAGAACAGGAATCGGTTTCAAAATTATTAGCCAACTGTTAATATACTAACACCTGAATTAAACGTGTGAGTACTTTTTTCTGGACACCATCTATTGATTTGATTGTCCCTACTTGTGATACTAGTTTCTTAATGCACAGGGATGATTCAGGTCTTTGTCAAGCACACAGAGTAGGTGTTCCTGAACTAGCACTTATAGAAATGGTCAAAAAACACTTACCAGGAGATGGGGTGTTGATTGACTGTGGAGCACACATGGGTGTTTACAGCATCATGCTCTCCAAGTGTTTTGATAAAGTGTATGCCTTCGAAGCGCAAAGGAGAACATATTTTCAGTTATGCGGAAACTTATTTATTAACGAAATATCTAACGTGACTCCAACAAACGCTGGTGTTACGTGTAGTAATAAAGCTCACGAAGAAAAAACTTTATACGTCGTTAGCGAAGACGGAGGTGGGTCTTCCTTTATCAAACCCACAGGAGAAAAGGTTCTTTCAGAAGAGAAAGTAAAAATGACTGCAATTGACTATGGAACATATGACGGTCCTGTAAGAATGATAAAACTTGATGTAGAAGGGTATGAGCACGATGCGCTTAGAGGAGCAGAGTTAACGATTAAAAAAGATAAACCTTTAATCGTTTTCGAAAGCAACCCTGGAAACGAGGATATGAGAAGGACAATTATTAACTTTCTTAAATCACACGGGTATGCAGTTGGTCAAGTAAGAAATTTTGAAAACATGTTTATAGCTGCTTTTGATTCATAAGAGATCGGTAAAAAGCACCGCGTTTAGGTATAAATTTTCTTTTAGGTCTTACTTCTGTCTTTTGGTTTCTTGATTTTAGATTTTCTCGTACATACATTTTGTTTCCTGCGTCACTGACATAGTATTTACCACCTTTAGAACCTTGATAAAGCTGGCGTCCATTCCAGTACTCATCGAGGAGTAAATCGTTCATAGGTTAAATGCAATGCCTAAGGCGAGACTTGAACTCGCACGACTTTTACAAGTCAGCGGATTTTAAGTCCGATCCGTCTACCGATTCCGGCACTCAGGCGCTACAAAAAATATATCGTAGATTTAAGCAAGAGCAAGCTCCGCTGTTAGCATACTGATGCTTTACAACCCTTTCCCATGCCTGCAGCGTCCTTTAAAGAGCTCATGGGTCAGCTCAAAGATGACACATCGGTACCTACCGTCAGTATTCCCGCTGATGCAAAGAAAACACTAGATGAACGCTATACATTTACAGAAGGTTGGTACGATGCACTGCTAAATAGTGAGTATGCAATTCGTGCACCCCAAACAGAAAAGAAAATTCTTTTAGACCCTGCTGCAAAACGTCAAATTGTCGAAATTGGAGTATACGAAGGAGCATCTTCGTGCTTTTGGTCAGATTATTTCCTTGACCACGATGAATCAAGTCTTATTTCGATCGACCCGTTCACTGGAAGCGAAGAACACCTCCGTAATCCAGAAAAGTACTCTGGTTTAAGCAAGTTAGAGCGAACTGCACGCGAAAATATCGCTAAATCCGACAACTGCGGAAAAGTTGAAGTAATTAAAGGTCTATCTCAACACGTTTTTGCTGATCTAGACCAACGTTTTGGCTCTGAACCGTGGATTGATATCCTTTATATCGATGGAGCTCACGATTCAGCGTCAGTCGCTCGAGATTTAATCCTTTACGTACCTATGGTCAAGCCTGGTGGCGTTGTTTTCTTTGATGACTACGGTCACCCTGATGTACAACGTGCAGTAGACAGCGGCCTTTCGGCTTTAGCGTCGATTGAGTTTGGTATTTTTACAGGATGGCAACTTGTAATTAAGATCGCTTCAGTGGCTAACACTCACGGGTGACAAGTAGTGGAAAAAATTTATATCTTCGACGATGTGCTTGACAGCAAGAATTGTCAGGCTCTAGTCGAAGAATTTAATGAATTTTACAACCCTGTTATATACGCAAAAACAGAGCAAACTTCTCCCTATATAGCTGACGGCAGACTTAATTATCCACTATGGGGGGCTCTTCACAAACCCATGGCTGAGTCAAAAAATACTGCCCTAAATCGTGCTCCTTTAGGTGATAATTTGTGTCTAATACATATATCTGAACTTATAAAAATTAAAGCTCAAAAAGCACTCAAAAAAAATATTAAGTTAAGAAGAGTTAATACAAACGTACAGTTCTATGGCATGGAGTCGTGGCCTCATAAAGACGGAAAGAGTAACGAATGGACTTTTTTAATATTTGCTAACGATCTCTGGCACCCTACGTGGGGAGGTAGTTTTGTTGTACACAGAGGAGATAATGATCGTGATTATGTAAATGTACCCCTTATGCCTAATCGAGGGGTTTTATTTAGAGCTGATCTGTACCACTACGGAACAGCTCCAAGCAGATACTGTGTAGAACCAAGATTTTCATTAGCTGCGACTTTTACAGAAATTACGTAAATTCGTACCAACCAGTAAAAATGTACTTTTCCTGAGTTAACGAAGGTATACCTCTGTGAGCATGAGTAAAGTCTGGGGGCCATATTACTAACTTTCCTTTCTCAGCTTTCTCTGTGTGATCTAAATATCTAAATTCAGTTTCTCCCCCATCGTCCACGGTGTTTAAATAAAGCATCCACACTAAGCAGTTGTGACACTGAGCATTGTTCCTCTCGCTGTGAAATAACTTAAAACCCCCACTAGGAGGTTTGTAGTATTGAAGTTTTAACGTATCGACAATACGGAAAGAAGACTCCCATAGTTCATCGTATGTACTTGCGTAGTTCTCTGTGCAAGACCAAAGAAATTTTAAAAGCTCAGAGAAACAAGGCTCTCTGTTAAAAAAGTCAAAATCTTTTTGTATATCAATCGAATCTTTGGCGGACTTATTTACTGTTTCTAAATTATCTTCAAATACTTTTCCTGTCTGATGTAGGTCAGAACGCTGCTTAAAAAAATTTATAACTTCATCGCAAACTTCTAAGTCTGGAAGTTTGTACGTATGAATAAAATTTTGTTTAGAAATAGCAAACTCTCCGAAGTTCACAACACCGAAAACTTCGGAGATGTTTTGCCAGGCGGGTTAGTCAGGTGTGAGGGACTGAGTAACCCCATCTTCATCATCGGGGGATCATGAAGACGGTCTCCAGAAGCAGGCTAACTTCCTTTGACGCAACCAAATGATATCTAGACCTGTGGGTTTGTCAATGCTGTTCCCACAGTAAATAATTAGTGCAGCTTGCCGCAGACGACGTTTTTATTTTTCACCTAATACCCCTGCCCCTCCTCTACTCCCTCTGCTCGCCCAACCCTCACGACTCACTGCTGGCCCATGTCCTCTCTGAACACACTGCCAACATATAGCCTGTGGGTACTCGGCCAAATCGCGCTACCACAGAGTTTATTTTCGCAGCCTGCCGCTTACCCCGTTTTTTCTACTTAGTACTTTGTAACTATGCCTTCTACCTACATATTTAACGGTTGACCCATTCGTGTTAAGTACACAGTTATACTAAGCAAACCTAGCATCCAGACGACACCGAATGATACTACGAGTTTAGTCTCTTGTTTACGAGGCAATGACTCAACCGAGCAACGCACTATAAACACGATAAAACAAAACTAAAATCAGGCTTTCTCTTATCTGCTATTACTAACTTTTTTACCTGGCGCCGTACCCTGCAATCAGCTGACCCAAAGCACGTGTGGCTTCATTAGACACCATTCCAACTTCACCACCCTGAGCTTGACCTGGTCCAACATAACCAAGTTCACCAATCAAACTTTTTAAAAAGTCCTCTCCTTCATTCTCAGCTTCTAGTTCATCCAAAGGCTGCAAGAAAGAACCTTGACCTACTGGCACACTGCGTTCGATCCGGTTATCAAAAACATTACGCATAATCCCTTGGGTACCACGGGCATCCTCACCTAAGAAATTAGAGTCGTAATAATTTGCTGGATCGCTTGGATCGCCGCCTAAAAAATCATAGTAAGAACCCGCAAAAGCATTTTCGCGCGTAGGGTCACCAAAAGTCTGCTCACCAGGGGGAAGCACGTCTGAACCATTACCATTATCATTACCGCCGCCGCCTCTTCCAAGAATATCTCTTAACTTCGCTAATGCATCTTGAGTACCACCGCCATACCTCGTGTCACCTCTGACATCGTCAAAATAATCTAAAACTGCTTGAGCTCTGACTTTATCCGGACCCTCTGCTTCACGATAAAGCTTCCTTACATCCAGCCCGCTAAAACGATCTGTTGCGGGATCTTTCTCAGAACCAGCACCAAAAGCCGTGCGATCGTAATCTCTAAAAAGTTTAGAGCTTAGTTGGTCTTGTACCTTACGTTCAAAATCCTTATTTTTACTCATCAGTCGCCATAGATATCCATAAGTCTACTTTAATTGAAAAAGAAATATCTGAAGCAGTAAAGAATCAAACGCCCTTTAGAGGTGTTCGACCATAAAGCATGTCTCTAGAACGCTGTAGTCCACCAGGTGCAAGGCGTTCTAAAATCGAATCGCGCATCTCCATAGGAGTAGCGGGACCGTAACCAGGTCTTTCACCAGGCATCAAACCAGGATCTGCAGCGACCATAGTGTTATTGAGAGTACCGTCAGCAGGGTTAGCATAGCGTGGAAGCACCTGCTCTTTATAACCCATAACTTCTTTGTTCTGTTCGAGGATCCCACGGTCCTCCATAAACATATTTAAGAAGTTGGCAGGATCAATGTACTTCCTGATTTCAGATTCGATATCAATCTCAGGCTCACGTTCAGGAAACGAACCCTGAAAAATAGCGCCACCCTGATTAAATGCAGGTGCTTGTGGATATGAACCTTGCATAGGTGCGTCGTAACGACGATCTGGCTGTGGATAACCCATGATTAAAGAGCGGAAGAACCAGGAACGTAACCTGCTTTAATCCTTTCTAAGTAATCACCCAAAAACGAATTAAAAATATTATCGTCTTCTTCACCTGTAATAGGAGCACTACCAGTTGCAGGGCCTCCTTCACCAACACCTAACAAGCCTCCAGCTACGCCTAACGGATATTTATTTAAAAAATCACCAGCTAATCCTCCGATAGCACCCGCACCCATACCAGCAACACCGCCAATACCAGGAATACCAACCCCACCGCCAGAAGATCCTCCTGCAACCGCCCCAGCAATGGGTCCTGCGAGACTGGCTAAAGCACTAAAATCCACTTTAGAAATTTATCTAATGTATATAGTTTAAATCAATCGACACTTAAATTCCCGTTTTCGTCCCAACTCATTAAAGACATAACGCTATAACTACAAACGCAGCCACAATGGTCGCAAGAAAGATCAACGTTGTTGACCTTGCCAGACATCAAACTCTTGAGTCTTTTAAGTTGTTCATGAGTTCTTAACTCTTGAACTTCGTCTGACACACTGAATACGCCGGTCACTCAGTCTAAGTGGGGGATCCCACACAGGCTTAGTCCCTACACCCTTCGTCATCCACAAACCACTTGCGTTTCTTTCCGAACCATTCGGCGAGTTCAATTGGGTTCTGAGGACCAAAACGTTGATCTTCGGGGTCTGGTTCACCTAAATCCATATCTTCAAGAAAACGATCTAACCCTTCGGTGGGTTGATCACCTCTAATCGCTCTCCTTCGGGCTCTACGAAGCATTGCTTCGACACTGTGGTTGCTTTTTGCCCATTTTTGGATCCAGATCATGTCTGAAACCGCTACTTCTGCTTTTTCTGCGATTCTTTTACAGATAAATTCGGCTTTCTTGCGAACTTCAGTTGAAAGCATCCAACTATCCCTTTATTAACAGTCTAATAATCTTATTCATAAGGACGTTCTCTTAAATAATCTTCATCTGTACCGATCTGTCGACGTAACGCAGCTCTTAAAAACTCTGCAGGTATACCAGCAAATCTGAATTGAGGGATACCGCGACTGTAATTACTACCTAAACGTTGGTCTGGCTCCGAAGCAACCTGCTGATAAGGATTGTCTGAAACTCTTCCTTTACCAGCGATATACCCGCGAACTGGTATATATCCGTAAAACTCAGACTTATAAGCTTCGTTCATACCAAATACAAGTCCCGATCGTATTTTAGGGCAAGTTTCCACAGGGCGAAATTTTTTCTGCGCCTGTTATTATGTTGGTACGCTACAGATTTTGACCCCAAAATACCGGCAAGATACCCAGACCCTTCTCGCCCGCCCCGTCGTGTATGTTTTATATGTAAAAAAAGGCCGATTGCGGGGTCTAGATAATTACACATTGTGGGTATACATATGAAGGATCATGATGACTTGGTGGGTCGCCCCCTTCCTATCATTGTTTCAGTTTGTAACAAGTGAACCCACGGGGGGTGGGTCGTATGATTTAATCGCGCACGCGTTTCCTTTACTACTGAGAGCACAGACCGCACACAGTATGACAATCGAACAAGCGGCACACAGTCAGCGGTCGATGGCATGGTGGGATGTATTGTTATCTCAACGAACCGAACAAGGCTTAGGACTTCGCTCCTTCCCTTTTCGAGTCGCCAGGCAGTTCGTCCCCTGGACCAATCGCCAAACCGTCACAACATCTTGCCATTTCTGGCAGCATGTGCAACACTTGATAACAAGCGACGGAACAACGACAAACGTTGAACCTTAGCCAGAACCTCGACAACTTAATAATCGACTGAAGAAGCGGACAACTCAATGCCGCAGTGTCACACGTCGGGCGGGATCCCGTGGACACTGGTTAGGGTAAAGCGAAACCGGCCAGTCATCTAAAACTTTGTATCCATGCTGGCTTGTATGTATCAACATATGGGTAAGTGTGGACACCTTGCATCATTCAAAACTGAATAGTTTTCACAACAACTGAATACTTTGTATCACATTGTGTGTGCTCTATGTACACTTTTTAGTTTCATTCACTTTGGTTGACTTATTCACTACCAAGTGCAGAATCTGCATACGTTAGTAATAGGTCAACCTACATCATTT
>Ga0209535_1000023_pt1 | contig 81593 bp, 85 predicted proteins | sample LinPmetageLP28_FD_184041 | JGI IMG/M metagenome (GOLD analysis project Ga0209535, IMG submission 184041) | Marine viral communities from the Pacific Ocean - LP-28 (SPAdes) (version 2) | ecosystem: Environmental > Aquatic > Marine > Oceanic | place: Pacific Ocean | collected 2009-08-22 | reverse complement strand
TTGCAGTAACAAATGCTATTGAAAATGAAACGGTATATATGATTTTAGATTTAATATTATTTGTATTGTTTGGTATAACATATGTTGCATTCACTAAATTTATGAATAAATTATGAAACAAAATATTAAAGAAATACTATATAAAGTATTATATGTTATTTGGGGTAGAATACTTCCGCTTTTATTAGTTTTGGGGTTCTTTATTGCAATTTTATTTAACCTTTGGAAAATACAAAATATACCATTAGTTTGGTCAATTATAATATCATTGGTTGGATTTGCCTTAGTTGGTTTTGGATTTGGTAAATTACTTAAATTATGGTAAGTATTATATTTTTATTTATTTCTGTATTTTTAGTTTTTACTGGTAAAGCTATTGCTGATACAGTCTCAAATGAGGCTAGTTGGTCTAAATCTATTTTTAGTAAACATGATATAGATAGTTTTTGGGGTAGTAAAGACCATACATGGAAAAGAAAGTATAGAGATAATAAAATAATGAATTACTTATTTAGCACTATATTAGTTTGGACTACCGACATATGGCATTTGGCTAATACATTAAGGAGATTGGGTATCTATTTGGGTATATTCTTAGCTTTAACGATTAGCACAAATTTATTAAGCGAATTAATAATAATTTCAACATATATTATATTAAATATAGTTGGATTTCATGTATTGTACACATATTTTTTAAAAAAATAAATTAAAATGGATTTTAACAAGATTAACGAAAAGATTATAGAACAATTAAAAAATGAGGAATATTCATTATCTGGATGTGATATTTTTCATGATAAAAAGGTTGTACCATTCACATTATTAGAAGAGAGATTTGATGAAGTTTCAAAAAGATGTAAATCAGCTTATGATACTGATAGCATTACTTCTCAAATAATAACTGAACAAATGAGTTTGGTATATGAAATTATTCATTTAGAAGAAGAGCATAGGGAAGAATTAGCTGAATTAGCAGTTAAGATGATAACAGATGAATTTAAAATACCAGAAGGTGCCGTAGATATTAATGCATCGTTCAATGGTGAAATAACTGATGAAGGTATTATTAGTAAAGAGAACATAAATGAGTATGATAATTTTGAATTTGATGATTATCAGCAACTTACTGACACCAATGATGAAGTGAGTAAAAGAAGAGTGTTAAATTCAATGATTCAAGGTGCGGCAAAAAAGGTGAATCATATGTTTCATATGGTTGGTGATGAAATCATGGATATAAACCCTAAATTATTAAATTTATACAAGAAATGTATGTCAGTAGCTGATTATATGTATTTTTTGATACCAGAAATGGATAAAATGATTAGAGGTGGTAAAAATACATGTGATTTAACATCATCAAACAAACCAATAATAAGTTCAGAAGCGATTATATTCCCTGTATTAATACATGAATTATGTAAAGGAGTTATGGAATTATTAGCATCACATGGTATTCCAGAAAAAGCTAATATTGCCGAATATGTTATAAATAAAGCTGATTGTATTGAAGATGAACCTTGGGATATGAGATTAGGGCCATCAATTTGGAAAAGATATACAAATGCGATACCAGACGAAGATTTTAACTTAAAATACAACTTATTTGCTGAAATGTCTATGTTACCGCCAAAAGATTTTAATTCACTAATGAAGGAAATTATTTCTGGAACTAAAAAGAGTAAAGAAATGCTTTCTGAAATGCTTCATGAGATAAAAGAAGAAATTAAAGAACGAGAATTTAACGAATCTATGGGTGATACCCATTTTAATGAAGAAGATTTATTTTAATATTTAAACCACCATTTTGGTGGTTTTTTTGTTTTTAATAGTGTTAACATATTTATAAATAAAAGAATATGCTAACAAATGAAGAAATATTAACAGAATACGTTAAATGTTTAAAAGACCCAATATATGTTATTGAAACTTATCTTAAAACAAAAGATTTAACACAGGGTGGGTTTGTACCTTTTAAGTTGTTTCCAAGACAAAAGCAAGTTGTAAACGCTTATGAGAAACATAGGTTTAATTTAGTAACAAAACCAAGACAGGCTGGTATATCAACAACCACACAAGCATATATGGCTGCTAAGGTTGCGTTAGCTGACCCAGATAACCCAGAAACAATTCTAATAATAGCCAATAAATTAAAGTTAGCACAAAAATTTTTAAAGGGTATAAAAGATTATTTATTACAAATGCCAAAATGGGTTTGGGGAGATGATTTTTATGGTACACCAGAAAAAGAATCAAAAGATATTTTTGTATCAAATTCAAAAATAGAAATAGAGTTACCTAACGGATGTCAAATAATTGCGGTAGCAACTTCTGAAGATGCATTAAGGGGTTATACACCTACATATCTAGTCTTTGATGAAGCAGCATTTATTGATAATGGTGATGCTGTTTATTCTGCTGCAATGTCATCTTGTGCAACGGGTGGTAAAGTAATGCTTATATCAACACCAAACGGTATGGATTCATTATATTATAAAACATATGAACAATCTAAAACTGGTAAAAATAATTATAATGTTGTTGAAATGAGATGGCATGAAGACCCAAGGTATAATAAGGGGTTACATTGGATTAAGAAAGATAAAAAAGGAGATATATTAGAATCAATTGAGGAATATGAATTTATATTTGAAAATTTTCAAAAAAAGATTAAAGAAGGGTATAAACCAACTTCTCCTTGGTATGAAAATATGTGTAGTACGTTGAACAATAACGCAAAAAAGATTGCGCAAGAATTAGACGTTTCATTCTTAGGTTCTGGTGGCAATGTTATTTCTGATGAAGACATATCGTATCATGAACAAAATAACGTTGAAGAACCACAATGGGTAGATGGTATTGAAAAAGAATTTTGGATTTGGAAAAAACCAGTTCAAGGACATGAGTATATATTATCAAGTGATGTCTCTAGAGGAGATGGGGAAGATTCGTCAACTATCGTAATTATAGATTTTACTACTATGGAACAAGTGATGGAATACCAAGGTAAAGTTCAACCAGATTTATTAGCTGAATTAATTTATGAATATGGTACATTATACAATGCCTATACAATAGTAGATATAACTGGTGGAATGGGTGTCGCTACAGTGTTGAAATTATTGGAGATGAGGTATAAATTGTTACATTATGATGTTCCAAGAGGTAAAATATTGAATAGTAAAAAATCTCAATTAAATGCACATACTAGAGACAGTAAAATACCTGGATTTAACGCTAATGGTGTTAGACTTCCAATGATTGCTAACCTAGAAAGAATGATTAGAGAAGATTTGATTAAAATTAGGTCAAGAAGAACTGTTTCAGAAATGAAAACGTTTGTATATAGAAATGGTAGGCCTGACCACATGAAAGGTTATCATGATGATTTACTAATGGCATTTGGTATGGCGTTATGGGTTTTGGAACATTCATTTAAAAAGTTACAAAAAATGGAAAAACAAAATAAAGCTATTCTTTCTAGTTGGAAAATAGGTGTGCCAGATAAAAATCCTAAAAAACATAAAAATAAAAATATAACAAGACCTAAATTCACCCCTAAAGTAGCTAAAAACATGCAAGACCCAAATGGTGAATATTTATGGTTGTTTGGTGGATATAAATAAACTTTATTTATTAGATATTTATATTATATTAATAGAAAAAAAATATGGCAAAGAAAAGATTAACAATATTTCAACGACTTAACAATATGTTTGGTGCAGATGGTGTTCATCCACCTAATAAATCTAATAAGTATTCAATTGATAATAATGTATTATTAAAAACAACCGACAAGGCTGAATATGACGCAGCAAAACTACAAGCGCAACAAAATAAGTATCTGGGTGGAGTCTGGAGAAAAGTTGATAATGAGCTTTTTCAAAAAGCCGTACATTATGAGACTACTCGTATCGGGTCATATTCTGACTTTGAAAGTATGGAATTTTATCCAGAGATTTCTGCTGCTTTAGATATATTTATGGAAGAATCAACAACTATAAACTCAAAAGGTAGATTATTAAATATCTATTCAGATTCCAAAAGGGTAAAATCAATTTTAGAAGATTTATTCTTTAATAGATTAGATATACATACATCTTTACCTATGTGGACTAGAAACACCTGTAAATATGGTGATAATTTTGTTTTCCTAAATATAGATGATAAAGCTGGTGTAACTGGATGTAGGCAGTTACCAAACTTTGAAATTGAAAGAAAAGAAGGAGATATACTTGGTAGGTCATACAATACTAATAGTTTTAGTAGTGCAGCTGAAGATGAAAAAGAACCAAAGGTAAAATTTTTATGGAGAGGTAAAGAAATGGAATTTAATTCATGGCAAATAGCGCATTTTAGGTTATTAGGTGATGACAGAAGATTGCCATATGGGACTAGTGTTTTAGAAAAAGCTAGACGAATATGGAAACAATTAATATTATCTGAAGATGCAATGTTAATATATCGTGTAACTAGAGCCCCAGAAAGAAGGGTATATAAAATATATGTTGGTAACATAGATGATGAAGATGTACCATCTTATGTTGATGAAATTGCTAATAGGTTTAAAAGAACCCCAATTACTGACCCTCAAACGGGGCAGGTTGACCTTCAGTATAACCAAATGGCTAATGACCAGGATTTTTTCATTCCAGTTAGAAGTGAAGATGCTCCTAATCCAATTGATACTTTACCAGGTGCTAGTAACTTAGATGCTATTGCAGATATTGAATATTTACAAAGAAAACTTTTTACAGCTTTAAGAGTTCCAAAATCATTTTTAGGTTATGAAGAAGCAAATGGTGAAGGTAAAAATTTGGCTATGCAAGATGTTAGATTTGCTAGAACTATTAATAGAATTCAACAGGCAATGCTTATGGAATTAAATAAGATTGCTATATTGCACTTATATTTATTAGGTTTTGAAGATGAATTGGATAATTTCGTATTAACATTAAACAATCCATCTACACAAGCTGAAATGCTTAAGCTTGAACAAGAGCAACAAAAAATTAACTTGTACAGAGATGCTGTTAGTGATGCTGGAAACGGGTTTAGCGTTATGTCTATGACCAAAGCTAGAAGAGATATACTTGGTTGGTCAAATGATGAAATTAAACAAGATTTACTAGAGCAAAGATTAGAAAAAGCAGCTGCTGGTGAAATGGAGAATACTAATGAAGTTATAAAACATACTGGCACATTTGATGATGTTGATAGAATATATGGTGACATAAACATAGCTAAAGGTAAAGGTGGTGAAGATGCAGAAGGTTCTTACGATTCTGGCGGTTCTAGTGGAGGCGGTGGTTTCGGTGGAGGCGGTGATATGGACTTCGGTGGTGATGAAGGTGGTGATGATTTAGATTTAGGTGGTGATATAGACTTAGGTGGTGGTGATGAAGGTGGTGATGATTTAGATTTAGGTGGTGGCGATGAAGGTGGTGGCGATATAGAGTTAGGTGGTGGTGATGAAGGTGGGCCAGAACCAGCTGAAGAATCAACAAATAAAAAAGAAAACTTATTACTTGAAAATAAAACTAGAAACTTAAAAAGTGTAAAAAAAGATAATTTTAAAGAATTATTTAAAGTTATTTCACCAGATAAAAAAAATATTTTAACTAGAATTAAAATAACCGATAAAAGTTTAAAAATTAATGAAGATATCAATAACATGATTAATGATATTGATAAAATGATTGATTAATAATATTTAATGATAAAACAATATATTTATTAATAAAAATAAAACTATGAAAAATTTTGGATTTATAAAGTCAGTATATAATGAATTATTATCAGAATCAATATCTGAAAAGAATTCTAAAAATAAAGATGTATTCAAGAAGTATGTCAAGTGTATAAAAGAAAATGAAGTACTTAAAACACAGTTTTTAATCTATAAAAATATAGAAGATAAAATTGAGGAAAATGAAACTAAAGCTATTGAATACATAAAAGAAAACATAGCTTTAATGAATAAGTATTCTAAGAAAGAAATATTAGAATCAAATAAAAAATTAAGTAAGTTTATCTCTAGTAAGTTTGATGAGGTAAAAAACTTATATGATACTAATAAAATGAAACCTTTACATGAAAGTATCACTACTTTAATTTTTACAGAAAAAAATGCTGCTACAATAGATAAAATAATTGAAAGTGTTGGAGTGGTTTCTGACTATATAAAATCAAACACACTTAAAAAAATAAATGAATCACTCGGTGTGTCTAATGAGGTACTAACATCAGTTGTTATTGATAAATATAACAAAACTTATAATGAATTAAGTGAATCAGCTAAAAAATTAATCGCTGTTGTGGTTGAATCTACTGAAGATAATAAAATAGAGTTTTATAAAAAATCATTAAAAGAATGTTTAGATTTAGTGAACAATAAAATTAAAGAATCTAATGGAAATCTTAAAGAGAGTTTATTGTCGCTTAAAGAAAATTTATTAGATAAAAATTTCAATATTAAAACATTTGAGCAAGATATTTTAAAAATATTTACACTAAAAAATGATTTAAATACATAGGTTTGACTTTTTTATTTTTTTTATTATAATATATAAAAAAATATTATGATTAGAAAAAAAGGTAAAAAAATCCTAATTGATGTGCATTCAAATTATAAAACAGTTTCTGGTACAGTTGATAATACAACCCCTAAATCTGTTTATGTTTCAATTTCATCTTGGGCAAACCCAAAAATAGAAGAAAGTGATATTAACTATGACAAAATTTTATCTAAAATAAATAATAAAATTAGAAAATCTGTTAATTCTAATTTAAGTAACAATTTATTTAATAAAAAAAAATACATAGTTGATTTTGATATGAAATCATCTGGTATAAGATATGGTAAGAAAAGTTTCATGAATTGTGAAATAACCTTATATCAAAAACTAAAATTAAAATTAAATGAAACTCCTTTACAAACGGAACTAAAAAATATAATACTTAACGTAATTGATGAAGTATTTAAAGATAATATATATTTTTCATTTGAAAAAACAAAAGCCTAGAATTTATTCTGGGCTTTTTTATTTATATGTGATATTTATTTAATAAAGATAACATATAAATAAAATTATATAAGATGAGTAAAGACTTAAGACTTTTAAAACCTGGTCAAAGTGGATTTGGGTTAATGGTTGAACAAGATGCAGGGTTTATTTCTCCGACAGACACAAGAAATAAACCAATAATACAAGAAGTAAATGAATTTGGTGAAGATTCAAAAATAATTAGTAAGCTATTAGAATTGTATGTTGTTTTACAAAAGTGGGGAGTTAAAAATAGAAATGGTAGAATTTATCCAAAACATATATTAGAAAGAGAGAATGAACGTTACCAACAATTAATTAAGGAGAAGAGGGCTATTGGTGAATTGGACCATCCAGATTCATCTTTAATAGCTGGTGATAGAATATCTCACAATATAACTGAAACTTGGTGGGATGGAAAAACTTTGATGGGTAAAATGCAAATAATAATGACACCTGGTTTTATGAAATATGGTATCGTATCTACTAGAGGTGATGAAGTTGCAAACTTAGTTAGAAATGGTATTATGGTTGGTGTATCATCTAGGGGTGTTGGTTCGCTACAAGAAATAAATGGTAATAATATTGTTCAGGATGATTTTGAATTAATATGTTGGGATATTGTTACGGCACCTAGTACCCCAGGTTCTTGGATGTTTAAAAATCAAGAACAGGCTAAACCATTCATGGAATCAATAGATGAAAAGAAAAGTAAATTAATTAAAAACATAGATAAATTTCTTTTAGATTAAAAAAAAATATTAAAAACTGTTCTTTTAACCTAAAGGTACATATTTATTTACAGTGGGTATAATATACCCAACAATAAACATATTATAAAAATAATAATTTAAAATGTCAAATAAGAAAAAATCAATTTTAGAAGAAGCAATCTTGGATGCTAAAAGAATTCAAGAAGCTTTAGAGTCTAACTCAAAAGAAATACTTCGTTCCTTAGCGAAAGAAGAAATTGACAATTTAGTGAAAGAATCTTTAGAAGAAGATTACATGGAGGAAGATTACATGGAAGAAGATGTTGATGTTGAAACTGGAAACCCGATGGAAGAGCCTATGGCTGATATTGGAATGGGCATGGATATGTCTGACGAGGTTGAGGTTGATATGACTGGCGCATCTGATGAAGAAGTAATTTCTGTCTATAAAAAGTTAACTGACAATGATGAAATTGAAGTTGTTGTTGATGATGAGGAAATACACCTTTCTGTTGATGAACCAGGTGAATTTTTAATTAAAATGGATTCTGAAGATAAAATGGATATGGACTTAGATATGGGTATGGAAGAACCTGCAATGGTTGAACCTGTAGATATGGAAATGGATATTGAAACTGATGATGACGTTGAACTTGATGACCTTGAAGATGTTGAAATAGAAATGGATTCTGAAGATGTTGAAATGGAAATGGATTCTGAAGATGAAATGGAAATGGATTCTGAAGATGATGAGGAAATCGAAGAAATGGTTTATGAAATTGAAATGGATGAAGAACATATGGAAGAAATTCATAAAATGAAAGAAGGTGACCACATGGAAGAAATGGTTGACGAAATGGATGAAGTTGAAATGGAAGAAGGTATGGAAGAATTGGATGAATATATTTCAACAAATGCTGTTAAACAAAGAGGTGCTGGTGGCGACTTAACAGATATTAAAGGTCCTGGTGCTAAACAAGCAGCTAAATTCTATAAAAATGAATCTAAACTTAAGTCTGAATACAAAAATCTTCTTAAAGAAACTAAGGAATTAAAAACTAAAAATGTTGAATACAAAGGAGCTCTAAAGAAATTTAGAACTATGTTGGCTGAAACAGTTGTTTTCAATTCTAATCTTACTTATGTTACTAAACTTTTCATGGAACATTCAACAACTAAAAAAGAGAAAGAAAACATATTCAAAAGATTTGACGAAGAAGTTTCTACTCTTAAAGAATCGAAAAGACTTTACAAAACGATTCAAAATGAATTAGGTTCTAGAAAACCAATCAATGAATCAATTGATAATAAAATTAATAAAGAAGTTAAAACTGGAATTTCTAAGCAATTAAACGAAAGTACTGCTTACATTGACAGAGAAACTTCAAGAATTATCGGCTTAATGAAAAGAGTTGATAAAAGATAATAAAAAAAAATTAAAACAATTAAACTATGTCACATTTATTAAATTCTGGGCAAGTTGGTAATATCGGACTAAACCACATGAAAGCGGTCCGTAATCAAACTCAGACAAAATGGGATTCATTAGGATTCCTGGAAGGGCTTAAAGGTCACGTAAAAGAGAATGTTGCTCAATTATTTGAAAACCAAGCATCATCTCTATTAACTGAAGCTACTGACGCTACATCTTCTGGTTCATTTGAAACAGTAGTATTCCCTATCGTTAGAAGAGTATTCTCTAAGCTTCTTGCAAATGATATCGTATCTGTACAGGCTATGAACATGCCTATCGGTAAATTATTCTTCTTTGTACCACAAACTTCTTCAAGAATTGATGGTCAAGGCGTAGCTGGTGATAACTATGCTACTACACCATATGGTACTACTTTCTCTGCACACACTGCAATGTCTGAAAGTTTACCAGATTGTGTTGGTTTTGGTAGCTGTACTGTTACACCATTCAAAGCTAAAAATCTTTATGATTTATTTTATAATGATGGGTTGTTTGATAACTCTAAAGGTAAGTTAACTATTAATGTTACTACTGGAGTACTTCAAACTTTAGGTACTGATGGTACTTTTTCACCAGTAGCTACATTGGCTAGTGTTCCTTTGGCTACGGATGGTTCAATTAGAAGTGCAATTCTAAAAATTTCTGGATTTAGTTCAACTAGTGTAGGTAGATTGAGTGGACCAGATGGTAATGAAATGGATACTGAATCATTCTTAGCTTCATTAAAAGTAACTAATGGTTTTGGTTCTGCCTCATTAGATGACCCAGACGGAAATGCAGTTATTGCAACTGGTGCTGAAATTCCATTTAGACTAGTTACACAAAAATACGGTAAAGGTATTGTAGAATATGGTGATGTTTGTGATGCTAACGGGTCAGTTTTTGTTGAACTTGACTTTACACATCCAGTTGCTGCTACTGGTACTAAAACTTTTGACGGTTATGTTGGTCTTAGTGCTGGTACAACTAGTTATAAAAGTGTTGCAAGTGGTGACTTTGACGTTGCTTGGGCACAATACGCTGATTTAGAGCTTGAAACTGAACTTGGTGAAGTTTCTTTCAAACTTGATGAAGTTGTTGTTGCGGTAACTGAAAGAAAATTAAGAGCTACTTGGTCTCCAGAATTGGCGCAAGATGTTAGTGCATTCCACAACATTGATGCTGAAGCAGAATTAACTGCTATGCTTTCTGAGCAAGTTGCTGCTGAAATCGATAGAGAAATCTTGAGAGACCTAAGAAAAGCTGGTGCTGCTCAATTGAGATGGGATTACAACGGATGGAGAAAATCTTCTAATGTTGCTACTGCTTACACTCAAAAAGATTGGAACCAAACTTTAATTACTAAGGTTAACCAAATTTCTGCACAAATCCACAAATCTACTCTAAGAGGTGGTGCTAACTTCGTAGTAGTTTCTTCTGAAGTCTCTGCTATCTTTGATGATTTAGAATACTTCCACGTAAGTGATGCTTCTCCAGAGCAAGACCAATATAACATGGGTATTGAGAGAATAGGTTCACTATCTGGTCGTTACCAAGTATATCGTGACCCATATGCTCCAGCTAACTCTATGATTATTGGACATAAAGGTAAATCATTGTTAGACACTGGTTACATCTACGCACCTTACGTGCCAATGCAACTTACTCCTACAATGTACAATCCGTTCAACTTTGCACCTGTAAAAGGTATCATGACTCGTTATGCTAAGAAAGTTGTTAACAACAGATTCTACGGAGTTATTACCTGCGATGGTGTGCCAACATTCAATGTTGCTGAATTAAGATAATTAATAATTAATCTTATATATAAAAAGGTCAGATTTATTTCTGACCTTTTTTTGTTTGTATTAACTACTTATTTTAGCGTTTAAACGACTTTAGTGCATTAATAGTATGATTACACCAGAATAAAAATTTAAGCCGTTATATGGCGTTTTTTTAGGATTGATTTAACTGAATCTGAAATGGTTCTTTTGGGTTCCCATCTCATAACATTTTTTGCTTTGTCAATATTAGCATATATCTTTTCAATATCCCCTTGTCTTCTAGGATAAATTTTGTAAGGGACCATTACACCTTCGTTTTCAAATGTTTTAATTATTTCCATAACACTATATCCGTTTCCAGTTCCAACGTTTATAACATTATACTCTTCTTCATCAACTATGTCTAATGCTTTTACATGTGCTTCGGCTAAGTCATTAACATCGATGTAGTCTCTTATGGCTGTTCCATCTGGCGTATCGTAATCATTTCCAAAAACCCTTAGATGGTCATATTCACCTTCAATTACACCAGTTATATATGGGATAAGATTTTCTGGTATACCATTTGGATTTTCATATATTAGACCAGATTCATGATTGCCAATTGGATTAAAATATCTAAGGGCTACTGTATTTATTTCAGTAGTGTCTTTAAGTATTTTCTCACACATGAATTTTGTCATGCCATACGGTGTCTTTGGTGACTGAGTTGGTGTTGCTTCACTTATAGCTTCATAAACCTTTGGTTCTCCATAAACGGTACATGAGGATGAGAATATCATATTTTTAACGTTCCATCTTTTCATTTCAGTTAATAATGATATAGTACCGTTTATATTATTATCATAATATTCTAATGGTTTGTTTAGAGAATCAGATACTGATTTTAGTGCAGCAAAATGTATGACATCAGTTATTTTAAAATCTAAAAATATTGGGGTTAAATTAAATTTATTTCTGATATCACCTCTTATGTAAACTGGTTTTACTCCAGTTATATTTTTAATATTATCTAAAACACTAAAAATTGAATTTGATAAATTATCAATAATGATTGGGTTATACCCATTTTCAATTAATTTAACTACGGTATGGCTACCAATGTAACCAAGACCGCCAGTTACTAAAACGTTTCTTTTCATTTAAATCATTTTTTGCAGCAATCGCAAGTGCAAGTATCTAAACAAACACCACCGCAATCACAATCTTTACAATCACAAGTTGACATATTTTTTGGTTTTTAATAGCTGTTATTTCTTATTTCACTTCGACTAATTATTCTAAAACTAGTCACTTCTTTTGTTGTTTTTATTTCCAAGTTAGACTCAACTTTAATATCTATGTAATAGATACCTGGAATTAAACTTTGTGTATCTAATAAGAAATAATTATAATTATTAGCCATTTCAACATCTTGGAAATCTATTACAGTATATTCACTTTTACCTTCTTTAACATATAATCTATATTTTAGAGAATCTATTAATTGTTTTTGTTCAACGGTGTAAGGTATTCTAGTTGACACAATAACTTTTCTAACATCACCTCTACATATATCTTCATCACTTTTAATACCACTTATACCAACACCAACTTTTTTAGGTAACATATCATTAAAGCCTATATTATAATAGTCTGAACTATCTTTTAATATAAAATCTAATTCAATATTTGGTCTTGTTATACCATTTATTGTTATTCCAGACCATGTGTCAGTAAATGTCATACAATCGGTATTTGCTGATGTTGTTGGAACCTTTATATCTATTGAATAAACTCCTTTTGTAACATGTGTAACATCACTTGATGTGTATGATGAAAATACGTTATCATTTGTATCTCTTACTGTAACACCTGGTATTGAATCCAAATTAGTAGGTTCTCCACCTAAATTTACATACAAATATAGTTTATTATTTTTATCTAAGTAAAAATTGTTTCTATCATCTTTAATGTGATTTGAATAAATAGTGTCCACGTAAGGTTCAAAATATGTTTGAGTGTGTCTAGTAAAAAACCCAACATATTGATATTCACTAGTTTCTGTTTCTTCTAATGTTCTTGTAAATGCTAAACCTAAACCATAATTGGTATTACCTGTCATATATCCATTTACAATACTTGTTATATCCATTTCAACATTTTCATCACCTTGTTCAAAGTGCTGTGTTAATAATACGGTTGGTGAACCACTATATACACCACTACCTCCCGACCAGCTTGTATTGGTTTGTGGGTTGAACCAGTTTGAAGGTTCGAAAGATTGTGACCCTTGACCAATATATGTGCAATTATCATAATCATATCCACATCCTTCGTCCCAATTTTGTGTAACGGGGAATAAAATTAAATCAAATGAACATGTTCTTTTCTTTCCATAACATGTTTGTTGACCTAATAATTGTGCATCAAATGCACCTGTATTTGTTAATCTAAGTGTGTGTTTTAATTTAGTTAAATCAGTGAATGTTCCACCAGTATATAATTGTTTTAATCTAGCTTCATCAAACTGAAATATAAATCTAGTAAATAGTTTTTCACCACCTATACCACCATAGAATAATTCTGTGATAGGATTTCTACCAACATTAACTTTGCTATTGTATATAAGCGTGTTATTTCTATCAAAATATGTACGTATTACCATTTTTTTCTTTTATTAATAAATATCTAATAAAAACAAAAAAAAATTGTTATTTAAATTAATAAATTTTATCTTTGATATAACCTAAAATAACACCTAAATATCAAACATTATGGGAAAGAAATATAAAACAGAAGAAGAAAGAAAAGAAGCCAGAAGGGTTTATATGAAAAAGTATAGACAAGAAAATAAAGAAAAGATTAGTCAACAAAAAAAGGAATATAGAGAAGGAAATAAAGAAAAGTTAAAAGAATACAAAAAAAAGTATAGACAAGAAAATAAAGAAAAGATAAAAGAATGGGAAGAAAAAAACAAAGAAAAAAGAAAAGAATACAAAAAAAAGTATAGACAAGAAAATAAAGAAAAGTTAAAAGAATACCAAAAAAAGTATAAAACGGAAACTGACAAATTGTATAGGGTTAAATATAAGATACGTTCATTGGTGTCAAAGGGTATAAAAAAAGTTAACACTAACGGAAATACTGATGGTGAAAAAATATTAGGTTGCTCGTTTAAAGAATTAAGAGAGTATATTGAATCACAATGGGAAGATTGGATGACTTGGGATAATTATGGATTATATAACGGTTGTGGTGGTTATGGTTGGGATATTGACCATATTAAACCATTGTCACTATGTGAAAGTGAAGAAGATGTATATAAGTTAAATCATTATACCAATTTACAACCACTGTGTAGTTACATAAATAGAAATGTAAAAGATAGATAATTAATTAATTCGTATATTTTTGGATAACATATCTTTTTCCAACTGCTCTGCTTGGTCTAAAAACTCTTTTAAAGGTAAAGTTCCAGTATCAGTTCTATCTGTTGGTTTATTGCCGTTACCATTGTGTACATGATTAACCAAAGCTGCTTTAAATAATTGTAGATAAGATACTAGTGTATCACCAAAGACTAAAGGGTGAGCTTCATTTAATATGTTTTGTAGCTCTTCATTATCTATATACGTTGGATTTCTATCAACAACTTTAGTTAAGTTATTAAACGCTGGTGCACCATCCTTATATGTTAATAGGTTGATTTTATCTGATACTATATTTGTTACACTTACATTATTTCTAACTCTACCATTGTCATCTTCATATGACATGTCAGAATTTATTTGAATAAATGATGGATTTTCTTTATTAAAAACCAATGGGTTATTTATTACAAATTTACCAGACCTAATAAGTATTTCATTATCTCTTTGTATTATATCAGTATTGTTTCTACCTTCAATAATTAAATTTTGTGGATTATCGTATATACCATCAGCTTCTGGTAGTCTATCTAAATTAACTGCTGGTGAAGTTAACCCTACTGCTAAATTTGACATTGCTGTTCCATCAGTACTATCAAAATTTAGTTTATCTAGTGATGATATGATAGGTCCAATATAAAATCGGTCAGAATGTTTTTCATCTTCACCAAAAGTAATAACCAAAACAACTTCTTTTTCTTTTGGTACAATATTCAAATGTTTTGGTAATATCGGAAAACAATTTGGTAATTCATCGGTTGTTAAATTATTATCATACTGTGAACCAAGAACTCTACAGCGTATTGCATGTTCATCAGCGTTAAACCTTAAATCTCTATTTTGATTGGCTTTACTATTTGTTGAAACGGCAACTTTTCCAGTTTTCAATACAACACCTAATTGTATATTTTTAAATGGTGTTGGTTTATTAAAAAAGTTACTTATTCGTCCACTGTATTTTGAATTAAAATCAACCATTAATATTTCCGTTTACCCTTGTATTCATTATCTTTGATACCTTTTTAAATTCTTCTTCTATTTTCATTAACAGGTCATAATCTTTAAGTATTTTTGACTTAAGTGTTGCCCAGTCATTATACATTTCTTTTATTAATTCAGTCAATTCGTTATTTGTTTTTTCTTCGTATTTCATGTTTTTAAGTTATACCGCCTCCAGCAGTTGTTATACTTACATTTGCGCCTTGGCCAACAACTGGAAAGGGACCAGCTGTTCCAGCAACTGTAACTAAAATTGCTCCAGGGTCAATAGCAACATCAACTTTAGCTTGTGTTTGAATCATGTTAACCATTTCTTTTGCATCGCTTAATATACCTTGAGCAACTTTGTTTACTCCATCAGCAAAAACATTACCCATTTGTTCACCATTTTCTTCTCTTTTTGATATTTGAGATGCTGCTAGATTTCTTGCGCTCATGCCTGGTCTCAAATTTTTACCAATAAGTAATAATGGTGGTGGGATTGCATTAGCTGGTTTTTGAAAAGTTTTAAATAACCCTAATATAGCGTTTATTATACTACTTAATGATGTTAAATCTTTTGAGTTTCCAAAAGATTTTTCTGTTGGTCTGCAATCTGACATAATTATATACCTCTTACTATAGCTATTATTTCTTGTGGGATACCTAAATAACTAAGTACTATTGATACGTAGTTTTTAGCTTTTTCTATTTCGTCTCCAGCGAATTTTTCAGCTAATTTTTTAGCTAAAATTTTTAAAACTAACTTTAAAAGTAATTCCAGAATAATATCTCTTATTATTTTAGTTACGTTTTTTACTAATTTTTTGTTCTTTTTAAGAAAGTCTATTGGTCCATCATATGAACTATTTTGTCCGTATATTATTTGATGATTAATAGCAAATAAAACCATTAATTTTGGTGATATAATAAGTGATGCTATGATTCTTGTTAATTTCTTTATTATTTCAATAAAGAAATCAGTTTTAAATGTCAATTTATCGGTTTCATTATCAGAAAAAGATGCTTGAGTTTCTGCGGCATCGTCTAATGCTGATGTGATAGCTTGAAGTTCTTCTATTTTTGTTGTTGCAGAATCAATTGAATTTTGATACCCACTTATATCATCTACAGAAATAGATACTGGTATATTTCCACAAGAATCTAAGTATTTAATACCATTTTTTTTATTATCTACTATTAATTCTATTTTTGAAATAGTTTCATTATCAAAACTAAAAAAATTATCACTTATTACATCATCTTCTGAATTTATTATACATTCTAAACATTCATTTATTTCAGCTTCTTTTTTTAGTTGTTTTTTACTCTTATTTACGCTTGAGGATGAACTTATAGAACCAAAAATTTCATCAAATATTAAGTTTATAAGTTTAGTAACATCATTACTATTTAAAGAGCCAAATATTGATACACTATCAATAAAAGAATTGTTGAATTCTGTTAACGTCTTATTATCATAATCGGTTGTAGTAGTGAATTTAAAAATGTTATTTGCCGTTGGTGTACTAGATAAAAATGTTGTTTCTAGTATGTCTGTACCTAAAACTGAAGAACCCCAATTTTCTGGAGTACCGTTTTCTTGTATAGTGTAATATAGATAAGTATTTAGGTCGGTACTGTTTAGCTGTGGTTGTATGTCCCTATATATAAGATTACCTTCTAATGAATCTGGATTGACTTTCATTATATCAAAAAAGTCAATATCTTTTACTTTCATTTCAACGCCAGGTTGTCCATTTTTAAACCATGAAGGTATTGATGGGTTTATACCACAAGATACACTAGACTTTAACTCATCTTTCAAACCATCTTTTATGGCTGATTCGATTTCTGGTAATTTATATGTTATAGTATCAATTACAAAATCTCTAATAGCTTTAAATCCAACTAATGAATTTAATAAATCTATTAGAAATTGGCCACTATCAGTCGTATTATTTATAGATGATAACGAATTAAAATCTGGTAATTCTGGAAATGAATCAGTTAATACATTTAATGAGCTTATTTTACCAAATATATCTTTTTTTTGGTCTATAATGGCCATAATAAATGCGTTTAAGTGTCCTCGTTATTTTTAGATGTATCTTCAATCATTTTCCTAATAGCCTTAAAATCATTAAGAGATACTTTTCCGCTACTTCTTTCTTCTATGGCTTTATTCATATCACCACTATGTTTCAAAATGTCATTTTGTAATTTAGCGATTTCTAATTTTATTTTAATAGAAGAATCTTTTATTTTAAGTGCGTTTGTTTTCTCTTTTGCTATTTTAGTTAAATCATCAACATCTTCTGGTTCGGCAGAATTAACCATTTCATTAATAGTTCTTTGGGCATCGATTATATTAACACATGCATCGTTGTAAGTCTCCTGTAAAAGACTTTCAAGACTTTCATTACTATTAGTTTTAATTTTTTGTCTTTTCTTTCTAGGCAAAATTGATAAGTTTTTATTGTAGTATTATTTATTATAAATATAATAAATCTCGTTTTTAATTAAAACCCATCTTCAATACCTTTTAGTTTAATAAGACTGTAAAGTGTTTTATATCTTTTCATTGAAATTCTAATGTCTTTGGTGTTTAAATTAGTATAATTGCGCATACTTTCTAATACAGTATTTTTATTAAATTTATTACCACCACTCATTAGGTCTAAGGTTGTGTCCCAATTTTGTAATATTTCAATTAAAGCTAATCCAACTTTATATTCATTTTCTGAAATTTTCTTCTTACCTACTTGTGTTTTTCCAGACATTTCATCTTTAATTTCATTAACTAATTTATTAATAAATCCATTTACTGAAAAATCTGGTTCTTTTAATTCATATTGAAACTCTTGTTTATTCTCAAGTTCCGAAATAAAATCATCGTAAGAGTATAATCTTTTCAAAACTTTTTCATCACCTATTAATAATCCTAATAAATAATTTTTACATATCGTACCATAATAAGAATAAGCTTTTTTACCTTTTGAAGGTTCAAATTTGTGAGCTTTTGTGATTAGAAATGAAAGGGTGTCACTGTGTAAATCTTCAAAAGTTTCACCCTTTCTATATAATTTGTATTTTCTAATTATTGATTCAATCATTTTATTTAATGGCTCTCTAAGCCATTTATTATAGATTGCATTCCTTTCTCTTGTATCCTCAGATGTTAAAAATTTAACAACGGCTTCTTCTTGGTCTGGTCCAAAATATAAATCATTTTTGCGTTTTCGACCTCGTTTTTTTGCCATTGATTTAACTTTCTGTATATGTTATTTCTCTTTCTTTTTTAAAATAATATTCTTTTTTTGCTTGAGATAACCACCACTTTGCTTCTACTGGATTCATTTCGGATTGGTAGGACTTAAATAAAGACCCTTCACGTTGATTTACGTGTTTGTAACCAAATCTTGGTATAACCATAACTTTTGAGTCGTTGAATGTAACTCTAAGTAAGAATTCATAAATGAATGTTAATTTTAGTTTTGATTTCAATCCACCATAATCTTCAAAAACATTTTTGTTGCATGCAAATCCATCAATATTAAAGTTTTCATAATTTAATAATGAACTATTATCTAACACCCCCAATTCTTCTGAAAATGAATTTGCCCACACAGCTTCATTTGTTAATCCCATAAAACTACCGTCTTCAGCAACATCTACAACAATTGGTAAAAATATTTCCACATCCTCATGTGCTGTTTTATATAAAACAACATTTTCAATCCATTTGTTAGATAGTTCATCATCCATTTCAAGAAATACAAACCAATCGGTTTCAAGTTGTGTTACACCATAATTTAATTGACTTTGAAAATCTGTATTACCAGGATTGAAAACAACACTAGTTTTATTTTTTAATCCACCAAAATCATAATCTTTTAATGTTTTTTCTGTGTCGCAACCTTCTGGTACTACAATCATTAAAAAATCAGGTTGTACGGTTTGTGTTTCAACGCTTTTTAAAGCATTATTAAAGTATTCTATAGTATCATCACCAGATAAATCGTGTACTGGGATAATAACAGTTACATCAGTTTTATTCATTTTTAAGCTTTTTCAGTTTCTAATTTTGTTATTTTTTCCATAGTAGATTTAAACTCGTTAACTCTATCTTCTACTATTGAACCATATACTTCTTTTATTTTTTCTTTTTGAATTTCATTTGTGTATTGGTTTTTAGATGTCTTCATGCTTTCAAGTAATTCTGAAGGTACTGAATCTTCTAACCAAAGTTTAAGGTATTTTGAGATTAGTTCGGGTATATTTAGAGTTGTATTAGTCCAAATACCGTTATTTTTAATCACAAGATTACCTTCTTTATCTTTTTCCTCCATCCATTCTGGAATCATATTTGGCATCTTACCAATAATTGGTGTGTCCGTTTCCATGCACTCTAATGGAAACGTACCAAAACCAGCTAAATCATCAACCCAAACTGCCAAGCAAGTTTTACTTAATTCTTTAGCGAAAGTATGTCTAGGTATTCCTCTTAATTCTTTAAAAGTAATCCATTTATACATTGGAAATTGCAAGTAGAATTTTTTAGCTATTTTAGCTGCTGCGCCAGGTTCTCTAGTCACTATTGAAACCACAGGTATTTTTGGTTTATCTGGTGATTTAAAATAGTTTGGAATTGAAACTGGTACTACATGAGTTTTAATCGATGGAAAATATGTTTTTAATTCATGTGCTTGTTTTTCTGTAGTAGTAATTACATCATTAAAACCATAATCAGTCCATCTTCTTCCAATAGGAAGAAGTTCAAGTGAGTATTCGTAACTTTGTGATAAAACAATCCTTTTACATGGAAAATTTTTAACTTGGTCCATGATATTAGCAAAAACTTCTGGAATAATAATAAAGTCTTTCGGGCCAACATTTAATTCTTGTGATTCAATTGATACGTGTGGCAATTCAGCATATTCTTCACCTAACCAATCTGAAATACCCATACCTTCTTGATTGCCTCTTAAACGATAATCATTTTTTTCGTGTAGTATGTATGATTTGTACCCTAATTCATTTAATGTTTTAACATGTTCGTATATGTTAGCCACACCAGCTGTGGGGTTTCCTTTGGTGTCTAACACAAAAAAGTAAAATCCAAAATTTTTATTCTCAATGTTAGATAATACTTCTTCTAATTGTTTTCTTTGTTCGTTCATTTTATTTGTTTAATTAATCCAATTCTTTTATTATACCCATATCTAATAGGGTGTTAAAACTTATTTTAAAACCTATACTGGTATTGGATAACGCTCTATCCAACCCTAATGTATCATCAAATTCTTCATTGTTACTAAAAATCATTTCAATTAAGAATCTAATAACCTCATATTTTGTTCCATCGATTTCTTTACCTTTTATATATCTTTTTGTTAATATTTCTTTACCTACAAATTTATTTTCAGAATCATAAACTTCTTTAGTTTCGGTTTCTTCTACTTCTTTACTCAAAGTAGTTTCTTGTAATGTTAATATTTTATCTAAAACATCAAAATCTATTGAATAGCTAATACCAGCAATTGTTAACATATTATTTTTCGTTTAAATGTACATTATTAAAAATTTGAATATGCGTATCTTCATCTTTTAACATAGTCCTGAAAGTCTCAAATGTAAAGTCACTTTCAGAATTTTTATTGTATGAAGTTTCTATTTTTACAGATGTCTTATCTTTTGGTTTTTCATCTAACGCTACTGGGTTGGCGGTTATTAAAATGTCTACTCCATCCCAATAATGTTCGTATTTTTTTACAAACCTAACGTTTTTGATTTTGCACACTAATTTTGATAAGAAAAAATAAGTAGCTGGGACACTTTTATCAAATTCTTTTGAAACTAATTCTAACTCATGTTCTTCATCATCTTCAATATCCATGATAAATTGATTAAAATCGTTCATTATATTATCCTCTATTTGGTCAGCATGTCCAAATATTTCTAAAGATGCTTCTTGATATAAAAATTTATTAAATTGATGTTTATCTTTAAATTTAAAGTAATCCATCAAATCTAAACTTTTAACTTCATCTTCTTGTAGGTCTATAGGTCCGATATACTTTTCGTATGTATATTCTAGTTGTCCTAAAAAATCTCTTAAAACTTCGTTGATTGTAATAGCAATTCTAGCCAAAATAAATATAATTTATATAAATGTTATGGCTAGAATTTAAGTAAAAAATGTATAATGTAAAGTTTAAAATGAATTATATTATATCATTACTAACGGTTTCGTAATTTTTTAGTATTTTACTAATGATTGGGTTTCTAACAATATCGTGGTTATCAAATAAAAAGAACCCAATTTCATCGATATTCTTATGTCTTTGCATTGCATCATAAAGACCACTTTGTTTTACATTTCTAAATTTATCTGATTGGTCCAAGTCTCCAGATATGATAAATTTTGTGTTTTCACCTATTCTGGTTAATAATGTTTTAACTTGTCCAGGAGACATGTTTTGAGTTTCCTCCATTATAAGTATTGCATCATCAATAGTTTTACCTCTTATAAAAGCTAATGGTTCTATTTGAATTACACCTAGTTGTTGTAATTTATCTCTATTTATTCTACCAATTATTTTATCTATTATATCTACTGAAGATGCTACGTATGGTTCCATTTTTTCTTTTGCATCTCCTGGTAAAAACCCATGTTTTTCACCAGCTTCTACGGCTGGTTTTGATATAATTATTTTATTGTAAGGATTTGTTTTGTTTTGTAATAGTTCAATTGCTCTTGCAATTGAAACATAACTTTTACCTGTTCCAGATGGTCCAGCCGCAATTACAATTTCTTTTTCTGATATTAAATTTGCGAATTCTTTTTGTGTTTTGTTTTTGAATTTTAATCGAAATCTTGTTTGTAGTATTTCGTTAACAATGTCATTTGGGGATTTTTCTGATTTTGTTGTTTTGTTGGTTCTTTTAGAAGTTCTTGCCATAAATTAAGTTTTCCTTTGTTTATTTTTATATTTTTCATCTAAATAATTAAGACGAAACTTTTCTAATAAATATTCGCCATCTACCATAACTTCACTTTTAAACTTAATAATATAATATCCATTGAATTCTACTATCTTATCAAATTCATTTATTTTATACTGATATTGATAAAAATCTTTACTGCCTATGGTTTTGTACGTTGTAAACCCAATTGCATCTATTTCAAGAATGCTTGATAATCTAGGGTTTTTAATTGCTCTTTTTAATTCAGATAAAAAAAGTGATGTTTTTGTGTTGTATTTATCAGCATATTTAGTAACATAAAATTCTAAAAGTCTTTCTTTTTCGTTTATCTTTCTAATGTTTAATTTTTTTGTATATTTTTCCAGTTCAAATTTTGGTCTAAGATTTCTAATAACCTTTATGGGTCTTTCGCCTTTAATTGATGATGTGTAATCCCCAGAAGATATTTCACCCAGTGTGGCGGTTTTTACACCATCTTCATCTTCTTGTATTGATTCTCTAATTTCATTTTCTTCATATTCTTTTATATTTTCATTGTTAATTATATCAAAACTACTAAGAGTTATTTCTGAATTATCAACAACTAATTCTAGTTCGTAATCATCGAAATTATCTAATTTTATTTTTTTAAGGAGTGATTTTTGTCTCTTTGGTGAAAGTTTTTCTACTTTTATTTCTTGTTCCCCATTATCTGACATGATTTGCTTCACCATTAGCTTGTCAGATGCGTTTAGAACCTTGAAAAGTCTCCATCTTAACTCTTTTACCTCTTGAGTTATTTCGCCTCTATTTAGGGCATCTAGAAGCGTTCCTTGAAGATGTCTTTGAAACTTATCAGTATCAGATGATAGTTCTATTTTTTCTTGACCAAGGGTATTCTTTTCAACATTTGAAAATGCGAAAAATAAACCTGCCATTTGTTTCTTAATCCAAGTGCTTATTTTTTTCATTGTTTTCTAATATTAGGGTAATAGTATTCAAACCGCTTAACGGTTTCTATTATACCATCTTCTATGGGTGTAAATTGGGGACCTACTAACCTATGTTCGCCCGTAACTAATACTTTTTTATTATACTAATTGTTTTTCTTTTGTGTAATATTCTAACCAATATTCAACCATCTCATCAAGCATTGTTTCAAATGTATATTTAGGTTTCCAACCTAATCTATCTCTAAGTTTAGTTGAGTCTCCTTTTAGGTCGTGTAGTTCTTCTGGTCTCAATAAATTATCATCCATCTTAACAAAATCCTTATAATCTAAATCTAATGCTTCGAATGTATATTCGCATAACTCTCTAACTGAATGTGAAACACCAGTGGCACAAACATAATCATTTGGATTATCGGTTTGTAGCATCATCCACATCGCTTTTACATAATCTCTAGCATGGCCCCAATCTCTAGTTGCATCTAGGTTTCCAAGTGTTAAAGTGTCTTGAAGACCCAATTTAATTCTAACAGCAGCCTTAACTACCTTATTAGTTACAAAGTTTGTTCCTCTTCTAGGTGATTCATGATTGAATAGTATTCCATTCCAAATTTTCATACTATAAGAGTTTCTATAATTCCTACAAATATTATATGAAAATACTTTTGCGCAACCATAAGGTGATACTGGGTTCATTGCAGTGGTTTCTCTTTGGTAGCCGTCAATATCAATATTATTACCAAACATCTCAGAAGAACTAGCTTGATATATCTTAGCTTCTGGACACACTAATTTAGCGGATTCAAGTAGTATAAGGGTACCAACACCAGTAACATTTGCAGTATATATAGGTTGTTTGAAACTTACTCTAACGTGTGATTGTGCAGCTAAGTTATAAATTTCATCTGGGTTAGTTTTAGCCAAGATATTAACTAAAGAAGCCATGTCGGTTAAATCACCATATTCTAAACTTATTAAATTATTTGAACGTAAGTGTTCAATTCTAGTGGTTTGTGTTTCTGATACAGAGTTACGTTTAACAATACCACAAACTTTATAACCCTTTTCTAATAAAAATTCTGCAAGATATGAACCGTCTTGTCCATTTATACCAGTAATTAATGCAACTTTATTCATATAAAAAATTTTGTATTAAAAATAAATAAAAAAAGTCTTAAAGTAAAGTTTAAATCATGTTATATTTATCTTTTAATATGATAATATCATCTTCACCAAAATATTCACCAGGTTTAACTATTAGACGTTTAACTTTGCGGTATTCTTAATAAATTAATATCTCGTATGAACCTCAAGTTTTTTTAGTTATATTATTTCCCATCCCTTTCTTTTACTTTTTTATTAATCCACTTAAATGTTTTCTCCATTCCGTTTCTAAGTGGTTCAGAAACCTCCCAACCAACTTTCTCTTTGTAAAGTGTGTTGTCTGACCTTCTGCCTCTAACACCAACTGGACACTTATGACCGTATTTAGCTTCGAATGCATCACCCTCTAGGTTGTTTATGTTGATATCTTTACCAGCAATATCAATTGCCATTTGTGCGAAATTATTAATTGAAATCATCTCTTCCGAACCAATATTTACTGGACCTAAGAAATCTATTTCCATAAACTTTTCAACAGCTTTAAGGCATTCATCAATATAAAGGAAAGAACGAGTTTGTAACCCATCGCCCCATACTTCAATTTCTCCACCAGTTTCAGTTTCAGCTGATTTGCGACACATTGCTGCTGGTGCTTTTTCTTTACCGTTATTCCAAGAACCTTGTGGCCCAAAAATATTGTGGAACCTTGCAACTCTTACGTCTAAACCATAGTTTCTATTGAATGCTAGGTATAGTCTCTCACTAAATAACTTCTCCCATCCATATTCCGAATCTGGATTAGCTGGGTAAGCTGAAGACTCAGCACAGTTTGGGTTGTCTGGGTCTAATTGATTATGTTCTGGATACATACATGCGGAGGATGAGTAAAATACTTTTTTAACACCTTTTAAAACACATTCGTTTACAACGTTAATATTAATAAGTGCTGAACCATGCATTACGTTAGCATCATTCTCTCCCGTAAAAATATACCCAGCACCACCCATATCTGCTGCTAATTGATAAATCTCATCAACATTATCATCAATAACCAATGATACTACTTTTGGGTCTCTTAAATCACCTACTATGAATTCGTCACAAATTTCATCATGGTTAAAATATTCATGTTTCTTAATGTCACAAATCCTAACGTGACATCCTTCATTTTTTAATTTTCTACCTAAGTGACCACCTATGAAACCACCTCCACCTAAAACAATTACTTTTTTCATAATTCTATATTTTTCTTAAATTTATTATATTTTTCTTTATAGTCAATATTATTATAATAGTTTAACAAGTCATCCTTACTAAACTTAGATAATAACTTATACAAGTTATTATTTTTCACAAAGAATTCATTCGAGTTATCACTTGTTGGTGTTCTTGTATGTTCAAAATGTAGGACAAAATCACCAACTCGCCCAACTCTATACTCAATCTTATGGAATCTATCATACCTTTCAGAATCTTCTGGACCATATGCTATGAAATGTTCATTCTCACCACCACAACTAATATATTTTTCAGTATTCAAAAACATACAATGTCCTTGTCTAGCATTCCAATAATCAAAATCATTATCATTGAGTAACCCTAAATCAAAACTTTTATTAAATACCTCCCTGTTGAAGCTTTGGAATATTCGCTTTTGGAACCTACCTTCTTGGTATGGGTATACGATATCTAGTTTATCATTTAATATTGTATTCTGAGCATTTACGTATGAATCCACTGGTAATAAGACATCTATATCATAATTAACTACAACTGGTGTTTCAGTTATAACTAACATCTCGTTTAACTGTCTAGTTCTGTGGTAACACCCGTTAAACTTCTCAGTAATATGTTTTATTTTAATGTTAGTTAGTGTGTCTAGAAAATCTAGTTTAGATTCCTCATTAATCATTTCATGTATTATCACATTGGTTTCAAAGTGGTGGTTTAAAAATCCTAAAACACTACTTGCGTTGTTATATCTATCTTGAGATTCAACCATCACTGGAATAATAAAAGTTGTATTCTTTAACCCTATCATAAATTAAAACTTTATAACCTATATACTGCACCATGTTGATAAGTAAAACCTTTTACTGGTATAATTTTACCTGGTTTACAAAAAAGTGTCACTCCCATGTATTTAATTGGTGCGTCACCCCACCTTCTAATATAAATGTAACCACTTTCATCTATGGCGTTATAAAAATCCCAGTATTGGGATTCTAAGAACCAACTAACCTTTCCTAACTCAAAATTTGTGTAAAACATCTTACCCTCTGATATTGAATCTACATCGGTATATATTATTGGTTTATTTTTATTTAAATATTCTTTTGTGAAGTTATTAAAACCAGAAATAACTTTCTCAGTGTCAATTTGAACGGCTGGAGCACAATAACCATAATTTAAGTCATTATTTCTAGCAAACTCAAATATGTCATAATTTAAAGGTGTTAAAATATATGAATCAGTGTCCAACCTAAGATAGTATTTGTAATTTTGTAAAACTTCTTGCTTGTGGAATTCTCCAGAGAAAAATCTACACATATTTCTATAACCGATTGTAAATCCTGGATGTCCCCAAGCAATTGGTCCATTACCATGTGTTGGGTGTGGGAAGAATTCTGGTATTTGCGATACAATGTCTTCAGTATATTCTGGTGGCCCCATGACTATTTCATGGAACTGTAAATCAATATTAGTTTGAATGTCATTCCTCAACTCACCTAAATCAGATTCGTGAAATATTATTACATCGCAATTATTAGTAAATCTTAATAAATTATTCTCTAATAAATTTAAAGACTTATTAAGCATTTCGATATCGTCTTGACTAGACCTTAATAAATAAACTACACAATCTTTACCCATAATTATACTTTTATCCATTCATCATAACAAAGCATATTTGGTGGGTGACCAAAATTACTAGGTACAACTGTTTTATTATTTGGTTGTCTCTTATTTAAATATGCGCCCCAAAAACTGAATGTTGAGATATTCACAATGTTACTCTCACACATTGCTATCATAAAAAGTGATGCAAATTGGTCTTCATCTATTAAATGAAATTTTTTATCTGGGTATTGAGACATTAGACTAACTAATGTTCCCTTACAATGTTTAATACTATCAGTAAATACCAATATATTTTTGTTCTCTATTTCCGCTAAGGCTTTAACATAATAATCTCCTTTCAATGGCATATCATGTACATCACCTTTTGAATTCCAAGTTCTAATATGAAGTGAACATGAATCCTTAAGTAAGTGTCCATGTTTTTCAGTTATATAAGATACCATTTGTTCTGATGGTTCAAATTTATCAATAATTATATCCCTGTACTTATGAAGTATTTGAAAATCGAACATATCATTAATTACAAACTTTGTATCAAAATCAGCAGTTTCTATTTCTGTGAAAGTTACATTTTTAAATGCGTTGTTGAAATCTTCCCACGACCCACCATGACCACCAAGAATTATGTCTGAATTGTTACATACTGGTAATAATGAACAATCCCAGGTTTTAAATTCTGGTTCACTTAATCCATTAACTTCTGAAAATACTAGTGGTTCAATTAGTTGAAATAGGTTATTCCCTAAACCACCATGAAGACTTGTTGTTATCGCCCCACCATCCTTAACACTATATTTAGGTTCAATAATCGAGCCATTCACATTAATAAAAGTATTAGCATCTCTTTGTGCTTCTTCATTATTAAAATAATCCTTACTATTCACAATCTTTATTATATTAGGAAATAACTTCTGTAATCTTTCTACTTCCGAATAATATTCATCATAATATTTTCCAATAGATTCCCTATTATCCATACCGCTATAATCATCAAAGAAATTTAAGTTGTATCTTGAATATTTCGACCTATCTTTGATAAGTGGGTTTCTAAATCCCCAGTGAATCATAAGTGATTCTACTGTCTTTTCTTTGTCTCCTTTTAAACAAAGCACTCTAACATTTGATTTATTTGTTATGATATCTTCTAAAATTTTTAAATAAAACGAACCAATAAGTATTCCATTGGGGTTATTTAATTTTTCACCAATAAATTTACCGTAATCAATCTCAAATGAGTTCTGCATCTTTCTCGGTACAATCTTAAATGATGTTCCCTGTCCTAATGTATTTAATAAGCTGTTTATTCTTTGAAATCCACAACCACCAGTACCTATTATTATTCTCATAGTGTATAATTTATTCCTCTTATTTCATATTCCCAATGTGTGGTCATATCAAAAATTGGTTTATTGTTAGCATCAATTCTTTGACCAACGAAAATACCATAATCTATACTGTCATGTTTTGGGAAATCTCTATTATCTTTATTTACATATAAATTGTCATGTCTTTGGTTTCGTACACTAACAACATAGTTGACTAAACCGCACCCATAGGCTTCGTTAGGTTGAACCGTATCACCTTCTAAAAACTTAGGTTCCCCATTTGGCGTGTTGTGTGCCCAATAGTCATGACACAGATGGTCATGTTTTATTAATGGCCATAATACCCTTGTTAATACTGTTTGGTCATCCTCTCTACTATTAGGATTGCTTGGTGTTAGGTTTGGTACCTCGTATTTAGTTTTGAATATATTATTATTAATCCCAAACATGCCAGCCATAATTTCATATACATGGTTATGAGCATCCCTTATTAAATGTACTGGTTTACCGCTAACAATCCATTCATCCACGCATACCTTATCTCTCTGCGTAACTCTAGAATCACAATCCCTACTTATCCATATAGATACATCGTCTTCGTTGAGTGGTTTAAAACGCCAAAATAACCCATCATATGTGTTATTCCTATCACACTTGATTGTGATGGCACCGTGTACTAATAGTTCATCTATTATTTCAGTTGGTACATCATCACTGTAATAAACTCTACATTCCCACCCTTCGTAAATCTCAGAACATAACTTTGCGTTCTCAATTGCACCCTTGCAATATAAGTCAGCATTACCAAATAAACTAAAACTTACTACCCTTTTCATTATTCACAGTTATATACTCCGTACACACATTTAGCACCATGGAAGCCAGGTTCACCAATCGATGTGTACGTTTTAACACAATCACCAAAATAACGTCTAAAGTCAGATTCAGAGAACGTAAATGGATGTTCCTTATTAATAGGTAAATCAATCGGTTCAAAGAACCTAATAACCTTAGCAAAATTCTTAGCCTTATCAATTAGAACTTCTGGGTCTTTAACATGTTGCATTAAATTCATTATCCATACTTCATCTACCATAGGTGAGTCACAGTCCTCATATAGCTCACGGATGAACTCAAGGTTCTTACCTTCATAATAAGGGTCTAACCCATCATATAAGGTTGGTTCAACAATATATGATAGTCCATAATTTTCACAGTATAAAAGTCCTGCAAATTTGGCTGGTCCTATCTCAATTATAGTCTTCCCGTCTAAATTAGTGTCAATAGCTAAATATTTGAAGTAATACTTGTAACTATTCTTATAATTTTCGTAAGAACTCTCTAGAGGTTCCATATCGTGGAACTGTTTCTCACCTATTTGAGCGTATTCCCACCTTTCTTGACTAATTGCTTGTTTTTTCATATCTATTTTTTCTTAATATAAGTCTTTTTAGTTATAAATTAAAGTGTTAAATTTGATTTTAATAATACAGCATCTAAAATCTTTGCACCAGTTGGTATAATAATATTCATAATTTAACAATTTCTACTTTCCATTATTTTATTTATGATTTTATCTTTATGCCTTGCAACAACGGTTCTGGTGTTTCTTTGGTTAGCAGCTAATACCCAATTAGCTGGTTTACCATTAACTCTGGTTCCACCCCACCTTGGGTCGCACAAATAATCAATCCAATAACAACCAACCACTTTACCAATTTCTTCTTGCATTCTAAAACATAAATCGTGGTCATCCATATCTTGCGGTGCGAAGCTCTCATCAAAGAAATTCAATTTAACCATGTCAGTATAATCTAACGCTAATGGACCTCTATTAACACATTGCCTAATTGCAAATGTGTTTCTATCAATAGTTTTCTTATTGGCATGCTCAACGTGATTAAGAATATCACTCCACTCATAGTCATTATCCACATTAGTGTGGATATGTTTTGATTTGAGGTTGAATTCCCAGTTATGGGCGCATTGAGCTGTTACACCAAATACATCATCAAACTTTCTGAATGGTTTAGTTAACCTTTCATTCCACCCATTCTCAGTCATAACCATATCATCTTGTATGATAATCGCTATATCGTTCTCAACGAGTCTTAAACCAGTATTATTCGCCTTTGTTTCAAATATATCTGGTGTCTCATTGATTTTAATTTTGATATTAGGATTTTCATCCCTAAACTTATAAACTAATTCTGGTGTCTTATCGTTACACCCATCTAAGATAATTATTAACTCATATGAGTTAACTGTATTCTCTTTGATTCCATTTAAAACACTATCAATAAGGAATTCCTTATCGTGAACTGTTAATACTAAAGATTGACTTTTATTTGACATTGCACTTAATATAACTTCTTAATAATCTATTGACGTTTAGGTTGTGTTTAACAGCTAAATTAGTAATAATACTTTGGTCATGTCTATGGTCAACAAAACATGGATAATTATCACTTAATATGTTTGGGATATCCGTGATTACATTTTCATCTTTAGCATAAGATAACCATTCTTCAATAATGTTTGTTATTTCTTCGGTTTTTTTAAAACCTATAATTCCAGCTTCAAGTTGAATGAAATTGTGATATTTGGGTTCATCACAACCCATCTTAATGAAGCAATCTCGTTTTGTATAATCCTTTTGAGGGTAACCACCTACTGTTAGTAGTGATGAATTATCTTGGAAGTAATGAACTAGGAACTCTCTTACGTTATTGAAGAAAATATCGCCACAATCAATATAAAGGATTACGTCACCAGTATTAATTTTTTTAAACGTTTCAAGAATGATAAACGGTTTCCATAGCCAATACCCACCACCTCTTTTCTCGTCTAAGATTTTCTTATTTTCTTTATAGAAATCAGTCTCTATCAACCATTTTCTATTATATGAATGAACTTTATCAAATTCATCTTCAGCATTTGCGTCTAACGCAGCTTGCCTATCCTTATAAAGTTCATCCGAATATGTGATAAAATGTACCTTCATTATAACCTTTTCATTTCTTCTCTATAAATGTCATTTGTATTGTAACCAGCATACCTTGGTCCAAACCAGGTGCTAGGTGCGATAACCCTTTTGTCTTCACTTTCACTCAAGTATGAACTCCACCAACTAAATGAACTATTGGATATGATGTGGTCATCACACATTGATAGGATACAGAAGTCTATAAAGTGGGATGGTGATTTAACTACAGTACAATTATCGACTTCACCCCACTGACCATTACACCAGTCATAATCATCAGAACATATCATAAAATGTACATCATCGAATTCGGCCATTGCTCTTTGTAAGTAATAAAGGCCAACAAACGGATGAACATCTGGTATAGTTAAATAATCTTTTCTTCTTACGTGGACCGAAACTAATCTATTATCAACTTCTGGTAGATAACTCATAGCAACCTCACGTATATGTTCTTTGAATTTTAACAATCCTAATATCTTTTCCTTACAATGTAAAAAATATTTTTCAGTTTGTAAGTAACCGTCAATATTAGTGTCATCACCAACACTCATAAGTGTTTCATCAAAATGGAAATGTCTTTCAACCCTTCTATTATTAACCCAAACACCATCTTTGAAGTATTTAGGGTTAATATCAAAACAATTAACAATATCAACTCTAGCAATAAAATTATTACCATCACTTAATGACTGTCTTTGTCCGTTTCTATTGGTTGGGAATGTTACATCAAAACCATTCTTCTCAGCGATACCAATTGTCCCAGAAAATTGGAATAATTGATTTCCAAACCTACCATTAAGACCTAATCTATTGTATGTTATCATAAATTTACAATTATACCAACTGGTAATTCATTATTTGTTGAGAAAGTGACCTTATTACCATATCTCTTAGATAAATCATTTTTAATTAAACTAATAATTCTAATATCATCATCTATATGTACATTATAACCAATATTCAGTAACGAAATAGCTAATTTCAGTTGTTGAGATTCCTCAATTATATCAATTCCTTTCTTATATGAAACTGATGTGAAAATGTAAGTATCGTCACCACTATTCCTAGAACTAAACTCATTGGTTAAGAATTTATTATGTTCTTCGTTGAATTTATCAACTTCATATGGTAAATTAATAGTAAGACCTATTTTTTTCATGTGTTTACCCAGTGCTCTGTTATCTCTTGGTAAGCATGGCCCACCAAACCCAAACCCATAGTTTAAGTATTTTGTACCTACTCTTGTATCACCACCAATCGCACTTAATACCTTATTAATTTCATCACCAATACCACTTTCAACACAAATCTCACCCATCATATTAGCAAATGATATTTTAGTTGTTAAGAAGCAGTTAATTGAAATCTTAGTAATCTCGGCTGCTGTGTTACTCATGAATTTAAAATTAGGTTCAATTGACATTAAGGTATTATAGAAATTCCTAAGCATATCCGAAGCATCGTCAGAACTACTACCAATGAGTACAATATCAGAATATTCTAACCCATTAATTATATCGCCTTGAGCAATGAACTCTGGGTTGTAGCAAACATCCATACCATATTTAGATAAACGTTTGTAAACAGTATCTACGTATCCTGGCATAGTTGTACAACCCACAACGAATACTTTACCATTCAAATTGTGACCCATCTTATGTAAGGAATGAAAATCATCTATGATTTTTTCAACGTAGTCATGAATATAACCACCGTTATCCCCATCAGAAGGAGTTTGAACAAACGTAAAGATGAGGTCGTTTTCACGAATCACAGCTAAATTGTCAGTAGTCATTCTAAAATTCTTACTAGTACTTAAATAATTCTCTATATTTGGTTCTAAACTCTTAAGTGTTTTGTTATTGATTAAATCTACGTACTGTTCACTTACGTCTGAACCTAATATTTCGATTCCTTTTTTCTCAGCTAGTAACGCAAATGATAACCCCAGTTTACCAGCACCAATCATACCTACATTCATATTCTTAAATTTTAAAAATCGGTATATCTACCATCTTATGTTTATTTCTTTTGTTAAATGATAGATAGATTTTTAAAACTTCTCTTTCACGGTCAGTTAAATTTAGAGTTACTAAATCATGTGGTGTTGTATCTAAGTACTCCATGACCCACTCTAATTCGTCATATGTAGCTCCGATTTGAGTTTCGTCATCCCTATCATTATCCCAAAGCCCATCAGTTGGTCTAGCTGTTTGTATTTCTTCAATTACGTTTAATTCTTTTGCCATAGCATATACTTCTGATTTATATAAATCAGCAATAGGAGCGATATCAACACCACCGTCTCCATACTTGGTAAAGAATCCAATACCTAAATCTTCAACCTTATTACCAGTACCAACTACAATCCCCCCTTTAGCTTGAGCAATTTGGTATAGGGTTGTCATTCTCAATCTAGAACGGGTATTAACTAACGCTAATTCATTTAACGTGTTACTAGGAATTGCGTATTTAAAAGTGTCAAAGGTTTCAGATAAATCAACCTTAATCATTTCCATGTTATAACTTTTTTTCATTAACCACTCAATGTGTTTTTCACCTCTTTCAGTTTGTTCTGGTTTTTGGTGTAAGGGTAAAACAATACAATATGTTTTAATTCCAGACATAACACAAAGTGTTGATACTAATGCTGAATCAATACCTCCAGAAACACCAACAACTAACGACTTTATTTTATTAGTATCAGCGTATTCTTTTAACCAAAGCGCAATATCAATAATTACGGACTTTACTTGTAGTTTTCTTTCGACTTTAAACATATACAAATATATGTTTTTTTAGTCATAAAGTCAATACTTAATTTGGATTTTTTCATAAGGTATCATATATCTAATTTTAAGAGCTATTTCGTTAACTAGTGTAATATCAACCTTGTGGTCATTAAGTGGGTTTTGTTCATTGTAAACATAGTTTACATCTGTCATGAATTTATAATGTTCTTGCCCAGCCATTTCAAGCATTGGGTACATGAACGCTAAATCACCAGTTACTTTCCAAAAGATTCCATTATCATCCTTTAAGTCATCTTGTTCAATCGCTCTCCATAAGAAAGCCCTCCACGTTCTAATATGCGAAGCTGTGAACCTGGAACTTCTAAGGTTATCCGTTATGGTTTGCTCTGAAGCAAATCCAGGTTGACCATTAGAATATCTAAAACTACCATTGGCAATCCAAATATCCTTATCAGAATAAACTTCAGCAATCCTAGAAAGTGTTTTAGAATCTGGCAACCAATCATCACCATCAACTTCAACAATAACTTCATTGTCGCTTATGTCTTTATTATCTCTTATAATTTGGTCGTAATTACCTGGTTGATAAAATTTTTCTTTATTTTCAATTAAAATAAATCTGTCATCTCCATTTATTATGTTTTTAACTTTTTCAACAGATTTATCTGTGCTAATATCATCGGTTATATAACACTTAAAATCTATATATCTTTGCCCCATCAAAGACCCTATACAACGCTCTATATAGTCTTCTGAGTTATAAAGTGTAGTTACTATAATCATAATTCTAATAATTTTACCCATTCTTCTATTATTCCTTTGTTTGTTAATTGTTTAACATCGTGGTCAGTTGCTTTATTGCCATAGAATTTAGTTCCAGTAGTTTCACATTCGTCTTTAACTAATGAAGCAACCTCTCTCTTTGATGATAGAAAAGCTGCACCAATCATGTCATACATCTTTTGTTTGTCAGAAATAAAGCCATACTCAATAACGTTATCATGTTCATCTATTATAGGTTTAACAACACTGTTGTAATAATAAACATCACTTACATTACCAAATAATAATACTTTTTCATAACCCTCATTTAATGCTCTCATTATGGACATTTCAGTTCTTTTATTTGGGTCAATAGAACCTATTATACCAGCAACTTTTTCTACACCTTTTTCTTTTGTGTTTTTATTTAAAGGTTCTCTAAGATTTGGTATTATATCATATTTTCCATAATACTTAGAATGATAATTTTTCTGTTTTTCATTTAAAAACACAACTGTATCCCAAAATGGTTTTACATTTGACACTTCAAACACATTTGTTTCATGACAATTTAGGATAACCTTTTTGCAGTTTGGCCTTTCCTTTAATTGTAAGAAATGAACAATTAATAAATCATCTTTTTCAGATTTAAAATCTTTTAATAAACCAGATTTGCATTTATCTAAATGCCATTCATGTGGTCCATACAAAATTGTTTCGTAACCAGCTTCATTTAAAACATTGGTTAGGTTTATAAAAGCAAAGGTTGACCCACCTTTATCGCTCCATCCTGTTGCTATCTTAATCATGCTAAAGATTTTTGATATTCACTTATTATTTCATCTATTGATTCAGTTAACATTTTATTTTTGACTATAGGTAATTCTGGGTAAAACCTAGTTATATGGTCAACTAACATTTGATTGTTTTTAACATGAATTAAATCAAAGTTAACTTCGTGTATCCTATATAATTTATTTGGTTCAGATAATACATCACCATTTGGAGATTTAATACCCCATTTACCATCACCCATTTTATAACCAGGAGGCTCCCCTAAATGACAAAACTTTATACCCATTCTATCTAGTGTTTTTAAACCATTGGTATTTGGTTCTGAACATACCGCTATGGTATATTTTTTACCTTTTAAGTGTCTAGCTATTTGTACTACGTCTCGTATTTTTGGTGAGCACAATAAAACGTTAAATCTTTCTTTTCCGTTAAATTTTCTATCTATTTTTACTGGTAGGTTATCTTTATATTTTTCAGAAAATAGTTTTCTGTTTTCTTCCCATTCTTCATTTGTCATACCAATAGACATGTGGTTTATTCTTACATTAGTGTGTACACCCAATTTAACACCACTTAAGTAATTCCTAAAACAAAAGTCAATTTCATAGAAATGAAACCCTTTTATATCTAAATCAAAGGTTTCTTTTATTCTATCTTTATGAACTGAAAAAAATACACCATCTAGTACAACAACTTCTTCTAAGTTATTACCTATATCTGAACTATATGATGATAACCAAGTTTTGCCGTTATTGGTGTGTTTGACTTTTCCATACATCTTTTTTTTATCTTTCCACCACATACCAGATTCATGCATGTATTTTGTACCTGCCACACCGATTACTCCGTATTCTTTATTTTTGTCAAATAATTTTTTTATTTTATTTGCAAAATTTTTAGTTTCTACTAAAATATCATCATGACAAAACACAACAATCTCATGTTTTGTTTCCTCTAACCCTCTTTGATAAAATTTAGTTAAACCTTCGCCCTTGTTTATATATTCAATAACTTCAACATTTGAGTTTCCAGCCATTTTTTTTAAATGGTCAATATGTCCTTGGTTGTGTTCTTTTGTACAATATACAATACTAATCATTTAATTCTTTTTTATGTTTTTCGTTATAAATTTCAACAGACTTATTGTAAAACTCTATTTCTTCTGATAGTAATTCACCGAGTTTAATTTTTTCTTCGTCTGTAACAGTATTTTTTGATTTAGTTACGTTTACCTTTTTGTATTGAGGAGCCCAATTATTTGTTAAACAACATAAATCAATAAAATCGTTATATTTTTCGGTTAAACCAAATAAAAAGTTATCATTCTTTAAGTTCTTTAATGCTTTTTGTAGTTTAACCTCAAAAGGAGCGTCAATTGGTACACCAGAACAATAATTTAGTTGATAATGCTTTTTATCTTCATTTTCTGACTTGTGAAACCAATCTATTATGTTAGTTTCGTGTGTAAACCATCCTCTATCTATTGAATATCTATATGCTGATATTGTTCTTGATATTGGTTCTCTTAGAACTGCTATGTATTGATAGTCTTTAGTTTTTAAAAATCTATGAAGACCAAACGGTGCATGTTCAGAAAACAAATCAAAATGTTCAAAAACTTCATAACCATTTGGTTCTGCAACTAAAAAATTACCAGGATTTCTTATATCTAAATTTTCATGTGTTAAAAAATATGTTTTACCATACCCCCAGTAAGGTTTTGAAACGTTAGATTCTAAGAAAGTCCTAAAACTTGTACCTGCGGTCTTTCCTATATGTATAAAAATATATTTCATTAGTTATCATTGATATTTTTCAATAGATTATTTAACTCTTTTTTAAAAGCCTTTAGTGAATACCCGTCATAGTAATGTTCATGAACCAATTGAACCATAAGCCATTGAATTCTATTTTTTATTTTTTTAAAAGAATCTTCTTCTTTTTGGTTGTTTACTATTTGTCTAATAGCACCACCTAAATCATAGTCATTTGGAAAATCTTTGACTAGCTTTTTTAATAATTCTATATTAACTTCCATATTTAATTTATTTGTTAAACCTTTTTAAAGAGTTTTCAGATATTTTTATAAAATTAGCTTTATTTACAAATTCTTCTAAATCGAAAGAGTCTGAATAACTCATTGCCGACCTTAAATAAGATTTAAAATTATCAATCCATCCTTCAAGAGTATATTCAACTTCTCTTATTCTTACAACACCTTCAGATGTCTTTAATTTTAAACTACCCCACTTCTTCTGAACTTCTTTGGTGCTCATGCCTCTAAACTTTTTAAACACCTTAAAACCTAATTTATGAAGTCTTTTAGCAAATGAACTTGGTATTGGTATAATTTCAAATATATAATTTTTACCACAAGATTCAATTGACTTATTAAATATGCTCCCAAGCATCACATAATCAGCACCAAGTGCCAATGCTTTTATAACATCTGAATAAGATTTCATACCACCATCTGCTACGATTTTTGCTGGATTTTCTAATGAACAAGAAGCTATATAACATTCTCTTATTAAAGATGCCATTGGATATCCTACACCCAATTGTTGGGTTGTTAAACATCCATTTCCGTTTCCGATACCACACCTTATTAAATCTGCACCAGCATCTGAAAGTATTTCATAAGTTTTACTATTAGCAACATTACCAACCATTAAAACTAATTGTTTACCCCATTTTTTCTTGGCAATTCTTATACAATAAATCATGTCTTTAATATGACCATTTGCAGTGTCTATTAATACATATTTTTTCTTTCCATTAATAGATGGTAATTCTTTTTTGATTATAATTTCTTTAAAATCATTCAAAGAATATGAAACAAAAGAATCATCTTCACTTTCAAGACCTCTTGGTAAGCACACATTAACCCCTAAGTCTTTAAACAATTGTTCATTTTCACTATCTACAACAGTATCCATAGGTGCGGTAAATAATGGTAATTTACCGTTTAAATCAAAAATATGAACTTCTTTTCTACTTTGAATTCTAGTAGTTTGTTTTGGTTCAATTAATAAATCATTAAAATCTAATTTAGTTACTTTTACTTGTATATCTGATAAAGCCATATTACTTTTTTTATTTAATACCTGTACTTCCAAATCCTCCATTTTCTCTTTCAGTTTTATTTAATTCTTTTACCTTTTCAAGGTCTATTAGTTCTCTGGTCATAACAGAATTTATAACACCTTGCGCAATTCTATCACCTGGATTTATAGTAAAACTCTTAGATGAATGGTTTATTAATATTATTTTAACTTCCCCACGATAATCACAATCAACAGTTCCAGGACTATTTAAAACTGTTATACCATGTTTAGCTGCTAACCCACTTCTTGGTCTAACTTGTAATTCCATGTTTTTTGGAAGTTCAAAATATAAACCAGTTGGAACCATAGCAATGTTATTGTCGCTGTTTTTGCCAGGGATTTCAATTGGTGTTTCAATATCTGCTCTAAAATCGAACCCAGCAGCACCATCACTGTGGTACTCTGGGTCAATATTACTAGATTTATTAAGAAACTTAATTTGTAATTTATAATCTGAAGATGATGTTAATGTATGATTAACATTTTGGTATTCATTATTAAAATCTTCGATGGTGTACTTATTTGAAGGGGTTAATGCCTCAAAAAACTTTTCCCTAATTTCATTCAAGTTATATTTCATATTGATTATTTTTCTTCCATTATAGCGGTTAAATTTGATATTTTTAAAAGTGCCGCTAAATTCTCACCTTCACTTGTCATACTTCTGTGTGCGAAATCACTATTATAATTATAAATCGCAAAAACCTCATCTTCTGTTAAATCTATACCAGATTTAAGAGCGTAGTAGATAGAGCGTTCAGAAACTGACATAGTTAAAACTTCATCGTTAAATGTATACATCTCACCTTTGTTTTTTCTATGCCATTCAGATTTTTGCTCAATAAACATATTTGTCTTACCTATTTGATGAATTAAACAAACTCTAATTAATGATTTAATATTAACTTGTTTTGATTCTGGTAACAAATTATTAATTGAAACTGCATATTTTGTAGTAGTTAAAATATGTTGGATTAACCCTCCATCATATGCGTTGTAAAAATTTTTTGACGTAGTGCAAGGTGCTTCTATAAATGATTGACCTAATAAATCTTCCAAAGAATCATTCATTACTGCGTACTTATAAGCTGTTTCAAAGAATTTTTTAGTGTTTTTGGTTATTTTTTCTACTGTTAATTCCATTGTGTATATTTTTTTAGTTTAAGATTATATCAAAAGCAAATATACACTATTTTTAATTAACTAACCACTTTAACTTGTCCTTTTTCCGTTTTTTCTTTAACTAACTTTATGTATAAGTTTCTTCTTTCTGTAGCAACAGCATCCGTACTATACGTGTCTTTTACAGTATTATATAGTTTTTCACCCATTTCGGTAATTAGCTCTGGATTGTTTATTAAACGTTTAACATTTTTATACCAATCTGAATGATTTCGTTTTGTTTTAACTAAAAATGCGTTACCGTTTTCGTTTATAGATACCCCAGAACCTTTCTTTGGTTTATTGTAATAAGGTTCTAAATCTATCTGATATGGGCCAAAATCTTGCGCAATCAAAGCTTTTTTATGGAATCCAGCTTCAATAACTTTTAGTTGTGATTTAACTTCATTAAAAATATTTTCTTCTAATGGTGCTAATGATACGTCAAATAAATTATAATTAGATGCGTAGCTACTAATAGGTTTAGTCCAAACTCGTCTGTATGCCTCATTTGATATGTTGTGATATTCTGTTTTATCAAATTTTAAAAGATGATTTTTGTAATCTTCACTTATAAGACTATAGTCATTAGTAAAGATTCTTTCGTATTGATACCAAACGCTCTCCATTGGTTTTATTGGTCTTTGGGTTTGTTCACCAGTTTCTTGATTTATTGTGGTTATACTTCCTCTTGTATCAAAACCACATAAAACAAATTGTACTTTATCAAGTAAATTATCTGATTTTATCTTTCTGAATATACCAGACAATAATTTTAAATCTTCGAAATGTGAGGAACCTCCTAACCATCCAATTCTTATTCTGTCTGATTTTTCTGGTTTAGGTTTATATTGTTTTTCATTTGGGTCTATTGCGTTTGGTAAAATATGAATATTTTTACAATATTTTTTAAGTTCTTTTGCGAATATCGTAGTAGTAGTAGTTAAGTTTCTGGCTGTTCTTACGTTTTGAAGTATTTTTTTATCCATACCAGATTGTTTTATTAACAAATATGCTGGATGGTGTTTACCTGGTGACCAATAATCGTCCAAATCCATTATTGTGACAATACCTAATTTATCTGTTAGTTTTAAAATTTCTTCTGTTTTTTCAAATGAACCTAAACTTCTGTGGTAGTGGATAATATCATATTGTTTTAAAAATTTTTCATCAAATAAATTTGGTTGATAATCAATATCTATATGAAATTCATTTGGATAATTTTCTTCTAATGATATATGTGGTTTTGTTGAACGGAAATAACCAACTCCAGTTCTGTCGGATGGTACTACTAATACTTTTATTTTTTTCATTTTTGTTCGATTATTTTATTAATATTATGTGTATATAATAATCAAACAATTAGTATTGTAAATAAAAAAAGCTCAGAATATTCTGAGCTTTTTATTTTTTATTTCTTTGTTTTTATCTTTCCTTCTTTTAAGAGGGTGTTAATGGTTTTTTTTATTGCGTTTTCGGTTAATTTTTTATTGTAATCTTCAGTTAGATATTCTAATAATACATCTTTTACTATCTCTCTTATTTTAGCTTCACTAATATTATCATTGTTATGTACAATATTTTCCTTTACCTGTTTTTGAGGTTCTATCAAATCAGCTACATCCTCCAAATTAAAACTATGTATTAAACTATTTGATTGTTGTATTGGGTTTTCCAGCATGGCTTTTTTAATAGCATCTGGTAATTTAGAGTTACGTATACTTTCTTTAGTTATTTTTCTTTGTGGTTGTTGTTGAACTGCGTTTGCATTATTAAATTGCTCTTCGCTTATATAATTTGTCGTGTTTGTCGTTGTTGCGTTATTACTAGGTAATGATTTCCCGTTAGAACTATTTTCATTAACCTTATTCATAACAGCTTTAGCGTTACTTAGTATACCTTTTAATTTACTTAAGTCTGCTGATTGTGGTACTTGATTCATATTTTAACACTTTTTCCATCTTGGTATTTTCCACCTTGGAATAATTTATCATTTGGTGGGTTTATTTTATTTTTTGCGTAACTCTGAAATTCAGAATTATTATATTGTCTTACCTTTAATACTTTTATCTTTCTTATCTTATGAACTAATAAAGTTTTATGTGTTCTTTCTTTCTTTGTTCCTCCGTAACCAGGGTCCCATATCCTAATAGAGTCGTGATTGCTACCACCTTTTAATTTTCCTCTACCTAATATATATACAAACATTTTTCTCTCTGGACCTTTTTTTTCTTTTTGATACCATATGTTTACCCAAATAGCAAATGGTCTACCATCTTTTTTTGTGTTACCACCCTCTATAGCAAAATCTATTGCTGCGGAAATATCACTAACAGTTCCATATGTTTCACCATATGTTATGTTTTTTGATTTTTCTTCTAATATAATATCTTTATATAAATTGTAAAGTTTCATTTATTAAAAACTGAATTGACCCACATTACCAGTAGTATCTGGTTTTTTATAATAATTATCTGGTGTATAACCCCATGTTGACCCATTATTTGCATAAGCTGCAATTCTACCACTACCACCAACATTAGGATTTCCGTTTATATCAAAGTCTCCACCACCATTGTATGTATCTAGAAATATTCCAGTTCCTTTACCAGCTATTGGGGTTAAATCGTCAGACAATGCTCTTGTGTGTGTGGCACTGTAATTATTTGAGTCTGCCACATCGTTGTAAGAGTTATTTGCTATTAACACATTTCTTTGTGCTATTGCTGCTTGTTCTAATTTATTACTCATGATTATAGTATTTTATTATTATTATTATTATCCATGTATTCTATTAAATATAACATGTTTTTAAGTTCTTTATCAAAAGATTCATAATATTGAACCCTATTATTATAAATTTGGTCAGATGCTTTTGTGTGTTTTCCACTACTTGTTAGTTTTGCCATCCCACCAATTTTGGTTACATTTTTATTTTTTCTATCTTTTGTGTGTGTTTCTTTAAATGCATTTTCTCTACCTAAATTCATTTGAATTCTTTTTTTATTATCAATAGAATCGGCAATATTTTCATATTCTTTTTCTAGGTATTCTAATAATTCTTCTTCCTCTTTTGATTTGTTTTCTTTTTTTCTAAGTCTAGATATTTTAGTGGTCATATTATTCCCACTAATTTTATCCCCAATAAGTTTTCTAAACTTTTTAGGTACTTGATATTTTTTGTCGTTCATATCTAGATTTGGCATATTTTTAAATTTTACTTTTTAATATATTTTTTAATTTACTATCAAAATTAGCGATTTTAATGTTGTCTAATAAATGATTCATGACTATAAATAGTTCTAATTCATTTGAATCGCTTATTTTATTTAAAAATGTTTTTATTGCTTCTATTTTTTTAAGGTCTTCTATTTCTGAAACGTCTGGAATATTGTTTTTATTTAAATCAGAATAATTATCAACACTTATTAATCCATTTTTACCATCACTAGTGTCAACAAGGTCTTCCATAACTTTCTGCACTCGTTGTTTAATTAATTCACTTAATTTGTCTTTTGACTCATGTACACTATAGTATCCATATGGTACACCCATGTTAAAACCTTGAAAAGGGTATTGTTGCTTATTATTTTTAGCATTTGCTGAATATTGATTTGTTGTTAGCGGTATACCCATTTCTCTATCTGATGAATAATCTGATGGTAAAACAGGTGTATCGGTGAAAACACTTGATGTATTCATAATTGGAATACCACCAGACAAATCACCGCTAGTAGGGTCATATAGTTCATCAATCTCATTTGGTTTGTATGATTCTTCAAATTCTTTTTTAGTAAATTTCATAAATATACTTTTTAATATAAATATAAAGAAATATGATAATATTTATATTAAAAGATAATTTTATGACTTTTAGAACAAAATTAGATTATTCTGATAATAGGCAAATAAAACAAAGAACAAGAACTAACACTACGTTATCTGGAACTACCGTGTTTGGAGTTCCATTTAGTGGTTTAACAACTGGGGCTAGTACCACAGATTCTGGTGCTACACAAACGTTTACTTCTGTAATTAGTACGTTCTCTGGTAATTCGGGAACGACAGTATTTACATGGTACGATAATACTATGTCATTGGGTGAATCTCAAATAAGTGCTTTGACACCTTCAAATAGCGGTGTAACGCAAAATATTTTTATTTTTACCCCAAGTAGTACAACCACTATAGATGGTAACACTGTAAATTTGGCTTACACTGGCGTTAGTTTTGATTTAACAGTCACAAATATGATTGGTTCTGGGCCTTCTTATAGTGGAACTGTAAAGCATCAACAAGTTAGTATTCTATCTGCAAATACTTTAGATTACACTGGTAGAACTATTTGGGTTGATAATAAAGAAATAACAAGAACTAAAAAAATTATTGTAACTCAAAATCCTCAAGTTGGTTATGTCCTAAAATGTGTTGATTCTGAAGGTAAAGCTGAGTGGGGTCCAGTTTCTGGGGTAACAACTTTTAGTGGTAACACATCAGCTACATGTATAAATGAATTATACATATCAAATTTATATGGTTGTTCACCAATAACAATTCATGATAACTTACGACATACTGGTTCTACCGCATCTGGTTTACTATCTGTGGCTTTTGGAAACACAAATTTAGTTTCTGGTAATTATTCTTTTGGTCATGGCACATCGGTGTCGGCAACATCGACTAATTGTCATGCTGAGGGTGATAGAACAATTGCTAGTACGGATGCATCTCACGCAGAAGGTAAATTAACAATTGCAAGTGGGGCTGCATCTCATGCACAAAATAGAGATACCACTGCGAGTGGTGCTGATTCTCATGCCGAGGGTAATGGTACAATCGCCAGTGGTGGAGCCTCTCATGCTGGTGGAAGTGGTGCCGTGGCAAGTGGTTTTGGTTCGTTTGCACATTTTAATAGTAACGGTACTTTGGGTGCTTATGGTGATAATTCCGTAGTTTTAGGTGGTGCTAATAACAGTATTTTAAGTTATGCTAAATCTTCTGGAATTTTTTGTGGAACAGCAAATACTATTAACATTTATGCATGTGAATCAACTATTTTAGGTGGTTGTGATAATGATTTAAAAGAATATGTCTATTCTTCTGGAATTTTTTGTGGAACAGCAAATACTATAAATGCAAATGTAGAAAGGTCTGTAGTTATTGGGGGTAAAAATATTACTGGTGCCACTAATGATACTGTTTATGTACCAGATTTAGTTATTGATGGATTAATAAATGTAACTGATTTACAAACAAATGGTGAAGGGTTATTAATAGATGGTGCATCAGATGTTAAATTAAAAAAGAATATATCAAAAATTGAAAATTCTTTAGAAAAGATAATTAAATTGAATCCAGTTTCTTTCGAGTGGAAAAAAGAAATGAAATTAAGAACGGGTAGGGTATATGGTTTAATCGCACAAGAAGTTGATAGTGTTATACCAGATGTTGTAAGAAAAAGAGCAAAAGGTAATGGAACACTTACGATTGAATATAAAGAGTTAATTCCATGGATAATTTCAGCGATTAAAGAATTAGATTCAAAACAAAACGTATCAACTAGTAAAGACGCTACGATAAAAACAAAGATTATACCTTCTGAAGGTGTTAATACAAAAACAAATAAAACATCATCAAGTGATAAAGTTTTAAATAAAAAAGAAGTTATACTTGAGACGCAGACTATAGCATCTGAGGATAATAATATAGAATTAAATTTTAATGGAACTAAAGATTCTTCAGTTGACGGTGGTATTATAGTTATTAAAGGTGTGTCTAAAATTGAAGACGCAAAATTTACGATTAATTCTGATGGAGATTGGACTACGAATAATTATATTATACCGAAAGGTATTATTATTCCAGAATATACACCAAAATCAACTAGCGATTCATTTGGTAAAATTGGTTCAATGACTAAAGATGATGATTATTTATATATAAAAGGAAATAACGGCTGGGGTAGGTGTCTTCTTGAAACATTTTAATAATGGGTAATTTAAAAAATTTTAATTTTAATAAAATAGATGCTTTTCTGAGTAACAGTGAATATTACGATTTTTACTTAGCTCAAGATGAGTATATCGATTGTTGTATGTATGATGATACGATAATATCTGGAAACTGTTTTGTTGTTCACTATGATTTCAATAAATCTGGTATATATTCAAGTGGAACAACATCTGCTGATACGATATATAGTTTAGTGACTTGGACTGGTGCAACAAATACAGGTTATTCGCTTAATACGTTTGGGTTAACAGGTATTGATAATGGATATGTAACATTCGATAAAACTAGTGGTGGCGCATCTAATAGTACATTATTATCAGCTTTAACAGGTACTACAATTGTTATACCCTCTGGTGACACAAGATTAGTTATGACAAGAGTTACGGGTGCTACAGACCAATATGATTATCCAATAGATATTATTAGTGGGAACACAATAATAGGTGATTATAGTAGACTTTGTGGTGGCTTTTATCAAGGTTATTTTAAATTGGATGGTTATTCTTATGAAGTTCTACCAACAAGAGTACCTAAAGCTTGGACAGCTGAATTTTGGTTAAATAAATCTGAAGATAATTGTACATTTAGTACACCAAGATTAAATGATGATTACCCTAATAATAAAGGTTTTTTCTTTTACATGGGTACTAGAGCAGAAAATAAATATTGGAATATATTTGAAGGATTAAACACTGGTTGCACAAGTGGTTGCACATCTACTAGCGCATGTACTGGAACAGTTACAACATTTTGTACAATACCAAAAGAAACGCAAATATCAATCAGTGGTGATAGTGGTTATGCAATTCCGTTAAGTCCACCGCCATTAGAAATTAATGAAATAACAAATAATTTTCTTATTTATGGTAGAGCAGGTGGAAACAAATGTGGGAATTGTGGTCATGGATTAAGTGGTTATGGCGCAAAGACTGTATGTGATTTTACTGGTGGTAGTATAACGATTACTGGTTTTACACAACAAACAACTAACACTCAAAATCCATTTCTTATTTATGGTAGAGCAGGTGGGAACAAATGTGGGAATTGTGGTCATGTAGATAGTGGTTTTGGAAATAAAACTGTATGTGATTTTAGTGGTGTTACTTCTGACTTATTAGAGTTGGATAAAGATGCTGATATTTATGATAATGCAATTGGTTTTAGAATAAAAGATGATGGTAGTATTGGTTATAGGGCATTAAAATTTACTGGATATTGTTCTGGAGAAACATATGTAACTGGTGTAACTGTTGAAGAGCAATATTCTTTGAGTGGTGTTGTAACTGATAATACTTGGGAACATATAGCGATAAGGTTTGTATTCCCAGAATATGATGAATGTCAACTTAAATATGGTAAAAAAAGAAAGGGTAGACTTATGTTTTATGTCAATTCTAAGTTGAAATTTGTTGCTGAAGAGGTTGATGAATTTGTGGCTAGAAGACTCAACGAATATAAAGATAAGCAACTTGGTGTTCCGTTTAATTACAGTCTTGGTGGAGGTTCGCAAGGACTATTAGAGTCAATGACATTTGATGGACAAGACCCAGAAGATTTAGGGTTAATAATAGAACAAAATTTCGCTGGAACATTTTATGGTGATATATCACAATTTAGATTTTATATATGTGATTTAAGTTGGTGTGATATTATAAATAACTATGACGTAGAAAAAACAAGGTACGGTAAAATATAAAAAATATAATCATGAATTTTCATATTAATAAAAACGCAACATTACCAATATTAAAAATGGAATTAATAAAAGATGGTAGATATTCTTTTAGAGAATTCCATGACAAATTACAAAACAGTAATATATATTTCTCAATGGCTGATATAGTTACTGGTATTAAGAAAATTGGTAAAAAACCAGCCAAATGTATTTTGAAATCAGAATATAATGGATGTGAAGATGAAGAATATTATATTTCATATCAATTTACAACCAAAGATACTTCAAAACCTGGGACTTATATTGGTAAGTTTACTATAGAATTCTTAGATGGTTCTGGAACTCTTATTGTACCAATTAGAGAAGAACTAATTATAAATGTACTTGGTGGTGGTATAAAGAAGTAACTTTGTTGTTGTTTTTTTACTTAATTTTTAGTTTATTTGTCTTTATAACTAAATTAATTTTATATGAAGAACACTGAATTAAATTTTGAAATAATTGAGAATTTTCTGCAAGGTAATAACCCTAAAAAATATGTTGTAGCTATTGAAAGTTCTTATCGTGATGGTTTCGTCTCTCTTATTGTTAATAACCCAAAAACAGGAAAAAAAATTGAAAAACATAAATATAAACCATTTCTATGGATGAAACGTGAGGTGGCTGATATTATTTATGGTGGCAATAGATATAAAACCAAATCAGCCGCTAGAGAGTGTAAAATAAAGATAAAAGAAGTAGAAACCGCTAATTCAGAAGGAATAGTCCCAAAAAGACTAGAAAATGGCTATAAATACTTAGTTACTTGTGGTGGTTCATTTAGTAAAATGCTTAACTTTTTTAGGTTAGGTGGTATTGATATTTACGATGATGAGTATCGAAATTTATTTGTTGTTTTTACACCTGTAGAACAATTTATGATGCAATCGGGTATAAGACTGTTTAAGGGTTTTGAAGATTACACAGAATTACATAAATTGCAATTTGACCTTGAAACTGAAGGTTTAGAACCTAAAACCAATGCTATATTCCAAATAGGAATTAAGGATAATCGTGGATTTGAAATTGTTTTAGAAACAAAAGGTGATTCACCCCTTGAAAGGCGAAAATCAGAAAGACAAAATATTAAAGATTTCTTTTCTGTGATAGCAGCTTTGACACCAGATGTTATAACTGAATATAATGGAGCAAACTTTGATTGGCCTTTTATAAAAAAACGATGTGAAATATTAGATATAGATATAAGAAGAATAGCTAAAACATTGGATGATGAAAAAAATATTAGGTGGAGAGAAATGACACTTAAATTGGGTGGTGAACAACAAGAGTATGAACAAACAATTATGTGGGGATATAATATTTTAGATATTTCTCATTCAGTTAGAAAGGCTCAAGCTATAAATTCTAATATTAAAAAATGGTCTTTAAAATACATAACACAGTTTTCGGGAGTTGCTAAAAAGAATAGAGTTTATGTTCCAGGTGATATACTTAATAAAACATGGTTAGATTCATCAGATTACGCATTTAATGATACAGATGGTGATTGGTATAAGATAACTGAAGAAAAGCCCTTAAAAGAAGAATATGAGGTTGTTAAAGGTGATTATATTGTTCAAAGATACTTAATTGATGACCTTTGGGAAACAGAACAAGTTGATAATATATATAATCAAGCAGCTTATTTGGTAGCTAAATTGTTACCCACGACTTTTATGCGAAGCTCTACTATGGGTACGGCAGGTCAATGGAAATTACTTATGGCAGCTTGGTCGTATGAAAATGGCTTGGCAATACCAAGTTTAGCACCTAAGAAAAAATTTACAGGTGGTTTGTCAAGGCTTTTGGAAGTTGGTTATGCAGTAAATGTTATTAAACTTGATTTTGCAGCACTATACCCAAAAACACAATTAACACATAAAATATTCCCATCACTTGATATATCTGGTGTTATGGAATATCTTTTAACTTATATCGTAGATAAAAGAGATGAATTTAAGTTCTTAACTGGTACACATAAAAAAGAAGCAAAAAAACTTCTTGATATGTTAGAAAAGTACATGGATAGACTTGATGAAGAAAGGATAGAAAATGGTAATAAGATGATTTCTAAAGAAAAAAAGTTATCATCCGATTTTGATAAAAAGCAATTACCATTAAAAATATTTGCTAACTCGTTTTTCGGTGCATATGGTGCTCCTTATATATTCAATTGGGGTGATACTGATTGTGCAGAAGAAACAACGTGTAGAGGTAGGCAATACTTAAGGTTAATGGTTAGGCATTTTACAGAAAAATATGGGTTTAGAGCGTTAGTTATGGATACCGATGGTGCTAACTTTGCTATTCCAGAAAACATTGATTCTGTTAAATACACTTGTAAATCTACTCATTGGAAAACTAAAAAATATGAAGAGGGTCAAGTGTTAACAGGTCTTGATGCTGTATTAGCTGAATTCAATGAAGAGTATATGATTGGTAGAATGGGATTAGATATTGATGATATATGTGAATCAACTATAAATTTCGCTAGAAAAAATTATGCTAACTTAATCGATGGAAAAGTTAAATTAGTTGGTAATACTGTTAAATCAAAAGCAATGCCTGTGTATATTGAAGAATTTTTAAATACAGCCGTTAGATATTTATTAGATGGTAAAGGGTATGAATTTATTAAATACTATTATGAATATGTAGATAAGATTTATAATTATAAGATACCTGTTGCAAAAATAGGTTCTAAATCAAAAGTTAAAATGTTACCAATTTATTATACTAATGTATATTGTAAACAAAAAAATAAAGCTGGTAATTATAAATCAAGACAAGCGCACATGGAGTTAATATTAAAACTTGGTTTAAATGTTAATTTAGGTGATGTGATTTATTATGTAAATACTGGTACTGCTAAATCACATAGTGACATCAAAGCTATAAAAGATGAAAGTGGTGAAGTTTGTGAGATAAAATTTAACTGCAAGTTGATACCACAATCACAATTAGAAACAAATCCAGACTTAATAAATACAGAATATAATGTCGCTAAGTATTTAGATGCGTTTAATAAAAGAATCAAACCATTATTAGTTTGTTTTGACCCAGATATTAGAGGTAGTATTATTACAAACGTATATAAGGATAAAAAGACTAAGGTGCTTAAGCTAGAGGATAGAAGTGTATTTTCAAGGTCTCAATGTGAACTTACAGCAGGTAAGCCATTTGAAGAAACAGACCAAGATACTTATGAAGCTCTTATGATGTTTGAACATAAGGAAATAAGATTTTGGGATTCAGTTAATAAGATTCCAAATAATATTGAAGAAGCTGAATGGGAAGAAATAAGAAGTGATTGGAAAGAAAAAGAAACTACTAGCATTTAAAATATTTAGTTAAAATGGGGGGGGGTATCCCCCATTTTTTATTTTATAAAGAATCCTAATGGACGAAAACGAAGACTCTTATTTAAGAATTCAGCCTCAGTTGCCCCTCTTTCTAATTGTTTAGTTGAGGATAGTCTTTCAAGTCTAGTGTCAAGTCTTTCAAGTATTATTTTTCTTTCATCGTTTCCCTCTGATAATAATGAGTCATAATCCATCGTTCTTTCAGCTTCTGGGGGACCTACGATACCACCAAATTTACCTCTGGTTCTACCTAATGCTCTCTTTGCTTCGGCAACAAACAATTGTCTTACTAAGGCTTTTGTTGGTTCGTTAAATGTTGAAAAATCTAACTTTGCTAATGGAACTTCATTTGGTAATTTTATAATATCTGGATTGTCTTTTCTACAATCATCAACGTTACCTGGATTAGTGTCATAATAGTGATACCATACTTGACATCCAGTCATATTTACTGAACTGCCTGCACCACCTATCCCATGACCAAAAGAAAGTTTAGAACCTGGGGTGCTTATAAGATGTAGTAATCTTGTTCCGTTTGGACCAGCTGTTAATTTGTATACTAATTCGCTTCGTAGAATTCTATTTTTTAAATTTAAATCAGAAGCTGTTAATAATATATCATAAGCTGGTGAAATATAATAACCTCCACCACCACCAAATCCATATCCACCACCACCAGCACCACCAGAACTACCTAGTTGACCAAATCCACCACCAAATCCATAATCTATACCGCCATAATTAGCAAAAAGAGCCATTTGTGTAGTAGGTGGTGTAATCCAAAGAACTTCATTTACTTCTCTACCTGCTGGTATTTCATAAACTTGTCTTCCAGATTCTAAAGTAAGATAATCTTTTTTTAGTTCCCATGGACCTCTCGCCTGTAAACCAACTTGTTTAGAATAAGCATATGTGTATTGTGTCATGAAATCAAAATCTCTAACACTCAAAGCAAATGCAAAATCAGTTGTATTTATATTTTTACCTAATAATGATTGCCATTGATGTTCTATGAGCCATTCTTGTACATATTGCGCATAATCTTCTATTGATATATCTAATAGTACACATAACATATCATCTGTCAATTCGACTTGTCTCAGTGGAGCACCCATTGAGACTCTAAATTGTTCAAATATTCTTTGTTTGTCTTCGTTACTTACTGGCATAATATTAAGTTTATTTATAAATATCTAATTTTATATAAAACTTATTATTATTTCAAAAATTTTAGTGTAGTTTGGTAAGCTTCTTTTATTGATTTAAAACTATTTTCTGGGGATAATAGTGTATTATTGACTAAAATAATGGGTACACTATCAGTTTGACCTATTTCCATGATTTTTTCAGTTTCTTCAGCGTTTTCATCTAAATCAACATCTATGTAATAATATTCTATATTATGTTTATCGTACATTTCCATAAGTTCTTTACAATATGGGCACCCTTCAAAACCATAAACCCTAATTCTATTCATAATCATCAATTATTTCATTAAGCATTATTTCCGTAGCGGTATCCTTATTTATACCCTTTTCCCCCATTATGGTTTTTATTATTTGTTTTTTCTTTTGTACGGTATTCCACATTATAGTAGCAATGTTATTAAATTTATTACTGTATAATTGATAATAAACAGTTACATTGTTTTGTTGTCCTATTCTATAGCTTCTATCTTCACATTGTTCATTATCACCTGGAACCCAAGAAAAAGAATTAAACACAACGTAATTTGCTTCAGTAAGTGTTATTCCTACACCAGCTGATTTTACATTACCAACAAAAACTTTTATTTTGTCATCGTTTTGAAAAGAATCTACTGATTTTTGTTTATTTTTATCATTCATCCCTCCATAGTGAATCACAGATTTTTTACCAAAATGAGAATCTAAAGCCATTAATTCATCTGTAAAATTTGTAAATATAATAACTTTATTACCTTGTTCTAGTATATTTTCAACTAGTGCTATGGTGTTTGGAATAGTCTCCATAGCAACAAATTTTCTTAAAAGACCTAATTCAACCATATCTCTTGGTGGCGAACCTTTTTTCTTTAATATTTTTCTTTCTTCTAAATAGTTTTCCCAAAGGGTTTCATAATCTCTTAGTTGTCTATTATTAAATTTATTGTATATAGGAACTATAGTTTTTTCTGGCATATCAGAAATTTCAGTTTTTAATCTTCTTTTAAAAACGTTTTTTGTTTTCATTGCCAGTTCTTCTAGATTTGATGCACCATTGGTTAACCATATCTTTTTTCTATAGCCATTTTTTAAAGTTTTGGTTATTTGTTTAGCTTCGCAATATCTTGTTACATAATACTTCCAGTTATCAGTTATTGGTGATTTAATCAATTTTAATAAATTATAATAATCCATTGGTCTATTAGCTACAGGTGTACCTGTTAATAACCAAACTCTATCAGTATTATAGTTGGTGCATAAATCTTTCATTATTGAACCTCTTATACTATTCCTGTTTTTTAGAAAATGAGCTTCATCCATAATTATTAAGTCAAAATTAGCCTTAACTATGTGTTGATTATCCCAACATATATCTTCTTCTTTTATATTTTTTCCAGGTATCTCATGAAAGTTTTTAAGTATATCGTAATTAATGATTGTGAATTTTGCTTCACTCCATCTCTTACCTTCTACAATAGCTGTATCTTTATATTGAAAATAGTGAATTTCTCTTTCCCAGTTTATCTTAAGTGAAGATGGACAAACAATAAGTATTTTTTTTGCTCCAGATTCTAATGCTGCAATTATGGATTGATATGTCTTGCCCAACCCCATATCATCAGCTAGAATACAACCTTTTTTAGATAGTAAAAATTTTATACCTTCTTTTTGGTGTTCATAAGGTGTTCTGCCGATTGTACCATCTTTTAGTTTAAATGTATCTAACTTTTGATATTTTTCAAAGTCTACTTTAATATCTATTTCTTCATTATATGGGTCATCTAATACTTGTGTTTTAGGTATGAAGTACATACCAGATTTTTCTTGGTTTCTTTTTAACTTTCCATATACATGGTAAGTTTTTTCGGTTTCACCTAATATATATTCAAATAATATTCTTTCTGGAACGAAAGATAAATTTTCTTGGGTTTTTAGTTGGCCACCTAAATAATCACTTATGTGTATAACTTTATTTACAAACACAGGTTCTTTATCATGATTTATCATGATGTACTTTGTTTGGTTATCTGTTAGTGAAAAAGATTTATTTTTTAAAAAATTACTTTTTAGTTTTTTTAAATATGGGTTTTTACCTTCATATTTTTCTAATAAATCTAATGCACCTCTACCTTGTATATTTTCCAAATTTAACAAATTAAAAAAGTTAAAAAATAGTATTATATATATACAAATATAGGTAATAATTGATAAAAATCAACACTTAACGACTAATTTATATTATTGTAAATATTTATTAAAAAACAAGTATTATGCCTAATAAACGTATACCAATAAATAGGGTTAACAAATTTTTTTCAGAAGAAGACTTTATATTAGAACAACAAATGGGTCGTGAGGCTATTGAGGGTGATGGAAACTTTGTTGTAGTTTTATATAGGGTTGATAGAAATATGACATCATCAGACGATATTTATGGTGAAGCAAGAAAAGATGAAATAAGATTTTTTCCCCCAGTTGAATTAAGAGTCATACCCATACTTGGTGAACCCGAAAATAAAGCATATAACAGTGGTGCTGGTTCTGTTAGATATTTACAAGATGGGCAATTGACGTTTGGTATATACGATGCTCAATTAAATGACTTAGACACTGCACTTAGTTATGGTGATTATATTGCTTATGCTGTTACAGAACAAGAAGTTAGGTATTTTACAGTTGTTAATGATGGTGTTAAAAATTACGATAACAAACATACAATAATGGGGTATAAAGGTGCTTTTAGGACTGTTACTTGTGCGCCTGTTGATGAAAATGAATTTAGAGGATTTTAAAAAATAAAAATTATGGCAGTCCCAAAAGGATTTAGAAAAGACATAAAAATAATAAAAGATACTTTCGGACTTGAAAGAAGGCAAGAGATATTAGGTGATATTAGCTCTAAAGGTACTTATTTACCTAGAGGTGTTATGTATGAAGATATGGATAAATCTTTTATTGAGTTTGTTGAAAATGATTTAAGTTTAAGTCTTGATGGTGAAAAAGTACCAGTTGTGTTTTTAACACTTCAAAGATGGTCTGAATTTAGTAAAACATGGCAAAATTCAGATAAATTTAAAGATATTAAAATGCCATTCATTACGATAGTTAGACAACCAAATCCTCAAGTGGGGCAAAATCAAGCAGGGTTGTTTAATATTCCAGGTAGAAGAACATATACATACTTAAAGGTACCAACATATGAAGGAGGAAGAAGGGGCGTTGATTTATATAAAATACCACAACCTACTTCAGTTGATATTAACTATGAAATTAGGTTGTTCTGTAATAGAATGAGAGATTTAAATAAATTTAATGTAATCGTTCAACAAGCGTTTAATGCTATTGAATATTATATAAAAGTTAATGGTCATCCAATGCCTTTATTTTTAGAGTCTATTGGGGATGAAAGTAATATAGATGATTTTGAGAATAGAAGGTTTTATGTCCAACCTTTTGAAATTAATTTAAGAGGTTATGTATTAGATGAAGATAAGTTTGAAGTAATACCAGCTATTAATAGAGCTTTAGTATTTACGGAAATAGAAGATTTAGAAATTAACCCAATACTTAGGGTTTCAACTGACAAACCAGAAGCTAAAGCATTTTATAATTTTATATTTAAACCAAGGGCCGTTAATAAATTAACATTTACATGTGAATACGATTTAAAGTATACTGAAGTTGTTAATTTAAAAGGTATATCTAATATTAAATTAAGTGTTAATGGTGTTGAAAAACTAAATGGAACTGTTATAGGGCAAGAAATAATAATAAATGCAAATGATACTATAACTATAGAGGTAACTAAAGGTCTATATAGTGAAGGTAAATTTACATTAATAGGTATAATAATTTAATATGAGTTGTAATAGTACAAACCCAAATGTTAATAAAACATTTATAATTGAACCTCTTCAATTAACATCTGATACGTCAGTTTTTAGTGCTTGTACTACTTTGTTTACAAATAAAGTAGAAAGTTGTAGTGGAGGTACTACGGCAATAGCTATGAGAACTGGTGTGGTAGGGTTTAATAGTAATGTTGATGGTATTTTATCATTAACAGCAAATACTGTTAACGCTAATACATTTCTTTCTGGTGGAACTAATATATTAGATATAGTAAACACAAACGATACTTTTTTAACTGGACAAACTTTTAATAATAGTACTTATATTTTAACATCAGAAAGAAATGATGGTGTTGCATTTAATACAGATTTATCCGTATTGGCAAGTGATATTTTTGTTCTTAGCGGTGTTTATAACCCATCTACAGGTATTGTCACATATACTAATTCTACTGGTGGTACATTTCAAGTATCTGGGTTTACTACAGGTATGACAGATTCTTTTACTACTAACGCATATTTGAGTGGTAATCAGTTAAGGTTTGATAATAATATACAAGGTAGTAATTTTTATAATGTAGATTTATCACCAATAGCGTTTTCTGGTGGTAGCGGAAGTTGTATATCTAATTTATATATATCTAATTTATATGGTTGTTCACCAATAACCATTCATGATAGTTTACAACACACAGGTTCTAATGCTTCTGGTGCGTTATCTACTGCATTTGGTTTTAATACAACCGCAAGTGGTAATCATTCACATGCTGGTGGTTTTACTAGTTTTGAGAATAAATTAGTGGCAAATGGTACAACCTCTTTTGTTCATTCTACAGTAACTGGTTCAACTAAAACATATGGTGCATACGGTAATTATTCATCAATACTAGGTGGTTTACAAAATATAATAGAAAGTGGTAGTACTAATTCTTCTATATTAGGTGGTAAAGAAAATGTTATAAATCCAAATGTTGAACGTTCTACTATATTGGGTGGACAAAATATTACTGCCACAACAACTGATACTGTTTATGTACCTAACATTAACATAAATAGTACACCAACAAATAATAACTCATTAACACAAATATTAGGTAGAAATTCAACCACAGGACAATTAGAATATAGAGATGCATCAACTTTAGGTAGTGGTGATACATTTGTAACTGGGGGTACATTTAGTGCAACTACATTGACATTAGATAGAAACGATGGTAATAGTATTACAGTTACTGGATTCACAAGTACTAGTGGAATATCTTTAACCGATTTATCGGTAGGTTCAGAAGGTTCTCCAGCATCTGGAAATGGTTCATTATCTTATAACAATTCTAGTGGTGTTTTTACGTATACACCACCTATACTTAATGGACTAACCGCAACAGGAACAACTAATTTTGGGTCGAATAAAATTACATATTCAAATAATTACGCAACTTTAGGTGATTTACCTAGTGCGACTACATACCATGGTATGTTTGCTCATGTCCATGCAGAGGGGGCAGCTTATTATGCACATGCAGGTAATTGGGTAAAACTTGCTGACCATTCACAACTTACATTTGTAACTGGTGGTACATTTAGTTCTACTACATTAACACTTAACAGAAATGATGGTAATAGTGTTACAGTTACTGGATTCACAAGTGGTGATACGTTTGTGACAGGTGGTACTTTTAGTACTAACGCATTAACACTTAACAGAAATGATGGTAATAGTATTACGGTTACTGGCTTCACAAGTGGAGGTGGAGGAACTGGTGATACATTTGTAACTGGTTTTACATATAATGATGCAAATAAATTTACACTTAAGAGGAATCAAGGTCAGTCAGATTTAACTTCTACTATAAATGCTGTAACGGGATTAACAATTAACGGTGGTTTAACAGGTAAATTATTTGCTGTTAATGATATATCTGGATTACCAATATTTGAGGTATATTCTGATGATAGAATATTAATGGGGTCAAGTTTAGCTTTATCTCTAAATGCAACTGCTAAGAAAACTGTTACTGCTGGATTAACAACTATGTATTCAATAACTAAAACCGACTATACAGGAGCATTTTTTGATTACACTATTGTTGGTAATGGTGGTGCTAGGTCGGGTAATATTATGTCAATATGGAGTGGTTCAACGGCAGAATTTAATGAAGTTACAACAAATGACATTGGTAGTAGTACTAGTGGTGTTACATTTAGTGTTTCTGCTGGTACTACTAACGTAAGTTTAATGGTTTCGGCAGTAACTGGAAGTTATGATATAAAAACAATAATAAGAGGTATATAAATATGGCTTTAAACTTTTCACCAGCAAAAATAGTTACTGATGGTTCTATAGCAAATATAAAATATTATAATAAAGTACTATCAACTGATGAAATACTAGAAAATTACAATATATTAAGAGAAAGATATTATTAATAATATTTATAAATAAAAAATTATGTCAGACATTTATGAAAGTAGACAATTCATGATATTTAATGTATCAGAATTAGACAAAATAAATTTTAATGAAGTAATAGAAACTTCATTAAATACCGTTAGAAAATCAAATGTTTTAACAAAAACATTTGTTAAGTGGGATGGTAATACAATACCATCTTCGATTTTATCACTTACGACAAGTGAAGGACCTTATAACTATACTTATATACTTGCCTTAATGTCAACACCAGAATGGCAAACAGAAATATTATCAATTTAAATTATGGCAGTAGTAGGACCAAGAACCCAAATGTTATCAGTATTAACTAGTGGTTTAATATATTATGTTGATGCAGGTAACCCTAATTCAATAAAACAAGGTGAGTCAACATGGAAAGATTTAAGTCAAAGTAATAATGGTACATTATCAAATGGTGCAACATGGTATAACACTAACAAAGGTACTGTATCACTTGATGGTGTAGATGATTTTGTTGATGTCCCTGGATTTAGTATAACATCTGAGATAGGAAGTGGTAGTGATTTTACAATCTATACTTGGTTTAAAGCAGATAATACAAGTCAAGGAATGTTAGTGGCCTGTCCTGGAAATCCAAGATTTTATATTGAACAAATTTTTACAGGAGGTCAACATAGGGCACACTGGGGGATTGGTGCGACTGCAAATTCTAATACAAGTTTAGCATTAATAAATGCTAGTGATATTTTTAATTACGTTGTAACATATGACGGTACTAACGTTAGAGGTTACTTAAATGGAGTTTTAAAAGATACAACAAATATAGGTTCTCAAACGTATAATACCGCAACTTTAAAAATTGGTAAGTATTTAAATTATGCCCCTTTATATTTTAATGGTAATATACATCAAGTTGCAATATATAATAGAGTGTTAACAGATTCAGAGGTTTTAACAAATTATAATACCTTTAAAACAAGATTTGGTTATTAATTTTGGGTTGATTTTTTGGTAAACTATATTTATAATAAAATTAATAAAATGAATTATTATAAAATAAAAAGATTTAATTATGGGTAACGATTTTAAAATAAAAAAGGGGTTCATTTCAGAAGATGACTCTATGGTTGATGGTACTTTATCAGTTAAGACTATTAATATTAATACAGTTCCTGTAAATGATAATACTTTAACACAAATCTTAGGTAGAGATTCAACTACAGGTGAAATACGGTATAGGGACGCATCAAGTATTATATTTGTACCCCTAGTAACTATAACAACCGCAAATCTTGTGGTTGATACTAACACGCAGAATTTTGTAGCAATAACCGCACAAGCCCAAGCCCTAATAATTGCAGCCCCAACGGGAACGCCAACTGAAGGGCAGAAGCTGATTATAAGAATAAAAGATGATGGCACAGCTAGAGCTATTACGTATAATGCAGTATTTAGAGCAATAGGTTTAACACTACCAACAACAACTGTTGCAAGTAAAACTTTATATTTAGGATTTGCTTATAATACCACTGATACAAAGTGGGATGCCATAGCACTAAAACAAGAAGCATGATAATTATAAGCAAAATAGAACTAGAGGGTTTAAATAACCTAAAATATACAGATGTTGGATACACTGAAGATGAAAGTATAGCCAATGAAATTAATGAAAGTTATGATATTACTTTGGGTGCTTTTTTAGCGGAAAATAGAACCAAGCTAAATATAGATGAAGTGAGTATTGGGACATTTTTTATTAACACTAAATATGTATATGAGGCTAGACTTGAAGTTGATACTGTGGATGGTTTAGATATTATAGAAATAACAAATATAAACCAAATTTAATGGCAGCACCAACTAAAGGTAATGTAACAAACGCAAACCCTACTCCAGGGGCTAATTTTTATCAATTTACACACAATCAAAACGTGGGTAGTAACAGATTTTTAATTGTACAGTTTACAATGAGTAATAACCGTTCTTATTCTTCTTGTCGTTATGGTGGACAAGTTATGACCCAGTTATATCAAATAAATAGAGGAGGATTATCTCAAAGAATGGCCTTTTTTTATTTGCAAGACCCACCTACAGGAAACAATACATTAAGGGTGAATTTTAATAATTCAGTTTACAACCCTATTAGCATTCATGCTAGGAGTTTTACAGACTGTGGGGGTATTGGTAATAGTGCAAGAACTGGGGGCCAAAGTACACCAAATACACAAAACTTGACAGTTAGTCAAGATGATTCATTAGTAATGATTACATCTTGCTCAATCAATGCGATATTAACACAGCAAATACCAACAGGAACAAACAGAACCTTTATAACTCATAACACTAATAGGCAAGTTGCTACAGGTGCAATTTCTGCTAATGCAGGTGAGAGCGCAGGTGTAATTAGTTTAAGAAGTTCATCAACTTATGGTACTGTAACATTAGATAGAACAGAAATAAAAGGACTTAGTGTTGTTACAGAAAATAACGATGGTGATTTCTTTCAATTTATGTAATACTATTATCATACAAGATATAAACTAAAATGACATGGCACTAAATATAAAAAGTATTAATATTAATGGTATATATAAACAACATGGTTATGGTGTACCCTCACATATATCAATTAAAGGTTCTGAATTTACTGATTTAATAGATTTTAATATTTACCTTAATACTGGTGGTAATACATGGAAAAAAACCGATTCTACTTCAACTGCCACAACTGAAAATACATTTGTAACTGGGGGTACGTTTAATTCAAGTACACTTACACTTAATAGAAATGATGGTGATGATATTCAAGTAACTGGATTTACAAGTGGAGGTGGTTCGTCTAACGCAACTAACATAGGTGACGGTCAATCAGTATTTTCTGGAAAATCGGGTACTACACTCTTATTTAAAACAGTTAAAGAAAGTGAAGGTATATCAGTTTCGGCAACAAATGAAACTATAATTATAACTTCTGTATCTAAATTTTTAAATGATACACAAATATATTTTAATAAAGATACAACTCAAACTACTATAACTTTAAGTCGTGACGGTAGTGCGTTAAATGGTCAGTTTAGTGTTAATACATTAATTGCTGTTGCTGAGGGGGTTAACAATATAAGGGTTTATTTACAAGGTAATGTAAGTATTATTATAAAAGAATTAACACTTTCTAATATCTATATAGGTGGTAGTCAAGTGACGCAAGTGCAAAGTACAGCGATAAACGAATTGAACGCTCTTTTTGGTAACTCTATTGGTCAGACTGCACCTACTATAACATCGCTTACAACTATTAACTTAACTACTGGTGGTAATTTAAATTATATCTTGACTGGTACTAATGCTGTTGCCTATAGTTATGAAAACCTACCTAGTGGTGTTGTGCCCGTGAACGGTAATGAAAGGAATTTAATAGGTGGTAGCGGATTATCAGCAGGTGTATATACATTTACAGCGAGGATAACAAACTATTTTGGTGAAACTAGTGCGACAATTACCTTAGTGGTATCTGCTGCGTTTGTTAATACATACTCAGTTTTTGGTCAATATTCAGTTTATTATATTAATAATGTTTCGGGTCAAGAAAATAATACCCCATTACATAGAGCTACAATGGCTGGTACTAGCGCAGATGCTTGGTCTGTGATGTGGTGGTCTAAAGTAACTAGTTTACACCCTAGTCAAACTAGCCCAATTTTTCACTTTGGGCACCCTAGTAGTTCTACCGATGGTAAGATTTACGCAGAAATAATAAATAACGGGTCGGGTGTTGCGTTATGTAAATTACATTATGGGTCAAATAATAATAACCTACAATTGGTTTGGAATACTGGATTAAATTCAACAACTTCAACAAATTGGCATTGTTTTATGCTTACTTATACTGGTGGTGATACTGGAACTAATTCTGGTAGTATAACTAATTATTATGACACTTTTAAACTTTACGTAGATGGTTCTTTTGTCGCTAGAGACGCTTCAACTACTAACGTAGGTAATGGATATTCTGGGTCAATAATAGGAACTACAAATACATTTTCACCTCTAGTTTTAATGAAAAAAGGTTATTATAACACATATGGTAGAAGATTATATCTTGACGAAATGGCATTTTGGGACAGCGACAGAGGTTCTGATGCGGCAGTTCTTTATAACGGAGGTAATCCATTAAATCTACCTGCTTTATATAGCCCTTTATTTAAGGATTATTATAGGTTTGGTGACGGCCCAAGTGATATATCGGGTTACCCTACAATGTCTAATTTGGGTACTGGTCCCGATTTAACACAAACTAATGGTACTGTAGCTACATATAAAACCGATGTACCTTAAAATATAATAAAATTAAAAATGAAAAGAAAATTACTTAATCTTTCTGGTGCTGGAACAAAAATATCTGGGTTATGTGGTGCGTGTGATTACATTTTTAATGTGTTAGGTTATAGACCTACAGATATAAGTGGGATTAGTTCTGGAGGTATCTTATCGATACCTATGGCATTGAGAAAGTGGGATTTATTAAGAGAAGTTACGCAAGTATTTAATACTGATAATATATTTGATAATAAACCTATAAATAAAAAAAATAGAGTAAAATTTAAATCAATATTTAGGGCAATATTTGGTAAATCATCTTTAGGTACTCAGAATAATTTAAAAAAAACAATATCAGAAATTATTACTGAAGATGAATTTTATAGGTATCAAAACGGTGATTTTCCTAACTGTTGGATTGGTGCTGTTGATTTTAAAACTGCGAATAGAGTAATAGTAAATATTAAAGAAAAAAAATATACTTACGAAGATTATATCCAATTAACAAATGCTTCTGCTAGTATACCATTGGTTGTAGAAGGTGTTAAATTTAAAATTGAAGATTACGAAAATATCTTATATGATGGTGGCGTTAGGAATCATATACTTTCATCTTGGATGTTAAAAAATATCCCAAACGTTTCACAAAGTATATCAGTTTTTTCTAGACCAGAAAAATATGTTGATATACTTGATAATGATTGGTCGGATAATAATATTATTAATGTGTTTATGAGACTTAATGATATAAATGCTATTGAAATAAGCAAGAAAGACGAAAGAGAAGAAAAGTATTTAATTGAATTAATGAATTATAAACTAATTGATAAGATAAAACATAAACAAGTTTTTATACCATATATAATAAAGGAAATGTATGATACTGACCCTACTAAATTAAGAAAACTATATAATTTTGGGTTTAAAATAGCTTTAAGTTCTTTTGAAGATTGGTAATTATTCACCATATAAATCTTTTGGTTTAATACACTTTTCTTTTATTATTTTTTCAACATATGCAAACATCTTTAAACCATTATCTTGACAATACTTTTTTAATATAGCATGTGTTTTAGGGGTTATTTTTAAGTTCTTAGTCCTTTTCATGAGTCTTTTATTTATAAGTATGATGAAAGTATGGTTTTTTTCATACTATTTATGGTATTAAAAATACCATTTAAAATCTTTTCCATTTTTACTGCATATTTATTAAGAGAACTATTAAAAATAATAATTAATTAAAATATTAAATAATGGCCGATAGAGTATTTGTAAGTCCAGGTGTGTATACATCAGAAAGAGACTTAACGTTTGTTACAAGACAAGTTGGAGTAACAACACTTGGTTTAGTTGGTGAAACAAAAAAAGGACCAGCTTTTCAACCTATTTTTATAGGAAATTACAATGAATTCCAATCATTTTTTGGAGGTTTAGATGCTGAAAAAGTAAAAACTACTGGAGCACCAAAATATGAATTACCTTATATTGCTAAGTCTTATCTAACTGAATCTAATCAGTTATTTGTAACTAGAGTTCTAGGATTTTCTGGTTTTGATGCTGGATTATCTTGGGGTATAACACTTGATGCTGCATTAGATAAGGCTACAACTGGTGTAACTTCTACAAATAGTTATAATCCTTTGTTTTTTACATATTCAGCAACAACTGGTGGTACACTATTAAGTATTACTTCTACTGATGCTTTGATTCAATCACTTTATAACAATAATTTACTAGATACACAATTATCTTTTTTACCTACAGCTAAAACTGGTACTACATCATCTTCAAATGTTGTATACCAAAAAGATGGTAATACATTTAGTGGTGCATCGTTTAGTATTTTTGTTTCAGCAACTGGAACATCATCAACTAATATAACTGGACAAACTACAGGTACAACTGTACACTATTCTGGTACTGGGCATTCAGATGTTGAAAATAAATTAGTTGCTTTATTAAGAAGTAGAGGTACTTATGATGCTGATGAACAACTTAATTTTGAAGTAACTGGTTCAACAGACATAGGATTTAGTTCAGTAATTACGACTGCTGAAACTAATGGTAAGGGTAATTTTGGAATCACAGGAACATCAACAGCTAGTGGGGCATTTAGTTATAACATTTCTTTAGACAAAACTAAGAAAAACTTTATATCAAGAGTTCTTGGTAGAGCAGCACAAGATGGTAAAACTGCGTTATTCGTTGAAGAATTATTTGGTGATATGTTTGAAGATTTATTTGATGCAGGTAAAGTTAGAGGTATTAATATCGACTCTTTAATTGAATATTTAGATGATTTTGATAATTACAAACAACAGTACAAACCAGCTGTAACTCCTTGGGTTGTATCAGAACTTAGAGGTAGTAATTTACTAAGATTGTTTAGGTTTTACACAATTTCTGATGGTGATGCCGCTAATAGTCAATTTAAAATTTCTATATCAAATATTAGACTAGATTTAAGAACTTTTGATATAAGTGTTAGAGCTTACAATGATAATGATGGTAAACCTATTATATTAGAAAGATTCGTTAATTGTAGTATGGACCCTACGTCAAATAATTATGTTGCCAAAAGAGTTGGTACACTTAATGGTGATTTTGCATCAAGGTCTAATTATATACTTATTGAATTAGATGAAGAATCTGACACATCAGATGCTTTTCCAGCTGGGTTTATTGGTGTACCAATTAGAGATTACCAAACTAATTCAAACACTACTGTGCTTTCACCTACTATTCAATATAAAAAGACATATGGTACGTTTGAAAATAAAAGAAAATTTTATTTAGGGTTATCAAATACTGTTGGTATAGACCAAGACTTCTTTGATTATAAAGGTGAACCAGAAGGTGATTTAACTATGTATACTGGTTTAACTAAAGGATTTCACTTAGATAGTGGTGCTACTGGAGCAACAATTGATAATGTAAAAGTTGTAATAGATAATAGCGGAAATACTTATAGTCCAGTTTATTTATTCGAAACTGGTAATGCTGAATTTAGAACTGAAGTTGGTGTTCAAAGTACTGACTATGAAAAGGTATTCGCTAGAAAATTCACATTTGCACCTTATGGCGGTTTTGATGGTTGGGATGTTTATAGAACAAGTAGAACTAATTTAAATAAATATACTATTAATGGAACAGGTGGTGTTGCAGGTGGACCTGCTGGTACTAATGTTTTTGCTAATAAAGCATTAACTACTGGTGACAATGGTATTACTTCTGATTATTACGCATACTTAGAGGCTATACTAACATTTAGTAATCCAGAAGCGGTTAATGTTAATGTTTTTGCCACGCCAGGTATAAATAGTTTTGATAATACTAGTTTAGTTGAACAGGCAATTGAAATGGTTGAACAAGATAGGGCAGACTCATTTTACATTGTTACAACGCCAGATACAGATGCATCTGGAGATACATTATTAGTTGATGATATTGTTGATGCACTTGATGGTCAATTTGATAGTAGTTATACGGCAACATACTGGCCATGGGTTCAAATAAATGACGAAGAAAATGGTGTATTTATTTATATTCCACCTACTAGAGATGTTGTTAGAAATATAGCTTTAACTGATAATATTTCATTCCCTTGGTTTGCCGTTGCAGGTATACAAAGAGGTGATGTGAAAGCAATAAAAGCTAGAAAGAAATTAACATTGTCTGATAGAGATACGCTTTACGATGGTAGAGTTAATCCAATCGCTACTTTTACAACTGAAGGTATTAAAATATTTGGAAATAAAACACTACAAATAAAAGATACTGCACTTAATAGAATTAATGTTAGAAGACTTCTATTACAGGCTAGAAAACTTATTTCTGCTGTATCAGTAAGGTTGTTATTTGAACAAAACGATGATATTGTTAGAAACCAATTCTTAAGCTTAGTTAATCCAATATTGGATAATATTAGGTCTGAGAGAGGTTTGACAGACTTTAGAGTTGTTTTAGATGACAGTCCAGAATCAATTGATAGAAGTGAGTTAGTTGGTAAAATATTCCTTAAACCTACAAGAGCATTAGAATTTATTCAGCTTGAGTTTGTTATAGTGAATACTGGGGCAAGTTTTGATGATATTTAATCACAATAAACTATTTTTAAAAGCGGCATTTGTTTGCCGCTTTTTTTATTTAATATATTTAAGTTTTTACAAATAACTTGATATTTATATAATATAAAGATAAAAAAAAAATTATAAAATGGGAAAGAAAGTTAAAATCACAAAAAAACAATTTAATATGATTGTTGAATCAGTAATTAAAGAAGGTTATGTAAACGAAGAGTTATTAGATGAAGGGTTAAAAGAATTTGTAGCAGGGGGATTAATAGCTTTAGCCACGCTTTTTGGTGGTAAATCAATGGCTCAAACAAGTGGTGTTATATCACCGTTAGATAATGACGTTAAAATAATAAATTTAGTCGGATACGACAAAGAGGATGTTAAAATTAACTATTCGAGTGGTAGTAGAATACAATACGTAGTTAGTAACGATATAAGTGGGGGTAGTATAGGTTCTGAAACTGAAAAAAAACTTGAGGATATGTTAGGTATTGTGATAAAAGACGGTAGTAAAGTAGACGATGAATTAACGATTGTATCTGGAAATTCATCAGCTGAAGGGTCTTTTTTTTACAAAGTTAAAAATAAATTTGGTAAGGATGTATCTGTTAATCAAACTTTAAAACTAACTATCGGAAAAGATAGTTTATCTAGTGGTAAAGTTAAGATTAATTATCAGTAAGAACAATTTAAATAAAAAATATAATAGTTTTTTATTTCATTCTTAATCGCAACCATTGATATTTTGTTATCAATTTTTTCTATTTTAAATGTACAGTCTGGCAAGTCGCAAACTATAGTATGAATTTCATTATAAAAAGTTTTTTCATATGAAATTGTATCTTTTAATTCTATTTTAAACGTAGTCTTTAGATTGTTTGATTTGAAATAAACGTTACGTTTATTTATTGTTATTTCATAGTCAACATATTCTTTAATTTCGTTGTCACCTTTGATATTTACAACGCAATTTGTGTTTAACAAATCTTGACTTTTTGAATTGTGGATAGTAATAATTAATATTAATAATGTTAGAATATACATATTTATTTTATTTTTAATTTGTTAATAATTTTAATTTAACAAATTATTTTATAATAACAAAAGTTTTTACATAAAACTTTATATTTATTGTATATAAACTTAAAAAAGTAAAATGAGAAAAAAAATTAAAGTAACCGAAAAACAGTTTAATATGATTGTCGAATCGGTAATTAAAAAAAATTATGTTAACGAAACTATAAATGAAGAGCACCTTGAAGAAGGTAAACTATCGCAAGTTATGGGAGCTTTAGGTATTTTGGCAATGTCTCTATTTCCAAATACAAAAACACAGGCTGCTGCGGTATCTAAAATGGAAAAAGAATATCCAGAGTTAGTACAGAAGATACAGGCTGATACTAGTAAACCTACGATAGGTTATGACTTAACTAATAAAACAAAACATGGTACTTTCTTAAAATCACTTAATAAAGTAGAAAAAGATATTATTTTTGGTGAAAATGGGTTTCAGAAAAGTTTTTTACCTAACGTTCTTGGTTCGAATTGGAATTCAATAAAAAATGACTCTTACGATAATTATATAAAAAAATTATATAATATCTTGAATAGTGATAAATTTGATGAAGGATTTTCAACTAATTCGATAAAATATTTTAAAAATAAGTTCGGTGAAGATAATATTAAGAGTTTACAACAAAAATTAGCTAATGCTGGTTATACACAATATAAACCAGATGGTAAAAAAGGTAAATCAAATATTGATGGTGATTTTGGAACTGGAACAGCTAAAATGGTCATAGATATGTTTGTTAAAAGACTTGGTGCTATTGAAGATAAAACTGTTAATGTTGGTAAAACTAATGTTGACCCTAGTAAATTCGGAGAACCTACCAAGGGTGTGGGTAATGCTCCATCGATTCAATCTAGAGATTAAAAAACATATAAATTTTGGTCCTTTTAGTTATTATAACCTATTAGGACCAAAATTTTATATGGTCTTAGTATATTTGTTGTTACGTCATCAAATGTTTCGACATCAAAATATGTGTATTCAGTATAAATTTCAAAATCGAAAACTAAAAAATTAAAATTTTCAATATTATTTAAATTATAATAATCAACCCCTTCTTTAACATATCTTTCTTGAAAATCTTCATCAATGTTATTTAAAGTTTGATTTAAAAATTCTTCATCGGTTTGACTTGTATCTGACGTATATGTAGTATAGAAGTAAGCCACATCCTTTTTACCTTCTTGATTTACTTCAAAGAAATCTGAAGTAAAATGTAGAGGAGTATTCGTATTTTCATCATATGTAGGATAGCAAATACAATTCGTTTTTTCCATATACCCTTTAATATAATTTATTACAGAATTTGAAGATGTGTCGAGTGTTGAATTATCACCTACGATACCTCTAATAACCTCTATATTAGCTTCTGTTTGACTGAATACGTTAATGGTAAGTAGTAACCCTAAAATTAAAAATAACCCCTTCATAATAGATATTTTACATGATTTGAATAATTGATATAAGCAAGATATAAAAAAATATTTAACAATCAAAATATTTTTAAAAAATATGTTATAGTGCCACAATCATATATTCTATATATTTTTCTATTTTTCATTATTTGTTTCTCACTTAAATTTTTATCATACCCTTCTTTAACTAATATATCTTTTCTGTATTTAAATCTATGTTCTCTCTTATTGTTAACAACATAAAAATAGTTTGGAGTTGAATTGTGTTTAAAATTAAATCCTAACACATCATATAATTTACCTGTTGACCATCTTCTGTCAGCATAACTTATTATTTCTTTAGGGTTGTAGTTTCTTGTGAAATGTTTCAATAGTTTAGATGCCCCACCAATGACATTAGTATTTAGTTTGTTACAAAATCTAATTAGTTCGTAACAGTCTTTTTTTTCTCTTAAACCTAAAACTTTCCTATAAGAACCAAATGTCATTATTGATACTAATTCATCATCATAATACAAACCTAAATTTATTTTTGAACCTGTACTACCTTGTATATGATTTTTTTCTATGAATTTTGTTTTATCTTTTGTTTTTACTTCTATTATTTCACATTTTCTAGCATATATCCTATTTTTAGTTTTATTGAATATATTATTCAACCTAGACATTACTATTTCTTTCTTATTTGTCCATTCATCTTCAAATATATGTATCAGTTTTATACCTTTATCATTACAAAGTATTGTTTTATTTAAATGATAGTCTTTATCTATATATTTTTCAGAATGCCAATATAATCCATTGTATTCTATTGCTATATTAAATTCTGGTATGTATATATCAATTTCAAATGGTTTTATGATATTTCTTTCGTTTTCAATAACCTTTATCCCTAATGATTTGATATTATTTATTATTTCTTTTTCAGCTATTGATGTTCCAGATTTAATTGGGTTACATAATGTACATGGATTGTTTGTTATTTCAAATCTATGATATAATACACTTCTATTTATTTCATATGGTTTTTCACATATTTTACAATTGATAGTAATATTATCATTATTAATATTTTTAATGTCTAAATTTTCATACTTTTTTATAAATTTATCCTTTTTGTTTTCAAAACTTATTTTTCTATTCTTACTCAACATTAATGGTGTTGAAACACCATATTTTATTTTATTAGTATTAGATATTTTTTCTTTAGTTGAATTTAATTTAGATATATGTTCAATTCCGTACTTTTCAATAGTCTTTTCTTTTATATATTCTTTATTTTCAAATATATTTTCTACACCGTATTTCTTTTTATTAGTTTTAGCAATTTTGTCTTTGACCTTTTTTGAAGATATAGGTGCATTGCCACCATATTTTAAATTATTTGTTTTTTTAACTCTTTCCTTGTGTTCTTTACTTTGGTTAGTACATTTTACAGAACAATATTTCCCATAACCTTCTTTTAATGATTTTTTAAATTTAAGTTGTTTTCCACATTCACATTTTGGTAAATCATTTAATTGGTTGATATAAAGATACGTTCTTTCTTTGAATGGAATATCTTTTATGTGTTTTGAAAATGAAATAATATCATTATATAAGTCAATATTATTGTTTATTAACCACTTTTCTTTTGTCTTATAACCAGATTTATTGTCTTCTATAAAAAACTTTTTTAATTCTATAATTTTTTTTTCTTTCATGATATTTATAATAAAGAAATATTTGATGTTTATACACAAATATAATAATAAATACGAAAAAAAGAAAAATTTTAATTATTATGGCTGATTTATTAATGAAAATGCCCATACCTTATGAACCAAAAAGAAAGAATAGGTTTCTTTTTAGGTTCCCATCTGATTTAGGTATTCAAGAGTGGTGGTTAGCTTCTGCTGCTAGACCATCTATTACACAAAGCGAAGTTGAGATTCAATTTCTTAACACATCTACTTGGGTTGTAGGTAGATTTACTTGGGAAAGCATATCAGTTACATTTAGAGACCCTATTGGTCCATCAGCAGCGCAAGCTTTGATGGAATGGGTTCGTTTACATTCTGAATCAATAACTGGTAGACAAGGATATGCCGCTGGTTACAAAAAAGATGTTGAATGTGAAATGTTAGACCCTACTGGTGTTGTAATTGAAAAATGGCTTCTACAGAATACAATGTTAACAAATGTAGGATTTGGTGATTTATCAATGGATGATGATGGTATCGCTGATATTACTGCTGACTTGAGATTTGACAGAGCAATATTACTTTTTTGATTTATATCTAATAAAAAAATACAATTTTAGTTTTAATCTTGCATATTTATTAATATAATGTGTAAGGTTAAAACTTTTTATGTTTAAATGAAAAAATATATAAATAAAATATTAAGAGAGTCGCTTAATAAAATATTATTAAAAGAAGATATAGATGGTAATTTGTTTTTTATGAATATAAAACAAATAATTGAACAATTAACGAAGGTATCTTCATTCTTGATAAGAAATACTGTTGATAAATCTTTATTTGATAAAATAAATGAAGCTCAATCTATTATAAGTGATGTACATCAAACATTACATGTTGGTAGTAAAATGCATAGTTATGGAGGTTTATTAAATTTTAGAAAAAAAATAAATGAAAATATAAAAATACCAAAACTTGTTACTAGTATTAGAGAAACAATAAAAGAACTAAAAGATGTGTTATTTTTAGATAAGGGTGAAATTAATAATTTATTAAATAATGGATACGAAAAGGAATATAATGATATTGTAAAGGCTAAAGATATTATTAATAATATTTATGAATTTATATCTGATAATGGTTCGGTTAAAAATGTTGTAAAAAAAGACGAACCAAAAGAAGAAAAAGCAAAAGAAGTAACAAATTTATTTGGTGAACCTTTTGACATAAATATTAGTGGTACATATTACGAAGGAGGATTTAATACCCATAGGTATGGTGCTACTGAAATTGGTGATGTCCGTTCAATTGTAAAAAGACCTTTGTTTGAACCTATATTTACTGATTCTGTACAAAGCAAAAAAGCATTTGGGTCTGGTAAACCATTACCAGAAAAAAAAGTATTTACATTAATAGATGGTTTAACAAAAGATTCAGCTGGTAGGCGAGGTGCTCATACAATATCATTTGTTTTTGATAAAGATAGTAAAATTACGTTAGATGATGTAAAGGGTGAATTAGAAAAATTGAATACAGAAATAAATATCAACTATAAGGAAGGTAAGGATGAAAAAATTTCTCCTGAAGAAAGAAGAAATAATTATGATATGTTATATCGAAACTATTTTTTTTATACTAAATTTAAACCTAACGCTACAAAATATATTTTAAAATTTATTGATGATTATGTAAAAAAACATAATAATCCCTTGTCGTAAGTAATTAAATGAAAAAATATATAAATAAAATATTAAGAGAGTCTCTAAATAAACTTATTTTTGAAGATAAGGATATTGAAGATGGTTTAATATCTATATTAAAAAGTGGTGAGTCATCAGATGTAGAATTAGCTTATATTATTGGAGAAGGACAAGGTATTGATATGGATGAATTCGTTAAATCTATATACGATGATTTATTATTAAAAATAGCTAGGGGTGATACTGTAAAGGATAAATTAAAAACATTACTTGATTCAAAAAAATTGGTTTTACAGCAATATGAATTAAGTGAATTACCTAAAGGTATTGAGAATCTAAAAAGGTTAGAACAACTTACTCTTTATGGTAATAAATTAAAAAATATAAATCGTATTGGGGGATTAACTAATTTAAGTTGGTTAAGATTATCTAAAAACCAACTAACTCAATTACCTAGTGAAATTTCTAAATTGAAAAATTTAAACGTGTTACATATTAAAAATAACCCAATTGGTATTGAAGAGATTGAAAGAATAAAAAAATTGGTGCCCGATACATATGTGAATTTCTAAATTTATTTTTTAAATATTTCAATAGTTTTGTTTTCTTTTATTAATTCTGACCAATTACCCAAATATGTTGTAGCTTTGACTGGTCTATTATCTATCCAATGATAAGTTTGTCCATCTTCTATTCTTGGTTTATCCATTATAAGGTCATGATATTTAAAACCATTATCTTTTAACCATTTTTCGGTTACTTCTCTATCTTTACTTTCTCTTGCGGTAAAAAAGGTAATTGTATTACCTTCATCATACCATTTGTTAAGTGTTTCTCTAGAGTTTTTATATGGATTTGCTGTTGAATATAAATGGCTATTTTCATTTTTAATGTCATCGCAAATTGTACCATCTATATCAATTAAATATACTTTATTCATGTTTATCTATTTTTATTATTGATTTTATAATAATATATGATTATTATAAAAAAAGTAAATAATATATTTATTAATAAAGTTATATGTTTAATACACAAAAAGGATGTGTTTACTTAATTAGAAACAGTCATTTTGAATATAAGATTGGTATGACCAAGCAAAACGTTAATAAAAGACTTAAACAGTTACAAACTGGTAATTCAGAAGATTTAGAATTAGTTAAATATGTAATAGTTGAAAACTATAAAAAAGTTGAAAAGTCCTTACATAACCATTTTTCAAATAAAAAAATAAAAAGAGAATGGTTTAATCTAACCAAAGATGATGTTAATGAATTTGAAATTTTCGTAAAAAAATATGAAAATGCAATAAAAAATTATATTAAAAGTGTTTTAGAAAACGATTTATATTTTTATATATAATAATTTACTTTTGATAATTTTTTATTATAATTAATATATAAAATTTAAAAATATGAGTGATAAGAATAAACCAAATGTATTTCCAACTCCAGAACAAATTAAATTAGCTAATGAAACTGGTGATATGATAAATAATCAATTAGCACAAGAAAATGAAAATTTTAGAAATGATGTGTCTGATGCAGAAAAAAAAGCTGCTGAAGAAATGAGAAAAAGGACTGAAGAGCAATTAAAATTAAGAAATGAGCAATTAAGAAAAAATAAACTTGCTGCTGAAAAATTAGAATCGGAAAAACAAATGTTAATGAATCAAAATAATAGTGGTGGTAATAATGTAATACCACCGAATAACCAAAATACAAATCAATATCCAATGGAACAACCTAAACCAAAACAAAATATTGAATATATTAGTCAACCTCAAATGAATCAACCATTTGACTTGTTACCGTTACCATCTGGTGGTAAGTTATATCCTTCAAAGAAGAAGAATATTAAAGTTGCTTATTTAACAACGGCTGATGAAAATATATTAACTTCACCAAATTTAATTGAAAGTGGTGACTTCTTAGAAATATTAATAAATAGAAAGATTCTTGAACCAGAATTAAGATATAAGGATTTAATTCCTGGTGATAGAGATGCTATTATGATTTGGCTTAGAGCAACTGGTTATGGTGAGATATATCCTATTGAAGTTTATAATAAAAAAGATGATACTACATTTGAAACTGATGTTGATTTATCTAAACTAAAAACAATTGAATTAGCTGTTGAACCAGATTCTGAAGGGTTGTTTCATTTTCAATTACCAACATCAAAAACAATGGTTAAATTTAAATTATTAACAATTGGTGATATTGAATATATTGAAAAAATTTCTGAACAATATAAAGATAACTTAATAAATGAAGGGGTTACATTATTATTGAAACATCAAATTGTAGATGTTAATGGAAATAGAGATAGGAACTTTATAAATCAATTTGTTGACAATATGAGAATATTAGATTCAAAACAACTTAGAAAGTATATGAATGATATTTCTTGTGGTATTGATATGAACATTGAAGTTCAGTCTCCTGGGGGTGAGACTATCAAAACCTTTCTTCCGCTTACAGTCAAGTTTTTTTGGCCTGACTACCAATTATAAACTTGGTCTTTTAGAAGAGATATATGTTTGCATAAAACACTTAGGTATGACTTATCAAGATGTTTTATCAACTCCAACATACGAAAGGAGATTTTATTTAGATACACTTGTAAAAGAAAATGAAAAACGAAAAGAGGCTAATGGTAATTCAAAATATTCTAATGGAAAGGGTAGTAGAAATAAAACAATAGGTGCTGATGCCTTAAAAAGTAAATTAAAAACTGGAGAAATACCTAACGATTAGTTAGGTATTTTTTTTTTATTAATATTTATTAATTAGTTGATAACCTCAATTAAAATAAAAATTATATGAAACAAAAGATAATACTAACTGAAAGTCAATTCAATAAATTATTATTGAATGAAAGTATTGCGGATATTATAAGAAGTATTTTTAAAAGTAAAATAAATGATACCTTTTTAGATATTGATTCAACAAAAAAAACGTTAAGTAATAACCCTAATATTGTAACAAAAATACATGATTATTTGATGGATTCAAATAAGAAAAAAAACGTTAAAAATGTTAATGATTTAATATTAAAATTAAAACATGGTTTAAATCCTGGTGACAAAAAAAATTTAAAAGACATAATTGATAAAAAAATAAAAAATTTATTAAATGTAATAGCTGTTGAAAAATATGGTTTAAATGATTTTAATGAAGTTATTGATAACATCAAAAAAGGTACTTTACCAAATAAAAAACAAAATACTAATACATCAAGTGGTGCAACTAAACAAAATACTAATACATCAAGTGGTGCAACTAAACAAAATACTAATACATCAAGTGGTGCAACTAAACAAACTTCAACATCATTGGGGTTGAATAAAAATTTAAAAAATATCGATAAAGGTTGGTATGAATTAGATTTTAAAGATAATTCTAAAATGTATATAAATATATTTAGAAAAACTAGTAATATTCTTTATTTCTACTTTCAAAAAAATAATCAAAAGAAACTGACTGGATTAAAAGGATTTGCTAATGAATTTTCAAAACAGTTACAATCTAACAAAAATATTAAAGATTTACGATACGCAACGATAAATTTAAAAGATGTTATAAAAGAAAATAAAGTTAATTTAGATTTGGACGATTTATTAATAAATGGTTATTATTTTAACGATAAAAATGAATTAGACCAAAAATCAATATTTACGATTAATAATTTAAAATCTTTTAAATCACTTGATGAAAATCCACCTAAAATGCCAGACACTAAAACAACAGTTAAAAAATTCTCTGTTGAGGAGTTTAAAGATGCGTTAGAAAATAATAAAAATTTGAAAAAATCTTTATTAAGTAGACCTGGGTTGATAGGTTCTTTATTTAATATGCCAGAAACGGGTTTAATCCCTACTGAAGATTTGTTAAGTCAATTTTCTAAATATATAAATAAAAATATAAAAAAAGTAGATTTTATAAAATTTAAATCTGATAATGTTATAACATTTATAAAAGATGGTAATAGTGGTAATTTAAAAGGTTTGGTAGCTAAACCTAAATTTAAAGATAACGGCAAAGTGTACGTTTATACAAATTTAGATAATACGGTACCAACAGAAAAAGATTACAAACATAAATTACTTTTAATTAAGGACTATAATAAAGATGTTGGAAATGATAGATATGGTGTTGAATATAAAATAAAAGCTCAAGGTAATAAAAAAGATACAGTAGAAATGATAATCCAAGTTGTTGATTACGGAAATAAAAAGAATAAAAAATAAATAAATGTCTGACGAATTAAACGAAAATTTAGAAAATGCAAACAAAGCAGTAAATAAATTTAAAGATGAACTTAGGGAGGCTGCTAATTTGCAAAGACAAATGGAGCAAAATGCTAGTTCTTATTTATCTGTAATCAAAAAAATTGGTGATATAAAAAGAAGTATAGCCAAGACCGAAAAACAATTACTAAAAGAAGAACTTAGATTAAAAAAACAACGCAGTAAATTAAGTGATGATGAAATAGAGAAAGCAGAAATCTTAATTGAAGATTTGCGTCAACAAAACAAAGAGGCTGAAAAACAATTAAAAATTTTATCTAAAGCAACCTCTGGTGCTAATAAGTTAAAAGCTATAGCTAGGTCAACAGCTGGTTTTGTTTATAAATGGGGGTTTCAGAATCTTAGAGGTTGGGGTGTATTTGAAATGGATAAAGCCATTAGAAATGCAACAAGGTCAATGTCTTTGGGTCAAAAAGGTTTTAACCAATTATCTAATAATTTAGGTAGTGCAGCTAATTCAACAACCATGATGGGTGTTAATTTAAATGAATTAGCAAAAATGCAACAAGGTTATTCTGAGGCTATTGGTAGGTCAGTTATGTTAACTGAGGCTGGTAATCAAGCAATGGCTGAATTAGCTGAAGGAACTGGTCTTGGTGAAGGGTTTGCTGTTGAAATGGCTGGTGCAATGGATAACTTTGGTGCTAGTGTTGAAACAAGTAGAGATTTAGTTGAAGACACAATGAATATAGCTGCTGAAATGGGGGTTAATGGTGCCGCAGCAACAAAAGCGTTACAATCGGCATTACAAAAATCCCAAAGATTTGTATTTAAAGGTGGTGTAAAAGCCTTATCTAGTATGGCAAATGCTGCAACTAGATTAAAATTAGATATGGATGGTATTGCTGGTGTTGCTGAAAATGTTTTTAGACCAGAAGGTGCCATAGAATTAGCGGCAAAATTAAATACTATTGGTGGTGAATTTGCAAAACTTGGTGACCCAATGAAATTAATGTTTAAAGCTAGAAATGATTTTGAAGGCTTTGCAAAAGATATAGGTAGAGCGTCAAAAGAATTTGTTCAGTTTAATGCAGAGTCTGGAACATTTGAATTAAAAGGTGGGTTGGCTGCTGATAGAATGAGAGAAATAGCTAATATGACTGGTCTTAGTGTTGAAAAACTACAAGAAATGGCAGTTCAGCAAGCTAAGATAGAAAAAATTGGAACATTACTACCATTGGGTATAGAAAAAGAAGATAGAGAATTAATTGAAAGTTATACTAGGTTTAAAGATGGTGAAGCCGTAATAACAGTTGGTGGTCAAGATAAATTGTTAAAAGATTTAAAAAATGAAGATTTAAAAAATATTAGGGCAGAAAAATTAACACTTAAAGAAAGGGCTGAATTAAATCAAACTTTTGCTGATACTTTAGAAAACTTCACAACATTATTAAAGCAATTATTCGTACCTTTTGCGGAAGGATTACAACAAGCTTTAGGTAGGCCATTAATGAAATTTACTGAAGAGGCTGAAAAACAGAAGTGGTTTGATAAAATTAGAGAATTTACTATGAGTATAGTTGGGTTTGCTAAAAGCACTGGTACATTTCTAAAAGGAATAGTTGACACATTTGGACCTAAAGGTGTATTGGCTACTGTTTTTCTTGGTAGTACGGCATTATGGTTCTCAAAGGGTATATCATTAGGTTTAGGGTTTAATTCTGTAGCTAGTGCTGGTGGTGGTGGATTATCTAATATGTTTTTAGGTGGTAAAAAAGGTAAAATGGGATTAACTAAATCTTTATTAGGTAAAGGATTTGGTAAGACTGGTACAAAACTTGCGTTAGGTGGTACGGCATTGGCTGGTGGTGCATCAATGATAGGCGGTGGATTGGCTGGTGATTATTTAGGTGGATTAGCTTCTGAAAAAGTTGGTCTTAATGATTCAGTGGTAGGTGATATCGGTGGTTTTGCTGGTGCATTAGCTGGTGGTACAAAGCTTGCGGCTATCGGTGCGGCTATGGGTGGACCATTAGGTTTATTAGCTGGTGGATTGGTTGGGTCAGCATTAGGTGCTGGTCTTGGTAAATTTGGTGGAGATGCACTAAGTACTGGCATTTTTGGGATGGATGATGGTATAGTAAAATTCAATCCAAAAGATAAATTTATTGGTATTGGAAATGATACAATTGTAGCTGGTACAGATGCTGGTGGAAATAGAGCTTTAGCTAATCAAATTGCTGGTGGTTCTACTGGTGGAAAAACAGAAGTTATTCATAAACATGAACCAATGAAAATAACATTTGAATTTATTGGTTTATCAGAAAGCACAGCTAGAGATTTATTAAGTAATAATAGATTTATAAAAGATATGAATAGTAGACTAAATGAAGTGTCAAGTAGCGTGTTTAGTGGAGGAAAACTATCACCAAACCCAAAATTTAGCAATTAATTGAAAAATAATTTTAAAAAAGTTGGTTTTTGTCAAAAATTTTTAATAACTTTGCAAAATAACAAATGATATATATAGTATTACAAATTAATATATAAATAAAATTATATAAAAAATATATTATCACATATTCATATATAAATAAAATAATAAATATATTAATAAATAAAAATTATATAATAAATATAATAACAAATATACATATATAATTAATAATAAAGGGCATACTATGTCTATATCTAAGATATAAACCATTTGACTCTTTATTTTAAGAAAAATTTCATTAACATAGTATTTATAAATAAAAGAATACTATGCCGACCATAGATAATATTTCACCTGGTTTTAGGGATGCTTTACTAAATAGAAACATAATTTCAGATACCGTAGAAGATAATGGATTATTTTCATTATTGGCTGGTATAGGGTTACCCGTATCTATTGAAACTCTACCAATAGCTATTAATCCTTCAAATGATATAGAAGAAGAAGGTAAAGAATTTCAAGAAACAACTCTTTTACTAAATAAATACAAAGGTACATCAGACGACTATAGAAAGGTTGATTTATATTATTTACCGAGTACATATGAATCATTTACAACATATTTAGATAAAAATGGAAGTCTAAACTTTGGTGGTCCTGCCACACAAATATCTGATATGCTTGGTAGTATACCTATTTTAGGTGAAGGTTTTGATATTAGAAGTTCATTAGCTGGTAGAATATTAACTGCAACGGGATTAGAAAGTGATTCACCAATAGGAGTTTTAGGTGCTAAATACTTAGGTGAGGCAATGTTAACAAATGTTGCTTTTAATACATTAGATGAAACAATAGGTAAAATAAATACAAATCCACTTAGTTTAGCAAATGGTGACCCACTAATATTACCAACTTATGATATAACAGTTCCTATTAAAAAAGATTTAAATCCTGTTGATATACTACAAAAAATAACAGGTGCTAAATCTACTGTTAGTTTATTAGATGAATCATCATCTATTTTTACATTTAATGAAAAATCAAATACTGGTGTATCATTCCTTTCTAGAGTTAATAACATGATTAAAAATACAGGTAAAGGTCAAATATTATCACTTTTTGCTAATATAAACACTAATACAAACCCAAATTTAATTGGAAAAAGAAATGGTTATAATCCTGGATATACAGATAGTAGAAAATCTAAAGGTGAAAATACCGAAGGTGGTACAAATCAAAATGTATATGCATTTCAAAATAGGTTAAAAGAAAATATATCAAATCCCGATAGTTATCCAATTTCAAAATCAAATACAAATGATAGAACAAAAGAAATACAAGAAAGTGGATTTCCTGGGTTAGAAAATCTAGATAAATCATATAATAATGATTTTGCTAGAGATGGAAGTACAAATGATTATGGAAAAACTGATTTTATTTGGTCTGATAATGGTAGAAATTATTTAGGTACAAGAGAAAATGATTTATATGATGGCACTGAATTTAATAATGCACCTAAAAGTATATTATTTAAAACTCAAGAATTATTTAATAGTGGTAAAATGAGAGTTTTAACTACTGGTAAATCTATAGAACAAGACAAGGAACAAATTAATAGTTCAGTTACAATAGGAGGACAATCCTATATGTCAAAAGGTAGTGCAGTAAGAAGTTATTTAGAAGATGGTATTAAAAATGAAGACCCAGACCATATGTTTTGTAGAACATGGTCAACAGTTGATAGGTATAATCAGATATATGATTTACAAAAACATAGTGGTATAAAACAAAAAGGGGGTAAAAATAGAAAATTCGCTGAACTAACTGAGTCTGTTTTAGAAGATACAGGTATGGTTAGAATAGCACCATATGTAACAGATAATGCACCAGCGGATATAAAAAGATTTATGTTTTCAATTGAAAACTTAGCATGGAATGA
>Ga0209535_1000022_pt1 | contig 82593 bp, 82 predicted proteins | sample LinPmetageLP28_FD_184041 | JGI IMG/M metagenome (GOLD analysis project Ga0209535, IMG submission 184041) | Marine viral communities from the Pacific Ocean - LP-28 (SPAdes) (version 2) | ecosystem: Environmental > Aquatic > Marine > Oceanic | place: Pacific Ocean | collected 2009-08-22 | reverse complement strand
TTGTTCAACTCAGTGATGGTATCATTCCTATTATTCCAGAACAGTATTCTGGTGAGGTGTGTTGGGAAGCCAGCACAAAGAGAATCATCACAGTCGTGAGTCAGCGTGTAGAAGCAGGCGAAAATATTGAAGTCCCAGTTATATGGGACATCGTAACTCGTCTCGAAGGACAACTCGCAGACTTTAATGGTGATGGATGGGTTGATGAACTTGATCAGACACTCTTGATTGGCGCACTGGGAACTGACAATCCATTATACGATCTAAACAAAGATGGTGTAGTGGATATGATGGACATGGAACTTCTATTCCAAGCCATCTCGGATTCTTGGAACGATCAGATCGAAGCAGCAAACGGTGGGGGTGATGTTGACCCCACCGATCCACCAATTGAGATTGTCGAGGAGTTTAATCCTCTATGGGAATCAGCTAATGAGATTTTCGTACTTACATTAAATGAATTACCGACTGATAATGTTCGAGGAGGGCATTTTATAATCCCAAAAGCGGAGTGGCGGTTGACCTGATTCGAGGATCTTTTAGTGTCGCAGACGACACTGGATCCGGTGGACCAGCCGCCATCTCAGCATCGACTTACGGGTATCAGTCAGTTAATTTAGATCATGATACAATGTCAGTGGATGAGTGGGTTGCAGCAAATCCAGATGCAGTTTGGATTGTTGAAATGTACAGAGATGGTGAATTGATAGGAACGGTTGCGACAGATTCTTCAAACGTAAGTGGAAGGGATCAAGTGCAACCAGCAGACGGATCCAGACAATACGGAACTGGAATCTGGTGGTCAGCATTAGTTCCTCCTTCGGAATTTGAAGTAGGTGATAAGTGGATAGTGTATGGGTGGGCAAGCCCGGCAGAACAGGCTTTCTTGCCACCGTATCCGCCTGATAGATTCTATTGAAGTAAGCATTCAAAAAGCACTTCTGGGGCAGGTTATGGGCATTTGCTTGTAACTTGCCCCTTTCATATTCGGACCTAAAAAATATCTCATAAATATTCGAATAAACCGTTGAGAGTGGTTGACATCTGGTCGATGTATGGTATAATAGAGGAGTTCCAACGTGGAACGAACCGATCGCAATGGGATTTGAAAAGGAATCCAGTAATGCAAGATGACGACACTTTTACCCTCACCATGATGAGCATCTCAACGATGATTCTTATTATCTGTGTTCTGGTCATGATTATGGCCGGTGGATGTACCGTCTCCGTTGGTGCTGAAGGTCGTGCCTTCTATCCGGCGGACAAGTCTCCCCGCAAGGGGTTCTATGATGCGGGTGGTATGGACGGCATCTACAGCCGTCCGGCCTCCGGATCGTTCGCTACTCTTGGGAGTGCTAACTGATGGAATTTATCAGAACGCATGTCGGGTATTTTGATTTCGTCGAAGGTGGTTTTCAGGCGGGAGCTTCTTGGGGTTTCGTGATTGGAGTCGGTGTAATGTTTGTTATGTTCAAGCTCAGCCGATTCGGAAAACGAAAGACGCTCTGAGAAAGAGGCCCTGTCGTCTAATGGTTAGGACACGAGATTTTCACTCTCGTAACCGGAGTTCAATTCTCCGCAGGGTCATATTGGGAACGTAGCCCAACGGCAGAGGCAACGGACTTAAAATCCGTCCAGTGCGGGTTCGACTCCCGCCGTTCCTATTGAGAGTAAACGATGAAGAAATTTAAAACTAAAATTTCAACACGCGACAAGAATTGGAACCGAGATGATACGGGGCGTCCCGTAACTCGTTCAACTACATGGGGTGCTAAGGATAGATGCCCCAAGAAAAACCGTCGAGACTGGCGGAAGGAGAATCACAGATGAGTGGATTCGCAATTAGAAGAGAGCTCCTCGAAGAGCTCGAATATCGTAACGGTGAGAATGGTCTTACTACTTGGTGGGATACGCGGGATCACGGTCGATTCGTGATCACATCACTTCGTTACAGTAACGACGACAACGGCGTTACCAGTGTTCACCGATCGGTGAAGGATCTTGAAGGGAATTTTTCCATCAACAATTATCACAATCTTGCCGGGGCGAGGCCTTACATGGCTACCGAGAACGAACATCGAGTTCTACTCACGAATCTCGTTCGTGAATGGGAATCAGGAGAGTCTAACAATGGCCAATGAAGTAACCAACAATATTACCATTACTTTCAACTCCGGCCCTGTCGGAGAAAAGGCTGCCAAGGTCTTTGAATGGATCAACCAAAACGATTCATTGCTTGCTCCTGATCTGTATCCCGACAAGCCGGAAGATCGACTGATCGACCGGGGATGGATGGAAAACAACATTGGCGGAAAGTGGGCTCGGAACGACGAGATCGAGATCTCCAAGGCTGATGACGGCAACTACCATGATGCTCATATCAACATTGGCACCGCTTGGTCGGCCTGTACGCCTTGGGTACAGCATCTGATTGAATATCTCGAAGATGGTTTTACCATCACCCATACATACGTCGATGAATGTTTAAATTTCATTGGATCGAACGTATGGGATGACGATGACTTGATTTATAGTTTCGACGACGAGGATTTCTATACTACACTGGAAGCAGAAACCAAGGTTCGTGCTAAGGATGCTGGTATGGTACTTGAAGACATGTCTGCCGAGAGTCTTGATGAATGGCAGTCGGATTGGATGTGGGACTTCGTTTACGAAACCGTGGAACCACCCGAGGAGGTATACTCAGGATGAGCCAGTATAGATTGCATATTGACATTCCGATTGGAACCAGTGAACCAGAAGCCGTGCGTGTTGCACAGCATATGATCTCAAGCATTGCTACGCATGTTCAACTTCGATCGAAGATCGACGAAGAGGTCAATGGTATGAACTATCGTCTGGGACATGATGACGATCGACAGAAGTCTAATTATCTGATGGTTGATGACGAAGGACATGTAAATAATAAGAAATGTCGCTTGACATTCAACTCAGAGAAGGTATAATATAAACATGAAGAACCCAAGAATTCAAAAGTTCCGCAACATTGCGGTAAATCAAACCCGACTTCCGTTCGTCCTTTTTATTATCAGCGTGTTGCTGATGATTGCCTGCCTACTGGATTTTATTCAGACTGGTAGGATGGAAGACACTATTCGTCCTGACGTGGGCGTGGCCGATCTCCTGTATCTCTTCGGATACTTTGTATCGTCTTGCTTCTTCTGGCGATGGACGTTCCACAACTGAATTGAGGGCCGTGGGAGGAACTGGCATTTCTCAGTCCGACTTATAATCGGGTAAATCTGGTTCGATTCCAGAACGGCCTATTTGGAGTACATGATGAAGAATCTTAAAATTTATATCGCGGGAGCCATGAGTGGCCACCCAAATTTGAATTGGGATGCTTTTGATAATAAGCAAAAACAATTAGAAGCAGACGGATGGGATGTTGTAAATCCTGCTGCTATGGATAGAGATGCGGGAATTAATCCCGAACAGGTTGGTATGTATGACTATGAAGAAGCTGCAAGTCGTGATATTGATGCGCTTCGTTCATGTGACGCCATCTACATGATGGCAGGATTCCAGTTTAGCAAAGGTGCTTGCTGGGAACGGGCTCTTGCCCGAGACATGGGCCTTAAGAGGTACTATGAAATCCCTCGTGAAGACCACGAAAGAAAGTCTTGAATATGATGATAAAATGGCTTGACAATGCAGTAATTTAAAGTATAATGTAGTAACTATAATATAGGTGAGTCCAACACTTAAACTGGTCCTCGACTCGCGGAGACAGCGGGGTGAAGAATAAAGTTTTGAGGTATCTCGTTTTCTTCACTATTATAACCTCACGATTTGCCGCCTTAGCTCAGTTGGTAGAGCTGGTGACTTTTAATCACTAGGTCGGGGGTTCGAGTCCCTCAGGCGGTATTTAGAATAGGAACTTTAACTATGAACAATCAAGAACAACTACGATTCGATGCCTTCTCTGCCGCACAGATGCGAGCAGACGTGAAGTACAACTACGAATTCACACTCCTCGAAAATCGTATCAACAAAGGCGAAGATGTTTCCGCCGCGGTCTATCCTTCTATGGAAGAGATCTTGACCGACGCAAAAAAGATTTGCGATTTTGTTGACAATAAGGGTTGACAAACCCTTCAAGATAAAGTATAATACTTTAAACAACGGTGACTTCGATACTCGGGTCGAATAAAACACCTAACACTAGTACCGAGAAATTTTGGAGATGTTTGCCATGAGCAACACCAACAACCAGTCCCAGACTCGCCGCGTTCTTAACTACCTCACCTCGGGCCGAGGACTCACCTCTGCCGAAGCACGTAGCCGATTCGGCGTACAGAACATGCGGGCAGTTATGACCCGCGTCCGTCAGCTCACTGAGCGATACGGTAACTGGCGAGTCACCACGAGCGAGACTACGACCGGTAGCACCCGCTACATGATCAAGAAGGTCATCCTCGTCGATCCGGTTTCGGCCTGATCAACCCCCATGATTGTGCGGGGGGCGAAAGCCCCCCAAACAACTTTACAACTGAATAGAATAATGTGTGGGAGAATAATTAACTCCCATACGGGACTCGCATAATAATCCTCTACGAATGGGGATAGTGCAAACTCTAAATGGTTTAGCGACCTGTCCGTATGATGCAGAAATGCTTGTATGAGATGATCCTTAGCGGGATGTGTAGAGTGGTGGAAGCAGATTACTACAGACATTGTACGTTCGTTCTGTTTCCTTCAGGTATACAATAACCCTGAGTCCCATTTTGATACACCTCGTTCGTGAGATCTCGATGTACAAGTTCCGAGATGGTTGCGTGACGGTTCGACTCTCCAGTCTTTTTTAGAGATTGAGTCGAAGGAGTCGGGTGGGGAATCCGACCCACGAACGATTAGCGGGAGTCGTATAACGGCCATTACCCAAGGTTTCCAACCTTGAGATGAGAGTTCGATTCTCTCCTCCCGCTTTTGCTTACATGTTTAGGAGAATAAATCATGAGTAAGTTTCTTGAAAATCTTTCTAAGGCCTTTTACCTGATGGCCCTTATGTCGATCGTCTTTTCGATCTACGTTTACCAGAACGATTCGACTCTTGGGATCTTCATCGGTCTTTGGGTTCCTACCCTTCTACTGCTCGGTCCTTCCTGCCCTTGGCTTCAATCGGAATGAGCAGGCAACACAACGCGGGGAAGGGAGACTCTCCCCGTAAAGTGGACCAACAGAAGTACCGCGAGAACTACGAAAAGATCTTCGGTAAGAAGAAAAACCAGAGTACGAAAAAGAAGAAGAAGGCTTGACCCTTCTTCTTTTTTGTGTATAATAACTATAAAGGAGTCAACACATGGCTAAGAGAATTCTAACCGCAACGCAACAATCACAGATGACCAAACGAGGAAAGACGAAGAAGCACAAGAAGAACAAGAACGGTACGACTGGTAGGGGCAGGAAAAACTAATAACCGGCATTTACTATCAACAAGTCCTTGCCACATAAGGACTTACGGCAGTCTTGCCTATTGCTCCCGTAGCTCAGTTGGATAGAGCAACGGACTTCTAATCCGTAGGTCGTAGGTTCGAATCCTACCGGGAGTGCTTACCTAAATAGAATGGTCGAATTCTTTTCACATAAGGAGATAAACATGTTTGAAGATATTACCACATCAGAGGTTCTCGGAACCGCATTTTTTACCGTAGTAGTTTTTGTCGCCGGCGCACTTGCTGGTCCTAAGTTTTTCGGTTGGCTCGGTGGACTTCTTCCTTGGAACAAGTCAAGCGAGTGATTGAGTGATCGCCACCGTAGCTCAGTTGGCAGAGCAGAGCTTTTGTAAAGCTCAGGTCGCAGGTTCGAGTCCTGTTGGTGGCTATTTTTTCCCCTGTAACTCAGTTGGTAGAGTGGCGAGCTGTTAACTCGCATGTCGTTGGTTCGAGTCCAACCGGGGGAGTTTAGATTATGATTACGCAAAAACGATTAGATAAATTTCTTGAGACCGGTAAAGATCAGTGTCTTTCCATCGAACGATCGAAGAAACATTGTTCTCTTATCGTCTACAAGAATCAGATTGTGTCTGCTGGTGTCAATGGTATGGGCAAGACACACCCTGAAGCCAAACGTATCGGTTACCGATACGACGAGGTTCACTCGGAACTTGACGCGGTTCTGAAGTGCAAGTATAAAAAGAACCTTACACTGTTTAACTTACGTTTTAACCGATTCGGAGAAATGCGAATCGCAAGGCCTTGCCAACTGTGTATGCCTTGGTGTAAAATGTATTTTGATTCGATTTACTACACGATGCCTGAAGGTGTCGTAAAACTGGAGTATTAAATGATTTTTGAAATGACGGAGAGTTCATTCTCCAAACAAGTAGAAGACAAGGTTCGCAAGAACAACTGCGAGTATATGGAAGCAGTAGTAGAACTTTGTGAAGAGATGAGTATTGAACCAAAACTTGCTGCAAAGCATTTATCCAAGCCAATTATTGAAAAGATAGAAGTGGAGGGCGCAAACAACAATCTATTACCAAAGAAAACTAAATTACCGTTTTAATATTGACAACACACAAAACATCTAGTATACTAAAGTACACAAAACAAGGAGACATATAATGTCATTCAAAGACCTAAAGAACAATTCAACCGCAGACATGACCGCTCGTCTTAACGCCGAGATGGAGAAGATGAGCAAGGGTAGTAAGTCCTACAAGGACGATCGATTCTGGCGTGCAACTCAGGATCAATCGGGGAATGGATACGCCGTTGTCCGCTTCCTCCCGCCAGGCGAGTCTCAGGACATCCCATGGGTACGTCTGTTCAATCACGCCTTCAAGGGCCCCGGTGGCTGGTACATCGAGAACTCTCGTACCACCCTCGGTGATAAGGATCCCGTTTCAGAGATGAACACTCGTCTGTGGAACTCTGGTATGGAATCTGATAAGGATATCGCTCGTGAACGAAAGCGTAAGCTTAGTTACATCAGCAACATCTACGTTGTCAGTGATCCATCCAACCCCGAGAACGAAGGAAAGATTTTCCTTTACAAGTATGGTAAGAAGATCTTCGACAAGATCAACGAAGCCATGAACCCTGAGTTTGAAGACGAAGCGGCAATCAATCCGTTCGACTTCTGGAAGGGTGCTAACTTCCGTCTTAAGGTTCGCAAGGTTGCTGGTTACACCAACTACGACAAGTCAGAATTCGAACAGCCTTCTGAACTTCTCGGTGGTGATGATACGGAACTCGAAACGCTTTACAACAAGCAGTACGATCTTTCCGAATTCAGTGACAAGAGCAACTTCAAGTCTTACGATGAACTGAAGACCAAGCTTGATCGGGTTCTCTCTGGTACGGAGAACACTTCGACTGCGGAGGAGACTACGGTTTCCTACGAGGAACGAACTCCTACTCCTGCACCGGAGAAGGCTGCAGCCGTCGCGCCTGAGCAAGAGGACGACGCAATGTCGTACTTCGAGCGTCTCGCTAACGAAGGTTGAAATTAATTAAAGAGTTTGAGAGAGTGGGGTCTTCGGACCCCACTTTTTTATTATGCAAAACCTATGCCAGTAGGGTAACCGGTAATAAAGTCTCGAAAGGGAGATCGTGGTTCTACTGGATTAAAGATATTTGTTACAGAGGAAACCTTTGTGGGTAAAACCTTATCTCCGCCCTTGAATCCAGAATCACCACCAATAATATCTTGAAATCTGTCCGCGGCCTCCTTGGCCCTTTCTGGAGTTAGTTCACGTTGGGGAGCATTAGTTGGATTCAAATCACTAGGTTTAACATTTTTTGGAGTTAAACGAACTGGAGTCTCGAAGAGTACATTGGGATCATCTTTACGAAACAATGGGACTTGATCAATCTCTTCATTCGGATCTACTTTACGCCGGACTCCAAATCGATCGTGCATTTCCTCTATTCTCTTGGTGGTAACATCTTCCATTGTTCCACCATTGTCTAAAATATTTTTCGTTCTTCTTGCTTGCAATGAACTCTCTACTAAACCTATACCATGGTTTAATTTCTTTTCCGCGTTCGCCTTCAGTTGTTCTTCATCTATTTGTCTTTCGGTTTTTCTGGTGCCGTCGGGGTTGAAGGATGAAACAGTCTCAGCTGGAGCGGCGCGGCCGGGGATACGAGAATTTCGTCCAAGAAAGTCATCTAATAGTTTTTTGTAAGGAAAATCCTTGAAAAAATTGATAAAATCCATGATTGGTTTTTTAAATTTCTCGAATAACTTCGCTGCTATCGTTATTTGAGTTGCAAGTCCAATGACAGCTAGAGTAATGATACCAACAATTTTTAGCACGATTGGTATTAATGGTATGAGTAATGGAGCTAACATTGACATTAATCCACTTCCACCGGAGTCTCCACTTCCAGATCCGGATGATATTCGTGTTAACAATTTAATGTTTTTATTTTGAAACTTTGATGTTTCTCTATTTCGTCTACTTTTTTCTCTTCTACTTTCCAAGTCTGGTAGTGATCCCAAAATCATAGAGACGGTCCCTGCAATTTCTTCCAACGCGGTAGACATTATACCTGTTGTAAAATTAATACTGAAGAGGTCGTCACTTAACACATCTTCCATTTTAGAGAGTCTACCTGTAATAGACTTACCCATGTCCTCGATGGCTTTTTCTAGATTTCCGTCTGTTACCGGTGAACTAAAATCTTCTACTTCATCAGATGTATTTAATTGAGGAGATCGAACGGTTGGTGTTCTTTTAAGCTTACTCAGTAGTGCTTTACCACCAGCCATTGTAGCTAAAACTTCTGGTTCTGTTTGAGATAAAGCTATTGCTCCTAATGCTTTGGCACCTCCACTAACAGAATTCTGTATAGCGCCGCCGACTGAAGATCCCATTCCTTTTAATCCCGCGCCTAGTAATCTTGGAAGCATTTACTTTCCTCTTTGTTTGGATTGACGTTCTCTAGCCTCGTCGTTTTGTTCCTTGACCCAATTCTCAACCATTATGATATAGAGTTCTCGTTCCCACGGTAACATATTTTCCAAGTCCTCTAATGTATAGTTATGAAATTTCATTAGAGCAAAATTTGTTTTATAGTAATTTACTAGTTCATCGTGAGACATCAACATCAAAAAAAATCAAAAATGTCTTTCACCTCCACATCAATTTTACCGGCTGGATCTGGACATTCGGCGGTTATCTTGATGTATGGGTATGGAAGACTCTCAAAGTATTGTTGAATATCCTTTAGTTTTTCAACGGGAAATCCGTCAACAAATTCATTTAATTCTTTTATAGTGTACTCGGACGTATCATATACAGTCTCACTGTCTGAAATTTCTTTAATACAACTTGCAAGAATTGTTACGCTTAAATCATTTTCATCTTTTACCTCGGTCATCATCATAGATTCTTTTACTGTAGGTGGTCGAAGTTTTATTACTACCTCTGGTGTGATTTTCAATTCTTTCTCGTAATCTGAACCTTTCTTGATGTTCTTTACCTTTATACTCTTCAAAGACATCACAGGGGTCACAGACTCGCCACAGGGACACTTGTATGCAAGTTTAATATCCTCTCCGACAGAGAACTCTCGGAGTTTTACCATAAGAAAAATAAAGTCGGTTACAGTCAACGTGGTTAGATCATGATTACCATGAACACAAGACTGTAATACTTCTAAGAAATTAGATATTAGGTGACTTCTACTTTCACCCGTTACCTCTTCACCCACTTCAGTGGCAGTCATCAATAATGTCTTTTGTTCTTTCACTGTAAACGGCCGAATCTTTATCGTCTTGTTACATATCGGCAATTTTACACTGTACGTCTTCACTGCAATTTTCGGTAATGTCATTATATTTCTCCAAAATGAACATATATATTTAGGGGAAAAGATGGCATACAAAGGAAAGTATACACCAAAAAATCCCTCCAAGTACATCGGGAATCCCACCAAAGTTATTTATCGTTCGTTGTGGGAAAGAAAAATGATGAATTGGATGGATAACAATCCGTCTGTTTTTAGATGGGGTTCAGAGGAAACAATTGTGATGTACGTTTCGCCGGTCGATGGCAAACGACATCGTTATTACGTTGACTTCATTATGGAAGTGCAGAACAAGAATAAAGAAATTAAAACCTTTCTGATAGAGGTCAAACCAAAGAAACAGACGAAACCACCAGTGAAACCCAAGAAAAAAACTAAGACATTTATCAACGAGGTAAAAACGTACTCAGTGAACAAAGCAAAGTGGGATGCAGCTGAGAGGGTCTGTGAGTCTAGGGGATGGAAGTTTATGATCATAACCGAGGACACTTTGTTCAAGAAGGAAACAGATGGCTAAAAAACAAAAAGATCCAATATCGATCCTCGAAAAATTCAAAGTTACCAAGAACCCTTCACCCGCTAATGCCAAAAAGATGTACACGGAGGCAAGGCAGGAATTGGGAACTGCTCTATACACTCCAGACGTATTTGAATCATATTCCAATCGAATCTATGGTAAGACTGAATTCAAACCCGTACTCAAAGAAGTCGGAAAGATGATTACCTTTCGTTATTTTCCACAGAAATATAAGACTCTTCCATACTTTGATGCACAACCGTTGATTCTTATTGTAGAGGTTCCAGACAAGGACACAGTGATTGGAGTCAATCTACATTACTATTCCATACAGGACAGAATGAGAACCTTTTATTCAATGTGGCCGTTGCTTACAGATAGAAATCTTGGAGAGCAAGCAAGATTTAGAATGTATTATCGGATAATATCCGAAAGTAAGAAATACATAAGAGGACTTGCCGGTTTAAAGGAATATAAGACAAATAGAATACGTTCGAGGGTATACGAAATAAACCCTAAATATTGGGAAACCGCTTTAGCTTTGCCTACAGAACATTTCATAAAGAAGAAGTCGCACGTTATACAGACGGAAACTAGTAAGAAGATACGAAAACTTCTAGGAGAATCAAACAGATGATTTCACCAAAAGTAGATTTAATGAAAAATACTATCGCAAGGGGACAGAGTATTGTTCACCCCTATGATTTTGAAATCATTTTACCAACCGGCGGATTTACTACAACTTCAGCCCCGGAACGGCGCGAATCGATAAGACAACGAGAAGGATTGAATAGAAAATTTGGGTTCTCTAAACAGAACGTATTGGACATGAATGTGGCAGTGCGTTCTTTTACTTTACCATCACGAACTTCTTCTAAACAATCAGTGTATTATGGTGGTCCTCTTCAACAGTTTCCATATATCTCAACATATGATGGTGAAATTAATATGACTCTACTGATGAGAAGAGATGACCCACTATTATATGCCTTACATGCCTGGCAATCTTTGGCAATTCCCGGAAACACAAATACACTTGAATATCAAGATGACTATACTATGGATATGCAATTACTAATTCGTTCGGTGTCTAAACAGGGTGTTGGTCCTGTCTCCGCTTCATCTGATCTTGGTATACCCGGAAGTCCAACAATAATGTATAGTCTAACTAAAGTTTGGTGTGAGACCATTGGACAAATTCAAATGTCAAATGAATCTGCCAATGAGGCTTTAGTATATAATGTTGTTTTATGTTACAGAGATTTTTCGACATCTACTTATGATGGTACTACACTTCCGGGAACTTTAGGGCCGGGTTTAATTAAATCTGGTGGGGAAATTTCACCAAGTAACAATCCACAACAGATAGGTAACTAGGAAAAAAATAAATGAACACACTATCTTTTCCATCTACTATAACAACTACATCGCCGGCTATGATACGTTTTCGTTTTTACGATAGTACAGAATTAAATCCAGACGCACCAACTTCTACTATAATTTTACCAGCTCCTGTTGGATTAAGTAACAATTATAATGTTTCTTTCGATGATCTAGAAGCAGGATTACTTGAGATAGCAGCTACCGAGATTATCGATGCGGGATCTGATATAGCGGCTTCGTTCTCATCGAATGATTCGATTGAGGATAAACTTGCTGCCGGATTTGGAGCAATCACAGGAGCTGGAGCTACTCTAGTTGGATCACTCTTTGCTAACGCCGAATTTGTTCGACGAGCAGTCGGTGGTGGGAAAAATAAAAGAAATGAACTGGTTGTTAACAAACCACAGAATAGAAGTTTTAATATGAGATTTCAGTTGGTTCCTTCCAACAAAGAAGAATCCGATGTTATTCAAGCTATCGTGAATACCTTCAAGATTGCAATGCACCCACCATTAAATAAAGAAATATCCAAGGTGGATGGCGCTGAGAATGAAAAAAATAAGTCACTGTTTTTCATGAACCCGGCTAGAGTAAAAGTAGATTTTCTTTTCCGAGACTCAATTAAAGGAGAAGATGGTTTTAGTACCGACAATGTAAATCGAAAAGTGTTTTCAACTTCATTTTGTTTTATTAGTAGTCTGGATGTAAACTATCACAATGCTGGAGCTCCATCATACTTCAGTGATGGTCAGCCAGGTAACATGGCCTTTTCAGTTGAGATGAGGGAGGTTCATCCAAACAGTAGAGAAATGATAAAGAGAATTGACTTAGGGACCACAGAGAAATTTGGCAACTTCAGTGATACATCAAATCCAACTCAGTCTGTTATAAACAGAGCACCAGAAGAATTCGGCGAAAGTCTACAGAGTGTCACAGACTTTCTTGGGGTGACCGATAATGATGATGTCAATATCGATCAAGGAATTGCCGAGAGATTGCGGCGAGAAAGGGAGAATAGATAATGTCATTTTACTTTGAAAACTTTCCAGTAATTGATTTTGAATATACTCCCGGCATATTAAAAAAGTCGGTGGATATTCTGCGAAGAACTGACATAACAAATCAGTTATTGAATACAAATGAATATAATCTTTTTACAATTGTTGATGGTGAAACACCCCAGAGTGTTGCGATAAAATACTACAATGATGTCAGTTTATACTGGTCATTCTTTATTACAAATCGTTTGATTAATCCATTCCATGATTGGCCTGCCAGTTACGAAAAATTAAACAAACGAATAGAGTCCAAGTATGCAGGTGTTTCTCTTTATGTTACGGAGAACTCAAACGGTCTTACTATGGATACGCAATCTGCAACAAGTTCATACTCCATAGACGAAACAGTGAAAATATACAATGGAAGTGATACGTTACTTGATACTGCAACTATTAAAGATTACGATAGAACCACTGGACACATGCGACTAAGTGACGCGGATGATCTTATTGGTGAAACGGTTTCTAGTTGGTACGTTACTGACAGTGTTGGATCTAAGAAGGTATATGTCGGGAGAAAGATAGACCAATCGAGATTATCACTTCACCATTTTAGAGACATAGAATTATCCTCAGAAACAAATTCAGTTGACGTATATCGTTCACCCCTTACCCTGATAGGTGCCGCTCGTTATATTGATGTCTACTTGAGTGGTTCGGTTACTGCAATTACAAACGACGGGTCAAGTGTAATCACGAATGAAAAATTTGAAACAGAAATAAACGATAGAAATAGAACAATTAGAATATACAGTCCAGCGGTAGTAAAGACCATACAAGACAAATTAAAAGAGGTCATTAATCTATAATGGCAACCGTATCCAATAAACTTCGAAAAACAATTATGACAGTACCCGTTGGTAAATTCAAAGGGGCGTCTATTAATATTATTTCTGCTGAAGACAATGAAAGTATTATCAAAACTGGTCAAAGTGCAGAACCAAGAATTGTAAGTATCACTTTAAACGAAAGTATCTTCCAACCATTTATTGTCGGTACGGTTATTCTCGATATTCCAAATGGATACCTAGAAGAAAATAAAACTAGGATTACATCTCAAGATGTTTTAATTATGGACATCAGTACATTCATTTCTATAGAAAAAACTGAGGCAATTCCCGGCAAAGATATATTAGAAAGCTTTATCATTTACAACGCATCCAAATCTTCCAGTAGTGAAAAAACCACAAGGTACAGACTGGACATAGTTACCCCAGAGGGTTTCAAAGATTCAACTACTCGCGTGGTAAAATCATTTAGCAAAAAGAAAAGATCAGATATTGTAAAAAGTATTTACACTGATTACATTCTCGAAGATAAGAGATTAGATGCCGGTTCTGGTAATCTGGGTTTCGTAACTGAAACTCTGGGCTCTGATTTTTCATGTGTTTTGCCAAACTGGAGTCCATCAAAATGTATATCATGGTTAACCAATGGATCAATAGACTCTAAGAATGAAGATTGTGCAAACTTCTTTTTCTTTCAGAGGTTTAATGATAGAGGTAGAGTGGAATCTGTTTTTACTTCTTTTACGGATATGATTAAAGAACCTGTAGTTGGAGTGGAGAATGATAAGAGTTCAGGTTACATCATTGATATACTGTATGACGCTGAAGATCCAATAGACGCTTATGTACGAGAACGAAGAACTATAAAAGGCAATTTTTCGATTCCAGACATGAACAGTGCCAAATACAATGCGTTTGGTGCTTGGGGAGGTACAATATATTTCTATGACCAAACTCGTAAAAAGTATTTTGAGAAAGTGTATAACTATATAAATGATTCACCTGAACCATTTGTAGATTCCAACACCAAAAAATTCATCGAAGAAGATAACGATATTATTACAAGTAGATTAGGTTCTCCCCAATCCTTTAAGTCATTTGTGCCGAAACAAAAATATCTGTTCAGTGACGATGAAGGAAATAAAGGTATTGACAAGAAAGAAGATTGGTTAGATTTAGTATACACTCAACGAAACCTGAATATTTACTTTCCACTTGAAATAAATATAGTAGGAGATACTAATCGTAGAGTAGGAGAATGCGTGATGTTCTCTGACATGCAAGTCAGAAACTTAACGAAAGAAGCAAGGTCTTATACTTCGCATGACGAAGAAGGAAGATCTCTAGGTGGTAAGTATTTAATCTCTGATATCGAACATCAGTTTATATTTGAATCTACTTCTGTTAATCAGGAATACAACACCAAACTTACATTGATGCGAGATGGAGCTCCCAAATAATGCACGAACTTTTTAAGTCAAATTCTTTTGTATGGTGGCAAGGTGTTGTGGAAGATAGAAAAGATCCGCAACGACTTGGTAGGTGTAGGGTTCGAGTCTTCGGTTATCATGATAAAGATAAAAATCTTATTCCCACGGCTCAGTTACCTTGGGCCTCTCCAGTAACGCCTGTGAATTCTGCTTCGACCAGTGGTATCGGCGAAACACCAGTTGGACCAGTTCCCGGTACTCACGTTTTCGGATTCTTCCGCGACGGCGAAAACGCACAGATGCCAGTTATAATGGGAACTATTCCCGGTATTCCAGAAGACGCAGCAGATGTCAGTGATCCGTCTAAAGCCGGTTACCAAGATCCGAATGAAAAATACCCACTGGACTCAGAAGAGCATGGATTAAACGAATCTGATGTCACTCGACTTGCTCGTCACCGATGGGAAGATGAAGACGGTACAGAACAAACAGAAGAAGAACTACCGGCCGTAGTCAAAAACAAAATAGATAATAGAGTGAAGAATGTTCCAGTTGCAAACGGGCATGGTTCATACAGTGAACCTCCGACTCCTTTTGATGCAAAGTATCCATATAACCATGTAATCACAAGCGAGTCTGGTCATATCGTTGAACGAGATGACACACCCGGCAAAGAACGTACACACGACTACCATAGGTCCGGAACATTTACAGAAGTACATCCGTTTGGAACAAAGGTTGCCAAGATTGTTAGAGACAACTACGAATTTGTATTGGGTGACAACTATATCAACATCAAGAAACTAATTCCAAGTGACGAAGGTTCCTTGGGTGGTAATCTGTTCTTGAATATTGAAGGTGATGTATATGAGTTTATTCAGGGTAATGTTGAAAGACAAATAAACGGAAGTGTAAGAGAATCTATTCGAGGAAACTACGACACGTTCGTGAACGGAGACAGAACAATAGGTGTTTCTGGTTCTTATGCCGAATCGATTAATGGTGACATGACCGTCGAGTGTTTCAACGAACTTTTCCATACTAGAGGAAAGAGTAAAAGATATTCCGAAGATGAAGTATCAATCGACAGTACCAAGAACATACAGATAATGACTATCGGTGGTAACATTGGACTTCACTCTGTCCCACATCCAATCAGCAGTGCCTTTCCCGGTGTTAAGAGTGGTAACATATTCATTAATGCGGGAAGTTCAATCTCTGCTACATCTCGCCAGAATTTAAATATCATATCGACAAATGGTAGCGTGGCTCTAAATGCTCAAGAGGGTGGTTTGAGTCTTTTAGCAAACCGTTCCATGTTGATGAAAACATCAGCAGGGGAAATGGTGGTAAATGCTGCAACTACACTTGATGTAATTTCTGGGATGAACCAAACATATCAAACATCTGCATTATGCACTCAGAGATTTGGAAATCTAGACACATTAGTGGACAGTGTACATTTTCACAAAGTACCAAATTACGCCAGAGGAACTGATTTTGAAGTAATAAGTACATCAACTAGAATGGTATCTGGAGATGATTTATCAGAGGTATTTACTACCAATATTAACTTCAAATCCGAAGGTGAATACTTCATGGGATCGAATGGTGGGATGAGACTGAATTCTAGTGCTAGTATGAGTCTAACAACCGGCGGAACTCTAAACCTTAACTGATAAGGAAACTATATGGCTTGCGAAGATTGCGAAAACAAATTCCCCGATAGAACAGTAGATCAGAACTGTTCCGATGGTACTGGTTTACTAGGTAACGAAGAATCTGCGGTTGGTCCCACAACTGTTGGCTTGGATGCCATATCATATGTTTCGAATGCTGTTCGTAATATAGGTAAGCGGTTTGGAAAAGTTCAACCGGGAATTTATCTTACAGACGAACAAGCAGATGGTTTAAATTTGGAAATTGGTGTTATCTTTGATGATCTAGAAAGTAATTTAGAAAACATTGTAAATGAAATTACACAAAGATCAGAAGAGATAAACCAACGAGTCCAAAATAAATCAGATGATTGTGAAAATATATTTGATGGTTTTGAAATAAAAATTCCATTTGGTATGGATTGGGTAAATCCCCTTTCATTCTCGACATTACTCAAGGTAGGAAATTGTAGATTAAATTTAGGATGTCAGTTTTGTGATTTTCCGGGGGACATTAACATTCCACCATTCCCCGGAATTCCATCTTGTAATTTTATCGAGGAATTTGATGACATCTGTGGTGTAGAGTTTTTGAATCCCTTTGCAACTGTTCAGAATGTTGTAAATGGATTTCAACTATTCGCAACTCAAGTTGGCCAGTTTGCATATGCGTTCTTTGACCTTGTAAATCTAGCAACTGGATTCTTGGGTAGATGTATCATGAGAATCTTGAACTGCCTTTCTAAGTTCTTTGCCGATCTGAATTTTGATTTGGGTCTAAATAATATTGGTTCAAAAACCAGAGAAACAATTGCAGCTACCAGTGCAGTTCTGATTGGTGCATTTGCAAAACTGAATACTATATTCATAACCATACAAGAAATTATCAAGGGTGCTGTGTTTGAGTTGTTCCGATTCATTCAGGATGTTCTCAGTCTTTGTGATCCATGTAAACTCACGCAAGCTATCACTAATCCTGCAACCATACCAGAAATTCCAAGCTTTGGTGGTCTTCTAGACTGATACATAGTAGGGAGAAAATATGCCTTTAAGAACAGTAGATTTAGATTTAAACTTTTCGAAGAATCCGATTACATCGGACGTTTCATTATTGATTAATAATAATGCCATAAAGAGAAGTCTTAAGAACCTAGTGTTTTTCAACCTACTAGAAAAACCGTTCAACCCTCAGATAGATGCGGGACTTCGATCTTTACTTTTCGAATTGAACGATCCTTTTATTCAACTAGATATAGAGGAACGATTAAAAACACTGATTGAAAAGTATGAACCCAGAGTCACTTTAAATCGACTCAAATTTGACGAAAACAGATTCGATAAGAACTCGTTGGATCTAACGATTTATTTTTCCGTTTCCGGTCAAGATAACATAGACGGTACAACTGTCACAATCAAGAGAGTACGATAATGTCTTCTAAAAATACATCACTACCAATCGACAGCCTTGACTTCAATGATATCAAGGACAATCTAAAATCATATCTGTCTTCACAGTCAGTGTTTTCTGGTTACAACTTTGAGGGTTCGGGTCTCAATATTCTTCTTGATATTCTTGCCTACAATACGCACTACCAAGCCTTCTATAACAACATGGCAATATCAGAGTCGTTCATAGATAGTGCAATCAAACCAGACTCAATTAACTCATTACTAAAACTTTTAAACTACACACCGCAGTCTAGAACTTCCGCGAAGGCAACTGTAAAGGTTATCTTCAGACCAACTTCGGCCGGAACTATTCCTTACGATGACGGTATACTACCAGACAAATCTACATTTTCTGCAACAGTCGGTGATACTAACTTTACGTTTAAGAATCCAGACGCAGCAGAATTTAAGGCATGTGCTTACAATAACGCCGGCGATCCAACCGAATGGATTACCGGCGAAGTAGATATTTATGAAGGTGCATTCTTCACATATGATTTGGTTTATGATTCATTAAACGAGAGTGGATATGTGATTCCAGAATTGAGTGTTGACAATCGATTCCTCAAAGTGTTTGTTAAGGATTCTCAAACAGAAGACAGTACAACAAGCAACGAGTGGTTTAAGTCTGACACTATCTTAAATGTCAGTGACACCACAGAAACATATTTCCTTCAAATCGGATTGAACCGATATTACGAAATAGAATTTGGTGATAATGTAATTGGAAAGAGGCCGGATGATGGAAACATCATTTCTATTCAATACCTTAGATCAAAAGGTCAAAGCGCAAACGGTATCGGCGGCGGAGATGCGGTAGGATCAAGAGTGTTCTCCCACAGTGGTGACAATGGAACATTCGAAGTGATAGTGTCAAATGTAGCTACAGGTGGTGGTGAAAGAGAACAGTCTTCTTTCTCCAAGAAGATTGGTCCGAGATCTTTTCAATCACAGAATAGATTGGTAACCTCCGAAGATTATAGAACTGAAATATTAAAACGATTTCAACAGTTAAAGTCAGTTTTAGTTTACGGTGGTGAAGATGCAGACCCACCACAGTATGGAAAAGTTTTCGTTGTAGGTAATACCAAGAACTCTGTGGGACTTTCTGATGTGGAAAAGAATGATATTATCACAAACATCATTAAAACAAAAAACATCGTGGGAATTATTCCTGAGTTTGTTGATGCCGATTATAGTTATGTAAGGCCTACTATTGATGTGTTAATCAATAACGCATACACAGAACTTTCTTCACTTGCCGTGAAATCATTAGTCAGACAATCAGTACAAGACTATACAGATAATCAGTTAGAAGACTTTGGTGAAAATTTCCGAGGTTCTACTATAATTAAAAATATTATTGCCGTCAATCCGTCTATAGTTTCTGTCAATTTAACAATTGATATAGAAAAAAGAATTGATCCTACAGATTTCTTCGGCACGCCGAAAGATTATACAGTGACATTTCCCGGTGGTGTTTTACAAGTAACAGGAAAATCTAGTATTGAAAGTAATGCCTTTGTTGTGAATGGTGTTAACACATACATTCAAGATGATACAAAGGGTACGCTTCAACTTTACACACTGGACGTTTCCGGTAAGAGAATAATTTCTGATACTAATATCGGCACTATAAATTATACAACTGGTAAAATAGATATTAAACAACTAAACGTACAGAGTATTCCAAACGATTCTTTTATTCGAGTATACGCTTCATCGACAAACAACGATGTAGAAGTAAATAGAAATCAAATTCTTGTTATTGACGAAACGGATACAACTTCAGTTACCATAAACATGGGTCTATCAAACGATACTCCTGCCTGAGAAAATAAATGCCAAGATACCCACGAAATAAAATTTCAGATGTAGTCTCAGAGAATCTTCCTGACTTTGTTGTTCAGGACCACCCTCTGTTTGTTACGTTTGTCGAAGAATATTATAAGTGGTTAGAATCACAGGACAATTCTTACTTCGCACCAATGAGTTTACTTGGTACGGTTGACATCGATCAGACTACTGATGACTTCGTGAAGTATTTCAAGAGTGAAGTATTCAAAGGTTTTCCAGACAATTACACTTCCGTAAAGGGAGATACTCTGGATATGAGATCGGTCTTAAAACGAGTTCGATCTTTTTATCTAGCAAAGGGTACAGAATCATCCATTAGGTTTTTACTGAGAGCTTTGTTTGATGTATATTCTGAAGTTTACATTCCTTCAACTGATATACTTAATGCTTCCGGTGGTCGATGGATTCAACCAACTATCGTAAGATGTATTGATGGAGATCCTGAAAGAAGTAGAACACTTAGAAATACGAGAGTTCTGTTTGTTGATTCAAATTCAGTCGAGCAAGGTTCTGCTACTATTGTAGATTTAAATCAGTTTAAGAAAGATGGTACTCCGATTCTAGAATTGGAACTGACCTCGGTGATTGGAACAACACCATATCCCGGAAAAGTTGTTTCTAGACCTGATCAACCAATTCAATTTTCTTCTGCTCTATTGAGTATGATATCTGGAATAACATTCTCTAACGGCGGATTAAATTACCAACCTGATGATCTTGTGATTATTAAAACGTCTTCTGGATTATCTGGAAAAGGAGCCAAAGCTTCTGTAGAGTCAGTAACAAAAACCGGAACAATTAGATCCATTCGGATTGATGATCCCGGTTTAAATTATGTTGAAATTCCTGTAGCATACACAGTAACAGTAGATTCAAAAACTGGTACAGGTGTAAGTGGGTTGTCAGTAATTAAAAATTCAAAAGTAACTAGACCGGGATACTGGACCAACAATGATGGTAAGGTTTCTTCTACCGAAAAGTTACAAGATAACTATCGATATCAGATTCATTCATATGTGGTAAGAACAGAAGCAAATTTAAGTGAATACAAAGACACCTTAAAAGAATTTGCACACCCAAGTGGTAAACTTGTACTGGGTGATTATTTTGTATACCGAAAGGAAAGTGCAACAGCAGATGTTGGTGGGTTTGGACTACTGCGTGATGAGATGCCTCAATTTGCAAATTATTTTCCATATACTATCGCTCTTGCAGGTAATAATTCAAATGGAGTCACATGTACATCATCATTAGCATCAACTGGTGTGTTGCCTTCGAATTTTGATTTGCGAGGAGTGGTTGTAGATAATCTAGCGGGTAGTGCAATTCTAGATGGTTTTCTTATTGATTATTTTCCATATGGTTATGACACGGCAAATTCATATGATATACAAGGAAACACAAGAACCGCGGCCTCTGATTTGGGTGCTGGAATTTCTTCTGGGTGGAGTAGTCAAAACTTTCGCAGGTTTGGTGGAATTGGTGCTACGCAAGAATTTTTTGGTCAATTCGATGACGGAGAGTATACCGGATCTACCATGCCGGGATGGCCATCCAACAACATAGATTGGTGGATTGTTCACCCACATCCAAACACATGGCATGGAGGAGTTAGGTCAACATATGGTAATGGTGTGACATGGGGTGCAATTAGATTGCAGGACTTTATATTAGGTCCATACATATTAACCTCACCTCCCGTGGCCGGATCCAGTTATAGTTCTCAGGGAACACAGGGTTCTATAGACGTACCGAACAATTACGGGCAAGACTTGTAGTATAAATAAACTAAGGAATAATAAATGTCCAACTTGCAATTTTCTTTCAATGTATCAGCAGCAGAATCGTTTCTTGATGACTTTTCAAGTGACTCGGATTCTTTCTTTCTGATGATTTCTCGGCCAGAAACATGGCCAAACGAAAACACACCACCAACTTCTATGGATACGTCTAGTAACCAATTTAGTTCTTGGTCTTCTGCTATCGCTGCAAAGAAAATTACAAGTAAAGATGCGAGACTCGTAGCAAAAAGATACGACTGGACATCTGGAGTAACATATTCTCAATTCTCAGATACGAATGAGATCTTTCGATCTGCGACATACGAATCAAAACCGTTCTATGTAATGACACCACAGTATCGAGTCTATAAGTGTCTTGATAATAATGCAGGTTCTACTGCGTCTACAGTTCAACCAACACATACTTATCCAGATTATCAAACTCCCGGTGCCGATGGTTATTCTTGGCAGTTCATGTATCAACTCAAAGAAGAAGATTTAGATTTTGTCACCGACGATTATATTCCCGTTTCGGTTGCAGGTTCCACTACCAAGATTGGAACAATCGAATACCTTCAACGAGAGGTTCAGGAAAATGCCTCGAATGGTGGAGTATTCGGAGTTAAACTAGATCGTTCTGGAAGTTACTGGTCCGGATCAGAAATAATGAGGAAGGGAAATAGTTCTGATGGAACATTCTACATAAAGCATTCAGTTTATGGTTTGGATAACACATCAGTATTCCCTACTCCACTCGGAGACGTAGATGCTTGCAAATGGACAGTAAACAATTCATATGCCGCCGGACAGTATACAGACTGGGCACTAACTGATCTTGATATGGGAACAGATAATGTACCGAATAATCCAACTTCCTATACTAAAATAGGTTTCTATAAGAAAATTCTCGGAACATCTGGTGGAGATGTTTTCACTACAAGGTTTGAAAATACCCCATCGTTTGTACCAAGTTCCAGTACCCCGGCGTATTTTAATATTGTACCTTACATCTATGTTGCAAGTGGAACTGGGAATACATCTGAACAGAACGCTGTTGTCTATCCAGTGTTTCAGGGAATTTCTTTCTCTACTGATGTTAGTATACCTAGAGATACCGATGGTATTGTAGACACTACGAAGGTAATAACTGACATTCGAGTTCTTGATCCCGGATCCGGTATTACTGATCCCTCAATTCAGATGTTGACTCCATCAGGTTCCACTGCTGCTGGAATTGGATTCCAAGCTTCCGCAGTTGGTTCGCCACTAGGTGGACATGGTTCCAATGCCCCATACGAATTAGGTGCAAACAAAGTAATGATTCGAACACTGTTGAAGGGTTCGGAAGGTGGAGCGTTTGATGTTCTTAATGATTTTAGAAAATTCTCAATCATTAAGAACCCACAACTTGCAGGATGGACTGCGGGAGTTACTGCTGGATTCGTTGCGGGAACTGCAACACCGAACTTTACCGATGTAAGAATACGAAACGAAAATAATACTGCTGTTATAGATTTCCATACAGTGGGAACACCGGGAATGACTCACCCAGTAGACGCATTTGTTGTTGGACAAAAGATTCATCAAGGTGAATACAGCACAACACAGGCAAGAGGAACAGTGACTAATTGGATTCCAGATACCGCCGGTAAACTAACCGTGTCTGTAGATAACGGGTCATTTAGAGCTTGTGTAATTCCAGATGAACGACCAAGTTCCGTTACCTCCGGTAGAATTTTCTATGGAGAAACAACAGGAACCGGTTACACATTTGGCGGAGACGGAAATAGTTTCGGTGGTTTTGTAGATTCCGTAACACATAGTAAGACATTCGTCAATGAATCATTCCCAATCGGATCTATTGTGTACGGTATGGACTCCGGTTCTACTGCCAAAGTAACTCGATTCGTTGCTGATGCAGATGGTGAACGAGGAACTATGACACTCACGAATAAAGTTGGTTCGTTTATTGCTCCTCGCGTTGCACTCGGAACTCAACTAGATGGCGAAAAGGTATTTGGTTTCCGATCACTATTAGAAGATGGCACAGTTCAACTAAGCAATTCTCCAGTAGGAACTATTACCAAAACTGAAAGTCAACCAGTAAATATTGATGAGTCACATAGACTTACAACTAAGGTACAGTCGTTCTTTACTAGTCCGCAATTCCAACTTAGTGCAAGTCTTCTTGACTTATCCGTTAACGCAAACGCAAACCAGTTTAGTTCTACACTAGTAAGTTTTGGTTATGCAACAGGAACAACTTCAGGACCGGCCGGAAGTACCGTAGACATGTTCCTAACATCTACAATTGGTTCACTGACAGCAGGAAATGTAATTTCACTGAATGGTTTTACTGGTGAAGTTCTAGGAACAACTATACCGGAATTCCTCAGAAATACCGGACAAGTGTTATACATAGAGAACGTAAGACCAGTGCAAAGAAATCCAGATCAAGACGAAGAAATCAAAGTCGTAATTGACTTTTAGGGAGTAATAGAAACATGCCTTCATATGACCCTGAATTAACATCGGGAGATCCATACTACGACGATTTTGACAAGACAAAGAATTATCTTAAGATTCTTTTCAAGCCAGGATTCGCCGTTCAAGCAAGAGAACTCACTCAACTCCAAACCGCCCTTCAAACACAGATTGAGCGTTTTGGAGATCATGTCTTTAAGAACGGAACTCCGGTTCTCGGTTCTGGTCTGACAGAAAAGAACGTAGGTTATGTTCGCACCACAGGTTTAAGTGAAGCAAACAGAGCTCTTATTGCCGGTGACTTCTTAACTGGTACAGGTGATAAATCAAATCTACGAGCGAGAGTAATTTCAACAGAAGCTCCTCTCTCTACTGGTGTAGATACTTTCCCCGTTGTGTTTCTTCAATATTTAAGTGGTGGTGGAACTGCTGCTGATTCATTCGGTCTGGGTGATCAAATTTACAGTGAAACTCAGAATATAAACTTTGCAGTAAAATCAACAACATCCGATTTAGTTGCACCAACAGGCGATGCACTGGCATGTTCCATCGATACTGGTGTGTTCTACGTTGACGGTTTCTTCGTTTACATCAACCCACAAACTAATTTACCTTTTAGATTATCGACAGCCAATCAAATTGAAAGTCCATCTTCTGGTGAAGAAGGAACTGCGGCAGGTGCATCAGCGGGCGTTCGTCTTTATCAATTCCCAACCAACCGAGTCGGTCTTCAAATTAACAAGAAGATTATTGACAACATCGACGATCCTACTCTTGTCGATCCTGCCAAGGGTTCTTATAACTACTCTGCACCCGGTGCCGATCGGTATCAAGTAGATCCTGTTTTCAGTTCCAAGGTTCTGAACATTACCACGAATACTCCGTCTGAATTTATTGACGAAGACTTCGTAGATGTCCTTCGAGTTGAAAACGGTAAGATTACTAAACGATATAGCAAGACACAATATGCTGAATTAGAAAAGACACTTGCAAGAAGAACATTCGACGAATCTGGTAACTATACCGTTACACCATTCAATGCTACTATTCTAAACAATCTTAGAATTGACAAGTATCAAGTAGATGTTACCCTAAGTTCGGCCGCGGCAACTTTTGGTATTGGAGATAATGTTAGCAATAATGGTGTTACTGCTGAGGTTCTCAATGTATTAGATCGAACAAACTTCATCGGTTCTACCGCACAGAGATTAATCGTAGACATGGATTCTGGGAGATTTGCAACTGGTATCAGCATGACCAACAATGGAAGTCCAGATCCAGCTACCGGAACTGTAAGCGCAATATCGTTCTTGCCAGATTCGACAGGTATTTACAGTACAGAACAAGGTGGTACTGCATCTAAGTTGGCCGTATCCATAAATCCCGGTAAGGCTTATGTTTTTGGTTATGAATTTGAAACACAATCTAAAACAAATATCTCTTCGGACAGAGCAAGAACAGACGAGTCTTTAATTGGTGCTAATCTAAATGCTAATTTAGGCAATTTTATCGTTGCAGAGACAGATGCACTCCCCGTCAATGATGTAGCAATCAAATATTCTGGAAATAGATTTGACAGTTACCCATTCGATTCTGGTGTTTCTATATTAGGAACAGATGGCCCCTTTGAATATAACAATTTACCCAAAGTAGATCTTAAAGGTAAGTTCATTCAAGTCAACATTCCATATAGGGCCAATGAAGCAGGAACAGCTACCATTAGATATTGGGCTCCTTTGTTTGCCACAGAACATGACGGTTCATTCGATAGTGCTCTTGTTATCGATAATTTTGCTTCCGCTACTATGGAATCATCAGATACGTCTTTAATTGTGGGATCCGCATCATCCGCATATTATCTGCCGACTGCAATTGACAATCAAGGTGGTTATGTTAGTTCCGGTGCAAATTCTCCCGGTGCAAGTGCAGACCGTTTTCTACAAAAAATAACTTTTCGGCAGAATTATAGAAGTGGTGTAAACTACAATATAGGTCGAGGAATTGCACCCAATTTAAATGAGTATGCTTCCTTTAAAGGTCAAATAGGAACTCCCGGTGCTACTTGTTCGTTTGTTCGACAGGTTTTTATGGGTAATATTGACGGCGATCTTGGTGCAGGAAACGGACCAAATGCTTACGTTAGAGCTGGTGGTGTTGCTAGACGATGGGTTCCAGCGGAGTCTGTTACCTTTAGATCTGGCAGTTCGATGATTCTACAATCAGCAGGGACCGGAGGGTTTGAGAAATCCGGTGGTGTTATTCAACAGGGTTGGGCTGGAATTAGTGGTTCAACTCAAAGTTGCAGTCCAGTTTCATATGGGTCTAGTATCAACTCCATCATTAATAAAAATATATACGCATTTCCAGTTGCGGATGCTTATGTTACTGGTCAGAATGGTTACAACTCTGCATCTAACTTTGCAATTGGTGATGTAGTGAGACAATTCCAATATGGAGCAACCGGAAGTCCGGCGGCCGGAGGTTTTACACTCGGTGCTTCTGGTGGTGGATATGCTTACACTGATCCAAATAATTTGTCAGAAGCAATAGCTGAAGTTGTTGGTTGGGTACTAACTGTAAATGGTCCTATTCTTTATGCCGAACAGGTATCAGGTGTAAACTTTGCAGCATCTTGTGGTTTTAGTAGTCTTTCCTATCCCGGAGTTCTTCCTAACTACGCATTTGGTAATACATGTGATGGTTGTTTCGGAGCTGGTTGTACCGTTGGATTTAATGGTCTTATAGACTTAGTTTCCACTTCTGCTCCTTCAAGTGGAGCAACCGTAGATTACCAATTCCATTATGGATTGAGGCCAGGTTTTACTGCTGACATGTCAGTACAAGAGATCAGATTCGAATCAGACGATCCCGGTATTGTTGGTGATGGATATCTAAATGTACTTCAGGACGAAGGTAAAGTTGATGCAGACTTCAATGCCGGATCAGCTGCGGTTGACAATCAAACTGCGTCGGGATTGATTGACAGTGGAACTGTTTCTACTTCGTATAAGCACGGACAACTAGTCGTTCAGTTTACATATAATGACTGGGACAATTCGAGAATTGATTATAATAATTATATTGGTGACCCAAACATAATCAATAAGGGTAACGTAATCAGTTGGGATAATAGTCAAAACAGACTCCTATTAGAAATCTGCACAGGTTTCCAAGGATTCCAACGCGATCTTGGTTATATATATGGTCTTAGAGATACATCATGTGATATGGCTTTCGTTGGATATGGTGGAAATGGTATAAATTCAAATAGTGACGTTTCAGAAAACTTTAGTAATATCGTTGATGTGGCTGGACCTTATAATATTACAACTGCTAATTTCAATGGTTTTGGTTCATATACTGAAGGTGAAACAGGAACTCAACTTCTACAGTCCAAGAGTAATTTTGTTCCCGGTCGATTCTATTCGGTCGGTGAGAAAGTTACTCAGAATGTTCCGGGATCACAACCAACCAAATACGCAACTGGTACGGTGGTAAATTTCACGGCAAGGAACTCAGGAAATTCTGCTGACGTTCAAGACACAACACTTCTCATTGAGTTAGATTCAACTAATGGTGCTTCTTTCGAGGTTGGTGCAAATGCAAAACCAATTTTAGAAGGAACTCTCTCGGTATCATCTGGTGTAACTGGATTTGTTCCAAGTCCAACAGGTAAAGTCACGACCGTTCAGAATTCTTATGGACTAAACGGTGCATACTTCAATGGATTCCTTGGTACTGCTGGTTCTTCTATGGATCAATATACTACAACGCAGGTTCCAGTTACTATTGGTACAGCAAGAATTAGGCAAATTCAAGAACAATCAAATGACGCTCAACAAGTTTCACTCTTTGATGTGAATATGGGCAACAAGAGATCCGGTGTTAAGTTCTTCCTAAATGAAATGAACTCAGCTTTTTATGGATTCGCAAAACAAACAAACAGAGCTGGATTAGTTCAATCCGCCGGCGGTAAACTGTTTGATGTTCATCCAACTTATATTGGTAAGGTATTCAATCCTGATCAGAACAAGTTAGTTTTCCCAGTTCCAGTAGGAGATGTGGTCAAGACAATTAATTCTCTTGACTACAGAGTAATCAAGTCATTCCCAATAACCTTTGATAATCCTAGTGATCTATCTGCCGAGGCTTCTTCCGGAAATTCTAATATTCGATTCGTAGGAGGTGGAGTTTCTGGTGGTGTAGTAGATGGAACTGATCTAAACAACTATATCATGGTAGATAATAATGGTAAGATTATGGATCTGTTCTCAGATGCCTTTACACTTAGAACCAACAACACAGATTTCGGTGACCTAGGCAAATTAACTGTAACCAAGAACACTGGCGGTGGTACTGGGACATATCCAGATACTACCAAGTTTGATCTTATTGCCATGTTGGATGTAAATCCGGGTGAAAGTATTACCACAAGTCCAATTAGATTCAAGAAACTAAAAGAAGTTTCAACCACACTCGCAACAGGTGATATTAAAACATCAGCCACTGGATTGAAATACTTCGAATTATCGAATAATGATATCTACTCATTCGTTTCTGCCTTCGATGGAGGTATTTCAGCAACCGCCGATGTATTTAACTTATTCTCACTGGACAACGGACAACGAGATAATCTTTACCAGAATGGTAGATTGTACATCTCAAATAATGGTTTAGAATCAGCTGGAACTGTTGCGGATGTTAAAGATAAAAAGGCAAACCTCGCCGGTCCTATTAGTGTAGTGTATAGGTATTTCGAACATAGTGGTATTGGACCATTCGTTTCCGAATCATACATCAACGACTCTCCTGCTTCCGGTGAAATTAAATTCACATTCGATGACATTCCAGAATACACATCACCCGATAGTGGCGAAGTGATTAATCTAAATAAGGTTATTGATTTCCGTCCGACGTTTAATGGAACTAGTTTCGATGCAGTGTTCTTACCTGCAAGTGGACAGTCGTTTAATATCTCATATTCTTACTTCCTTCCAAGAATCGATAAACTCGTTCTTACAAGAGACAAAGAATTCAAGGTAATTCAAGGTGTTCCCGCACTAGAACCCACAACCCCAGATAAGGTTGTCGATGCAATGGAACTTTATAAGTTCTATATTCCTGCCTACACATACAAATCAACAGATGTAATCTCCAAATTCATCGAGAACAAGAGATTTACCATGCGAGATATTGGTAGACTTGAACGAAGAATTCAACAGATTGAATACTACAGTACACTTTCTCTTCTCGAAAGACAAACAGAATCCCTGTTTATCAAAGATGAAAATGGCAATGATAGATTCAAGAACGGTATCATTGTTGATCAATTCTCTGGTCACAATATCGGTGATGTAAAGAACGAAGATTATAATGTTGCAATGGACTTTGAGAACCAAGAACTAAGATCACCATTTACTTCACGCAGTGTTGATTTTAATGTGAAGACACTTAACAGTCTTCATAAGACATCAGATAATCTGGTTATGTTACCATTTACCAGTGAATCACTCAATACTCAACCATTGTCCACATCAACAGTAAATCTCAATCCGTTTACCGTTACAAACTGGTTAGGTCGAGCTAAATTGACTCCGCCATCAGACAACTGGTACGATGACACACAGAACCCAGATGTTCTTGTGAATATAGAAGGCGAAAACGATGCGTGGAAGGTTCTTGGATCAAAAGCATTTGGAACTCAGTGGAATGATTGGAAGACGAACTGGGTTGGTTCCGAGTCAATGTCCGATACAATTCTGAATAAGAATGCAAAGGGAATTTCAAGAACAACTGATGTTACCTCCAGTAGGCAACTTCGCACTGGAATTGAAACTCGAATGGTTCCAGAAAGAATCGTAAAAGAAATTGGAAGTATGTTCGTAGATCTCAGTGTAGTACCTTTCGTTAGATCGAAAAGTATTGCAATCACTGCTACAAATCTTCGACCAAATACAAAGGTTCACGCATTCTTCGATGGAGCGAATGTAGACGAACACTGCACATTCATAAGTGGTAGTAATACTTACAGATTAACCGAAGCTGATTTAATTACAGATTCTACCGGTTCGATTCCTTCTAGTGTTAGTTTGACATTCAACATTCCAACTGGACAATTCCGAGTTGGTGAGAAACTATTCCGACTCACGGATAGTGCAACTAATGTTGTTTCTGCCGCGAACACAAGTGCGGAAATGATATATCCTGTAGAGGGATTAGTTGATACGAGAGAAGATATTACAATCACAACTCGTAAACCAAATCTAATTCGCAAGAGTGTAAATGAGGAAAGAATCATAACTGATACGGACACGGATCTCTTCGTGAATGAAAGTTCACCAACTAATCCAGTATCACAGACATTCTTCGTATCACCATCAGAATACCCTAACGGTGTTTATGTTGATAAGGTAAGCATTTACTTCAAGAGTAAATCAAGCACACTACCAGTTACTCTTCAACTTCGACCAACTTCAAATGGATACCCAAGTTCTTCTATAGTGTACCCGTTTGCGGAAGTGGTTAAGAACGCATCTGAAGTAAACATTACTGAAAGTCCAGATGTTGCGAGTGTTGGTTCTGCCACTACATTCACATTCTCTTCGCCAGTATATCTACTACCCGGTGAACATGCTGTATCGCTCAAGACAAACAGTGACGAATACTCCACATACATTGCAGTCATGGGTGACAAGCAGATTGGAACCGAGATTCCTGTTACAGAACAACCAAATCTCGGATCACTTTTCCGATCTGAAAATGCTGGTAAGTGGGAAGCAGATACGACTGCGGATCTCATGATGCAGGTAAGTAAGTGTAAGTTTACTTCCGGTGGTTTGAATGTTCTTACCCTGAAGGAAGAAAAAGGTTCTGGCGGTTACACAGATGAAATTAAACTCGACACGGGTAACTTGAACGCTGAAGTTACAAACTGGCCTGAAAGTCGTTTCGATATTAAGATGAGATTTACACCAAACAATCCATCAAATGTCTCAGCAACGAGTACAGAATTTGCAGTAACGACGAACGAATCATTCTCGTTCGATAGTTCTCGTAAGATTAATCTTAACGCATCTGACACGAACGAAACATTGATTCTAAACGCTACGATTTCTGGAACAGATGATCATGTGTCGCCGGTATTTGATCTGGATCAGATAAGTCTTATATCAGTTGAGAACATTATTGAAGGTGCCAAGGACTTAACGCCGGGTGGGTCCAACAACAATGGTGAACTAGATCCACAGGCAAAACCAGTTTCAACTGGATCAGTTCCAAGAGCTCGTTATATCTCACGACAGGTAAACCTCGCGGACGGGTTTGAGTCTAAGAATATCAGAGTAATCTTGAACGAGTATAAACCACAAAACACTGATATACAGGTGTTTCTGAAACAACAACCAGCGGGCGAAGATGCACCGTTCGAGAATGAACCATACGTTCAGTTGACTGCATCAACAACAGGAACATTTGATGGATTTAGAGAAGTAGAGTATAACTTACCCACAGACCTAACGGAAGCAATGGGTAAATTTACAATCAAGGTTTGTATGTACGCCGACGGAGCTCCACTAAATACTGCGGTTGTTCCAAGAGTTAAAGACTTAAGGACGATTGCCCTCGCATGAGTTCAGGATTCCTAAATATTGAAGGTAGAAAAGATTTGGTCAGAGATCTAAAATCTGGCGCAGTTCTTTCTCAAAATAAAGAAGCGCTTCTTGCTTACAAGCAAAAAAGTGAAGATAAAGATCAGATTACAAAACTACAAGAGCAACAAAATTCTTTGCAACATGAAATGAGTGAAATCAAATCCATGTTACAGACATTACTGACTAGAGGAAATAATTAATGCCCGGATACACACTATCTAACTTAGGGATCACCGAAACCTTTTATGGTTGGTTCACGAAGACCAATGATATTATTGCACAACTAAACTCTGTCTCTGGACAGGGTGTTTCAGCTGCTGGTCTTTCTGGTGATAATTTAATTATTACATTAATCGACGGTAGTATATTTGATGCCGGATCCGCAGTCGGTCCTACCGGAGATGCTGTTGCCGGTGCAGCTCTAATAGATGGATATCTCGTTCTTACTCTTGATAGTGGTCTAGGTATAAGTGCTGGTTATGTTATGGGTCCAACTGGAACAACCGGAGCGGTAGGTCCAGCAGGATCAACTGGTCATACAGGAGCTTCAGGTCCAGCGGGTGAAGGAGTTCCAACCGGCGGAAATGTTGGTTATGCACTAATCAAAGCCTCAAACACTGATCGAGATACAGAATGGTCTGACATTACCAGTCTTTCGAGATCGCATCCCGGTCAAATTGGTGGATTTGAAGCAGGAACCGGAGACTTAATTTTCGGTATTGGTATTTCTCAAGATAATCTCGCTAGAGACTTATATCCTCGTTGGTCAACTAACTATTATCTCTCAGAGGTTCACACAGGGCCCGGCGTCTCTCAGGAGGGTGCCAAGGGATTATACTCAGTTGCCCTACAGATGGATGGATATACACAGGGTTATGACGACGGGTTGACAGCTGGTATAAAAGTACTAAACTTCTTAGAATCTACAAGACCATTTGAATCCAATTACTTCACAACTGGTTCTTGTACTGGAGAAACACTAGACGGACCTCCCGGATTCTACTGGAACCGTATGAAGTATTTCCCAACAACAAAACTTCAACCAATCTATGTTGCTAATTATTGCACAGTAGATAAGTATCTCATGTACATTTCTGGTTATACTGGAGGGGCAACCGCAACTGCGGGTAACCTTTCGAAGAGAAGGGGAACCTACGGTTGGTTTGGTATGATTCCAATGCAGAGTTTTCCAGTGGGAACTCCATCCAGTGAATCCACAAACTTTGATGGATTCGTTGATGGATCAACATGTGCATACTTATTCAGACCACAGGGATCTGCATTAAACTCAGGCGGAGTTGCTATCTCGGTGACTGATTCGAATTTTGATGTTGATGGTATTTCATATGGATCATGGACTGGTGATTATGTTAGAGAGGTAACTCCGGGCAGAACTGGACCAGTTGCACTTTACCCCGAGTCAAATGGTGAATTGGGATTAGGATCAGGATTTACTCTATCTCCCGGTTGGTATTATCTTGCTAGTGAAATTATTCCTGCTGCTTGGTTCAGTGTTGGTTCGGTGATAGATCCACTGAAAGACGTTGGTATAACCGATCAGGGATTATTGGGTGATGATATTATTATTACACATACCAATGCTAGTACCAGTCAAGGTTCTTCTGATATGTTTGGACTGAATGGATTTGAACTAGCCCCCGAGGGAGAAAGCACTGGGGTTGGATCTCCGTTTACACCTTCTGCTTACCTAGGAATTGCATCACTCACGCAAGATATGGAAACTATTCCAACTGGTCTTCCCCCGTACCTGTGGTACACACAGGGACTTTCTGGTGCTTCAGCAGAAGGTAGATTTGGATCTAGTGGTTCTGATCTTTTCTTTGTTGGTCATAAGGGACTTCATCCGTTAGATACGTCAGTTGACACTGATGGTGCAATCACAGTTAGAGCTCAGAATGCTGAACAGGCATCTGCTCCAAGAATTGCAATTTCTATTGCTAGTTCTTCTTCACAATTAGATTCGTTACGACCATTGTCTAACCCACAAGCAGAACAACAAATTGGTGCAACATGTGCCGTATACTGGGATGGTTCGGTTAATTTACTAGCCAACCCCAGTGACGCATCGTCATTTGGATATACGGGTAACTTCACCGGCGGACTTGACGGACCTTCTTGGTTCTATGCAATGTTCGGAGCAACATATAGTTCCGGTTCACTTGGATATACATTCGAATCAGCTCCATGTCCAGATGGAACATGTCCAGAATTCCTACCACCTCCTCACCACGGTGGTACATATGGTAGTGATGGATCGCCCGGATTTGGTAGTGGACAACCCACCGCTCAGGGTGTGGGCGGTGTAAACCCTCAAGGTTTAACTACAGAGGGAATTATAGGCAATACATCTGAAGGTTATATTCAAATATACGGAACGGGTGGACATACATTCTACTATGGGTTTGGTTTGAATGTCCCACTCGGAAGATCAGGTGCTACGTTCGATGGTTGTACATCAGGAGTGACTGCGACAGGACTTGGTGGTGGTTATCAGTACAGTTACTTGTTCGGATCGAGCTCCCAGGCCTCTGTCGGATCGCCACCAACTACTCCTATTAGTGGTATTGATGCTTCGATCTCAATCTTTGTCAATGCACAGGAAGATCTTCACAAGAAGTGGTTCGGTACTGTTTCCGGATCACAGAAGAATCACTTGGTCTACTACACAGGAACATTCGGCTGTTCCGGTGATGGTGGATATCCAGTCTATACGGGACCATAATCTATGCCGGGAGTCGCAAGAATAGGAGACGGTACAAATTCAGAAGCAAAGGTGGGTCCAAAACCCGGATCTACCAATGTTTTTGTGAACGGTCAATCAATTGCTACTGAAGGTAATTCTTTCTTGACCCCACACCAACATGGTCAAAGTACCATTACTTCTACCTTCATCGGAACAGGAAATCCAAGAGTTCTTGCAAACGGAAGTCCTATTCTCAAACAAGGTAGTCAAGCTCTGTGTGGTCATAGTATAATAGAATCTTCTTTCAATGTCCAAACGGGTTAGTCTTCCGTTTATACATAGTATAACGGAGGTGCATGGATGAGCGTAACATCAAGAGAAGAACTCAAAGAATACTGCTTGCGAAAGCTAGGTTATCCAGTCGTTGAAATTAATGTAGATGATCAACAAGTAGAAGATCGAATTGATGATGCTATCGAACACTTCACGGAGTACCACTTCGATGGAGTGGAAACTCGATATCTCAAACATCAAATTGTTGCAGATGATATAACTAATGGTTATTTGAACATGGATCTGGTAGATCCGAGTGTGGTTTCCGTTGTTCGTGCTTTTCAATTCGGAAGTGGAGCCGCAGGGAACTTTATGGGTGTCAAATACCAAATGGCATTCAATGACTTCTATGGTCTTCGTAACGGTGGTACAATTCAATATTATGATCAAGCAATGAGACACATGCAAATGATCTCAGACTACCTAACACCAGAAAAGAAGATTCGTTTTAATCGAGTAACTAATAAATTATATCTCGACATGGACTGGTCGGAAGAGGTCACGGTAGGTGACTATCTCATGTTTGAGTGTTATGTTGCCGTTGATGGTGAGACTTACAAAGAACTTTACAATGATCGTTTCTTGAAAGAATATTCCGCTGCCCTCATCAAAAGACAGTGGGGTTCTAATCTTTCGAAGTTTGAGGGAATGCAGTTGCCCGGTGGCGTGCAATTCAACGGACAACAGATGTTTCAGGATGCACAAGAAGAAATTCGAAGACTCGAAGATGAGATGTCTCTCAAGTTTGAACTTCCACCAGATTTTATGACGGGATGATAAATGGGAACTAATCCGTTCTTCAATAAAAAACCACACACTTCTTCAAGTGTTCTAGAAGATCTCACCGTCGAAACCATTCGAATGTATGGTCGAGATATGGTATACCTTCCACGAACACTCGTTAGAGAAGACACCATCTTTGGCGAAGACAATGCCTCTATCTTCTCGGATGGTATGCAAATGGAAATGTATATCGATTCCATCGATGGGTTCGGTGGTGGAGATCAGATTACACAATTCGGTTTTGAAATTCAAGATACCGTAGATCTTGTGGTTGCAAAAAGAGTTTTCCGCGACAACTTTGTTGGTTCTGGTTCTACGCAAATTCACCCACAGGAAGGTGATTTGATTTACTTCCCAATGTCCCGATATATTTTTGAGATTAAATTTGTAGAACACGAAAATCCATTCTACCAGTTAGGCAAACTCTACACATACAGATTATCCTGCGAACTCTTCCGTTACTCACACGAAAAACTGGATACAGGTTGGTCTGCAATCGATGGTCTAGAAGATGCGATTGATGGCGTCACTGGTGCCTCTGGAGATATTATCCCACAGGATGGATATGGTACAAACTCCAACATCAAGACTGAGGGTGATTCTATTCTGGACTTCTCGGAGAATGATCCATTTTCGGAGGGTGACTACTGATGTTTAAATCACATTTCTACCATGAGACGATAAGAAATACCGTTGTAGCTTTCGGTACGTTGTTCGATAATATCAAGGTACAGAAGTTAAACGCCGATGGTACTGAACGAGTAAGTATTCAAGTCCCACTCGCTTATGCTGCAAGGGAAAAATATATTCAACGACTCAAAGAAGATAGTCGTTTGAATGACGACGAGTATCCAAACGCTCATGTTCAGATGACTCTACCTAGAATGTCTTTTAATATGACATCTTTGAATTATGATGCGAGTCGAAAGAGGAATACTATTCACCGCCGCCGGGTAAAGGATATTGAAAATACGCAAGGACAATTATCATATCAGTATGCCGAAGTACCATATAACATGGGATTTGAACTCGGTGTTTATGCGTCTACGTTTGAAGATGGATTACAGATTGTAGAACAGATTGTTCCATACTTCACTCCAGAATTTAACGTAACTTTTCAGACGGCGGGCGGAACATCGGACATCAATACCAAGATTGACTTGCCTATTGTTCTAGAAGGCGTAAACCTAGATTATGATTTTCTCGGCGAAATGGAAACTAGAAGATTACTGAACTGGACATTAACATTTAATGTAAAGAGTTATCTTTATGGACCAGTCAGAAGAGACAAAACAATTATATACACAAAGTCTACTTTGTTTGATCTCGGGGATGGATTGACTTCAGGACAGGTCGCAGGACTCTGCGGAGCAACTGGAGCGGTGGCAAGAATTGATATTGGAATATCAGGTGGTACTGGAATCTTTATTGATGGTTCTCAAACGGATCCATCTGCCATACCACCTTATACGTTTACACAAACGGAATACCAGTTTAATAACCCGGTTGGATCTGGAACTGGTGATGTGATAGATGGAGGAGGAGAAACTGTATGAGTGAAGATCGTGTAGATAAAAATCTCAATGAAGTATTTGAGATAGAACCCGTGGTAGTTGATGCTGAAATTATCGAACCAGAAAAACCGAAACAAGTCGGTGATCAAAAGGCAGACAGGGATTTTCACGAAGTTCGTGGATCTTTGAAAGATATTATAAATCGAGGCAGTGAAGCCATCGATGGTATTCTTCAAGTTGCCTCTGAAACGGAAAGTCCGAGAGCATACGAGGTAGCAGCTCAAATGATTAAAACCGTTGCAGATGCCAATAAAGATCTCCTAGAGATTCACAAGAAACTCAAGGATATTAAAAAAGAAACTACAACAGTCAACAATACCACAAACAATTCTCTATTCGTTGGTTCGACTAAAGAACTTCAAATGTTCTTGAAAGAACAAAAAGAAAATATGATGCTGGAGGAGAAAGATGCCGAGGTCGGAGACTGATCATTACTTAGGCAACCCATTATTAAAGGCTGCCGGAGTAGAACAACAATTTACACAAGAAGAGATCAAAGAATACATCAAGTGTTCTCAGGATCCCATTTACTTTATTAAGAACTACATTCAAATTGTATCTCTCGATAAGGGTCTTGTACCATTTGAATTGTGGGACTTTCAAGAAGAAGTCGTACAGACTGTTCATAACAATCGTTTTGTAATTTGCAAGTTCCCTCGACAGACGGGAAAAAGTACGACAATGATTGCGTACATCTTGCACTATGTTCTATTCAACGACAACATGAATGTGGCAATTCTTGCTAACAAACTTGCAACCGCGAGGGAGTTGTTGTCTCGTCTACAACTCGCATATGAAAATTTACCAAAGTGGTTACAACAGGGTGTAATATCTTGGAACAAGGGATCAATTGAACTGGAGAATGGATCTAGAATTATCGCCTCTGCAACTTCATCAAGTGCAGTTCGTGGTGGATCGTTTAATATGATCTTCCTTGACGAATTTGCTTATGTTCCACATGAAGTGGCTGACGAGTTCTTTAGTTCCGTTTACCCTACCATTTCATCTGGTACGGACACTAAAATTCTAATCGTCTCTACTCCAAGGGGTATGAATCTATTTCACAAATACTGGGTAGGTGCAAACAAGAAAGAAGGCGAACCGGGTAAAAACACATATGTTCCTATCGAGGTACACTGGTCACAGGTGCCGGGTAGAGATGAGAAATGGAAAAAGGAAACAATTGCCAACTCGTCAGAAGAACAATTCCGTACAGAATTTGAATGTGAGTTCTTGGGTTCGGTAAATACCCTAATCTCTCCTGCGAAATTAAAATGTATGACCTATGACTCTCCGATCATGAAGAAAGAAGAGGGTCTAAAGGTGTACAAAAAACCAGAAAAGGATAGACAATACTTCATAACTGTGGACACCTCCAGAGGTCTAGGGCAGGACTACCACGCATTTATCGTGGTCGATACGACTGATAGTCCATATGAAGTTGTAGCGACGTTTAGAAACAATGAAATGCCACCGATGGTTTACCCAAACGTAATATATCAAACCGCAAAAGAATATAACGAAGCGCAGGTATTATGTGAGTTAAATGATATCGGTGGTCAGGTTGCGGACATTCTTCGTAATGATCTTGAGTATGAAAATATGTTGTCCACGTCAATGAAAGGACGATCGGGACAGGTTCTTGGTGAGGGATTTGGACAACAGGTCACATACGGTATGAAAATGACTCAACCAGTGAAAAAAATTGGTTGTTCGACTCTTAAAAGTTTTATTGAAACCGATAAATTAATAATTCATGATTACAATATTCTAGAGGAACTTATAAATTTCGTGTCATCTCGTACCAGTTACGAGGCAGATGCAGGACATAATGATGACTTGGTAATGTGTCTCGTTATATTTTCATGGATGACTACGCAGAAATACTTTCAAGAATATTTTGATGTTGATTTGAGAAAACAATTATACGAAACAGAAATGAAAAATATTGAAGAAGACATTATGCCCTTTGGGTTTATTCAGGATGGAACTGATGGAGAATATGAGATTGATTTAGAAGGTAACAGGTGGTTTTGAAAAACTGATTTTACTAAATATCATGACTATATTGAGATATTCTCACAAAGGAGAGCACAATGGCCTTTCAAGTAAGTCCCGGCGTACAAGTAAAAGAATTAGATCTGACCACAATCGTCCCTACTATTGCCACGACACCAGCAGGTTTCGTTGGATTATTCTCATGGGGGCCTGCAAATGAAGTGGCCACTGTTTCTTCTGAGAACGAACTGAGAGAACTCTACGGCGAACCAAATGATGCAAACGCTGCACACTGGTGGACCGCCGCGAGTTTCCTTCGTTACGGAAGTAACCTCCAAGTCGTTCGTGCAGAACCAGCTGGATCACTAAATGCCGGTCATGGTGTTTCATCTGGTGTATCTGGATGTTTCCCACTCACAGATAAACTTGCATCGACAACTGGTGCTATACAAAGTTCAGACTATAATTCCGGAACATTCGTTGCAAGATATCCCGGTAAACTCGGTAACTCAATCGGTGTTGCCGTTTGGGATAGTGCCGCAACAGCAACCGGTGGTGCGGACGGTGGTACATTTGCAGGATGGGGTATTGTGGGAGCTACCGGAACATGGGCATCTTACTTCCGAGAAACACCAGACACATCACAGGCTGCACAGAACGCCACTGGAATTGCAACCGGTTTCAATGACGAAATTCACGTTCTGGTCTTTGATGCCGACGGTAAACTTACTGGAACAAAGAATACTCCACTAGAAATTTATGAAGCTGTTTCTAAAGCAACAGACGCCAAACTTCCAGACGGATCCACGAACTACTATCGCAACCGAATCAACAATCTTTCGGAATATATCGTAGTTACAAAGGCAGTTGAACAAACTACACCAACTGGTCTAAACCAAACAATTGGCGAAGTTTACAATGGTAACTCCGGTAATTCGTTCGGTGCGTTCTTCGATCCGGCCACCGGTGCCGCAGCCGGTGCAACGGCCAGTCGTGAACTCCGTAACGGTAAACAGTTCGCAGGTGGTACTGCCACTGGTGGTGAGATCGGTGTTACGAGTGAAATTACTCTTCAGTACGACGCTATCTTCAATAACGCAGAAGAAAGAGACGTATCCTTCCTTATCTCCGGCCCAGCTGATACCGCACTAAAGAACAGTCTCGTTGCTATTGCAGAAAACCGAAAGGATTGTATCGTAACTCTATCACCAGATTCCGATGCGGTTGTTGAGAAGAGTTCTGGACAAGCAACTGCGATTCTCGCCGATGCAGCTGCCGTCACAACTAAGTCTTCCTTCGCTGTCATGGACAGTGGATGGAAACTAGTTTACGATCCATACAACGATGTATACCGATATGTCCCACTAAACGGTGACATCGCCGGTCTCATGGTTGCATCTGATCAGGATTCAGAACCTTGGTTCTCCCCTGCCGGTTTTAACCGTGGTAGACTAAGAAACGTAATTAAACTTGCATACAGTCCCAACAAGGTTGACCGCGATGCTCTCTACGTCAAGGGAGTAAACCCAGTCGTTGCCTTCGAATCAGAAGGTGTAGTCCTCTTTGGTGATAAGACCATGCTTGCGAAACCAAGTGCATTCGACCGAATCAATGTTCGTCGTCTGTTCAATGTTCTTGAGAAATCAATCGCCACTGCTGCGAAGTTCTCACTCTTTGAATTCAACGATGAGTTTACAAGAGCGTCCTTCCGTAACTTGGTCGAACCATTCCTCAGAGACGTTCAAGCAAGAAGAGGTATCTTTGACTTCAAGGTTGTTTGTGACGAATCAAACAACACACCAGTCGTGATTGATAGAAACGAATTTGTTGCAGACATCTACATCAAACCAGCTCGTTCCATCAACTTTATTACTCTGAGCTTTATCGCTACCCCAACTGGTGTAGACTTTGAAGAAATTGGTGCTTGATTTTAAAAATCTCGTATAAATAGAGTAGAAAGAAACTAGGAGTCCCAAATGCCCTCATTAAAAGTCGATCAGATTAAACAAGTTCTTAAGGGTGGTGTAAGAAGTAATCTCTTCCAAATCACCGTTAACAGAACGGCTTCAGGAATTAATGTTCCTGCCCTGCCGTTCGGTGACAACGGACAGAACCTTTCTGTTCTTGTGAGAGCTGGTCAAATCCCAGCCTCTACTATTGCACCAATCGAAGTTCCATTCCGTGGAACCCGATTCAAGACAATTGGTGAGAGAACATTCGAACCATGGACAATGACCGTTTATAACGATCAAGAGATGCAGATTCGTGGATTCTTTGAACAATGGGCAAACTCCATGAAGGGGTTTGCTTCAAACGTAGGTCAACAAGATCCAAGCACACTGTTTGGTATTGTTGAAATTCGTCAACTGAATATGGCAGGAGAAATCATCGGACAACCTTGGGTACTCCAAGACTGTTGGCCATCAGACATCAGTGCAATCGATCTCTCCAATGATGCAGAAGGTGCCTTATCAGAGTTCTCCGTTACTTGGCAGTACCAGTACTGGACACATCAACCGTTTACTGATGGTCCCAACATTGATGTCAACAACGCCGGTCTTTGATATATTTTAACATGAAGGAAGTGATATGCCGAACCTATTTGGTTTCTCATTCGGGAAAAACAATAAAGATTTAGATAGTTCCATCATCCAACCCGATGGTACACTAGTAAACCCATCATTTGTCCCACCAGAGGTCGATGATGGGTCTACTGTTGTTGGTGGCGGTGGACATTACGGACAGTATCTAGATCTAGATGGTGCAGTTCGTAATGATGCTGAGATGATAATTAAGTATCGTTCAATGACAGCTCATGCTGAAATTGAAATGGCAATGGAAGATATTCTAAACGAAGCTATCGTTTATGAGTTGGATTATCCCGCCGTAAAACTTAGACTTGATCAGTCTAATCTAACAGATACAATCAAGGATAAAGTGACCGAAGAGTTTAATACGGTTCTTCGGTTACTGAATTTTGCAAACAAGGGTTATGAAATCTTCAGGCGATGGTATATCGATGGTCGATTGTATTATCACATCATCGTAGATCCTGCTGCTACCAAAAAGGGTATCAAGGAACTTCGTGCAGTTGATGCGGTAAAGATTAAAAAGATTAAGAAAATTGATAAGGTAAAAGACCCATCGACGCAGGTTCCTATCGTAACTAAAGTCGAGGACTTTTACATTTATTATGATAAAGCATACATGGATCGTTACGGTGGCGGCGGTATGTCTGTGGTAAATAACCAAGGTATTGATGGTATTAAGATTGCAAAGGAAGCAATATGTTATGTTCCATCTGGAATGTATGACTTCGAAAACAAACGAGTAACTGGTTATCTTCAGAAGGCAATCAAACCACTCAACCAACTTAGGATGATCGAAGATGCTGTAGTAATCTACCGTATCTCTAGAGCTCCCGAACGAAGAATCTTTTATATTGACGTTGGTTCATTACCGAAGACCAAAGCAGAACAGTATCTTCGAGAGATTATGAACAAGTATAGAAACAAATTAGTTTATGATGCGTCTACAGGTGAACTCAAAGATGACAAGAAGCACATGACAATGCTTGAAGACTTCTGGTTGCCTCGACGAGAAGGTGGTAGAGGAACCGAGATAAGTACATTGGACGGTGGTCAGAATCTAGGCGAGATGGAAGATGTAGAATACTTCAAGAAGAAACTCTACAGAGCCCTCAATGTTCCTGTTACTCGACTTGAACCGGACAGTGGTTTTAATATGGGCAGAGCATCAGAGATCACAAGAGATGAACTTAAGTTCTCCAAATTCGTAGACAAGTTACGTTCTGCTTTCTCTCAACTGTTTATTAATCTTCTTAAGACTCAAGTTATTCTCAAGGGTATTATGCGAGAAGAAGAGTGGAGGGCTCTAGAACAGGATATTCGTTTCGATTATATCCGTGATTCTTACTTCACAGAATTGAAAAATGCTGAAATGATGAAAGAACGACTTGAGATCCTACAACAAATGGAAGAGTTTATTGGTACTTACTATTCAAGAGATTTTGTTCGCAAGAATGTTCTTCGTCAGACCGAAGAAGAAATTAAAGATATGGAAACACAAATTCGAGCAGAAGAGAAAAGTGGCGACATAGATATTAATGCAGATCAAGACAATCAGGAGTAGTAAATGGCTTCAGCAAATTACGACATTTCACACGAACAGGGAACCAACTTTGTCCTCAACATAAACTATTATGATGATTCAGGTGTTCCTATTGATCTTAGTTATGGTTATTGGGCAAGGATGGATGTTAGAGGACAAAGATACGAACTCGATACTAACAATGATACACTAAAGTTACGATTTTCAACTACAAACACATATGGTGTAACAGGATCTATATCACCAAATAAGGGTGCCACCGCCGGACATATTTCTTTAAACGGTGAGTACGTCTATAGTGATACAGGAGAAGGTGCCACTAGTAGTGGAGTAACCGGTCAAATTTCACTATCTTTTTCTAAAGAAATATCCACACAACTTGCATCTGGATCATCAATGTTTGATCTTTTTCTATACGATGATCGAGGAATATCAAGTGGAACCACGGGTGATGCTCTCGCAGAAAAACTAATATCCGGTAAATTCATTATATCTCCCACCATAACAGATCCAAATTTCGGAGGTTAATTTATGCCACTGAGGGTACTAAGCACCACTGGATTTAAAGTAGCAAATTTTGGTGGTAGTTTTATCAATTTGTACAGAGTTTCTGTAAATAAAATTGATGATGAATTTTTACCGGAAACATCAAATCCAGCAGTTCCCAGTGGAGCTATTAGTGTTGGTATGGGAACCAATCAATGTCTTTCTGGATTTAAACAAGATCCATCTAGAAGACCTTTTTTCTCTATTGACCTCAGCGGATTACAAATTCCCATTCAGGAATGCAACACACCTGTAGGGAAACAAAAATTCTTTAATCAATTTAGATCACCAGTTTTACATGATGATCAATTTTTAAATAGAGATCCGAACGGTGATTATATTAATGGTACTAATATTCTTAATACAGATTTTGGAACAAAAAAATATTCTGCCAGTGGAACTGGTAATAATGTCCAAGTAGTTTCTGCTATATCGTTTTCTCTTACACAAACTACAGACTTCAATCCAACATATGATGCAATAATTGATGTTCACTGGTCGAGAGGTATGGATAATTCTGGTTCTTGTCCATCTGCCACAATATTTCAACCTTTAATTGTACCAGATCAGCGAAACGATGAAGGTTTAAATATCGCCAGATTTGGATATAAGGGTCAGTGGTGGTTATCTGGATCTAGATATTATCTAGAAATACGACATGGACTAAACACAATGGACTATAGTGCAATTGTCAATGATGGGGGTTGGTTTGTTCAAATTCCTAAAATGAATTCTCTTATTCTTTCTAGATATATTGAACAACAAACTTCTTACTTAGAAACCAATAAAAGATATGAAATAGACGAATCAATGTTTGAATTACCAAAGGGTAGAATAAACGTAACAATTTTTGCTGATCCATGTGATATAACCGGTCAAACCAACCCGATAAGTATTGGATAATAATTATGGAAGGTAGTAATCAAAAAATAACTGGTTATATAAAGATTATAAAACCAACTGAAAGTGTTCTTCTAACGGGCGGAAATTCGTTAAGTCTTTCTCGTAGAAGAGATGAAATAGTTTTAGATTTAACTATTAGAGATAAGAAAAACCATTACTTCTATGATGACTATAATAGTAAATATTTTATGCCAGAACCGTGTACTCCATGTTTAGATGGTAGAGGTATAGACCAATGTTGTGGTCAGGATTTATGTGACATTGATTCCGGTCCTATTACTATTAATTCACCTCCGGTAAGAACTCCCATTTTTCTTCCGCCGCCAATTATCCCACCTCCCCTACCACCAATTCCTAGACCTCCTGTTATTCCAATACCGGGATTTGAAGATGAGGGTGAACAAGAAGAAGAAGAAGATACTTGTCCGTCAAACATAACTCGTTATGGTCGGCTTGGAGATTCTTGTAGTGAAGAGTGTTGCTTTTGCGGAAATGTAGAACACTGCATAGAAATTACTTCATATAAGTCAGGTTTTATTGTAAGGCAATGTGCTCCGCCAGAATCTCAACTTCCAGATTCGTGTGCAGGATTTAATGGTTGTACTTGTCCGACATGTGATTGTGATTGTGATAATGATTACAATCCAAATGAATATTGTTACTGTCCATGTTCAATACCTAGAAGAGAACCTAGTGTGGAATTTAAAACATGTGAAACTAAAACTGTAAGAGCATGTTGGTCACCAAGTGACGGACTTGAAGATGATGGACGAATGAAATTTACAGCAAGTGATGGTACAACAGCTTTCCTAGATTTTGAAACAAGTTCGTTCATTCCCGGAAATTTAGGTTCTGGACTACAACATACTGAAAATATTACATCAGAGGATCCCGAGGTTCCCGGAGCATTTGATTCATGTCCGCAAGACCAAGCTTCTTCAATTTCATACGGTGGAATACCATGTTTACTTGGATGTGGTTATGGAGAAGGATTTATTTGCGAACCGTTGGAAGATCTTTTACCGGAGACTACCACAAACGGATGTCAAAGTGGAAGCACAACCTATTATCAATATGCGTGTTATGGTATTTTAACATGCCCACAAGGTACACATTTTTCCGAGTGTATTAAAGTTCCACGCATAACTTATTCTTGGAGTAAAATAGAATTGCGAGACGAAGGATTTGGTGGTAAATATAACATACCAACACCCGTACCTATAGGACTTCCATTCGGCGGGCCCAAATATTCACCTGCTACTGATTGTCAAACAAGAACATCTTCTTCTTGTGGACAAGAATCTGATGGAGGATTACCAGAAGATTACCAAACAGACTTCGGCGGTACATTATATCCACCATCTGCTGGATAAAAACACGTTTTTATAAATATACAAGAACTCTAAGGAGACTTAAAATGTCACACGTTAACAAAATTATTGAAGGGTTAATCGAAGAAAACCCATCAGAAGTAAAGCAAGCTATCGAGGATACTCTCATGAGTAAACTTGCCGATCGACTTGAGATTGCAAGAGAAGAAATTGCTTCTGCTATTCTCGATGAGAAAAAGAAAGATAAAGAAGAAGATCTTGAAAAGGAACTTGAGACCGATGAAACCGGTCAGTCCTTTGCAGACAAAGACGAAGAAGAAGACGAGGAAGAGGACGAAGACGAAGACGAGGAAGTAAAGACAAAAAAGAAAGTTAAAGAAGGTCTAGATGCAGTTGGCAAAGAAGACAAAGATGTTGACAACGACGGTGATGTAGATTCATCAGACAGTTATCTTAAGAACCGAAGAAAAACAATCGCTAACAAGATGAAGTCCCGCTGACATAACATCAAGAAAGAAGAACTATGCTTCTAATAACAGAACAAACCGATGACATTCAATGTCTCACTGAAGCCACCGAAGATGGAAAGAAGAATTATTTCATCGAAGGTATCTTTATGCAGTCAGAGAAAGTAAACCGTAACGGTAGAATGTATGAGAGAAAAATTCTCTTCAACGAAGCTGACCGTTACAACAAAGAATACGTTCAAAAGAGTAGAGCAATGGGAGAACTGGGACACCCAGACGGACCATCACTAAACCTCGAACGTGTATGTCACAATATCGTTGAAATGACTTTCGACGGTGACAACGTAATGGGTAAAGCAAAAATTCTCGACACACCCTATGGAAAAATCGTCAAGAGTCTCATCGATGATGGGGTAAAACTTGGCGTATCCACAAGAGGTATGGGAACACTTGAAGAGAAAAATGGAGTCAAGATGGTTAAGGAAGACTTCATGTTAACCGCAGTTGACGTTGTTGCAGATCCATCTGCCCCTGATGCCTTTGTAAACGGTATCATGGAAGGTAAGGAATGGGTATGGAATAACGGTATGCTCAAAGAACGAGAAATCGAAACCTATAGAAAAACAATAACCAAAGCTGAACGAAAGAATCTCGAAGAACAGAAACTTATTATGTTCCGAGATTTCCTTTCAAAATTATGATTTTACTAAATACTACTACTGTAAGGTAACAAAAGGAGTCCTTAAATGAGTTCAGATAGCCTAAGCCCAATCGAGGCAGCAAGAAACATTCTTGCCGAGAAACACCGTAAAGAAGACGAAGCTTCGGAACTGGTCGAAGGCCTTGCGATCGAAGAAGACGAGAATGATGAATTTATCACTCTCGAAGATAATGATTATGAGGAATTCGACGAGGACGAAGAGGATCAAGACAACTTAGAAGAGGAGTCACCCGAAATGAAGCCTAAGAAACCATCAATGGCCGGAGAAAAAGGCGCCGCTGTCGAGAAAGACGCCACCGGTAAGTCCGCATTCGATGCCACAGGTAAGGGTCCAGTCATTGGTACTGAGGCCGGAACTGAGGGCAAAGATAAAACAAACAAGAAATCAATCAGTGCTAAATCATCTGCTGCTTCTCCCAAAATCGAGAAGCCTCATATGAAAGAACACATGGATGCTCTTTTCGCAGGCGAAGAACTAACAGAAGACTTCAAGGAGAAGGCAACTGTAATCTTCGAAGCTGCTATTAATGATTCATTAGGAACATACGCTGAAGCTCTCGAAGAGAACTACAACGAACGACTTATGGAAACAGCCGCAGAGATTGAAGAAAACCTTACTAAAGAACTTGATGACTATCTAGGATATGTCGTTGAGAACTGGATGAAGGATAATGAACTCGCAGTCGAACGAGGCATTCGTGCTGAAGTCGCTGAGTCATTCATGGAAGATCTTCGCGGTGTATTCGCCAATCACTACATTGATATTCCTGAAGAGAAATTCGATGTCGTTGAAGGTATGGCCGAGGAACTCGAAGACCTCACCGCCAAACTCAACGAAGAGATTGAACGAAACATGGAAATGAGAAACGAAATGGAAGGCCTTCACGTCGAAGGTGTCTTTACCGAAATGACCGAAGATCTAGTAGACACTGATGTCGAAAAACTTCGTTCACTCGCAGAAGGCATTGACTTTGATAACGCCGAACAATTCGCAGATAAACTCGCAGTTCTTAAAGAAGGTTACTTCACCAAGTCAAACGCTTCGGATGAAGTTACCTTTATCACAGAAGAATCAGATTCAGAGGAACCAACTTCCATTCAGGAAACAACTGGTCCAATGAGTTACTACGCCCAAGCAATTTCACGTCAAACAAGAAAATAATCTAAATCAAAAGGAGATTTTAGATGTCTAACTACGATCAAACTGCTTCGCTCGCTGAGCAAGTAAAATCAAAATGGCAACCAATTCTGGAACATCCAGAACTGCCAACAATTACCGATTCATACAAGAAGAATGTCACAGCCGTTCTTCTTGAGAACCAAGAACAGTACCTCTCTGAAGCCGTTCCAAACAGCGGTATGCAGCTTGGTATGGTTAATGGTATTGGTAACAACGCACACAGTCAAGGGAATGTTCAGTCCTTCGACCCAGTGCTTATCTCACTGGTTCGTCGTTCCATGCCAAACCTAATTGCTTATGATATCTGCGGTGTCCAGCCAATGACTGGTCCTACCGGACTTATCTTTGCAATGAAGAGCAACTACGTTTCCGCAGCTGATGCTCGTGGTGACGAAGCACTCTTCGACGAAGCTCGTACAGGTTACGCCACAAACGCTGGTGGTTTAACAACTGGTGATCCAGCACTCTCAAGTGATAGTGTCTTCTTGGATGGAACAGCGCCCGGAGCATCACAGGGTGATCCAATCACCGGGTTCGTTAGCGGTGGACTCACCACTCCGAATGCTGAAGCACTCGACGGATCTGGTGCCAGTGCATTCCAGCAAATGGCATTCTCCATCGAGAGAACCGCAGTTCAGGCGAAGACTCGTGCCCTCAAGGCCGAATACTCAACTGAACTCGCTCAAGACCTCCGTGCTGTTCACGGACTTGATGCCGAGACCGAACTCGCTAACATCCTCTCAACTGAAATCCTCGCGGAAATCAACCGAGAAGTTGTTCGTACCATTCTCAAGGTTTCCAAACTTGGTTGTCAGCAACTTGACCTCCACGGTAAGGCCGCTGCTGGAGTATCCTTCGGTGTCGCCGGCGGTATCGGTGGTGTCTACAATATCCTCTCCGACTCAGACGGTCGATGGTCCGCAGAACGCTTCCGTGGTCTGCTCTTCCAAATCGAACGTGAAGCCAACCTTGTCGCACGACAAACTCGACGCGGTAAGGGTAACATCGTCATCTGTTCTTCAGATGTCGCTGCTGCACTCGCACTCAGTGGATCACTTCAGTCAACCCCAATGGGTGGCGGAAGTCTCCAAGTTGACGACACAGGCAACACCTTTGTCGGTACACTCAACGGTCGCCTAAAGGTCTACATTGACCCATACGCCGACTTCAACTACTGCGTCGTAGGTTATAAGGGTTCCAGTCAGTATGACGCCGGACTCTTCTACTGCCCATACGTTCCACTACAGATGGTTCGTGCGGTTGGTGAGAATACCTTCCAGCCCAAGATCGGATTCAAGACCCGTTACGGTCTTGTCTCTAACCCATTCGTTCCCGGTACGGCCGGTGGTGCCGACGGTGAGAACCTCGGTGCTCGCCTCAACCAGTACTACCGTATCTTCAGAATTGATAACCTTCACGGTATCAACTCTGGTAGTGGTGCAACTCAGTGATAGATAACTAAAACTCGGACTTGATCCGACACTAGGAACAGGGGAGACTTCGGTCTCCCCTGTTTCTTTTTGTATATAAATATATTGGAGAAACACTATGCCAAGTTATAACCAGTATGTTAAGTATGCACTTGACCGACAACCAGACAACGAAAATCTATTACAGACAACTTCATTTAGGTTCGTGATGACAAAGGCACCAGAAGTTGTATATTTCTGTCAGAGTGCGTCTGTTCCATCTATTAGTGTAATAGATACCCCAGTCTTAAGTAAACACCCTACTCTTCACTTTGCTGATCCCAAATTAAATTACGATCCGCTTACTCTATCATTCTTAGTAAATGAAGATATGGGCAACTGGATGGAGATATACAACTGGATGAGATTTTTTACTATCCATGATGAAAAAGTACAACCAAGAAATAGATCAGAAATTGCAAGTAGTGGAGTATATAACTCAGAAGATCCTTTCAGTGGTCTGTCTAAACCCGGTGATCCTTCAGATTACCAAGTCGATGGTACATTAGTCTTACTGAACAGTAAATCTTTACCACAGGCTTCCATAACATTTAAAGATCTCTACCCAAGCAGTCTAGGAGAACTTGACCTAAATGCTTCCGACGGCGAAGCTTCTCCAGTAACTTGTAGCCTCACTCTACAATACCGAGATTATGAGGTAACAGTGTATTGACTTACTTGCCTATGTGGTGTATAATTACAGTATGAACTTTGAAGATTTAAAACGACATACCGAACGAGATATGAAAGTCGATGATACTCAGTTGGATCTGGAGTCTCTTAAGATTCCACAACTCCATAATAAGTATCTCAACTTTCTCCAAGAAGAACGATTCAATCTAAAGAAGATGGGTTTTGACTTTGCTTCCCTACGAAGATCAAAGTGGGAATACTATACAGGTAAGATATCCGAAGAGGATCTTGAAGAAAAGGGGTGGGAACCTTTTAATCTTAAGATTCTGAAGTCAGATATCGACATGTACCTTGATTCTGATAACGATATGATTCTGATGAAACAGAAGATAACATATCAAGAAGAAAAAGTATTCTATCTTGAATCTATAATTAAAGAAATCAGTCAGAGAAATTGGGAAATTCGCAACGCAATCGAGTGGAGAAAGTTTGTATCAGGTTCTTAATAGAAAAGATACTAGACTTTATTGCTTCAGAATTAATGATGATACTGTTTTACATTTCATCAATTTTTTACTTACTTATAATGGCATGGTTTCACCTCTCTCCTAAATAGAGAATGAGTGACTTAGTTATTGAAAAGATTGATGAAGTAAACATTAGAGTTCGTTGTGAACGAAGTTTCGCCAAAGAACTCTCTGACTTCTTTACTTTCAAAGTACCCGGCCATAAATTTATGCCTGCCTACCGCAATAAGGTATGGGATGGTACTATAAAACTCTACAACATGTTCTCCCAAGAGATTCACTCTGGGTTACTCGACTATGTAACTACTTTCGCCAAAGAAAGAGGTTACACTTATCAGGTAACTTTTGATACACCACATAATAAAGTCAGTGATGATTTAGTCAAACGATACCTAACAGATACCTTAAAAATATCTGCGGGTGGTAAACTAATCATACCACATGATCATCAGATACGAGCCATTTCTCATGCAATTAAACATGAAAGATGTTTGTTGTTATCTCCTACTGGATCAGGAAAGAGTCTGATCATCTACGGTCTTCTTCGTCATCTAATAGAAAAAACGAACAAGAAGACTTTGATCATCGTACCTACTACTGGTTTGGTTTCTCAAATGTATTCAGACTTCGAGGATTACTCCAAGATGAACGGGTGGAATGTAGAAGAGAACTGTCATAAGATTTATGCAGGACAAGATAAAAACACCGATAAAAAGATCGTTATTTCCACATGGCAGAGTTTGTACAAATTACCGGCAAAATACTTCGAAGACTTTGAAATTGCCTTTGGTGATGAATGTCACTTGTTCAAAGCCAAGTCGTTGACTTCTATCATGTCGAAACTAAAGAACGCCAAATATAGAATTGGAACTACAGGTACACTCGATGGGGCTCTTACTCATAAGTTAGTTATTGAAGGACTGTTTGGTCCAGTGAAGGATGTTACTACCACGAAAGAACTAATGGAGAAGGACATTCTATCTAAATTAGAAATTGATTGCATCCTCCTTGACTATAGTGACGAAGACAAGAAGTTAGTCAAGACTTTAAAATATCCAGAAGAAATGAAATGGATCATTACAAATAACAAGAGAAACAAATTTATTTCTACTTTGGCTGGAAAGACAAAAGGTAACACATTAGTACTTTTTCAGTTTGTGGAGAATCACGGAAAACAACTGTATGAGAAAATTAAATTAGAGAACCAACATAAGAAAGTGTTTCTGATTCATGGTGGCGTCCAGACAGACGACCGTGAACGTGTCCGTGGCCTCGCCGAGAAACAAAAGGATGCGGTCATCGTGGCTTCTTATGGAACATTCTCAACTGGTATCAATATTAAGAACCTTCATAACATTATTTTCGCATCTCCGTCCAAGTCTCGGATTCGAATTCTTCAATCTATCGGAAGACAATTACGAAAGCATGAGAGTAAGTCAATTGCCAAACTATTTGATATCGGAGATAATCTTCAGTGGAAAAAGAAAATGAATCATACTCTTCGTCATTTCTTCGAGCGAATCAAACTATATAAGATAGAAGAATTTATTTTTAAGACGATTAAGATAAAACTATAGGAGGAGAATCCAATGGTTGAATACAAAATACTAAAACTTCGTTCAGGTGAAGAATTAATCAGTATTGTAAATCAAGTTGGTGCAAAAAAGATTGTCCTAGATCGACCTATGCAAATGAAATTGACAACAATGCACGACCCCATTACTGGTGAGATTAAAAAAGAAATGTGGATACTTAGGGACTGGATGAACAACAGTGAAGAAATTACCTGTGATATTCCATCTGATTTTGTAGTCACTACCATAGAACCAAATCAAAAAATTATAGATCAATACGAATCAAAAAAGTTAAAAGAGGATGAGATTGCATCTCTTGGTATAGATCCAATAGATCCAAATAGTATTTTAGAAGACCTCTATAAACAATTGGGTATTGATATGAGTGCTGACAGTACAAAAGATAAAACAAAACCTCCTACGTCTGAGGAGGAAATGATCATGATGAACTTCGCTATGTCTAAGAAAATGTTCGAAAAAATGATGCAAGAAGGATTCTTCGATGAGATGGGTCTCGAAGATGAAATTCCACTTGACGATTTTGATTTTGATGAAGAAGAAAAAACCGACCGTTCTAAAGAAGAACCCGATTGGGGTAACGATTGGTCGGACTGGTCAGGGGATGCTGACGACTACACTAACTGAGTCCTCTATAGGCCTAGCTACCCCTTTCTTTCTTAGCACACATAGTGTAACCCGGATTAAAAATCTGTCAAGTAGAAAATCTAAAAAATATCTTATAAGGTTGACAATACTCGTTTTATGATGTATAATTACATATGAATTCAAGGGAACAACATTATGGCTAAAAGAAAAACAACAAAGGGAGATCATTACATAGATAATGAAGCTTTCTTTCAAGAGATGGTAAAGTGGAAAAACGATATAAACCAAGCAGAAGAACTGGGTGATCCGAAACCTCCCGCAACTCATTACATGGGCGAGTGTTTCATGAAAATTTCTGAACGTCTTTCATATAAACCAAATTTTATGAATTACCCGTTCAGGGATGAGATGATTGGAGATGCAATCGAAAACTGTTTGATGTATGCTCACAACTTCAACCCAGAAAAATCTAAGAATCCATTCTCGTATTTCACGCAAATGATATACTATGCCTTTATACGAAGAATAGAAAAAGAAAAGAAACAAATATACGTTAAGTATATGATGATGGAAAAGTTAGACCATGAGAACAAATTCACTAAGTGGGCCAACGATAACGAATTAGTGGATCCTAGTTCAAAGAATCCTTATGCTGAATATTTTAAACTCTCAGATAACGATTTAAACAAATACAAACCAAAAAAGAAGAAAAAGAAAACTGAAGATACCACCGACGGTGGAACATTAGGAAAACTTTTTGAGGATTGAAATTGAAGCTTGCTATAATAAATGATACGCACTTTGGTGCAAGAAATGATTCACAGTTGTTTTTGGATCAGTCATTCAAGTTTTTTGAAGAACAGTTTTTTCCGTACTGTAAAGAGAACAACATCACAACGGTTCTGCATCTTGGAGACTTCCTTGATCGTAGAAAGTTTGTGAACTTTAACACTCTTTCGCAGGTACGCACTCGATTTATCGACAAGATTAACGAGTACGGAATACAAGTACACTGTATTCTCGGAAACCACGACACATACTATCGAAACACAAACAGAATCAATTCAATTCGTGAGTTGTTTTCTGATACTGATAACTTTCATTTGTATGAAGATCCAGTCGAACTGGAGTTCGGTGGACTTTGTATTGGAATGGTTCCGTGGATAAACAAGAACAACACAGATCAGTGTATTGACTTCATCAAGAACTCGACCTGTCCAATTATGGCTGGTCATTTTGAACTTGATGGGTATGAGGTTCTGCGTGGAGTGCAGTATGATGGTGGTATGGATGATAAATTGTTCAGTCGATGTGAAATGGTTCTCTCTGGACACTTTCATATTAAACATAGTAAGAACAATGTACATTATCTTGGAACCCAGTATCAGTTAACCTTTAACGATCTAAACGTCAAGAAAGGTTTCCATGTACTGGACACTGAGACAAGAGATCTGAGGTTCGTTGAGAACCCCGTGAACGTCTTCCACGCCATTACATACGAAGAAGACGGGGATATGTTGGAACGCGATTATTCTAAGTATGAAAACTCATATGTCAAGGTGTATGTTTTTGAGAAAAATAATCCGTATATGTTTGACAAGTTCTTGGACAAACTGTATGATGTGAAGGTTGCAAATCTAACAGTCATTGAGGATATGGGTGTAGATCACACCGAAGAAGATTCCTTGGACATATCCAAGGACACCGTTTCAATTATAAATGATGAAGTAGATACAATGACTAATGTTCCAAATGATCAAAGGTCAAGAATTAAAACTTTAATGCGTGAACTCTATATGGAAAGTCTTTCGTTATGAATATCTTTGTATTGGACAAAGATCCTAAAATCTCAGCAGAAATGATGTGTGATAAGCACGTTGTGAAAATGATTGTCGAGTCAGCTCAAATGCTTTCGACTGTACATCGTTACATGGATGGTCATGAGTATATTTCTTACAGTAAGAATGGTCGTCGCATCAAGCGATGGAGTCATGAAACTGATCTAGCTAACTCTGAAATGAAATTATTTAAGTCGGTTATGCTTAATCACCCGTGTACAATTTGGACTAGAAAATCTCTTGGTAATTACTGTTGGTTGTCTTCTCATGCACTGCATTTGTGCCGAGAATATACACACCGATATGGACGAGAACATAAAACCGAAGGTTTGATTAATTGGTTTATTCGTAATTATCCTAAGACTCTTTATGGGTTTCATATCACCGAGTTTGCACAGGCGATGCCTGATGAGTACAAAGTGAATGGAGATGCACCTCAAGCTTATCGTAAGTATTACATGGGTGAAAAAAATGGATTTGCTAAATGGACTAATCGACTTGTACCAGATTGGTGGTCGATCGTGGAGGAGATTCCAGTATGATAAATTTTAAAACCGTTAGGTTCCGAAACTTCGGGTCTTTCGGTAATACTGATACTGAAATTGATTTGAACAAACATAACTTTGTTTTGGTGTCTGGAAATAACGGACACGGAAAGTCATTTGCGTTATTGGATTCTATTACGTTTGCTTTGTTTGGTAAACCATTCAGAAAGATTAATATTCCTCAACTAACTAACAGTGTCAACCAAAAAGATTGTATGACCGAAGTTGAATTTAGCATTGGTAACGACGAATATAAAATTAAACGAGGACTAAAGCCAAAAATCTTTGAGATATTTAAAGATGGTAAGTTAATTGATCAGTCTGCAACGTCAAAAGATTATCAGCGAATGCTTGAAGAACAGATTCTCAAGATGAACTATAAGTCATTTACTCAGGTGGTGATTCTTGGTAGTTCTTCTTTTGTACCTTTCATGCAGTTGACGGCCGCTGACAGAAGAAGTGTCATTGAAGACATTCTTGATATTAATGTATTCTCTCTCATGAATGGAATCCTAAAGACGAGAGTACTAACATTAAAAGAAGAAGAAAGAGAATTGGGATATGAAATTAGTATTGCGAAAGAAAAAATCGACATACAGAACAAGCATATCAAAAAATTACAGGATAAGAGTCAAGAGTCGATTAATGAAATTCAAGAAGACATCAAGACGATAATTGGTGAAGCTCAAGAAGTAACTACTTCTATGAGTTCAATTCAGTCACAAATTAATGAATTGAAAGAACAAATAACCAATCAAGATTCGTTGTCTTCCTCTTTGAATAAGATCAATAAACTAAAAGATAACATTGATAAAAATATCAAGACGACGGAAAGTAATATAGAGTTTTATGTGGACAATACAAATTGCCCAACATGTCATCAGAATATCCAAGACGACCATCGTCATGAAATGATTGATAATAAAAAGAAAAAGATAGTCGAATATAACGAAGGATTATCGCAAATTAATTTGAAACTAGAAACTCTAACTGACGAACTCAATTGTATTACTTTAATATTATCTGACATTGCAGAAAAGGAAAAACAATTTTCCGAGTTAAATACAGAACTTTCTATCAAGAAGGATCGTATTGAAACTGCAAACAAAAGAATTAACAGTATAAAGTCCAAGGATACAGACGACACGCAAGAGAACGAAAGACTCAAAGAATTAGTAAAGGAACTTGCTGATTTAGATTCGGTGAAGGAGTCTAACACATCTCAGATGCACGACTACGGGATTGTATCTGGGTTGTTAAAAGACAGTGGAATTAAGTCAAAGATCATTAAGTATTATTTGCCTATCATGAATAGGTTGATTAATAAGTATCTTGGATCGATGGACTTCTTTGCACAATTTCATTTGGATGAAAACTTCAACGAAACAATTAAGTCTAGACACCGCGACGAATTCAGTTACATGAGTTTTAGTGAAGGTGAAAAGATGAGAATCGATTTAGCTTTGCTTCTATCTTGGAGAGAAGTTGCACGACTAAAAAATAGTGCAAATACTAATCTCCTTATTTTAGATGAAGTTTTTGATTCATCTTTGGACAGTATGGGTACAGATGAGTTTATGAAACTGCTATATAATCTGGGTAAGAAAGTAAATGTATTCATCATTTCTCATAGAACAGATCAACTGTCAGACAAGTTTGAACATACGATCACCTTTGAGAAGAAGAACAATTTCAGTCGAATCATTCGAACTTAAAAGAGGAATCCGATGACCATAAACAATGTTCGGGAAGATTGGTATTCTCAGCACCGGAAAAAAATTATGGATCATTTTAAAATTGCCAAACCTTTATCCAATAGGGTTAAAAAGTATAAATCACCTTCGGGTAAATATACTGTGGTAGTGACTCCAGTAGAATTTAGATTTAGAAATAAGAAAACGAAATACATTTATACCATTGGTACTGTTTACCAAGATGGTAAGATGATATTCAACGTCCATCGAAATGCTCCTGACTTTCCCTATCTCTTCGTGGAGAATCACGAAGATGGGTTTGATTATCTTCTCTGTGCAGAAGACAATCAGGCTAGAACTGTTGTTCAGTTGAACACATCTAAAGCCAGATCTTTTATTAGTGAGAAGTCTCAACGGGGTATAGAATTCTGTTGGCAGAAATTGCACACCTCCGAAAATGCCAAAGTTATTGCCGTTGAGGGTTACGTTAAACATAAACCAAAAGATAAATTAGAATACAGAGAAATAAGATTTTATAAATTTTCTGATGTTATGGACTTGCCATGGAAGGAAATTGGTGAGAGAATAAACTTTCCTTACGAGGAATTCATCTCTTGGAAAAATGATTCTCATTACACACTTGCCATCCACGAAGAAGTAAGGTATACTGATGACATGAAAGTTACTGATTTAACCCAATCCGAGAGAAAGAACTCTCTTCTGAAAGATGAAATTCGATTGAAGAAGATATTTTATAAGTTCCCCCTACAAGAAGGAATTCGAGAAGAAGTTTACTCCGAGTGGATTTGAAATGAAAACTAAAAGAAAAATTAAACGTGGCGCCACTATTGAAAAAATTCACTATGGTGAGGAACCGAGTTGGGATGAATTGGGGGATCTGGATATTGATAGCTTTCTCCTGCGATCTTATGCTTGGTATAATGCTATGTCCAATCTTAAGCATTACAAGAACTGGTGCCTTGAGTGGATGAAAGAAAATAATTATGACAAGGAAGACATCAGTAAAGTCAGCCGTGTTGATTATCGAACTTTTCTGTTTGGTCACAACTGTAGAATGTTGAGTAACCAAGTTCCTCTTCCAGAAATTCTCATAGAGAAGACCAAGGTTCATATTAGAGAAATGATCACGTTGGGTTCTAGGTCAAAGAAAGTCAATACCGAAGTTGTCGAGAAACCTAAGATTTCTGTTCAGGACAGAATGAAGGAACAGGTGATCGAATACTCTGGTGATATTAATATTATACTTGATACCAGTCTGGATGAAATCCTTGCAAAGAAAAAACCACAGTTGGATGTTGTAAAGTGGTTAAAGGATAATGAAGTTAAGTCGATTCAATCGGGAATGATTTCTCTTGAATTTACATCACTTCTTGAAGAACTAAATATGGTCTACAATAAGGAAGATAAACAACTGATGGAAGGATGGAGTTTTCTTTCTCGCCCACAGTTGAAGAAATATCGAGACTTTGTTAAGAACATTGTTACCACTTGTGAAGAGTATTCTACGGTTCTCAAGAAGACTCGTAAACCTCGTCGTAAGAAGTTACAGACTAAGGCCAGTCTTGTCAGAAATGTTAAATATATGATTCAAACCGAAGATGGTAAGGTACAGTCTGTTGATCCAAAACAGATTATCGGTGCAATCAAAGTTATTACTTACAACACCAAAACAGATCAGTTCTCCATCTATGAAAAAACTAGAATGGTTGATGGACTTTCTATTAAGGGTACAACCATTGTGGGTGTAGACAATGAAAAGTCTGTCTGTAAGAGGGTAGGTAAGGATAAATCCATCGTAAAGGTTGCTAGTTCCAGTGGAATTAGATCAATCACTAACGCATATAAAAATCTTAAAAATAAGGAATCTGTTCCAAGTCCACGACTAAATAGTAATGTTGTGATTCTACAGGCGTTCAAATGATTTTAATTGATAACAGTCAAGTGATACTTTCTAGTATCTTTGCCCAGACAAAGGGCAGTACAAACGGAATTGATGAGTCTCTTGTTCGCCACATGACTCTCAATGCCTATCGAAATTTTAAGAATAAGTTTTCCTCTAAGTTCGGCGAACTAGTAATCTGTGAAGATTCTAGTAACTGTTGGCGTAAGGATCACTTTCCTCTTTACAAGGCGAACAGGAAGAAGAATCAGAATAAGTCCGACGTTGATTGGTCTTCAGTATATGATACATTGACCAAGGTTCGGAATGAAATTCGAGATACTTTTCCATATAAGAACATGAGGATTCCTCGAACAGAGGCTGATGATATCATCGCCGTTCTGACTCGAAAGTTTCACGACAAGGAACCTATCATGATTGTTTCTGGTGACAAAGACTTCAAACAGTTGCAGAAGTTTCCGAATGTTCACCAGTATTCACCTGTTCAAAAGAACATGATCGAATGTGATGACCCTGAGAAGTTTTTAATTTATCACATTATCAAGGGGGATGCCAGTGATGGTATTCCGAATGTTTTATCTGAAGACGATGTATTTGTCTGTGAAGATAAACGACAAAAGCCATGTGGCGAAAAGAAAATTAATTCCTTAATGGAAAATCTTGAACCCGTTGCTTGCACTGACAATTGGAATAGGAATGATATACTTATCAACCTAGATAAAATTCCAGACGATATTGTAAATCTGGTAGTGCAAGAGTGGGATAGTCCTATTGTCGGTTCTAAGTCTAAAGTATTTAATTACTTTATCGAACACAAACTCAAAAATCTCATGGGAGATATACAGGAATTCTGAGATGAAAAAACAATACTATTACGAAGAGTACGATGATACCCGTGATATAGGTTCGCGGTCTATCAAAAAGAATAAAAAAAAGAGTAAACGACACAACGAAAAACAGTCCCTTAAAGATCTTAAGAATCTTTCAGAAGATGATATTGAAGATAAATGGGACTCTCAATTCGAAGAGGAGTGGTGATATGGGATGTGGATGCGGTAAAAATAAAAGTTCTAGTCCAGATTCGGCCAGAGCTTCTGCTAATTTGAAAAAAGTTCAGGAAAAAAAAATAGAACCTGATCCCAGTTTAAATCAACCTACTTTTCCGTCTATTCCGCAGTTATCTGTGGATAGGCGAAATCGTGCAAATACTCAAACTACTTTGGATACTGAAAGAGAATCAACACCAAAAGAAATTGCAACACCCGAATCTCCATCTATGATTAATAAGGTGAAGAACTTCGGCAAGTCTGTTGCTTCTAGAGTTACTCAAGGTAAGGCTGATGAGAAGTTAATTAAGTTACGAGTTCTCTCTTGCCATGGTGATGATGAAATGGTAGCATGTCCATATAGAAGTGCAAGTAATAACAGAGAAGGTGCGTACTTCTGCACTGCATGTGGATGCGGTGATAAACCAAGAGCGTTCTTAAATGATCCAGACAATAGTGGTGCTTACACCAAATTGGATTATCCGTGGGTTTCTTGCCCAGTTAGAATGCCCGGGTTTGGAGATTACAAACCCTTCTCTGAAGAAACGCAAGAGGAAATCGATAAGTTACCCGAAGGTATGAAGAGAAAACATTTAACAGAAGTTGTTCTTACTGCCCGAGGAATCGAAATTCCACCTGCATATGATCCTGTCAAAACAAATGGAGACACTAATGACAGCAGTGAAAGTTGATATTATGAAATTATCAAGAGAAACATTGGAAATACTGAAGAACTATTCAACGATCAATTGTAACATCAAGATCGAAGCTGGTTCTACAATCAAAACTCTTTCGCCAATGAAGAACATCATGTCGAAGACGAGTATCGAGGAGACGTTTGACACTCAGGTTTCGATCTGGGATCTCAACAAGTTCCTTGGAACGGTTTCTCTTTACGATAAACCCGTGTTTGAGTTTCGGGATGATCATGTAATTATCTCGGAAGAGAATGGAAAGTCAAAGACTAAGTACCGGTACGCCGAGTCATCACTGATCTCCAGTGTGGACAAGGATGTGCAGATGCCAGATCCAGTAGTTTCCTTTGTTCTTTATAACAAGGATCTTTCTCAGGTTCTTAAGGCAGCTTCTGTTCTTGGACTTCCCGATCTTGCCGTTCGATCTTCGGAAGATGAATCTGAGATTGAACTCGTTGCTCTGGATCTTAAGGATTCGAGTTGTAATACTTACAGTGTTACACTGGGTGATAATCCCGGTGGGCGATTCACCTTCAACTACAAAACCGAGAACATGAAGATGATCGCCGGTGATTACGATGTTGACATCACAGATAAGTTTGTAAGTCAGTTGACAAACAAAAATATTGATGTAACATACTGGATCGCATTAGATAACACTTCTAAGTATGAGGGTTGAACGTGAATCGAGAACATTTGTGGGTCGAGAAGTATCGTCCCAGAACAATTGAAGAGTGTGTTCTTCCTGTCTCTATCAAGAGTACATTTCAGGACATTGTAAATTCAGGAGAGATGCAGAACCTACTTCTCTCCGGCAAGGCTGGGTGCGGTAAGACTACCGTTGCCCGTGCCTTGTGTAATGAACTTGGTTGTGAAAATATTCTAATCAACTGTTCGGAAGATGGAAACATCGACACACTCCGAACTAAGATTCGAAACTTCGCAAGCACAGTTTCATTCAGTGACCAGAAGAAGGTGGTGATTCTGGACGAGTTTGATTACTCGAATGCCCAGTCTACTCAACCGGCACTTCGTGGTTTCATCGAAGAGTTTTCCAAGAACTGTAGGTTTGTCTTGACTTGTAACTACAAGAATAGAATCATTGAACCTATTCACTCACGATGTACTAACATCGAATTTAAGATTGAGTCAGTTGACAAACCAAAACTTGGTAAACAATTCTTCGATAGGTGTAGTAACATCCTAAAGGACGAAGAAGTTCCGTTCAAAGAAAAGGCCCTTGGTGAACTGGTTATCAAGCACTTCCCAGACTTCCGTAGAATTCTAAATGAACTTCAACGGTATTCTGTTTCGGGTCAAATCGACGAGGGTATTCTAACCCAGATCGGTGAAGTAAATATCAAGAATCTGATGGAGTCTATGAAGAGTAAGGACTTCACCAATGTCAGAAAGTGGGTCGTTGAGAATCTAGACAATGACCCAGTGCAAATCTTTCGTAAGTTGTATGATTCTCTCTATGATAATCTTACATCGCACAGTATTCCGCAGGCAATTCTTGTGATCGCCGAGTATCAGTACAAGGCTGCATTCGTAGCCGACGCGGAGATCAATCTTACAGCATGTCTTATTGAAATTATGATGGAGTGCGAATTCAAATGATCAATGGTATGAAAACTAATACGAAGTCAACACTCTCTTATAACTCTAAACTTTGCACACAGATTATTCATTTTTCTGGTGGAGAAAAGAGAACATTCACAGATATATTAACCGAAAATATTAAACAAGGTCAGTTTACAAAGATAGAAAGAGAAGACGGAAGTATGATAATGATTAACGACAAAAATGTTATTTGCATTGAGGTATTTTTCCAATGAAATTTTATCCAACAAGAGGCAAAGTTGCCATCAAGGTAGAAGGAACCCGACAAGCTGAAGGTCCGATTATCTATGAAGAGAAAAATAATGGTCTATATGGTACAGGACTTGTTGCCAGTATAGGAAAACCTGTTATAATGGAGAATGGAAAAGAACTGATTCCAGATTTTTGTGAAGGACAAAGAGTCGCTTATGAGAATCGAAAAGATTTTCAGTTCTTTGGAGATTTTGTTATGATGAGTCAATCAAGTGTCGTTGCAGTCTTGGATGGAGAAACCAAGATTGGCTGAATTGATTCTCAATCAAAGTGACACTAATTATGCTATGTCAAGGGTTCGTGATTATTACGAAAACTTTGATCGCATTGACGGTTACTTTCGGGATCGAAAGAAGGAGAGACTGGAGGGGGTCACTCCTTCTCTCTTTCCCGTTGAGAATGAGTTCTTTAACGACTTTACGATGAACCCCATGGATATGAATTTTGCCGTAACAGAAACTTCTAAAGAAGTTTACGATAATCTTTTCTGTCAGGTTTCATCGTTTCCCGCAGACGACAACCCCGGCAAGAATGTTCGGTTTTTGATCAAGGAGACAAACACCAACACGATTGCCGGGTTTGTCCGTCTCGGTTCTCCCACGATTAATAGTGCGCCTCGTAATAAAATGTTAGGTAACTTACCTGATCTTACTGCGTTGAATCGTAATTTCATCATGGGGTTTCATATTGTTCCTGTCCAACCCTTTGGTTTTAATTACCTCGGAGGTAAACTGCTTACTATGATTTGTTGTTCGCATTTTACACGACGGTATCTAAACAAGAAGTATGGAGTAGAAATTTGTGCCTTTGAAACTACTTCTTTATATGGTAATATTAAGGGGTGTAGTCAGTATGATGGAATGAAACCTTACTTGAGAAATGTGGGACTTACTGACAGTAAGTTTCTTCTTACTATGGCTGACAAATGGTATGCTGAATTGAACGAGTGGTTCATCAATCGCAATGGCGGAGAACACCTGATCAAAAAAGATGCGTCCAGTCGTAAACTAAAGACACAGACCAAGATGATTGCAATCATTAAGGCCAGTCTTCGTTCACAGGGACGTACGACGGATCTGGCGGACTTCAACGACTTCATCAAGAAGGCAATTGACCTCAATACACAGAAACTGCAATACTTTTCAAACTATGGTTTTGAGAATGTAGTTGATTATGTAAATGGTAAAACTGACGCACTGATTAAGAAACCAAACTACGACAACTATGAACTAGAAAATGCAATCAATTGGTGGAAGAAGAAGGCCCAGAAAAGATTTGACAATCTAAATGCAGATGGTAGAATACGACATGAGATGGAAGTCTGGAAGTCCGACAACCTAGATTCGATTGATATTATCCGATGAAAATGAACCTATCCGAAGTCCTAAATGCAATCAACCACGACAAAACGCCTCTTCTAGAAGATGATCTTCAGGAAAAATCGTATGTCCCATTCGTGATCAACAGATCACTTTCTTACTTTCCCGATACAATTTTATATGCGAATCAGGTGAACCGATACAATCAATTAGACAAGAAGATGCAGTTCGACTATCTCCGACTGTCTCTTCGTCCAAGAAAACGATTCAGTAAGTGGATTAAGTCACAAGAAGAAGACGATTTGCAGTTGATTAAGGACCATTATAACTACTCTAATCAGAGAGCCACCGAGGTGCTTAGGGTTCTTACCCCAAATCAGATTGAAGACATCCGTTCCTTGTATCAATACGGGGGTTGAAAACGAGTAAAATCCTAAATATAACGTCTTTTGTTTAATAAAAAAGGTGTTATGACATGGAAGAATATATTGATATAGGCGTAGAAGATTTGTTAGAAGTTACGCTCAGTGAAAAGGATGACTTTCTCAAAGTGAGAGAAACCTTAACAAGAATAGGCGTATCTTCTAGGACAGAAAATAAACTATGGCAGTCTTGTCATATTTTACACAAGAAGGGAAAGTATTATATCGTACACTTTAAAGAGTTGTTTGCTCTAGACGGTCTACCAAGTAATCTTTCCGAAAGTGATGTTTCAAGAAGAAATATGATTGCAAGTCTTCTTGCAGAATGGGATCTATTAAAAATAGTAGATCCTTCCAAAGCTGAAGACAAAGTTCCAATCAATCATATTAAGATAATTCCTCATCGTGAGAAAAGTGAGTGGGAATTAATACCTAAATACCATATCGGTAAACGTAAATAATACAACTAGTGAAAGATTTATATTATGAGTATTCCAAAAATTATCCACCAGATATGGGTGGGTGATCAGTCTAAACGTCCCGTCGAAATGATGGAGACTTGGAAAGAAAAGAACCCAACTTGGGACTATCGGTTTTGGTCTGAAGAGAACATGCCGAAACTAAGAAACCAAGCACAGTTTGATGCTATGAATGAACTCGCCGGTAAGGCAGACATACTTCGGTATGAACTGCTTTATAACTACGGTGGGTTTTTCATTGATGCTGATTCTATCTGTGTAAATCCACTCGATGATTTCTTCGTAGAGAATGAAGCATTCTGTTGTTGGGAAAACGAAGAAGTCCGCGAGGGGTTGATGTGCAATGGATACCTTGCATGTTCGAAGAACAACAAGTTGTTGGATGACATGGTTTGGAGAATCCGTGAGATGAATCCGGAAGAACTTTCCAAGTTACCAAATCTTACCGCATGGAAAACTGTTGGACCTGTATTTCTTACAGAAATGACTAAGAAAACTGGTTATGATAAGATAAAAATTTATCCCTCACATTACTTCTTGCCAAAACATTATACTGGTGTAGAATATAAGGGTAATGATAAGATCTATTCCGAACAGTATTGGGGTAGTACCGAGACTATGCAAGGTAAGATGGGAATGACATATGGTGACGATTGATGTATTTTTAAATTGTTATAGAAGAACACGTTGGCTACCAGAACAGATAGAAGCCGTAAACAACCAGAGTGTTGATGTGTCTGGGATCTATGCTTGGCGAAACAATAGTGAACAAGAAGTTCCAGATGAAATAAAGAAACAACTGATCTTTGCAGATTGTAATTACAATCTTGGAGTCTGGTCTAGATTTGCTTACGCTCTTAACTCAAAGGCTGATTATATTTGCGTCCTAGATGACGATACTATTCCCGGTGAAAACTGGATACAAAATTGTCTGGACACTATGGAAAAGACTCCCGGTCTTCTCGGAACTGTCGGTGTTTTGTTTGGTGACAAACACTACTCATGGCAAAAACTCAGAAGGGTTGGATGGTGTGATCCAAACGAAGAAACTGCAAAGGTAGATATTGTTGGTCACTCTTGGTTCTTCCCAAGAGAACTTCTAAGTGTTCTGTGGAGAGAACTGCCTCATGTTGATATTCCGCCAATTGTAGGTGAAGACATTCATTTCTCTCATATGATTCAGAAGTATACGGACTTTGCAACCTATGTTCCTCCTCACCCAAAGGATGATCTTTCTATGTGGGGTAGTACGAAAGGTTCTGAATATGGTCACAGTGAAGAAGGGATCTCAATGACTACCTTCCAAGGGCCAAATGGTAAACCATATAGAGCTGGTCAGTTGATGGGCATTTGTCTTGCTAGGGCTGTTGATGATGGTTTCAAAATGTTGGAAGCAGAATGAAAGATTTTAAACAAGAATTTTATAAGTATCTAGCAAAGTTACAACTACATGAACCTTTCGCATTTAGTAGATGGGCAGATGGTGAACTTTGGATTCTTGAGAATAAATCTTATTCTCTAAGTCCTACTTCTCATGGGTATCTAAACCCAGAAGATCAAAAAGAATTTAATTCGGAAACTCATAAGTTTCATCATGATAAGTTGTGGGATGCCTTTCGGTACAAGTCCGAAGCTTATCACATAGGTATAACCACAAATTCTGATGCGGGAATAGTCGGATACAGTCCAAGGGATTGGATGATTGATAACAGTGGTTCTGATATTGAGAATATAACTTTTGCCAATTTGTTTATTAACTCTAACTATTATGATTTTCGTGAAAAGGTTTTACCCACATTTGATGAGTATGAAATTGTTATTATGTGTAACGAAAATTCGAAGTTAGATAAATTCAAGAATGTCATAAAAGATTTTAGAGTCGGATCAAACTGTATCATAAACAATGATGATAAGATAGAAGAGATAGTTGAATATACCCGAGAGACTAAACCAGAAGGTAAATTGTTTTTGTTTTGTGCAAGTAGTCTTGGAAATATTTGCATTCATAAACTGCATGCAATTGCACCAAACAACACATATCTTGACTTGGGTTCTGCTCTAAATCCCGATCTTGAATTGGGAATTGACAGGGGATATTTGTCTGCTTGGGCTGGAGTTAAACAAAGGGGCATGTGGGACATGTCCAGTTATCTTGTGAGAAATGAGTCATGGTGAAATTTGGATTGATGTTGGTTGGATATAAAGGACTAAAACTTCTGGAGAGTCTAAGTGTTACTCCTGAGTTTGTTGTTTCGTATGATAATAAAGAAAAAAATATATACGAAGAAATTCAAAAGTTCTGTAATTCAGATGGTATAAAGTTCTACAATAGGAAAGATGATGTAGAAAAAACCGTAGACAAAGTATTCATGGTGGGTTGGCAGTATCTTATCAGGGGAGACTTAGAAAAATATATTGTTTTACATGACTCATATCTTCCAGAGAGAAGAGGGTTTTGTCCAACCGTATCTGCATTAATAGACGGTGCAGATTACATAGGTGTTAGTGCATTTAGACCCATCGAAGGTCACGGACCCGACTATGGAACTGTTTTTGGTAGATGTAAAAAGGCTATCACTCACCCCATAAAGATAAAAAAAGCATTTGATTTTATTGCCGAGATGTATGTGTCTTTGATTGAGGAAATCTTAGTCAATGGAGAGCAACCAATTGATGTAGATTTTAGTAAGAGTTCTTTTTCTGTTTGGAAAAATGAAGAAGATTTGAGAATAGACTGGACAGACTCAGCAGAAAATATTCATAGAAAAATATGTGCTAATGGATATCCTTATGATGGTGCAACAACATGGTATGATGGTAAATTGATTCACATAAAAGAATCGAGTGTATCTGCTCCCCTAAATATATTAGACCCACACAAAAACGCTGGTAAGTTCTGGAAAATTGAAAAAGGAATCCCAACGGTTGTGTGTGGGTCTGGACTCCTTGATGTTGTTAGTGATGATGTTGATTTTACTTTATTGAGAAAGAAATTTCTGTGAAACATAACCCTTTTAAAATTGTAGATATGTTTGAAGAGACAGTCGCTGATTATACAGGTGCGCCGTATGCCGTTGCGGTTACGTCCTGCACCGATGCTCTGTTTCTTTGTTGTAAGTATTTTGGTGTTGGGGAGGTTGAGATACCTGCAAAGACTTATCTCTCAGTACCCCAGTCCATCATTCATTCGGGTGGTACAGTGAAGTTTACTAACGATGAATGGGAAGGTATATACCAACTCAAACCATATCCAATTTATGATTCCGCCAAACGACTTACTTCTAACATGTATATCGAAGGCACAAACATGTGTCTGTCTTTTCATATCAAAAAACATCTTCCGATTGGTAAGGGTGGTATGGTACTGACAGACAACAAAGATATTGTTGACTGGCTTCGTGTTGCACGATACGAAGGACGACACGCAGTACCATACAAGGAAGATGATATTACGATGCTCGGATGGAACATGTATATGACTCCACAACAGGCGTCACATGGTCTTGCACTGATGCAGAACTACCCAGAGAACGTACCAGATCTTATTGAAGAAGGAGGTTACCGAGACTTGAGAGAGTTTACGGTATTTAATAAAAATGTATGATGGTAAACTAACAAATCTATATTCAGAAGACCCAATTGATATTATTTCTAAATTGAATCCGATTGATTATTTAGAAATTGGTGTTGATGAAGGTTCAACCTTTCAAAAGGTAAATGCCAAAAACAAAAAACACGGAGTTGACCCATATGGAGGGTGTCCTAGTATTACGCACAGGATGCCTTCGATGGTGTTTTTTGCACTAAACAAAAGAGAATATAAAAACAAGTATGATGTTATTTTTATTGATGGTTGCCATATTTCAGACATTGTTGTTGCGGAAATAAAGGAGTCATTAAAAATACTAAAGCCAGGAGGTAGTATTGTGTTGCACGATACTGCACCGAGAAATGAAATTGTTCAGTGTGTTCTTCCCGCCGATTTTGAAAATTTCTATAGTAGCATCAACAAGAATAATTATTCCTTCAGGGAACAGACCAACCACACGCCTATTGTGGGACAGAATGGAGATGCGTGGAAAGCATTAACTTATACACGAAGCAATTACCCAGAACTAACATCGTTCTCGGTGGTAACTTCTTGTTGTAGTGTGATTCTAGACAAGAAGAGAGATGAATTTGAACAAAACGAAGCACCAGAGTCGGGATTAGATATTGATAATTTGACCTTCGCAGATTTAAAGAAAAACTGGAAATCTTTTTTGAATCCTGTCGATTATAATTTTTTTAAGGATAATATAAATAAATGAAGAAAATAGTTCACATTGCAGGTGTTGATATGTACAATTCTCACGATTCTGGGAATTGGATTATTTTCAATGCGATGCGTGACCTTCCATATGATTCCCATCATATACTTGGACTTGGGCGGGGGAGAGAAAATCCAGATACTTCATACTATCCAATATCCGTAGAGGGAAGTCAGGTTGGAGTAGAGGATTCTTTTGATTCTGCTGATGTGGTGATATTGTATGATAGTCTGTTGTATCCAGAAACAGTCAAGGCGATTTATGATAAACATAAATGTCCTATTGTTTTTGTTGGTATGGTGAATGACCACTTTACTGGTGGGTGTTGTTATGTCTTTGGTTGTGATAAATTTAAGTCTTCCTGTGGTGCTTGTCCGCAGTTGGCTCCGAATGGTCATATGATTTCAAACAAAAATATGAGTGAAGATTTCACACCTTCGTCCGACGATAAGGATAAATCCTTTCAGTTCCTACAAAGAAAAAAAGAAGCCTGGAATGATATTCCAATTATAGGCGCGCCTGTTAGCAACTACAGTCTAAAACTGTTCAAGGAAAGTTCATTATTCAAAGACAAAAGATGTGAATGTATACCAATTCCATTTGATATTCCTGTCTTCGAAGGAAGCAGAGAAGAGGCACGGATTGCATTGGGTTATCCAGAAGAGGTAAAGGATAAGTTTGTAATTCTATGGGGAACCACAAATCCAGATGGCCCGAGAAAGGGAAGAAAGTATGCAGACGAAGCATTCAATCATTTATATAAACAAATGAAAGAAAAAGGATACGACACCGATGATGTTGTTGTCTTGAGTGCAGGCCCTGCCCCCTCAGTTCCATTCTCGCAAACTCAACCGTTTCGGTGGATGCCGATAGGGTATGTTCCCACAAGAGAACACTTGTCCTATGTTTATCGTTCTGTTAATGTCGGACTTCAGACCACAATCGAAGACGCAGGCCCTATGATGAGCGTAGAGTGTCTATCCAACAAAACTCCTTTGGTTTCATTTGACAGGTGTGTTTCTGCTGATGTCATTAAGGACGGGGAGAGCGGATATCTCGTAGACACATATGATTCAGTGGGACTTGGTGAGGCTTTGATTAAAGTTTATGAGTCTAAAGTTGATATGGGCATTAATGCCGATAAGTATGTAAAAGAGTTTAACGACAAAGAAAAGGTCTTGCAAAAATGGCAATCATTAATAGAGGAAGTGACGAATGGATAATTTAGCACTAGTTGTAAATACTGTTTTCAAAAACTCTGATGTGTGGGATATGTTTTTTGGGAAACTGAAAAAGTTTACATCTCCACAACTGTTTGAAAAAAAGTATCTGTTTACGGATGAAACCAACAACTCGGTTCCATCTGATTTCAATGTCGTTAAATACGATAAAGATAAACTGTACAGAGAACAATTTTTAACAGGAATAAAAGAGGTAAAGGAAGATTACTGCATTTACATTTCCGAAGACTATCTTCTATATGATAATGTTAAAGAGGAATTAATTGAAAATTACAAAGACATTATGGAGAGGGATGGGATTTCCTTTATAAAACTTTTTAAAGGTTCAGTTGTTGAAACTCCACTTGTGCCTTACAAAGACCGTGATGATTTGTTTGTTACAGATAAAAGACTTCCTTATTATTACAGTCAGAGTGCCAGTCTTTGGAAAACAAGAGACTTGGAATTAATCCACCAAGAAGGCCCTAATTTACACATAGCAAATACAGATTGGCAAAACTCATTCGAATGGAATGCTAATGATGTTTGTTTGAAGTTGGGTCTTGAAGGATTATATGTGTTCAGAGAAGAAGCAAAAAGAGGAATGTATCACTATGATTCCTCGGTATTCCCCCACATCGCAACTGCACTGGTGAAGGGTCTTTGGAATACAAAAGAATATCCAAATGAACTCAAGCCTTTGTTTGAAAAATATGATATTGATGTTACTCAAAGAGGAGAATATTTGTGAAGTGTAGAGGATGTAACAGTACAAATTTAAAGTTGATTCTAGACCTAGGCGAACAGCCGTGGTGCAATGATTTCTTGAGCAAAGAAAACTTGGGAAAGGAAAAGTTTTACCCCCTTCGTCTTTGCACTTGTTTAGATTGCGAACTGCTTCAGTTAGACCACACCGTTCCCAAGGAAACTATGTTTCAGGACCACCAATACTTGTCTGGTATGACTGATACTCTTATCAATCACTTTTACGAAGTAGCAAAAGAAAACACAGAACAGTTTGATATTCAACAAGACGATTTGATTGTTGATATTGGTGGAAATGATGGCTCGCAGTTGAAACAATACCAGAAACTCGGTTGTGATAATGTTCTTAACATAGAATCTGCGATTAGAGTGTCGAACATTGCAAGAAAAAATGGTGTCCCCACTCTTACAGAATTCTTCGATGAAGATACTGTAGATAGTCAGTTAGGCGAAAAGACTGTCAAACTCTATAACGCATCGGGTGTCTTCTTTCATCTAGAAGAACTACACAGTGTAATTCGAGGTATCAAGAAAAGTCTAAGAGATGACGGTGTATTGATTGTTCAGTTTATGTACGCAGGAGCAATGATTGAAGGTAAGAACTTCGATACCATTTATCACGAACATCTTTGTTATTATACCATCAAGAGTTTATCAAATCTTCTAAAGCCTTATGGACTCGAAATCTTTGACGGATATTATTCAGGCATTCATAGCGGTTCAATCATCGCAAAGATTTGTCACTCAGATAGTTCACTAAACAAAAAGACTGATAGGTTTATTGAACTTGCACGAAAAGATGAGAAATACACGACTGATACATTTGTCTCTTTTGCACAGGAAGTAGAAAGTAGTAAAGAGAAACTGAAAGATTTTCTAGTAGATCTGAAAGAACAAGGAAAGACAATTTACGTCTATGGTGCGCCAGCAAAAGGCAACACTCTACTAAATTACTTTGACATTGATAAAACACTTGTAGACAAGTCCGTTGAAATTAACGAAATGAAAATTGGAAACTATCTCCCAAAATCTCATATTCCAATTTACAAAGAAGACAAGACCGACCTCCCCGATTATTATCTTTTACTTTCTCATAATTTTGCAGACGAAATTATAAAGAAAAATCAAGACATTATAGAAGAGGGAGTTAGTTTTATCATTCCATTTCCAGAAATTGAAGTAGTGTCAAGAGAGGTGGTAATCAATTGAAAGTATTAGTAACAGGTGCAACAGGATTTCTAGGAACTCATCTGGTTCGAAAATTAAAAGAATTGGGATGGGATGTATCAATTTCAAATACACAACATGCTAATTTAAGTAGTGTTGATAATTTGCGGTGTTTTAATGATATTAAATTTGATTATATTTTTCATTTGGCTGCTGTGACAAAAGCAGGAGATTATTGTTTAAAAAATCCTGCCACTCAATGGTTGGAAAATCAAACAATCAATACCAATATTTTAAAATATTGGCAAACATGTCAACCACAATCAAAGATTATCTGTATGGGAACAAGTTGTTCATACTCACCTGATATTCATATGAAAGAAGACAACTATCTTCTAGGAGAACCAGAGGAAAGTCTATACACATATGCCATGACAAAACGTATGTTGCTTAATGGTCTTCAGTCAATAGAGAAACAACACAATTTAAAGTGGTTATATTTTATTCCTTCTACACTGTATGGTCCAGACTTTGAATTGGATGATAATCATTTCATTTTTGATTTTGTTCGAAATTGTTATAATGCAAAACACAAAGATGAGAAGTTTATAGTATGGGGAAATGGAGAACAGAGAAGAGAACTAATTTATATTGACGATGCTATTGATGCAATTATTAATCTTCTTGGTTATGATAATCAGATATTTAACTTGGGTTCAGGTGAAGATAATTCAATAAATGAATTTGCTACTCTTGTATGTGACGCTTTTGATTATAACTCCGACTTAATTGAACACGATTTGTATAAATATGTTGGTGTCAAAGAAAAGAAAATTGATACTAAAAAGGTACTGACTTATCTAAAAGGTGTACAGTTTATTAAAACAAATCTAAAGGATGGGATTCAGAGTTGCGTAGATTATTATATAAGAGAGATTGAAAAATGGAAATAATCGCAGGTTTTTTATTAGGTTTATTTGCACAAAGAGTGTATAATTATCTCTTACATAAGATCACTCCTAGATTAGACTGGTATGCGAAAAAACGTGAAATTTACTTTTGGAGATTTTGGAAATGAAAGACAGAAAATATTTACCCACCCTATCAGAATTAATAGATCGGTTGAGTATTACTCAATTGAAAGAAGTGTTTATTCCAGAACACAAAGAAAATTATTCTGAAGAAATTCAACTTATTCTTCATGATATTGATTTATTGTTAGAGGAACATAAACCCGACGCGAACATGATTCGAGATATTGTTGTTTTGTCTCAGATGAATCTTCACATATGGCACAATGAATCCGATTGCAGGAATGGAAAAGAAGGAGCAGACTTGAGTCTGACTCACGGATTAAACGGAATTCGTAACACGGCTAAAAATAAAATACAGGAAAAGGTAGGCGGAAGACAAGATTATAAAATTGACTGTCTTGCTAGTGAATTTAAAGATTGGGAGATTAGTTGGTGAACCCAAGAATATTAATTATTGGTGATTCTTGTGTTGATATTTACATCTACGGTAAGTGTGAAAGACTTGCACCCGAAGGACCAGTTCCCGTATTTGAGTCTCTATATCAAACTTCTAATGGTGGAATGTGTAGGAATGTGTATGACAATCTTCTTTCGATTGGAGATCAGTGCGATCTTGTGACCAATGAAGAAGAGATAACAAAAACAAGATATGTAGAACACAGAACTAATCACTGCATTATCCGAGTAGACTCTCATGGAAGAAGAGTGGAAAGGATAAAAGATATTCAAAAAAATATTGATTTTAAAAAATACGATGCGATCATAATTTCAGATTATGATCATGGGTTTTTAACTGAAAGTGACATTAAATGGATATCATGTCAACATCCACTAGTGATAATGGATACTAAAAAGAAACTAGGTGATTGGTGTCGAGATGTAAACTTTATAAAAATAAATGAGTATGAGTATGAAAAAACAAAACACATGTTAGACAAGTGTAACTTTTCTTTTGATACCAAACTAATTGTTACTTTGAGTGAAAAGGGTTGCCTATATGATGGGAAATCATATCCGGTAGAGTCAGTCGAAGTAAAAGATCTAGCTGGTGCAGGTGATACTTTTTTGACGGGTTTTATTTCAGAGTATCTAAAAACAAAAGATGTAAGTAAGTCTATCCAACGGGGTAATGAATATGCTTCAATTGTGGTCCAACACAGAGGAGTAAATAAGGTAGGTGATCATTTATGAAGTTTCTACCACCCACTTTGATGAAGATAGTTATAGAGTAGAATCGGGAGATAGTCAAATTGGTTGAAAACTATTCTATAATTTGGGTAAATGGATGTTTTGATATTTTACATCGCGGTCATATTGAGATGTTCAAATATGCAAGTAGTCTCGGCGGAAGAGTCGTAGTGGGATTGGATACAGACGAGAGAATTAAAGAATTAAAAGGTAATTCTCGTCCAATAAATACATTAGATGATAGGATGGAACTTGTTCGTTCGATCAAATATGTAAATGGGGTAGTTTCATTTGGTAGTAACGAAGAATTGATTTCTTTATTGAAAGAAATGTGTCCCGTGTATAGAGTAATAGGTGGTGATTATAGGAAACTCCCCATTGTGGGGAAAGAGTACTCTGGAGAAATTCTTTTCTTTGATAGAATAGCAAACTACTCTACAACAGGAATACTTGATGTACGAAGAGACTAAGTTACGAACAATTCTAAAAACTATATTGTGGAGATTGTTTGCTACACTTAATAGTTTTATAATTTTGTATTTGGCTATGACCGACAAACATATATGGAACGCAGTGTTTATGAATGTTAGTGGTTTTTTTGTTTACTTTTTTTACGAAAGAATATGGAATAAAATTTCATATGGAAAGGTTTGTGATAAATGAATGATCGTGTTTTGATTACGGGTGGTGCTGGATATATTGGGACAACTCTTGTTCCAGTATTATTGGATATGGGATATGATGTTACAGTAGTTGATAATCTAATGTATAGACAAACAACACTAACTACACATTGTTTCAATCCCAAGTTTAAATTTGTAAAAGGAGATGTTAGAGATTATGATTTAATTGATCCTCTCATTAAAGAACATGACATTATTATTCCTCTTGCTTGTATCGTAGGAATGCCTGCTTGTAAGAAGGACGAGAGAGCCGCGGTTCAAGTTAATGAAGACGCAGTGAAACACATAGCGGATATTGTTGGTAATAATAAGAAAATTATTTTCCCAACTACCAATTCTGGTTATGGGATCGGGGAAATGAAAGATGGAGAACTTGTTCACTGTAACGAAGAAACTCCACTCGCCCCTTTAAGTCTTTACGGTACAACTAAAGTAAATGCAGAAAACTATCTTAAGGAAACATCAGGTGCAGTTTGTCTTCGACTTGCAACGGTGTTTGGAATTTCCGAACGAATGAGACTCGACTTACTTGTAAATGATTTTACATACAAAGCGTGTACAGATAAATACATTGTTCTTTTCGAAAGTTCCTTCAAGAGAAACTTCATTCATGTCAAAGACGTAGTTGGTGCAATGATTTTTGCTATTGAACATTATGATAAAATGAAAGGCGAATCATTCAATGTAGGACTCAGTAGTGCCAATCTTTCAAAGATGGAATTATGTGAGACTATAAAAAAATACATTCCAAACTTTTCTATTCAAGAATCTGAGATTGACAACGACCCAGATAAGAGAAATTATATCGTAAGTAATGATAAAATAGAATCTCTTGGATGGAAACCATCTGTTGATTTACATGTGGGTATAAAAGAACTAATAGAAGCTTACGAAATTATTTCATACAATAATAGGTTATTCACAAATCAATGATCTTACTATGTTATGGCACTCGTCCCGAGTGGATAAAAATTAAACCCCTGATCAAAGCCTTCGAGGGTAAAGTTCCCTACCGAGTGTTGTTTACTGGACAACACGCAGATATTTCTGGTGGTTGGTTTCATGATAAGTTGAAGATCACTGAGGGGGTGAATCGTCTCGACTCAATCATCTCTTCTGTCATGAATAATATTAACTTCAAAGATGTTACTGCGGTTTTGTCGATGGGGGATACTGTAACTAGTTTTGCTGTTGCTCTAACTGCCTTCAACCACAAGGTTCCCGTTATTCATCTGGAAGCAGGACTACGAACTTATAATCTCAATCACCCTTACCCAGAAGAGGGATATCGTCAGATGACTTCACGCATCACAGACATTCATCTCTGTCCTACTAAGATTGCAAAGACTCATTTGCTTCGTGATTCTGTCGGTGGTGAGATTCATGTCGTGGGAAATACCGTTCTGGATAACCTAGTCGATGTTGAATCATCTTATGGTGACGAGGTTCTTGTGACCATTCATCGTCGAGAGAACCACCACATCATCGACGACTGGATGAGAGAACTCGACAGTCTAGACGAAAACGTCACAGTGATTCGACATCCCAATCCTGTTGTTATGAATGCCGTAGATAAACTGAAGAATGTAAATGTGATCGATCCATTACCCCATGATGAGATGGTGAAACGGATTGCAAACTGTAAGTTCCTGATTACGGATAGTGGTGGACTACAGGAAGAAGGATCGTTCTTCAACAAGAAAATTATTATATGTCGAGAGACAACGGAACGACCAGAGGTGTTAGAACATCATGGTGTTCTTTGTTTAACTCCAAAAGACCTTCCCTCAATGGTAAACTCAATTAAAAACACCTACATACTAGACAAGCCTTGCCCTTTTGGTGATGGTAAGTCAGCAATTAAAATTATGGAGATATTATGCCGCGCCCAACAATTACACTTTGTATGATCGTGAAAGATGAAGAACACTGCATCAAGAGATGTCTAGAATCGATGGCACCTCACATTGATCGATATGATATTTCTGATACCGGTTCGAGTGATAAGACTAAAGAAATAATCAAAGAGTTCTTTGATGAGAAGGGAATTCCCGGCGAGGTTCATGAGATTCCTTGGCAGGGATTTGGTAAGTCGAGAACACAGGCACTTCGTAACTGTGACGGTAAGGCCGATTATGCGTGGGTCATCGACGCGGATGATTCATTAGAAGGTGATATCAAGTCACTCTTGACCTTTATTGAGAAAACTCGATTTAGTTCATACTCTCTCCGAATTGGTAGAGGACCAGAGTTTACTTGGTGGAGAAATCAAATCTTCAGAACTGAAGATAAATGGTTTTATGTTGGTGTTCTTCACGAATATGCCCATTGTGAAGGTAGAGAAGAAAAACAAATGGCTCAGATTCCGGGAGAGTATTTTGTACATGCTCGAACCGAAGGCGGCCGCAATGTAGGCATAAGTGCTAAGGAGAAATATCTACGAGATGCAGAGACTCTTAAAGATGCTTTGTTGAATCCTGATTCTGATGTATATGATCCTACAAATGATCGTTACCATTTCTATCTTGCTCAGAGTTATTTTGATTCTCAGGAATATGCTCTATCCAAAGAGTGGTATGAAAAGAGAGCAAAGATGGGCGGATGGGACGAAGAGGTATTCTATTCACTTTATAGAGTAGCAATATGTTCTGGACTTTTAGAAGAATCGTGGGAAAATACACAAGCTGCTTTTCTTGCTGCATGGGAGAATAGACCTTGGCGTGCAGAACCACTTCATCAAATTTCGAGGGTATTTAGACTCAACGGTCACCCTCGACTTGCCTATATCTACGCAGCTCAAGCTGCAAAGATAGGTTTTCCAGAACAGGATATTCTATTCCTTGCTTCTGACATCTATGATTGGATGGTTCTTGATGAACTTGGTTCTACTGCATTTTATGCAGGACAGTTAGAAGAGGGTTTAGACGCTTGTAATAAACTTTTATCTGGTGGTAAAGTTCCAAAGGAACAAGTGGAACGAATTTCTAATAATAGAGATATGTATATTAACGCCATTAAACAAAGAAATCAACAAATTACAGAATCTAAGAAGAACGCACAAGATATGCAAGAAAAATATGGGTTTGCACAGAAAAAAGAAACCAAAAAGAAGTCTTATAAGAAAAAGAAAAAGTGATTTGAGTGTAAATGTATAGTATGCAGACAAATAAATCTTCCTAAATACGTTAGGAGAAAACTATGCCCGCAGGCGAATACAATATAACAGTAGACCGTGGAAGTACGTTTAAGTTTCATGTGACATTCTACAATTCATCTGAAGTTGTAGTAGATTTAAACACATATTCTGCTTCTATGCAGGTCAGAAAATCTTACACCACCGAGAATATCCTTCTCTCTGTAACTGGTAGTACCGGAGACAGTAACAAGGGTGTTGTCGGTGGTGGTTCTACTGGTTATTTTACGGGAACTGGTGGTGTTGCAGGTATCGGTGGAATAGAATTGAACTCTAGTACCGCTGGTGTAATAGGAACAACGGGTGGTATATTCTTATCAGTTGATCATGTTACCATGCAAAACATACCATCTGGTAGACATTTTTATGATTTGGAATTGACAAACCTGTCAGACAGTACCGTAACCAGAATACTTCAAGGTAGATTTGAAGTTGAACCCGAGGTAACTAGGTGACAAAAGTAAAAGTCAACGAAACGAATACTATAGTCCGAACAACTACCGAACGAAATGTTGTGAAGGTTGTCGATCAAACTAACACGTTTATAATAAGACCTGTTGGTGTAATCTCTGGTATTGGTGCGGTTGGTTTGCAGGGCCCTCAAGGTGCCACTGGCGTGACGGGTATGACTGGTGCAACTGGTGCAACTGGACTCACTGGATTGACTGGTGTAACTGGTGTAACCGGCATGACTGGTATGACTGGTATGACTGGTGCTACGGGAACCATTGGATTTGTTGGTATTTCTGGTGGATCTGTAGTTCAAGGTCAACCAACATTATTGTTTGATTCTGACACCGAGGGATTGACTTTTACAGTTTCTTCTGCGGGTGAAACTGCAACAGTTCTACTTAGTGCTGATGATATAGCACGGTCATTCGGTGGTGTTGGAGTTTATGACTATACGGTTTCATCTGGTGTATTGAACATACCGGCAGCTACTAGTGCTGGTGAGTTTATATACAATCCAGAAATGACAAATTCATCAAACACGAACTTGTCAATTTTTAACCTAGACACAAATAATGCTCAATTCAAACAAACTTTAATTGCACTTGCCAGTGATGATTTTGCAGAAATTCGTTTTTCGGTTAAGAATAATCCAAACGAAAATATTTTATATCTTCAAAATACAAATTACAACCCAAGCACTCAAAGATTTAATGCCTTTGTTTATGATATTTCTCCCGCATCTGTTACTGGTGGTAATGGTAAGAAGATAGAAGTTCTTGGTTTTCCGACTGCCTCTTTTACATCCGCATCGGAAGCTTTTAGACTTCCCGGTGGTGCAACCTTTAGTTCGGTTGTTACTTCTTGGAACAGTCAAACTGGAGATGTGGTATTTACCGAATACGTTTCTTCACTTAACGGGCAGACTGGTGACATAACAGGGCAGGTTGGACCTACTGGTTCAATTGGATTTACTGGTCCCACTGGAGCTCAGGGTGTCACTGGATCTCAGGGTATTCAAGGTGTAACTGGTGTTACTGGTGCTGATGGTGACGATGGTGCAACAGGAATCACCGGACCTACTGGTGACAATGGAGTTGATGGTGTAACTGGACCCACTGGTGCCGATGGTGTGGGTGATACATACGTTGCGGGTACGGGACTCACACTAAACGGTCCTACGTTTGCAGTTAGAGGATGGTTACGCGGTGGTGAAACATTCCCTGAAGCAGTTGGTGGTGTAGATGCAGGAACATCTTTTGCCGATGGAACCACTGCAATTACAATACTTGAAACACTTCTTTACCCATATCAATCTGTCTCGTTCTCTGCCTTTGATATTGGAATTTCTTCTGGACCATATGAAGTTGGTCAAACAGCCGGTAACGGATCAATTAGTTCTACATGGTCCACATCTGGTCCAAACGCAAACTGGGTTGCTGGTTCACTTTCAATCTCTGCAAATCAAGGCGTAGGAACATTAGTTTCTGGATTGAATTATAATGGTTCTCCTCAGAGTGTTTTACACGGTGCATATAACTTTACCGCCGAAACTACCTTAACATTTACCATAAGTGGTCAACAAGATGAAGGAAGTAATCCAAGTCGAACTGATAATATGAACTGGCGTTACAGATACTTTAGTGGTAAGACTGGTGCTGGATTTAATGGAACAGGTTTGACTGGTCAGGGATTTGCTAACACATTAACAAGAACTAGTCCAAATAATTTCTCGGTAACTTTTGCTGCCGCTTCTCCTCCTGATAAGGGATACTTCATTATTCCTACCGCTGAGTTCTCTGGATCTCTCTCATTCACGGACACTGGAACTGGATTTGCTTTCCCATTCACGAATGCCGGTACATTCACTCATACGAATGACTATGGACATGGTGTTGGGTATACTATCTTCGAATCGACAAACAACTTTGCAGGCGAAACAACAATAAGGGTTAACACATAATGGCAAGTATAACTGGAGGAGTACCATTAGGTGGATTTATTTCACCGACAGATTCGGCGGATACTTTCCCCGTGACGAACCCAACTTTTGGTTTGGGTGGTTTGCGTAATGTTGGATCAACTGCGGACAGAGATGCAATTCCTGCCGATCGCCGCGAACAAGGTATGTTGGTTTTTGTTGAGAATGATTTAAAGTATTATTCTCTTAGTGGTGGTACTGGTAATAGTGATTGGGAAATATTTAGTTCTGGTGCAGGTGGAGGTGTAACTGGGCCCATCGGTGATACCGGTCCTCAAGGTGTCACTGGTAATACTGGTGCCGTAGATTTGTCCTTCACTGGTGGCGCTCCTGCTGGTGCTTCTGCTGGTGACTTATGGTTTGATTCTACTGCTGGAGTTTTCTCCGTTTACATTGATGATGGTGATTCTAATCAATGGGTAGAACTTGCAGGGAAACAAGGTAAAACGGGCGCACAGGGCCCTGCTGGATCTGGTGGTGGTGGTGGAGTCTCTGCTGGCGCAGGTATGACACTTTCTGGATCTACTCTAGGTATTGATCCAACCGCCATTGTTCATGTTGCTGGTATCTCTAGTGATGGTGGAATTACTGCTGGTGGTAATTTTATTAATTATGGTGCTATGGTTCAGAGTTCAGGCAATGCAAACTCTAAATATGGGTTTAGTGATGGTAACTTCACATGGAGAGTGACCAACGGCAACAGTCAAGTCAACGCAACAATTACTACTAGTGGATTTAACGCAAACAATGGTTTTGTTAAAGCAGGAACATATGTCAAAGCATCAACATATGTTCACGCTGGAACTGGTATCTCTCTTGACGCAGGTGGAATCACCTTCCCCGATGGAACCCATCAAGTAAGTGCCGCATCTGGATCTACAATAACTGCTGGAGCAGGACTAACACTCGCTGGATCTACTCTAGGTATCGATTCAACCGCCATAGTTCATGTCGCTGGTATCTCTAGTGATGGTGGAATTACTGCTGGTGGTGATGTACGGTCAAATAAGTTTGTTGACTTATCGTTTGGTAATAATGACGGAATGGCTATTAATAGTAATAACAACATAAGTTTTATTACTGGTAACACCACACGAGCAAATATAACCAGTGCGGGAATAGTAAGTCAGGCTAAACTGGAAGCAGCAACATATGTTCATGCTGGAACTGGTATCTCTCTTGACGCAGGTGGAATCACCTTCCCCGATGGAACCCATCAAGCAAGTGCTGCATCTGGATCTGGTGGTGTTACTGGTAATACTGGTGCTGCTGGATCCGCTGGTGTTACTGGGACAACTGGTCCTACGGGTGAACAGGTTCTTGCCAAAACTTATGCTGTAACTGTCGCCAACGCGGGTGGAAACAAATACTTTATCGATACTGTTCAACAAGATACGATTTATCTTCTTCGTGGACAGAAATATGTTTTCTCTCTTGCAGGAAGTGTCAGTG
>Ga0209535_1000021_pt1 | contig 92601 bp, 109 predicted proteins | sample LinPmetageLP28_FD_184041 | JGI IMG/M metagenome (GOLD analysis project Ga0209535, IMG submission 184041) | Marine viral communities from the Pacific Ocean - LP-28 (SPAdes) (version 2) | ecosystem: Environmental > Aquatic > Marine > Oceanic | place: Pacific Ocean | collected 2009-08-22 | reverse complement strand
TGACTGAACTAAAAGCTTTAGAAGATGTCACAAAGGGATTATCGAGTAAAGAAAAGGCACTAACACGAGTTGATAACTTAACAAAAGCTGCACAAGCAGAACTCGCAAAACCATTTGAAATGATGAAAGGTGCAATAGAAAGTCTACCTATGGGTGGATTTATTTCCGAATATATGGATATGGGTGGAGTGATGGATACTTTCGCCGATAAGACAAAAGATTCCTTAGCCGCAGCCTTCGATCCTACCAATCCAATGACTACTGGACTTGCCATATATAATATAAAGGTACAAGGTCAAATGGCCGCCAAATCATTACAATCAGGATTTGCTAAAGTAAATGCATTTATGGGTGGAATGTTAGGACCTATGTTGTTAGTTGTTGGAGCAATACTATTAGCCGGTAAGGTTATGAAGATGTTCTTTGGTGGAACAATGGAAGCTCGTAAGGAACTCGGTATCACCACAATGGAAGCAGCAGGATTACAAAACACCATAAATAGTACAGCTATGGAATTTCAATTTCTCGGTGTAAGTGCCTCAGATGTAAAAGATGTTGCTATGGGTATAGCCGATAATATGGGTGGAGTATCAGAGGTATCGAGAGAAACCGTATCAGCATTCGCAAGTTTAAACGCACATATGGGAGTTAGTGGGGCAGTATCAACTCAATTGGCAACCACAATGATGGCCATCGGTGCATCAAGTGCTACAGCAGCCGCAGGTCAGTTAGAAAGTGTAGGTCACTTAGCTAGACAGAGTGGAGTAGCACCAGCAAAAATTATGGAAGATATGGCTTCCGATATGGAATTCTTTTCAAGTTTTGCAAAAGATGGTGGGGTTAATTTAGCAAAGTCAGCCATAATGGCTAGAAAACTCGGTGTCAATATGGCAACCGTAAGTAAAATGGCTGATAGTCTGTTAGATTTCGAATCATCAATAAATGACCAAATGGAAGCTCAGATGTTAACAGGAAAGTCTATCAATACGGATAAGGCTCGTGAAATGGCACTCAATGGTGATTTAGCAGGAATGCAAAAAGAGATAGTATCTCAAGTTGGTAGTGAAGCAGAATTTAATCGATTGAATGTAGTTCAACGACAGGCAATGGCTAAAGCATTTGGTGTTAGTGTTCAAGATTTAAGTAGTATGGTAGCAAACCAAGAAAAACTCAACAATATGACAGATGCTCAGAAACAGACTCAAGATATTATAGCAAAACTCATGGAATTCGCAGGTAAGGCCATGACAGGATTCCTATCAGCAGGAAAGGCATTATTACCAGTAGTGGCTGGTATTGGTGTTGCCATGTTAGTAGCATTTTATCCAATAACTCTTGCAGTACTTGGTATAACAGCTATAGGAGCGGGATTTAATTACTTGAATAAACAAGTTCCAATGTTAGGAACGATTCTCGGTGTTGCATTAGGATTGATAACTGCGATTAAAGTTCAATCTATGTTAGCTGGTAAATCACTCGGTGGTGGAATGTTAAGTGGTGCTAAAAGTCTTGTGGGTGGATTAAAAGATAAACTAACAGGTGGTAGTGCAGCTGCATCAGTAAGTGGTAAAGGTGGTGGAATGGGTAGTTCTATAGCAAAAAGTGGAAAAGGAATGGGTGCTGGATTAAAAGGATTATCAAAAGGAGTTGGAGCAGTAGCAAATCCTAAAGTTCTACTTGGATTAGCAGCATTAACTCTAGCTGTAATTGGTATTGGATATGCACTTAAACTTGCCGCACCTGGTATAAAAGCGTTTGGTGAAGCTATGGGAGGAATTATTCAATCTGTCGGTTCTGCATTAGTTGGTATCATTGGAGCTATAGGAGATTTCGGAGTTAAACTTATGACGATAGCGAGTCCAACAGTTGCATTAGGATTATTTGCAACCGCTGGTGGATTTGGAGCACTGGCAGCCTCAATGGCCGCTTTCTCAGCAGCTGGATTGTTAGCAATTCCAGCAATGATTGCAGTTGGAGCATTTAATGCGGTAACTGGTGGTGGAGAAGGTGGTGGAGAGAAAAAGGATGGTGTTGAGACAAAGATAGAAATGACCAATCAAAAATTAGATAAACTTATAGAATTAATGGGTAGTGATGGTGATATAGCACAGAACTTAATAGGTGTTAGGAAGAACACTGGTGGTTTCATAGATACAATTAACATGGCTTAATGAGAGATTAAATGGCACTTAAAGACTTAATAACAGATTTATCAAATTTCAGATATACCGATTATGGTAATGCTGGAAGTATTCAATCTCAAGTCGGTGGTAGACACGGAACAACTGAACTTCCTATTGATAATTCAGATTTCGACAATGGGGTTGGTTTTGGTGCAGACCCGAACTCAACACCACAATCATTTACGGTTCGTGGATATCAGATTACGGGACAAAAAAGATTTTTTATTGGATATGGTGGAGAACTATTACCTCACGATCCTTCCTTATTTTCATTAGGTGGGGTTGATACAATAGCAGGTATCGGTGGTGGAGCTCCATATTATGGAAATTTATTACCAATCACACCAAGAGGTTCAATATACCGAGATGATAGTGGAAATTATCAAGTTCCACAAGAGTTTGGAAATACATTACCGCCTGGTGGAAATAGTAAAATAGAACAATATACTAAAACACAGATAACCCTTAATATTCCACAGATAGTATTGACTGGTCCTTTTCAAGATACTTATCAATCTCAATTAAACACTACATCATTAATACCTAATTTACATGGTAGTGATTTTATGACTCAACCTAATTACACGAGTCAGATTAAAGATACGGAAACTCAAACTCATACCGTTAGTATGATAAATTTAACAGGACCTACAACCGATACTTATCAAACGACTCTAAACATAGATAGTATAGCTGGTGGGGCACATGGAAGTGATTTCCTAACCACACCAATAGAAGCATTTAGTAGTAGATTTGCAAATCAGCAAGGTATGTTGATGGATACATTATTTGAAAGTGGTTTCAATCGTGATGATATGTATATTTCAGGACAAGATGAACCATCCATACCATTATTCAAGGAGTTTAATAGAACTGAGACATCACTTAAAAGAATTAGTTTAGACTCACCTAATTTTGATTCTGATGGAAATGATTTTTTCACATTTCAAGATAGAATACCTTACAATATTCCAGCAAGAGATGATAGCACAACTGGATTTGACGAACCATTTATTTTAAGACCGATTGGAAACACTTGGGGAATGGACAAACCAACTGGTGATGGATTCTTCTCAAAAGTAGGTGGATTCTTAACCGAAATAGATTCTGCAGCAGGTGACATCACAAGAGGTGCACCTGGATTTACAGGATTGATTTCAAGAACTCTACATGACGCAGTTAGACTTGGAAAGTGGGCACTTACACCCAAAGGTATATTCTTTTTTGCTAAACAATATGGATTACAATTATTAAATCCAAGACCTGAGACAAGAGTTTACAATCCGCTATCATTAGGTTCAATAGCACCAATTGTTCATATTGATAGACATTTGGGTGGTGGTAATTATATGAATTCACCATCAGGACCCGCTGGATTTACTATACTTGACATATATTCACAGGCAATAGAAATAGGACCTTTTGCACCACAATGGGCAGCAGCCGTGGCAACACGAACAACATTGGCACATTTAGCAGCTATGGTGCCAGGAGCTGGTGGTAAGGTATCATTCGGAGCATTACCTGAATTAAAATTTGATATATTAGCTGGAACTATTGATTCACTTTCACAAAATGTAGTTGGTTCTAATTTATATAAACAAGTAGACTTCGTAGGTGTAGATAGAAGATATGTTGATAGAAGTGGAACACCAACCTTACCATCATTAACTTTAAATGCTGGTATTCAAGGTAGATTTCTTCCTATAAGATATGATGGTTCTCCACTTACTGATGCATTTACATCAGGACTTGAACCAGAATACATAGATTTTGGTGTTGAGAAGCCAGGAGTATTTGAAGGTGATTTTTATTCAAGGGATAAACCATATGCCGATGGTAGTAGAATTGCTGAATTTATGTCATCGTATAATGACCAACCAGAATCGGTAATACAGATTGGTAAGTTTCTTGATTTACCTGTTACAGATGCAGCACAAAAACGTTCTACATACACGATTAAGTTTGGAGGAAACGGACCTGTAATACCACCGACACAAATCATAGATACTGGAACTGCAGTAAAGGTAAATTTAGATAGTATAAAGGGATTTGCCGCAGAACGACAATTTGAGTCGGATAAGTATAGTTCATCAGAACCTTACGCTAGATTTGATGAGTTAGTTAGTCCATTCTCAATTAGAAAAAGTGCATTTTCTATTAATGAAATGGATCAACCATTATTTGATTATAGAAAAGATGTTATACATATAGGTAAACTTTCAAAGGCTGATGAGACTTTAGGTTCGAGTATTGATGTAAAAGGGAAAACATTATCTCGTGTTCAAGGGGATAGTCCAGCATTAGGTGGATTTCAAAATGATATTTATAATGATGGTCAAGGGAATAGATATAGTGATAAGGTAAAATCATATGAAAATTTAACAACTAACAATACAGATTTAAACAATACAAGATTAAAGATAGATTCTGATGGTGATCCTGTAGCAAAAATAGAAACTGCTCATTTAAATAGTGGTAGGTATAATGTAGACGGACAATCAACTCTCGAAAGTCCGATAAAACTTCAAAATTTTCCATTATTCAATAGTCAAGATGGTGGTAATTTAAACTCCGAGAGACAATCATTGGGTTTTGTAAGTGAAACTGGTGAAGTAAAACTATTAGATAATAAATATGGTAGAAGTGAAACAACAAGATTTGGATTTGATAGTGTAAACTATTTAGAAAATATAGAAGCGGGAGCAGACGAAAACAGATTTCCTGGTATGTTTTTTATTGGGGATGATAAGAAACCAAAAGTAGAAGTTGATATAAGATATCAAAATAATAACTCACCTATACAAAATCCAAAGGATACTGGTGTTCAAGATGTTGAAATGTTACCTGATGGTGTGTTATCTGATACAAGAGCAGAGAAGATAGAATCTAACGCACAAGGAGTGGGTTCGAAACTCGATAGATATAAAACATTAGCATATGGTATGTTACCACAAGGTGACGAAAATGGGGAACAGAGATATTCTAAAAGGGCAGAAAGTCATAAAAGAGGTGAACCAAATGAAGGTAAACCTATTCCTGCTGTTTTACCTGTAAACCCTACCGATACACACACAATAAATGAATTGGGAGGAGTTGGAACAGTTAGAATTGGTGGTTCCGCGGAGTCCCCTACGTTCAATACCGATAAAACTGATGATGTTAATTTAATCAAATATGGTGAGGGTGATGAAAACTTTTATGGTGATGACCATATAAAGTTTAAATTCTATGACATAGTTAATTCAAAAAATATTATATTTAGGGCAACTTTAAGTGCAATAAACGATACCGTGACACCTGATTGGTCAACTGAAAGATATATTGGTAGACCAGATAGTGTTCATGTTTATCAAGGAGTTAATAGAGAACTTAGTTTTGATTTTATAGTTGCACCTTTTTCAAAACAAGAAATGTTAGTTTGTTGGGAAAAATTAAATTACCTTATGGGATTAACCTATCCTACTTGGAAAAAAGTCGGTGGGGCAAGTAGAATGGAAGCTCCATTTATGCATTTAACCATTGGTGATATGTTCTATCAGACTCCTGGTTATCTTAGTGGTTTAACTTTTTCTGTTGAGGATAATGTTAGTTGGGATATAGATAAATCAACTCAACTTCCGCAGGTATTAAATGTATCTGTAACATTCACTCATATCGGTAAACACAAATTAGCATCACAAGGAAAGCATTATGATTTACCTTGGTTGAAAGATTTAGCCGTAGGTGATGGAAACGATACATACAAACTTGGTGAAAGAGCCGAACCGTTTTCTTCATTGGGTACTTTATTGGATGTTTAGGAATAAGAAATGAGTAGATATACAAATACAATAATAAAGAACGACAAGGAAACTGGTAAGAGAGTTTATGGATTGACCTTATATCCACCAATACCTATTCAAGATGGTGACCAATTTATCTATCCAATAGATGGTGATAGATTTGAAAATGTAGCCTTTAGGTATTATGGGGATTCAACTCTTTGGTGGATTATAGCAGAGGCAAATAAACTTAGAGATGGTGGATTTGCTTTAGATCCATCTGTAGAGATACGTGTTCCTGGTAACATTCAACCAATTTTACAGGAGTTTCGTAGAATTAACGAAGAATTTCTTGATAGGTAAAAGGTTATGATAAATTTAGGCCCTATAAATGAAAAGGTAAGACAAACTTTGTATCAAAGAAGTTTAGCCTTAGCCCGTGAATCAAATACAAATCCACTTGAGCCCATTGAAACATCTCAATTACTCGATACCTTTACAAAAAGTATGTGGGTTAAGATGTTTAGTCCTGTTGCAGTTGATGGTGTAGTTGGTGCTCGTATTTATGGTGGTGAAGTGTTTGAGGAAAATAATTTCAGGCCACTACAAGGATTTGAACAAGTTTACGGCCCTATACGAACACAGGCATTAGAACCTCAGATTCAAGCTCAAGATGGTCATGAATTAATTCGACCAATTCCTGGTATATTAGATTTCACTTGTGAATACAAGGGTGGATTGTCTGCAATCAGAGAAGCAACTATAAATTGGATAGTTTGGACATTTGAAGATTTAGAAAGATTGACTCCATACTTTATGGCACCGAACAAAGGTGTATTATTAGAGTGGGGTTATGGTTCATCTATCAATCAAGCAAATATAGAAACCATAACAGAACAAGACATGAAAGATGGTAAGGCATATGACAAGATAAACACACTTGTCTTGGATAGTGGTGGTAGATACGATGGAATTTCAGGAGTAATAAGTAATTTTGAATTTAAGGCTAGGTCAGATGGTGGATTTGATGTTACAACCACGATTGTATCGAGGGGAGTAAATATATTAAACACTCAACTTGACCAAAGTGATGCACCGCTATCTTCATCACCTACTGGTGAATTTCAAGACACAGAAGCTTGGCCCACACTTGGTGAATTTTGTTCAGCACTTGAAGAGGAATTGTATAGTTTAGCAACAGAAGATTCGAGTTTTTGGGATTTTAAAAAATCACTACCACCAGCTAATGTTGGAGATAAAAAGTGGCAACAAGGTTCAACCTTACCACCTGGTGTATTAGTTTATGCAACTGATGGGTGGTTACAATTTGCAAGAGAAAAAGGTCCTTACATAACTTGGGGATTCTTAGAAGATAATATTTTAAACAAGTGGGTTGGTCGATATAGTAAAACAGATGGGAGAATTGGAGCATCATTTAGAAGTATAGAACCAGTAGTAAATGCAGAAACTGGTAAATTTCTATCTGGTTTAAATCAAACAAATAATGTTTCGGAAGCGGATATGACTTCCGTTCATGTTTCAAATCATCCATATCTTGAAACTCCTCATCTTGATAGATGGGTTTTACCTGGTCAATTTAATATAAGTAAGACAACAGAAGATAGTGCAGATGCTGAATTCTGTAAATCGGTCGCAGCGTTGATAAATGATCCTAATAAATTCGAACCATTCAGTGCAAATGATGATAATACAAAAGGATACCTAAGAAATATTTTAATATCATTTAGGTTGGTAAAAGAATCATTTCAAGGTGTAAAAACTTTAAAGGAAGGACTACAAAATTTATTTGATGCATTAAATGAAGATGTTCAAGGATTTTGGAATTTTCAAGTTGTAAGTGATCCATACATTAGTGGTAATGTTAAGGTAATAGATTCAAAAGATACGGTTCTATCAGTAAAGGACTACATAGATAAAGTTAATGTGGATGGATTAGAAAACCCTACAAGTCCAATGTATGTTTTTGATTCTTGGGGTGAGAGAAGTATAGTAAAGAGTCAGGATTTATCTGTTAAGTTACCATCTGCATTTGCAATAACTGCTATGTATGCAGGAACTTCCCCACCTGGATCTGGTGAAACCGAAGGTGATAAAGATGCAGCAGCTACTGGTAAGTTGTTGGGAACAGATGGGGTGGACGAATCACAAAAAGATATGATAAGACCATCTCGGATAGATCCGGATAAGCCAGCATATGGAACACAAAACCCTTACAATCTACAAGGTGCTGGAGATAATGTTTCCAATGAATTTTTTGGAAATGAAAAGGGTGTTCAGTTTAGTGGTCTTGATTTATCTTCTATATTAGAAAGGGCACGAGAATCAAAAGAAAAATCAGACGAAGAGAAGAAAAAGGATAAACAAAAAGAAAAGAGTAGTAAGGCAAGAACTCTTGAACCCATGAAAAAATTCTTTAAGGCGAGACAAGAAGGTCAGTTGTATGATGAGGATGGTAATTTAAAAGAAGATATTAAAAATGACGAATTGTATAAGACCGTAATGGGAAATATTATAAGTGGTAATACTCAGGTATTAGTTGGTAGTGATGGTGCCCTATTAGATGGTTCGGTGGATATTGAATTATTAGAATCTGCATCAGGAACTACTGATTTAGTTCCTATTGAATTGAGTATAACAATTGATGGTATAGGTGGTATCTTTCCAGGTAATGTATTCCATGTTAATTACATTCCTAAACGATATAAAGAATTCTGTGCATTTCAGATTATTTCTGTATCACAAAATGTTTCGAAAGATGGGTGGACAACAGATATAAAAGGACAAGTTAGAGTTGCGAGTGATAAGGTAATAAAAATAACACCATCTGAGGTGAGTAAGTATTCAAAATCTACATCAAAGGCACCACAGATTAGCGGTGGTCAAAGTGGAAATAGTGGTGGACTACCAAGTAACAATGCATCTCAAGGAAATTTAAGTGATACTAGCCCAAACCAAGGCTATCAAGAAATATCTGAAAATGATGATGATGGTGTTTATGGTATTGATCCTGTTACAGGTCAATTAGTAAAAAAATCTGATTAGTAAAGTGAGAGATTAATAATGGCAAAGAAAAAAAGAAAGATACTCAATTTATTTAACCAAGAACCAGCGATAGATTTTAGTGTAAGATTATCAGAATTGGGTAAAAAATCAATGCCATCCGATTCTCCTAACATCAGAACGGTAAATAATGCTGGTGTGGTTAAGAATACAGATGAATTTGTATATGAAGATGGTTCAAAAGTTCCAAAGGGAATTGAATATCATATTCACATCAGTAACAAAACCAAAGAACAACTTTACATGAGTGGTGGTGTTCATGATAGAACATCAGAGAATATATTTAGAAAGAAAGGAGATACTATATTAGGTCAGTATAGAGGAGTCAAACAATCATTTTTAAAAACAACCGATTACATCGGCCCATATGAATTTGAAGTAAAATCAAAACACGAAAAGTTAGGATTTGCCAGAAGATATTTTGCAAAAAGACTTACAGATAAGTTTGTATTTGAGGTTAGTGAACAATCTTATAACTTGGCACCACGATTATATCAAATAATAAGTGTTAAGTGGAGTCTTTCATTGGATAAGGCACAAATGGAAAGGGAAAACATAAGAACTATCGAAGAATTGGTGTTAGGTGGTTATGATGAATTGGAATTTGTATTGAATCCAACAGAAGGATACTTAGGTGAGTTAACCAGTAAAGAAGAAAAACTTCAAGAGTTAGAAAACGCCATAAAATCCTTTCAATCAACAAGAGGAAAAATACGAAAGAAAAAAAGAAGAATTAAAAAGGGTTCTAAAAAGAAAAGTGGTGGTAGTGCACAAACCACAACTACAACTGCACCACCTACCGGTGGTAGTGGTGGTGGGGCATATTAAAAGTGTATTTCAGAAATTAATTATCTATTTATATAAAATTAAGGTTATATTATGAAAATTGATGTATTAGATAAAGGTTATGTAGAATTAGTTGATACTCTTGGTGACGATTTAACTCCTGTTAATGCTGCCCGTGTATCATTCGGTGGTCGTTCAGAAGAATTTACCAATAAAGACAGAAGATTATCAAAGTTTTTAATCAAACACAAACATTTTAGTCCATTTAGACATCAGCACATCATGGTGATTATCAAGGCACCAGAGTTCGTGATGAGACAATGGTATAAGCATGTTGTTGGAATAGAAACCACATCATCAAGTGCCAGTAAAGACCATGCTTGGAACGAGATAAGTGGTCGGTATGTTGAGGTTGAGGATTATTATTATCCTGAAGTATGGAGAAAACAATCAGAGGATAACAAACAGGCAAGTGCTGGTGTATTGGATGATTTACAGCAAAAGATAATGTCCGAGTGTTATAATGATTACATGAATGCAGTAGAACATACTTATGATAAGATGATTGATGCGGGTATGGCAAAAGAACAGGCTCGTATTGTATTACCATTATCTCAATACACACAAGTTTGGTGGACAGCATCTTTTCAAAGTGTTATGAACTTCATAGAATTACGAGATGAACCAACATCACAGGTAGAAATACAAGAATACGCGAGAGCATTAAAAGAAATTATGTTAGCTAAATTTCCTGAAACTACCGGGCTATGGAGTGATATTTACTTAGACAAATAGGTTATAGTGATATTAGAAAGAAACAATCAACTCGATGAGTTTCTAAAGGAAAACGAAAACAAAGATTGTATCGTATTACCGATACTCTCAGATATAAAAAAACATCCCAAAGAAAACTCTTTATGTGCCATTTATATTAAAATATTAAATGGACAAGAGGGAATGGTTTGCTTTAATCATGGTGAAACATTGAGTATCGGATTAGATAATCTCATATCATTGGATATGTTAGGTAAGATATATTGTTATAATAAGAAAGAACTTAGTCACATCGTAAAACTAACAAATGTAGTAGATGTAAATCTCCAACATTATATGAGTAAAAATAAACCATTGGAGTGGGAAGAACTCTCTACCAAATCTCACGATTACTTCAATAGAACCATGTGGAAGTTCAAAAACATAAATAGAATAATACCGATTTGGAAACATATAGAATTGTGTAGGATAAAGACTAAGGTATTAGAAAAGTATATTGATTTACCGATACATCAAGAATACAATGATGAAATATTAGACAATTTAACCTATATTGAAAGTAATGGATTACAAACCACAAATGGTATGGTTTATAGTGAATACAATCCCTATACCTCAACAGGTCGTCCATCCAATAGATTCGGTGGTATTAACTTTGCAGCACTAAATAAAAAAGATGGTAGTAGAAAACCTTTTGTTAGTAGATTTGATGATGGGATGTTGGTTGAGTTTGACTATGATGCATATCACTTGAGACTAATCGGTGAGGTCGTTAATTATAAATTTCCTGATGGTTCAGTTCATGAACATATGTCTGAATTTTATGGATGTGATTACCAAGAATCCAAGAATCGTTCATTTCAATATCTCTACGGACACATTCCACCTGAAATTGTAGAAACAAATCCATTTTTTGACAAGGTTAACCAATATATCAATTATACTTGGATTCAGTATAAAGAGAGAAAATTCATAGAATCTGATATTTATAACAAGAAGATATACAAAAAGAATCTTTCGGCCATGAATCGTAATAAGGTATTCAACTATATGATTCAGTTAATGGAAACTGAGAATAATATGAAAGTATTGACTCAACTGATTCCATTTTTAAAGGACTTTGAAAGTAAGTTAATACTTTATAGTTACGATAGTTTCTTATTCGATTTTAAAATATCCGATGGATTGGAGTTTTTAAAAGGAGTTAAGAATATATTAGAACAAGATGGTAAATTCCCTACAAAATCAGGCAAGGGATTAAACTATCACGAAATGGTAAACATTACGGAGAAATTATGAGTTATTGGGATAAAATATTAGATGGGTTCGACTTTAAAACAAAAGCCGGTGCACCCTCAAATGCTCAATTCAAAAATCCAAACGATAGAATGCTATTGAGAATGGAACTTTTGAAAAAAGGATGGCCTGAAAACGTTGTAAATGAATATCTATACGAAATTGACTTAGTTAGAAAAAAACAAGACGATGGAACTTATGGTTCTGATTATGCAGTTAAACAATTTAATCCTGGTAGAGGACAAAAGTTAGTAAAAAAAGATGCATCAGCCCAAGATGTTAAGAAGGCACTTGGTGTAAAGGATGATGACGATTTACAGAGAGGTAAAGATGAAAAACCTAAAAGAGATGATGTACCTAAAAAGAAGAATAAACCAAAAAATTCAACAATTATTGACCAAAATCAAATAGATGAGTTTGATGAGGATTCTAAAAAAGGTGGTCTAAATAAAACAATTAAGGCACCAGGTAACGACGCTTCAACCGTAAATGAAATTGGTGTTGGATACGCTGTGGCATGTTTAGATGCTGGTGGAAATACCGACCAATGTTTGATTGATAAATTCAAAGGAACTAAATTAGAAAAGAAAATTCTAAAGGAATCAACAAGAAAAGAAATTTTTCAATCAGCTAAAGCAGAAAGAAAAAGACTAAATGACCATATGAACAATCCCAACAATCCACTTGATTCCAAAACAACTAAAGTTGCTCATATTTGGGGTTCTAAGGAATCACTAAGTGGTGCGGTAAATGGTTTACAGAAAAAGAAAATAAAAGTAGTTAATGGTATTCCATTTGATGGTGATGAAAATAAACTATTCAGAAAAAAACCTAACGGAAAGTTTGAATTGGATAAAGACGGAAAACGAATTCCTTTACCTGTTGAGTTTGGTGAAAATGGAAAACCTAAAAACTACGCACAAGTTATTTTAAATGGTGGAGCTGGAGATGATCCTACCGATACACAATTTATAATGACAGATGATAACGGTAATTGTGAAATACTACATTCATCAAACAAGACCACAACACAAGATTTACAGGCTAATGGTTCTCCATATAATGAAATAAACTCCATATCTGAGTCAGCAAAAAAAGACAAAAATATAACAGAAAAATCACACAAAGAAATCGATAAATTAGATGAAGAAACTGGACAGCAAATCAAAAAAATCAGAAATGACCAAAAAGATTATGTTAGCAGTCATGTGAGTAGATTTGGTAAAAGATTGAAAGATGACAAGACAAGGGATTATATATTAGCTAGATTAGAGAATGGTGAAAATGATAATCCACGAGGTCTATCAACCACAAAGGGTAAATATTTAGGAAAAGTTTTAAAGCACAAAAAAGTCAAAAAGGCCATGGCGACAAAGTATGGTAAAGATTGGGAAACCGCCATACAGGATCCCAATGATGAACGATATATGGACGATGTGATGAAACAAGAAATAATGAACTTTTACATAGATGGATTACAATCAGATATCAAAGAAGGTATAGAGATGAGAAATGATGATGTTCAAATCATTTCAAGATTGTTTGGTAAAACAAAGGCAAATGTAGTTGAAAACGGTCAAGTAAAGATGAAACCAGATGGAAGTGGTCCTATAACAAAATCGGTTCATGGTGAAGAGGATATGCTTGGAGAAAAAATACCTGACGGGCCAGATAAGTTTGACCAAAAATCCCTTAATGATTATTATAATAAACAAACCCAAGTTATTAATAATCATCGTTTAAAACTAAATGATATTGGTGAAAAAGAGGGGACTTTTGGACTTGGAGATTATCATCATACACAAAGGATGATAAGTAGATTACATCTAAATTTAGCCGATGAACATAATCCCGGTGGAATACCACATGATAGATTTGCACTAAACATGGGTGTTTTAAACACGAAGGGTGCTATCAAAAAAGACAAAGATGGTAATTTTTTAAGTAAACAAAAAGATGGTAAGTATTATAAGTGGAACGAAACCACTAAAAAATGGAATGACGGCCCATTTGAGGGTAAATCTTCGGAGCTTCTTGATAACGATTGTGCTGTAATGGCCGATGGGAAAACCCATAGAGATTGTTTAGGTTTAAAAGAAAATGAAAAGTTAGAGGATGGGTTTAAAATAAAATATGAAACTATAAATGCAAGTGTTGATTCAGAAGGTCAAATCGTAGATTTTGGTGGTAGTGATACTGCATCTGTAGAAGCTATTATTTATGATAGGAATGATAATGTCGTAGCAGTTCAGACTTGTAGGTCAAAATCAGGACCAGGTGGTTCGGTAAACGACACGATTAATTGGCATCCTGATTATCAAAAATGTATGGCTGAACACACAATTACAAATGGGAAATGTGGATAATGAGAACTCAATTACTATGTACATTCGCTAAGAAAGAAAGATTAAGTTCAATAATCGAACTAATCATCAAGTGTCATGATGTGCTATTTGATAAGATTTACATATTCAGTAATGAAAATGATTTATCACAATTAATATGCACCTATAACATTCCAAGTAATCACGATAACTTTATAGAGGGAATGGATACAATAGCTCTACATAGAAAAAAACAATCTAACACATTATATACGATAAACGCTTTAAACGAAGTTATTCGTTCTAAAAACAATGGAGTCTTGGATAAAAAATTTCCAATAGAATGGAGTGAATTTCAAAACACACTTTTACTTGTTAATGAGGGTGGGTTAAATCAAATACCAACAAAAATATACAAAGTTATAAATACAGAAACTTGGAGTAATGAACAGCACCAATAAATGAATTATAGGTTTTACTATCCCCAATGGAATAGTCGAAAAGATGTATGTAAGGACTATCCTGAAATCAAAGAAATTACAAAAGAACCAATAGCCTTTTGGTATGGAGTTGGGCCTAAGAGAACAATTAGGAAAACCAAACATTCCATACAAAGATTACTCAAACGGGCACATCCATACTTACCAATATTAGTAATATATTCAATACCATACAGAGATTTAGGTCACCATTCTAAAGGTGGTGCAGATTCAGATGATGAATACTTAAAATTTATACAAGAATTTTGTAGTGCACTCGGTGATAAATCACCCATTGTAATATACGAACCTGATTGTATTCCACATATGGAACAAATGGGTGTGGTTGATGGGTTGGATAGGATGAGGTTGATTAAGGCAAGTATTGAGTTATTAAGTAGGACAAATGCGTCAGTTTACATAGACATAGGACACCCAAAATGGTTAAGTGTTCCTAAGGCAGTAAGCTATTTAGGTTTATGTGATGTTCACAAAGTAAATGGATTCGCACTAAACACGAGTAACTATTATGCCACCACAACTTGTTATGAATATGGAAAGAAGATTTCAAAACGACTTAATAATACTCATTTTGTAATAGACACCTCAAGAAATGGAAACGGAGCTAATTCAGAACATTTCAATCCGTTTGGTCGTTCAATTGGTGAATATCCCACAACAAAAACCTGTGATGAAATAGTAGATGCTTACTTGTGGGTAAAGGTGCCTGGTGAAAGTGATGGAAGGGTTAATGGTGGCCCAAAGGCTGGTAGATTCTCTCATCACCTCGCTTTAGATTTGATACACAATAAAAAATGAGTATTTATCAATTTTCCCATTATGATAAAAATAGAACTATGTCATTTTGTCCAATGGACACTACAAAATTGTGGCGGGATAACTCACGGAAGTATCCAAACGATAAAACAACACAATACTATACAGAAAATCCAATAGAGTATAAGTTCAATAACTATGGATTCAGAACACCTGATGATTTTAATTATGATGATGGAAATGTATTCTTAGGATGTAGTCATACAATTGGTATTGGACATCATTTAGAAAATACTTGGTCATACAAGTTAAATAAATTTATGGGTGGGAAATTTTGGAATCTTTCTCAAGGTGGTAGTGGTGTGGATACGGCATTTAGGTTACTATACGGATTTCAAAATCACTTAAATATAAAAAATATATTTCATTTTGCACCAACTATGCACAAGTATAGGTATGAATTTATAATAGATTCCCAACCAAGATTTATGAATATTTTGTATGATGATGGTAAACACGCTAAACGATTCTTAGGAGATATGTTTGTCGAACAATCATTGTTAGACGATAAAGTTGCACAAATTAATTATGATAAATCCATACTTGCGATTCAATCTATAGCAGAAGATATGAATTGTAATTACTATGTTTTAGATGAAAAGGTGATGGATTTTAAAGATGATGATTCAATTAAAGCACGAGATTTCCAACACTACACAATAAATCAACAAAACCACTTATACGAAAGTTTTTTAAAAATAATTTAAAAAAACACTTGACTTTCTCATTTATCCTTTGTATATTATAGTATCAAATAAAGGGAATAAATAATGAAAACAGAAATAATAATTGAAATAGATGGTGTAGTTAGAACAATGGATTTGGATGAGTATATAGAAATGGTTACAGTTAAGGGAGTTAAGTAATGACAAAAACACACGAGTTTATTTTAGGAAAAAATGATTCTTCAACAGATTTTGAAGGTCATATATTAGATGTTGAATATGTGGTATCAAGTGTTAGTGATGATATTAAAGTTGTGGATATGTGGAGATATTGGGATAGTAAGAATCACGACCATTCATCACCTGATATGGATGAAGAGATGAGATTACCTTGGTTGAGTGAAGATTTCAAAGAGATGATGATGGAAGAATTAAGACATCTTGAATTTGGTGATTTTGATTTGGATAAGTATTGTGAAGAAAATCCTGATTTCGATGAAGCTATGAATGGGATGTATAACTAAAATAAATGAAAAAAACACTTGACTTTATCAAATATTCTTTGTATATTATGGTATGATAAAAGGGGATAACATGAAGAACTTAGTAATAAACGCGTTTGGTGATTTAGTTGAAAGAACTGATTATGGTAATCACAAGAATCAATTAAATCTATTTGACAATCTTAATGAGATAGTTGAAGAGAATGAAACCGCAGACGATATATTAGATTTTCTATTTAATAGAAAACCTACCAACTTAACACAAGATTTAATTCAAGTAAATGGAGAAATAAAATAATGAGAGATTTATTCGATAAAGAGTTTCAAAAAGAAATGGATGATTTTTTTGACTACATAGATTACGAGGTATTGGGTAGGGAGAAACCCGAATCTGTCGTATTGACACGAGAAGAAGCCGATGAACTCGATAAGGACAAGATTTTTGTATACAACGATACTCCTGTCAATTTTACAGAAGATGACGATTGTGAAGAAGTGAGTGATTGTTGTGGAGCTGATGTATATGATGACTATGATATTTGTAGTAGTTGTAATGACCATTGTGGTAGAGAAGAAGCCGAAATTTAATAAAAAATAATTAAAGAAAAGACTTGACATTCTCATATATTCTTTGTATATTAAGGTATGAATAAAAGGAAAAAAATAATGAAGTTATACAAATCATCAAGACAAACAAGCCTATTTCCTCAAGGTATTAAGAAACAAAAATGGAATAGGGGAAATCCTCTAACTCTAAAAGATAAATTATATAGAATATCTACTTTTGATTATATAAGAGGTAATGGTGGAACTCTCAAAGATGTGGCTATAGCGTGGGGAATCTCACCAAACAATGGTAAGGTGGGTTGGATGGTTGATTGGTATAAAGAAGAATTAAAAAATAATTAAAGAAAAGACTTGACTTTCTCGTTTTTTCTTCGTAAGATCAAATAACAAATAAAGGAAAATAACAAATGAATATTAAAAATGAAATCAGAAAATTAAGTAGTCTTTCAGAACTAAACGACCTATCATCGTTTATTAGTGAGTGTAAAACTATGTTAGGTAAATCAACATTAAGAGTTGGTTCTAAAGTGTGGTGTGTTCAGAAAACTAAAAAGACCAAAGGTGTCATCACTAAGATGAACATCAAGAAAGCCATCGTAGAGATGAGTGGTATGAAATATAGTGTTCCATTTGGTATGTTAGAAGTGAGGTAAAAAAACTTAAAAAACAGCAAAAAAGCCCATCGTTTGGGTTTTTTTGTATATATATATATTTGTATCCGTTAAGATACAAAGATTTTTGAAAAATTGAAAATGGAAGATAGGGAGAGTAATTATCTCTCTATGGGATTGACCGAACAATGGGTGGACTTTGAAGCCCATAAGGTAATCTATACTTGGACTTGTGGTGAGTTGATATTCGGGCGAATGTGAACAATATCTTATGACAATATCAAGTAAATGTACTTCAAGAAAAAAACAAGAAGCGATTCTTAGACCTTGTTGTGGGTAAGGGTAAAACCGAAATCCCACTTTATGACCGAATTAATCTAAACTCAGAGAGATAAGGTAATGACACAGAGGTTGTACTCACTTTGACGATGATTAACCATCATTGAGGAGAACCAAAGTAACTTTTGGGTGTTAGGTACAAGGTAAAAAAAATCTGAGCTTGAAGTTGTGAGTAATCGCAAATCTCACATCCCCAAATTTTCATATCTGTAGAACTGAAGCCAGTAGTAATAAAACCGACTACGTGCAACGCGATGTTGAAACAAACATCTTAAATCGTTATAAAGCCGGATGTTCTACACAATTTAAGGTGATGAGGATTTCTTACATATACCCGATAATTTTAATTATCTAAAACTCATCATCTTTTTTTAGTTTTTAGCAAGAAAAAAATGATTTTTAATTGACAAGGTTATATTTATATTCGTCAAAGGTTATGACCAATGACAAATATTAAATAATAAATAAACATAAATAATAAGGAGAATATCGAATGGATATTGAAGCAGTACGCAAAAGATTGGCTCAGTTACAAACTACCAATACCCGAACCACAAACCTGTGGAAACCTCAACCGGGAAAATCACTAATAAGGATTGTTCCTTACAAACTACAAACAGAATCACCATTTATTGAGTTGTTTTTTCATTATGACTTAGGTGGTAAAACCTATCTTTCACCAATCTCATTTGGTCGCCCAGATCCGATTGAAGAATTTGCTGACAAATTAAAGTCAAGTGGAAATCGTGAAGATTGGAGACTTGGTAAGAAGTTAGAAGCAAAGCTTAGAACTTTCGCACCTGTTGTTGTTCGTGGAGAAGAAGGACAAGGAACGAAGTTTTGGGGATTCGGTAAAACCGTATACCAAGAACTTTTATCTATTATAGCAGATCCTGATTATGGTGACATAGCAGATCCTGTAAATGGTCGTGATGTTATGGTAGAATTCTTAACAGCAGAAGAAACCGGAGCTAACTTTCCTAAGACTAACATTCGTGTTAAACCAAATCAAACACCAATCACAGATAACAAAGCTTTGTTAGAAACTGTTCTAAAAGAACAAAAAGACATTGCTGAAGTTTATCAAGAACTCTCATATGATGAGTTAGCAGAAGCTCTGAATGATTGGTTAAACCCCTCAGAAGATGGAGACGATAGTTCAACAAAAGACGAAACAGTTCCAGCATCTACTTTAAAATCGGCAGTAAATTCTACTTCTGATGCAGGTAGTGCATTTGACGACTTGTTTAATTCATAAGGAGAACTAAATGTCTATATCAGCAAAAGACGAACTTGCAGAAGTTCTTGCCGATACCTTAAACAAAAAGTTCAAAGACCACAAGGTAGCTTATTTTCTTGATGGTAGTGGTTCAACCCCTACCGATATTAAAGAGTTTATCTCAACGGGTTCTTCAATCTTAGACTTAGCAATCTCTAATCGTCCTAATGGTGGAATCGCCGTAGGACGAATCACCGAAATTAACGGTTTGGAGTCAAGTGGTAAGTCTTTGATTGGAACTCATATATTAGCAGAAACTCAGAAGAAAGGTGGACTCGCGGTTTACATTGATACTGAGACTTCTGTTAGTAGAGAGTGGTTGGAAACTATTGGTATCGATATACAAAATCTTTTATATCTTCATGTGGAAACCGTAGAAGATATATTTGAATGTATTGAAAACATCGTATCTAAAGTCAGAGAATCAGACAGAGATAGGTTGGTAACTATTTTGGTTGATAGTATGGCAGCAGCCTCTACTAAGGTGGAGATGGAAGCCGACTATGACAAAGATGGTTGGGCAACTTCTAAGGCCATTGTTATCTCAAAGGCTATGAGAAAGATTACTCAGATGATTGGTAGAGAAAGAGTGGCTTTGGTATTTACAAACCAACTCAGACAAAAACTCGGAGTTATGTTTGGAGATCCGTGGACTACAAGTGGTGGTAAAGCATTACCATTTCACGCTTCTACTCGTATTCGTTTAAAGAATATGGGACAGATTAAGGACGCGAAGAAAAATACTTTAGGTATGAAAGCTCGAGCTCAGATTATCAAGAATAGATTAGGTCCTCCATTACGACATGCCGACTTTAACCTTTACTTCGATAGTGGTATTGATGATAAGGGAAGTTGGTTACAAGTATTGAAAGACCACAAACTCTTGAAAGTTGCAGGTGCATGGTATACTTTAGAATACGAAGGTGAAGATATCAAATTTCAATCTAAAGATTTCAATAAGAAGTTGGAAGAAACAGATGGACTCGAAGAACATTTATATAATGTTATTTGTAACGCCTCTATTCTGAAATATCAAACAGAAGATTTGGGTATCGATGATGTTGAATATACAGATGAAGTGGTTGGAGATGAGTAATGGAAAATACTTGTCTATACTTGATGAAATAAAAAAACATGGCGGCGATTCTCTCTCCAATAATCCCAATGAGAAAGTACTGATAATAGATGGCTTAAATACTTTTATCAGAGTGTTTAGTGTTATACCAACTACTAATGAGGATGGTATCCACATTGGTGGAATAGTTGGTTTTTTAAAATCAGTCGGTTACGCTATAAAAATGTTAGGACCTACTCGTACCATCATATGTTTTGATGGTAAGGGTGGTTCTAACCGCCGCCGTAAACTTTATCCTGAGTATAAGGCAAAACGAACAACTAAGATTCGACTAAATCGAACAAACGATTTTGAGAATATTGAAGATGAACGACACTCAATGATGATGCAGTTATCTCGATGTGTGGAATACTTAGAGAAACTACCATTAAGTATAATGTCAATTGACAATATTGAAGCAGATGATGCTATAGGATATACTGCAAAGCAGTTGTTACCTAAAAGTAATGTTATCATCATGTCAACAGATAAAGATTTCTTACAATTAGTAAATGACAGAATTTCAGTTTGGTCGCCTACTAAGAAGAAACTTTACAATCCTGAAAAGATATTAGAAGAATACAATGTAACATCAGAAAATTTATTATTGAGTAGAGTTTTCGAAGGTGATACTTCCGATAATATTAAAGGGGTAAGAGGTATTGGTGCTAAAACATTATTAAAGCACTTTCCTGACTTAGGCACAGAAGGAAAGGTTATATCATATGATGATGTAATCAAAGAGGCACAGAAACATCAAGGAGAGAGATTTTACAATCTAATACTTGATAACACAGACACCATAGATATTAATCATAGATTGATGCAACTTTCAGATGTTGATATTAGTGGTGGTGCTAAATTAAAAATAAATAATATCGTAAATGGTAAGATACCTGAACTAAACAAGATGATATTTCAAAAGATGTTTATTGAGGATAGGATGTATGGGGCATTACCAAATATGGATAGTTGGATACTACAAACATGGACACAGCTAAATAGATACGCTAAGATTAACAACAATGGGAAGAAAGCGTAAATATCAAACCAAAGAAGAGAAACTTGAGGCCCAACGAAAGTGGCAAATGGAGCACTATCATCGCAACAAAGAGGAGATTTTGCAAAAAGCAAAAGATACTTATAAGAGGAAAAAAAGAGAAAAACAGAGGCGAGATAGAGTGAAAAAAATGTATGGTGACCAATAATGAGTGAACAATCAACTCTAATTCAATTCGGAACAACATTCCAATCCAAAACCTTATCTTCACTTTTAGGAGATCAAAAGTTTTTACAGACAATATCTGATATATTAGAACCTGAATATTTCGATAGTGATGCCAACAAATGGATAGCTAAAACAATAAGAGAATACTTTTTCGAATATAAATCTAAACCAACACTTGAAGTGATGAAGGTTAAAATTTCAGAAATAGAAAATGATATTCTAAAAGTATCTGTTGTGGATAATTTAAAAGAGGCTTGGAGATATATTGAATCAACCGATTTAAAGTTTGTTCAAGAACAAACATTAGAGTTCTGTCGTAATCAAGTCATGAAAACTGCCATTATGAATAGTGTGGATTTGATTGAAGTAGGTCAGTATGACCAAATCAAAAAACTCGTAGATAATGCTATGAAGGCTGGTCAAGATAGAGATTTAGGTCATGACTATATTGATGGAATGGAAGAGAGGTTGAATGAGTCTGCCAGAAAAACAGTAAAAACAGGTTGGGACCCAATCGATGATGTTATGGATGGTGGATTGGGAAGTGGAGAACTTGGAGTTGTAGTAGCCCCAGCAGGTATTGGTAAGTCTTGGTGTTTACAAACACTTGGTTCTGCAGCAGTTAAAGCAGGATTGAATGTAGTTCATTATACATTAGAGTTAAATGAAAATTATGTTGGACTTAGATACGATACGGTATTTAGTGGTATTACAACCTCTAACATTAAATTTTATCAAGATGATGTAAAGAAAAAAATTGACCAATTAACAGGAACATTACTGATTAAGTATTTCCCTACAAAAAGTGCTTCGGTTCAAACCTTAACCTCACATCTAAGTCAGATTGAACTTCAAGGTAATAAACCTGATTTGGTATTGGTTGATTACGCTGATATTTTAAAGGGTATTGGTACTGAAAAACGTCATGTATTAGAAAATATCTACGAGGATTTAAGAGGATTAGCTGGAGAGATGGATTGTCCAATATGGACAGCCTCACAGGCTAATCGTAGTTCATTAGAAGAAGAAGTGATTGACGCTACGAAAGTTGCTGAAGCCTATTCAAAGGTTATGATAGCAGACTTTGTGGTATCGGTTAGTAGGAAAGTGGAGGACAAAATAGCAAACACAGGTAGATTTCATGTGATTAAAAATAGATTCGGTCCTGATGGTATAACATACCCATCAAGTATTAATACTAATATCGGTAAGATTGATGTTTATGAATCAACCACTCAAGGTGGACAAGACGCACAAGGAAAGATGGATAATAGTCAAGAATTTATGAGAAAAACATTATCAGAAAAGAAAAAAATGTTTGAAAAAGATGTTAGTGGCTTCGAATAGAATACCATATATATTATATTTAATAAAGGTCAGCAACGAAGAATCAAAAATTAATAGGAGTTACGATGGAAAAATTTAAGTTATCAGAAAATTTTATAAATAAATTTAAAAGAAAAAAAGCACCATTCGGTTTTAACGGATTAGGTGAATTAGTTTACATGAGAACCTATTCAAGAATTAAGGAAGATGGGAAGAACGAAAGATGGTGGGAAACCGTCCAACGAGTTGTAGAAGGAACTTATACGATGCAAAAGAATTGGATTGACCAACATCAATTAGGGTGGAATCCGTGGCAAGCACAAGCTTCAGCTCAAGATATGTACGAGCGTATATTCACGATGAAGTTTTTGCCACCCGGCCGTGGACTTTGGGCTATGGGAACAGCCGTTACCGAAGAAAAAGGTTTGTACGCCGCCCTAAACAATTGTGCATTTGTATCAACATCAACAATCAAAGAAGATTACTCAAAACCATTTTGTTTCCTTATGGACGCAAGTATGTTAGGTGTGGGTGTAGGATTTGATTGTAAAGGTGCTGGTGAAATAGTAGTTAAAGGAGTTGCAACAGATAGAGATAATCAAGTCTATGAAATACCTGATACTCGTGAAGGTTGGGTAGAATCTTTGAAACTACTATTGGAATCCTACTTTCATGGTCAAGCCCCAATGGAGTTTGACTACTCAAAGGTTAGACCAGCAGGTGTTCCGATTAAAGGTTTTGGTGGAGTTAGCTCAGGACCCGAACCATTAAAAGAAGTTCATGTAGACATAACAAAAGTATTAGAGAAAAATAGTGGAGAACCAATTACCGTAACAACTATTGTGGACATAATGAACCTTATTGGTAAATGTGTTGTAGCAGGAAATGTTAGACGAACGGCAGAGATTGTGTTTGGTGATCCTTATGATGAAGAATATTTAGATTTAAAGAATTACAAGGTTAATCCACATCGTGACCAATATGGTTGGACATCTAACAATAGTATATTTGCTGAGTTAGGTATGGATTATACAGAGGCAGCAGAAAGAATTAAGGATAATGGAGAACCAGGATTTGCATGGTTAGAAAATATGAGAAAGTATTCTCGTATGAAGAATGGTGGAGATAACAAAGACCATAGAGTTATGGGTGGTAATCCTTGTTTGGAACAATCACTTGAATCCTATGAGTTATGTTGTTTGGTAGAAACATTTCCTGATAATCATGATTCATTAGAGGATTATCAAAGAACATTAAAATATGCTTATCTATATGCTAAATCAGTAACATTGGGTAAAACTCATTGGAGTGATACCAATAGAGTTATGTTAAGAAACAGAAGAATTGGATGTAGTGTAAGTGGAGTAGCTCAGTTTATTACGAATAGAGGTTTAGATGAGTTAAAGAATTGGTTAGAGGCTGGATACGATACAATACAAGAGTGGGATAAGATGTATAGTGATTGGTTCGCTATTCCAAAGTCAATCAAAACCACAAGTGTTAAACCAAGTGGAACGGTTTCGTTGTTAGCAGGAGCTACACCAGGATTACACTATCCTGAATCAAGATTTTATACAAGAAGAATTAGGGTTTCTAAACATTCAGAATTATTAGAACCCATGAAAAGAGCAGGTTATAAAATAGAACCAGCATTTGGTTCAGAAGATACCACAATGGTTGTTGAAGTACCAGTTGATGTGGGAGAAGGAATTAGAACCGTGGGTGAGTTATCCATATGGGAACAATTCAGTTTAGCAGCTTTCCTACAAAGACATTGGGCTGATAACCAAGTTAGTTGTACAGTTACATTCGATCCTGAAACAGAGGGTGGACAAATACCATCTGTTTTGAATTATTATCAGTATCATCTAAAGGGAATATCTCTTTTACCAAGACATGAGTTAGGTGCTTACAAACAAATGCCTTACGAGTCAATTGATGAAAAGGAATATAACAAACAAGTTAAGAAACTTGGAAAACTATCCTTTGGAGTAATAAACAACGAGGAAGCAAACATAGAGAAATTTTGTGATGGAGATTTTTGTGATGTGGATATTGTTCCTACTACGGGTGATAATGACGACCATGTGGACACGAATTAATATTTCACATACAAGAAAAGAAGCGGATAGGCAGCTGACACACCTATAGAAAAATGTGTCTTAACTAAAAACGAGGAGAACGTTAATGAATAAACGTAATCTATTAATATCATTATTGATGACAACAGGATTGTTTGCACAAACTATCGTTGGAGTTGTTAATGGTGGTACTGAACCATTGGTTGGAGCAAATGTTGCTGTTGTAGGAACTGATAAAGGTGGTGTAACAGATGAATCTGGTAATTACACTATTGATGTCGGAACTGAAGGCACATACACATTAACTGCTTCATTCATTGGATACTCATCTGCAACATTTGATGTTGAGGTGGGTGATATAGTTGGAACACTCAACTTCGATTTAGAAGAAGATGTTTTAACCATGTCGGCACTTGAAGTTTTAGCATCGAGAGCTGATGAAAAAACACCTGTTGCTTACACAACGATTAGTAAAGAGGATATGGAAGTTCGTCTTGGTTCACAAGATATTCCAATGGCCTTAAACACTACTCCAAGTGTATACGCAACTCAACAAGGTGGTGGTGCGGGTGATGCTCGTATCAATGTTCGTGGTTTCAACCAACGAAATGTAGCAGTGATGATAAACGGTGTTCCTCAAAATGATATGGAGAACGGATGGGTTTATTGGTCTAATTGGGATGGAGTTGCAGATGCAGCAGAATCAATTCAGATGCAAAGAGGCCTGTCAGCTGTTAATCTAGCTACACCTTCAATCGGTGGAACAATGAACATCATAACAAGTCCTGCATCTCAAGACAAAGGTGGGAAGTTCAAACAAGAAAGTGGGGCAGGTGGTTTTCTAAAAACTACTTTAAACTATAATTCAGGTTTAATCGCTGACAAACTAGCACTTAGTGGAACGATAGTTCGTAAAACTGGTGATGGTATCATTGATGGAACTTGGACAGATGCTTGGGCTTACTATCTTGGTAGTTCTTTTCAGTTAAATGATAAGAACCGATTTGAGTTGTATGCGATAGGAGCTCCACAGCGTCATGGTCAGAACCTTTACAAACAAAATGTAATGGCATATGACAAAGAGTTTGCAAAAGAAATAGCCGATTATAAAGGACTTTCTGCAGCAGATTCTGATGAAGATGGAACAAGTGATTGGGATGAGTATGTAGCAAAATTCACTAACGAAGCTGGTGATGACGCAGGTAGACTTTTTAATCAAAATGTCGCACCTATCAATCCTAATTATAATGGACAACAATATTGGTATATGTATGGAGACAAAACAACCGATAGATTTAGTCCTAACTTCCTCAATGAAAGAGAAAACTTCTTTCATAAACCATTAGTCAACCTTAACCATTTCCTAACAATAAACGATAAGACTCGTTTGAGTTCAGTTGCTTATTGGAGTGGTGGTTCAGGTGGTGGAACAGGAACCTATGGTAGAATTCCTACACTTGATGTTGATGGTAATCTCGGTGATGACGACTATAAATTCTATTATGGTGGAAGTCCTTGGACGCGTGATTGGAATACATTGATTGACTACAACTCTGGTGATTCAGATACAGTTTATGTAGACAAAAGAGCTATTCCAAGAACTCATGGTGATGGAAATAATCAATCTGTTGGTATTCTTAGAAATAGTATCAATCGACAAGGAACATATGGACTCATTTCAAAACTTAACCACAAGGTTAATGATGAACTTGAAGTTCAAGTTGGTATCGATTGGAGAACTGCTGAAATCGAACACGCACGTGAAGTTCGTGATTTATTAGGTGGTGATTACTATATGGATTACTCGGATGATAATCATGCTGATGGTAAGAAAGCTGGATTAGGTGACATAATCGCATATCACAATCATACTACGGTTGATTGGTTAGGTGGATTCGTTCAAGGTAATTATACCGCAGACAAGTTAAACCTATATGGTATGGCTGGTCTTTCAGGTATCAAATACACTTATCAGGATCACTTTACAGTTGAAAATGAGTTGATTGAAGCAGACGCTATCATAACTTCTCAGTTCAAAGGTGGAGCAGTTTATGATATAGACGATAATGTTAGTTTGTTTGGTAATATTGGTTTAGTAGAAAAACCACCAATTATGGATAATGTAATCTATAATGATGGAACAGTTGCTTCAGATCCTGCTAATGAAAAATTTATTAGCACGGAGGCGGGTGTCAATTTCCGTTCTGAAAAATTTGCTGTAAAGGCAAATGTATATAACACAGATTGGAAAGATAGAAACCTTACTAAATCCGTAACCACAGGACAAGGTGACTCAGGTGATACTGATGTTATCTTTCTAACTGGTGTAAACCAAAAACATCAAGGACTTGAAGTAGAAGTTACTTCACAAGTTCACGATATTTTTAGGGTAGATGCAGCAATTAGTCTTGGTAGCTGGAAGTTCGATGGTGATGCAGATGGTAAATATCAAGAAAATGAATATGATGAACAAGGTAATGTAAGTGGTCTAACCACTACTGATTATCAATATGCACTCGATGGATTGTATGTTGGTGATATGCCACAAACATCATATGTTTTCGGTGGAACTTTAACTCCTATCAAGGGACTTAAAATACAAGCACTATATAACATCTATGATAATAACTACTCTGATTGGAGTCCTGATTCTCGTGAGGTTGATGGTGATGTAGATAGAGAACAAGTTTGGAAAGCTCCTGGCTATTCTAAAGTTGACCTACATGCAGCATACGACTTACCAGAATGGAATGGTTTAAAACCACAGGTCTTTGCTCATGTATTTAACGCATTAGATGCAGTATATGTTCAAGACGCAGTTGACCATAGTCAATATAATAGTTTTGGTGACAAGGTTCACGCAGCACACAACGCTGAAGTGTTTCTTGGAACACCAAGATATTTTAATGTTGGACTAAGTGTTAATTTCTAAAACAATAAACTTAGGGGGATTGAAACACATCCCCCTTTTTTTATAAAACCAGTAGGTTATAATGATTAAACAAACCGACACGATGGATTTATTTGAGATATATGATTATATCAATAAGTTAGAGAAAAGAATTAAAAAGTTAGAAATTAAATCGAGATATAAAAAAAAGAAATAAGGCAAAAAGTCCTTGACTTTAATAGTTTTTATTCGTAAGTTCTAACACGAAATAAATGGGGAAGTGCATAGTTGTATCAAAATATATATTACGATAGTTCAAAAAGAAAAGTCCACATTTGGGATGATAAAAGTGGTCATGTTATAGTTCCATTCAAAAAATACGCATATGTTAAAGACTCATACGGAACTCATGTTTCTTTGTATGGGGATAGATTAAAAAAAATATACAAGTGGGAGAGGGATGTAGAAGGATTACACGAAAGTGATATTAATCCTGAAACACGAACTCTCATTGATATGTATACCAATAGTGAAGAACCATCGACAGGACATAAGACGATGGTAATCGATATCGAGGTCGAGGTGACCGAAGGTTTTCCAAGTCCTAAGAAGGCAGAAAACAAGATTACATCTATTGCTGTTTATGATGACCAACAACAGAAATATCTATGTTTTGTATTGGATGAAAAACATAAACTGAAACACGATATGGAATGGGGTAAGAATGAGGTAGTAAAAACCTATTCAGAAGAAACCTCACTACTTAAAAGTTTTCTAAAATATTATTTGGCACTAAGACCAAGTATTATAACAGGTTGGAACATAGATGGTTTTGACATACCATATCTTTACAATAGAATATACAACACTATGGGTGAAGATATAGCTAATTGTCTATCACCAATCTCACAAGTCTATTGGAATAAATATCGAGAACGATATATGATAGCAGGTGTGAGTTGTTTAGATTATCTGATGTTATATAAGAATTTTACATTTAGTTCTAAACCAAGTTATAGGTTAGATGACATTGGAGTGTCTGAGGTTGGAACATCTAAGATTTCATACGAAGGAACACTTAACGATTTATATGAAAACCACTTAACTGATTTTGTAAAATACAACATTCATGATGTTAGGATTGTAAAAAAGTTAGATGATAAGTTAGATTTTATTGATGTGTGTCGAGGAATTTGTCATGTAGGTCATGTTCCTTATGAGGACATTGTTTATGACTCTCGATTTCTTGAAGGTGCTATATTAGTGTATCTAAAGAAACTTGGTGTTGTTGCACCAAATAAACCACCAAGAAAAGAGGAAGGTGAGTTCAAGAAAAAGTTTGCAGGAGCTTATGTTCAGGACCCACAAAAGGGTAAACACGATTGGGTTTATGATTTGGATATCACGAGTATGTATCCATCAATTATTATGAGTTTAAACATATCACCTGAAACTAAATTGGGTAAGGTTATTGGTTGGAATCCAAAAGAATTTTTAAAGAAAGATAATAAGAAAACCTATACTATTAAGATGGGGGATAAAATCAAAGGTCAACTTACGGAAGTTGAACTACAAGATTATTTTGATAAAAATCAAATATCGATATCTAATAATGGTATTATGTATAGAACTGATAAACAAGGATTAATTCCAACTCTATTATCAGAATGGTTTGATAAGAGAAAAGAATTTAGAAAGTTGGCAAAGAAGTTTGGTGATGAGGGTAATGAAGAACAATATGGATATTTCAATAGACGACAGCATATTCAAAAAATTGTATTGAACTCTATGTATGGTGTATTGGGTTTACCTGTATTTAGGTTTTATGATTTAGATAACGCTGAAGCTACTACACTTACAGGTCAAGAGCTGATTAAGTTTACCAAGAAACTCGGTAATCACTTTTACAATAATGAGTTGGGAACTAACAAAGACTATTGTATTTACATTGATACTGATTCAGTTTTTTATTCAGCAGTTCCATTGGTGAAGAAACGATTTCCAAATACAGAGCTGAGTGATGTGATGATGACTCAGAGAATCAACGAGATAGCAACAGAAGTTCAATCCTATTTAAATAAAAGTTACGATTACTTCGCACAGAAGTTCTGTAATCTTGACATTCATAGATTTGAGATTAAGCAGGAGATTGTAGCTAAAGCTGGTTTGTTTATTGTGAAGAAAAGATATGGTATGAAGATTATCTCGGATAATGGTGTTCAAGTAAACAAGACTATGGTAAAGGGTTTAGATACGGTTCGTAGTAACTTCGCTCCATCTTTTAGAAAGTTGCTGTCTGATGTATTGGATGATATTTTAGCAAGTGTTCCAAAGGATAAGGTAGACCATCGGATAACAAGATTTAGAAAGAACCTTAGATATAGTCCGTTGGATGACATCTCATCTCCAACAGGAGTAAAGGGGATATGGAAATACCTACAAAAAAATAGTGAAAATACAACAGCTTTTTCAGAGACAAAGAAGGGATGTCCTGTTCATGTTAAAGCTTCAATAGCATACAATGACTTGGTTAGATATTTTGGTCAAGATAAGAAGTATGGATTTATAAATAATGGTGATAAGATTCGTTGGGTGTATTTAAAAAATAATCCGTTAGGTTTAAGGGTTGTTGCTTACAAAGGTTATGAGGACCCACCTGAGATTATGCAGTTCATCAAAGATACGATGGATATAGATAAAATCTACGACCAAGCACTAACTAAAAAAATACAGATGTTTTATGATTGTTTGAGATGGGGTAAGCCTGTTGATAAAGAACAAACAATAGAAAGATTTTTTTGATTTTGAGAAAACTTGTATATATGTATATACAGAATAATAAGGAGAATGATAAATGGAAAAAGTTAAATTAACTCGTTTCATTGACAAGTACCATTTAGGTGGTAATGTAAATGCAGTAGTTATTAATAGTAAAAATGATAAACTGAATACTCGGTTCATTACAGGCGATAAAGCTCTGTTGGGTGAGTTGACAGTTAATAATTTTACTTTTAGTAATACAGAACTCGGTGTCTATGATACAGAACAACTTAGTAAGTTATTAAGTGTTCTATCTGATGATGTTACCTTTGATTTAAAAAGTAGTGGTGATAAAGCTATTGCTCTTGAAGTTTCAGACCAACATTCATCCGTAAACTTTATGTTGTCGGATAAATCAGTTATCAATCAACCACCAGCTCTAAAAGAACTTCCTGATTTTCAAGTGAAGATTAAAGTAGACACTCAGTTTATTTTGAGATTTATTAGTGGTAAATCAGCATTAAGTGATACCGACACTTTTACGGTTATCTCTAATGATAATGGAGTTGAAGTTATAATAGGTTATGCTTCAATAAATACAAATCGTGTTACGATTCCTGTTCAAACAGAAGTTACGAGTAGTATTAAGAATGTATCCTTTAACGCAAATCTTTTTAAGGATGTGTTAGTGGCGAATAAGGAATGTGAAAGTGCAACACTTGAAGTAAGTGAACAAGGATTAGCTCGTATCAATTTTAAAGTTGATGACTATGATGTTACTTACTACTTAGTAGCTGTCCAAGACGTTGATTAACTTTGACAACTTTCCAACCTTTTCAGAGGAACATTTTCACGATTGGGTAAATCAGCTTACACCGATTGAAGAATACAAGGGTTACTTGGTTAAACGAGATGACCTTTTCAATCTCGGTGGAGTAAGTGGTGGTAAGGTAAGACAATGTGCTAAACTCGTCTATGACAATTTAGATTACATTAAAAACGATTGTAATGGTGGGATATTAACAGCAGCAGGTATCCCATCTCCACAATCTTGTATTACTGCCGCAGTGGCTAAATACTTTGGATTAAAATGCTTGGTAACGATACCATATTATCCTGACCACATAAGAGATAGTTATAGAATAAATTCATCACTATCTCAAAAATTTGGTGCTAAGGTATATGGTGTAGGTAATCCAAACATATCAGGTCCTGAACTTGATGCTAAAAAACTCGTTGGTGAGACAGGTTATTTTCAAATTAAATTTGGAATGAATGGGTTTGAGGTTATGAAAACTGTTGCACAGCAGGTTGAAAATGTACCAAATAGTGTTGAAACGATAGTTGGTATTGCTGGTAGCGGATTATCAATGTTAGGTGCCTCTATGGGATGTAAGATATTCAATAAGAATGTTAAGACGATACATCCTGTAGCACTTAGTGATTATGTTCATAAGAATAGAAAGGCATCATACGATAGGTTACCTGATAAATATAAATTTGATGGTGATTTTTCAGTAGTTCAATCTAACTATCCCTATCAATATAAGTTGAAACTTGAAGAATCATTACCACTCGACCAAACATACGAAGCAAAGGCTTGGGATTGGATGGTAAAGAATATAGAACCATCTAAAAAGGTATTGTTTTGGGACGTTGGTATCAAGGAATATGAATTAGATTATATCGAACCTATTAAATGGTATAAATCAGAATACGAAACTATAATTGATAGAGAAATGAGAAGAAAACATGAGCAAGTCAAACACGACTTTTTCTAAAGCCTGGCTAGAAAAGAAAATAATGTGTGGTTTATGTAACTTCGGTTGTTGTAACCACAATTCTTTTCATGTTGAAATTACAGAAGAAGAACAAGAAAAATATCAAAAGAAGTTTGGGTTAGACTTAGAGTTGGAATGGCAACAAAATGGTTGTTGTGATTTACTAAGTAAAGATGGAAGTGGATGTAGTTTAGGTGATGATAGACCTGTGTTTTGTAAGATGTATCCATTAGAACCAAACAAGTCAAATCGTATAATTCTTGGTAATTGGTCTTTCTTACATTGTCCAAAACCACAAGATTATGAATTGGATAGAATCGAGGATGGTAAGTATTATTACAAACTGATTAAACCACACAAGAACAAAAGAGATGAGTTGGTATTAGAAGATGATATACAAAATGTTGTCAAAGAGATTTGGAGACAATCTAAGGAGTCACTTGTCGATACCTATGGAGAGGAATTTTACGAAAGGATAAAAATCGAAATGAAACAAACAATTAAGCACGGATTCTTTTAATGTATATAGATTACTTTGATAAATTTTACAATATGGAGCCCTATCTTGAGATAGATGAAAAGGATTGGGAATATATAAAAGAAACATTTGATAAACAAGATGTTAAAGAAAGTCTTGCCACAGTAGCAATGACATATCCATTACCATATCCTGATTTAACCGAAAAGAAAGCATACAAGGATTTTCAAAAACTCAAGGGTATGAAGTGGAATGAAATCATAGTAGAGGGTGAGTGGTATGCAAGAGAAGGAACAGAATATACCTACAATTTAAATTATGATAAAAAACAATTATATTTAAGAAGATTAAACGCCGGTAATATATCGAGTAACTACTTTCAAATAGAAAACAGATGGTCGGTTGATGGTTCAGTTTCACCAGGTCCTAAACGAACTTGGGAAAATCACAAGTTTATGACCACACTTATGGGAAGTGCATATTCACTTAAAATGCCTAAGATTACAAAGAATATATTGAGAACCATGATTGGATTAAGAAAATACATTTGTTCTCAATTTAAACCAAATGTGGCAAAGATAATTTATGATATGTTTGAATCAGAGAACATATTAGACTTTTCGATGGGGTGGGGTGATAGGTTGGCTGGATTCTACGCAAGTGAACATGGTAAACACTATGTTGGTTTAGATCCAAGGAAGGAGAATCACCCTATCTACAAGGAACAATCAGAGTTCTATGAAAAACATTTAGGATTCTTTGAACATGATAGAAAGTCTGAATTTCATTGTAGTCCAGCTGAGGATTTTGATTTCACCCAATATAAAGATTATTTTAATTTAGTTTTTACAAGTCCACCATATTTTAGTGTTGAAAGATATAGTTACGATGATACACAAAGTTGGGTTAGATATAAAGATATAAATGAATGGAATTCAGAATTTTTACATAAAACTTTAGCAAATTTATGGGATTCTATAAAAGTTGGTGGATATTTATTGGTGAATATATCAGATGTCTATACAAATTCAAAATGGTCAACCGATAGGGGTTGGTTGGAGATTTGTAATCCTATGAATGATTATCTATCAAAGTTAGGAGAGTATCAAGGTTGTATTGGAATGGAATTGGCCAAACGACCTAATAGTGGTGGAGCAGGAACTGCTAAAAGTTACGAGGGTTCAGTATGGACAGAAAAATCATTAGAAAATAAACAAGATAAGAAATTTTGTGAACCTATTTGGATATGGAGAAAAAATTGAATACAGAACACACTTTATGGGTAGAAAAATATAGGCCTAGCAACCTTGACACTTACATTGGTAACGACCAACTAAAAAGTAAAGTCAAGGTTTATTTGGAGAGTGGCGACTTACCACATCTTTTACTATTTGGAAAGGCCGGCACAGGTAAGACCACTCTCGCAAAACTACTCTATAATAATATAGATTGTGACCATCTATACATTAACGCATCTGATGTAAGAAGAGTCGATGATTTGATACCGAAGGTTAGAAATTTTGCCTCAACGATAGGATTTCAAGATATGAAAATTATTATCTTAGATGAGGTTGATTTTATAAGTCCACACTCTCAAGCCGCACTTCGTAATCTAATGGAAACATTTAGTAAACATTGTAGGTTCATCTTGACTTGTAATTTTGTCGAGAGGATTATCGACCCGATACAATCTCGATGTCAGGCATTTCAAGTAATTCCACCGAATAAAAATGATGTAGCAAAACATTTACATAACATCTTGACCAATGAGAGTATAAAATATGAAATGGAAGATTTAAAGATGTTGGTCAATAGTGGTTATCCTGATATAAGACGAGTTATCAATGGTGCACAACGACAATCTGTTGGTGGTAAGTTATCGATTGATAAACAGAGTATGGTGGAGAACGATTACAAGTTAAAATTATTGAAGATTTTAGAAATCCAAGATAAGAAAAATGCCTTCAATAATATTCGTAAGTTGATGGCAGATGCAAAAGTTACGGATTTTGCAGATTTATTTCGTCTTTTGTATGATGAAGTAGATAGTTATGGTAAAGGAAATATAGCACCTTGTATTTTAGTAATAGCAAAATACGAGTTAAGTGATGCTCAAGTTGTTGATAAAGAAATCAATGCTATGGCAATGATAATAGAATTGTTACAAATAATAAAATAAAGGAGTCGTAATGTATTACGAAGTTCAGGTTGTATTCATAGAAGAGATACAGACTAAAAATGGTGTCAGAGAAAAGAAGGTTCGTGAAAACTACTTAGTTGAATGTGATGCCGTAAGTGTTGCAGAAGCCAAAGTATTAGAATATCTAAAAGATGCCGCATTTACTTATAATGTTGTGGTAGTTAAAGAATCAAAAATTGTAGAGGTCATTGAATTGGAGACTAAATTATAATGGAAGAACGACATTGGGGTGAAAAGAAGCAGTCTCAAAAGAAGTTAGTAACAAGTGGAAATTCTACCGAAAAACATATTTCTGTCCAAGAAAACAAAATATATTATTATTCAAGTGTAAACCGAGATAGTGCAGTAGAACTCAACAAAAAGATTGCAGAATTAGAATCTAAGAGTTTATCCTTATCAAATAGTTTGGAAATCGATCCTCCTCCTGTAAAGATAATGATAAATTCAGGTGGTGGTTCTATCGTAGCTGGTATATCATCTATGGATACCATAATAAGAAGTAAAGTTCCAATTCATACTTATGTAGATGGATTTGCGGCAAGTGCAGCAACATTCCTATCGGTAGTTGGAACTCACAGACTTATGAGTAGAAATTCTTATATGTTAATACATCAATTATCTACCGGTTTTTGGGGAACTTATGCTAACTTTGAAGATGAAAAACAGAATCTTGATTTAATGATGAAAACTATCAAAGATGTGTATAAGAAGTATACTAAAGTTCCAATGAAACAACTTGATGGAATATTAAAACACGATTTATTATGGGATGCCCAAAAATGTTTAGATATGGGAATGATTGACCAAATAATATAAAAGGAGATAAAAATGGCTAAAAGAAAATTCCGACCACAGCCTGGCCAACAGGCACCACCACAATCACAAGTTAAAGTGGATTTAACACAAGCGGAAACAATGAATTGTGAACATTGTGGTAATTACATCTTTATGAAGGCAACAGTTATAAAAAGATTATCGGCTATAGTTTCACCGACAGGACAAGAAGCTATGATACCGATAGAAGTTTTTAGTTGTGGTAATTGTGGAAAAGTTCCAACGAGTATTCTTCGTGATACAGGAATTGGATTAGATAATGAACCAACTAAAACACCGTTAACTGATTTAATGTAATGGTTAAGTGCTTAACACCTGAAGTAAAGTGGTATGAAAGAAATTTACCACCAAGTGTTATTAAGTATAAAATTAGTGATGACAAATTGATGAAATCCTTGATGGAGATTGTCGATAATGATGGTGATAAAATGAATCATAGAACTAACTTGTTTTGTGCGATGAGTGGGTATAAATCTCACATTTATTCTCAATACAAAGAAAGATATGATGCTGTTTTAGATATAATAAATTCTATTTTAGATGAACAGAATTTTAATTTATCAGTTAATGATATTTGGGTTGCTAAATATGAGAGTGGAGAATATGCAAGAAAACATGCACATGCTCCATCAAATTGGTCTTTTTGTCTTTATTTAAATGAGGGTGATGGATTTCCACCATTAGAAATAGAAGATTGTGAAAATGTAAATCCTGAAAAAGGACTTTTAGTTTTCTTTCCTGGCACTATAAATCATGAGGTAAAATCGAAAGAATTTGAAGGTTCAAGATATGTTTGTGCAGGAAATATTAATCCAAAGAATCATGTGAAAACCATTAGGGTAGGAGCAGTTATTAATGTATAAGATAGTACCTAATCACATCGGCCCATTAGTGTATATGGATGATGATAATTTTTTATTGGATGATATTTTATCTAAAGAAAATTATATGGAAGATGATGTATTTAATGAAATAATAGAGCATCATTTGAAAATATTTACAAAGAACACCATGAAGATTGGATGGATGGAAAAACCCAATCAACCAAAATCAACACCAAAAAATATTTGGTATAAGTTTGATAAAAAAGACTACAACACAAAAATTTACTACTATGGTGAATATGGTAAGTATGATAAATTACAATTGGATATTATGTATAATTCAGATGGATTTTTCCAAAGAGAATTATTGAGAATTGAAAAACCAGAACCAAAAATGCTTATGATACTTGATAAATGTTTTGATGTTAATACTAAACCAACACATCAATGGACTTTAAATGTAGACCATCGACAAAAAGAAGGTTACAAGGAAATATTGCTAGGAGAATAAAATGCAGATGATTAGAAATCAGTTAGGTATGAGAACACTTACCCAAGAGTTAAAGGAAAATTTACCATTTTCAATCGAGGGTGCCTTTACAACATTTGAGATAAAAAGACTTCAAGAGTTATTGAAGTTGATGGAAGATAATCCTGAACATCAGGCCTTAACATCCGGTGATTCACAGTATGGAGGAGTTAGAACTGAATCATCAGAAAGAGTTGCATACGAAACGATGATTCCACCTCTAAATGAATTCAATTGGTATTATGATAAGTTAGAAGATTTGGTATACAAGGTCAACGAGTCCGTTTATAAATTTAATCTAACAATGATAGCAGAACCATCAATATATTTGAGGTATGATGGTGATGAACAAGGAAAATACGATCCACATATGGATATAGGTTCTACTTATCCTACATCATTGAGAAAATTATCCACCACTATAATTCTCAACGATGATTACGAAGGTGGTGATTTGATTTTTAATGGTCTTGGATTAGAATCGGAAGATGGTAAACAAAACTCAATGTATCCAAAGACACCTGGCACTATAATCTTTTTTCCATCATACCTTGTTCATGGAGTTACACCCGTAACCAAAGGAACACGATATGCTATTGTTACTTGGATTCATGGCCCCTCTTTTGTTTAACAAAAGTTTTTAAAGTATCTATTTATAAGTATGAAAGATTTATTTGATAAATTAGTATATAAGAGGGTTGTAGACAATTTCATAGACCAAATTCAGTATCATTTTTTTACTGGTAATGTTCCTCTCAAACGAAATGAAGCTTTGCTATTTTGTTGGGACATCATACCCAAGAATTATGAACCAAATATATTAGAGGTAAATACCAATACTGCGGTTGATGATGATTTAGTCGAGTGGTTTGATTTTAACCCAATAGTCTCTGCCCTTGAAAGGTGGCAATATGATAATGTGATTGTATTGGTGGAAGATGGTGAATACGATAATATCCTTGAGGGGAAGTGGTATCAAAGCTTACAGGCAACCTGTAGTAAGATAAATAAGAAAGTTTCTATTCAATCTTGTAATGCCCTTGATGATATTTGGGATTTTAAATATAATAAACAGAAAGATTTTATATTAAGAATAGCATGGGATAAAACTTGTCTTATAGATAAATTTGCAGCTAGTAAATTGGCGTTAAAAAAGTTTATGAGTGAACAGAATGTTTCAACTCCAAAATGGTCTGTTGATAATTCCATATATGAAAAGAACAAACTTTTTGTTTTTAAGAAATCCAACATAGATAAAAAAAATGGTATATCGATTAAAAAGTTCAATTCTAAAAAAGAATTTACTAAACACCTTTCTGAATTTGATTATGTAGAAGAATTTATCGAAAGTGATGTTGATTATCAATCAGGATTTAATGTTGAGATTAAACACTATTCCTTATATTTCAAAAATGACTTCTACAACATGACACCAAATATTTATAGCCAACTATATGATTATCACCAAAAAGACAATACATTGTTTCCTAATCGTATAGGTCATTCAAATTTACTTTATAAAGATGATATTGGTAAAGATTTTGTAAATTCCAATGTTCACATACAATCACCATTTCATTACAAGTATATCAGAATCAATGGTGAGTTTGATTTCTCACATTCCGCATCAATATTGGTTTATCAATTCAAAAGGGGTGATTTTAAACCAGCACATTTAATCGAAGTCGGTGATGTGTTGTTGAGAAATAATGAAAAGGTAGAAGTAAAATCCGTTGATGTGATTTCAGAGAAAACAAGAGTAAAGGCTATACAGATTGAGGATAATGTAATTGAACACAATGGTTTTCAAATACAGGCAAAACACGAAAATTTTATAAGTGGTGTTGATAGTATAATTGTCAATCCAATTAAAGGACAAGAAGTTTTAAGTTCTGATGAAGAAGAATTAGTATCAGCAATAATGTCTAAGGCAAAAGATGCTGAGATGCCAGAAAGGGTGGTAGAGATAACATTTGAATGTAGTGGAACATTTTTTACAAGTGAATTCTTATTTGAAAAACCACTCAAGGTGATAAACTCAATGGACTACGATATCCGCATGGATAGAACTGATGGTAGAGAGAAGTTTGGAACTCATAATACAGCAGGAGTTGAAAAGAAAAAACCTACCTTTGGTTGGGCATCATACAATCCTAAACTCACTTATGAATTAAAACATATGTCGGTGATGAAGTTACGACCTGGTATGGTATGTTTAACCCCAAAACCTAAACACTTCAAAAGAGTTCAAGGTTTATATGGTGGATTTGTTCCTTGTAAGGTGGTGAGTATGAAAGAAGTTACTGGTAAAAAATCACATTGGGACATATACGAAATACTACCAACAGAAAATTATTTTATGAATCGGTTAAAGGTTCACAACGGGCCAGCAAAATATTCACTTACAAATGGTCCTGATATGATTGGTCATTGGGATATAGGACATCCAAGTAGTTTTAGCACACCTGACGATACTATATTTGATTTGACATCGAGATTGAATGCCGATATGACTTTACATAGTCCAGGTCAAAGTCCAAATTCAACAACTAACTTTAGTGCTACAAACCATCCTGGTATTGGTCTTGCATTAGGTGCAAATAATCCTGAATTTAGAGCATTAGATTTTCCATCAAGTCAAAAAGGTGCAAGATTTGCCAAACAACCAAGTAATCCCTATCACACCCAAACCCTATTTAACACTCAAGTTCCCACAACTATAGTGTGGGCAAATGCTCTTGCACCACTTGCAACCATCGGTAACGACACATGGCCAACACCAGCAGGTGCACCAAACAGTCCTGCAAATCGTAGGTTTTCAGGTCAAAATCCAGGAACTAACTTTGATATGAAACTAACCGATGGTGGAAATGAACCACAATCACGATGGGCAATTTATAGTGGTAATGGGTGGGTATCCGTTCCAACATCATTTTTATTTACCAATCCAACTGCCGAGAAAGCATTTGGAAGGGCAGTTCCTGGACCTAAAACTAATGTAGATTACCTTTATCAAAAGATGGACTTTACTGCGGTTTTGATTGACCAAAGTTCACCGCATTATCGTATCTTCGGTAAATTCAATCAACCAAGTGCACTTGCTGCCGCTGGATTTCAAGGGGATTATACCGTTCCAACTCCAGGTTCTAATCCAAGAAGTCCTAGCAATAGTATGGCATTTGGTGGTAACGCGTATCCAACTCCAACTCAAAACGAAGGAGCATTCGCATGGTCTCATGTTGTCATATATGATGCAGTTTTACAATGGCAGGAAATAGCTGCTCAATGTGGTCAAATTGTGGCTGGGTATCCAAACTCTCGTTATTATTTTAGAACCCTTGATCCGGGTTTTGATGGTGATGGTACTTATCCAGTTGGTAGTGGAGGTCCTTAATATATGGCTAAAACTTTACATATTGGTGGGTGGATTCTAATGAATACCGCATCACTTCACGAAGATGGGAGTGTGGTGGATGACGACCATGAACTATATGGTTACGGAACAACTGTTAGTGGTGGGTTATCCATACCTCACATCACTATGATTTCAACAATTGACCAAAAACCAGCCATTCAGGCACCAGCAATCAATTACACATTTGACGATTTAACAGATGTTACGGGCAGTTGGAATTATTATTCTGCATCATTATCAGGTGGATTACAGACAGAACTAATAAATTCATCCAATATAAGTCAATCCCATTTTGGAGAGGTGTATTCCTTGAGAATTCAAGATACCGAGCCAACTCATTCCGATGATGAAGATTACGATGTTGGGGGTTACTATAAGTTTCGTGATTTTCAAGATGGGGCATTGGTAGAAAGTTATTTAATACCTGTTACACAATCTGAAGGTCCTTATTCAATACCTCCTTGGAGTTAAAATGTTTAATAAAAATGGTTATAAAGTAGTAAAAAATGTTATTGATAAACCAACACTTGATTTAATATACGAGTATTATAAATTAAAGGTGGAGAATAACGAGTTCGAATTAGATACCGGACAAGTAAACGGAACAATAACGATGTATGGTGATACATTAGGAGATGCCTTATTGAGGTGGACTCTATCATATGCTGAAGATGTTGTTGGTGAAAAACTCTATCCTTGTTATACATTTATGAGAATTTATCATAATAAAGATGTGCTTGAACCACATTGTGATAGACCATCTTGTGAATTTAGTGCAACACTACCGATACAATTTGATAAAAAATGGCCCATAATGATGAGAAAACATGACTTTGAAAAGTATGGTCAAGATTATTGGACTCCCGCTACAGAAACAGAACCAGATAATTCTAACTTAGATGAAATCACATCGGTATCACTAAATCGAGGTGATATATTATTTTATGAAGGAACTAAAATGAATCATTGGAGAGAACCATTTAGGGGAAATGAATGTGTACAATTATTTATACATTATGTAAGAAAGAATGGTGAATACTCAGATTTTAAATATGATAGAAGAAAAAATCTTGGGTTACCGAGTGTGGGTGAAAATACCATAGAAGATGCAAGGAAAAAATACTTAGAATCATTTTTCGATGATTAAATTTAAGAGAGGTTTAGATAATTATCAATTTTATTCAACACCAAATCAAGTATCTTATTGGAAAGAAATAGATGAAGATAAACTTCAAACTGCAATAGACCTATTTCAAGAGGAATTAAATTGGGATAAGATGTGGAGTGTAGAAGATGCCAAACAGAGGTTAGATGATGGTTGGTTATTTTCGGTTCTTGAGATAGAAAACAAACTTAGAGGTTGGTATTGGTTAAATTACAAAACCAAAGAAGGGTTAAATCTATATGTCCATAAGGATTGTAGAGGTTATGGATATGGGTTTGGAATGATTAGTTATATTATTACTGCAGCAAAATTAAGACAATTAGATTACGTGTGGGCACAGGTAGACGAGTGGAACACTGCCAGTCAAAAATTATTCTTAAAGTGTGGATTTATAAATGAATAAGTTTATGTTGTTATCCATGAAAAGGACAGGCTCAAATCATCTACTCAATTCACTTCAAATTGCATCTAAACGAAAGATGGTGTGGTTTGATGCACAACCTAATACTTGGAAAGAATTCAATTTACCATTTTCAAAAAATATTTGGGATTACAATTCAACTTGGTGTTTGGATGAGTTATTTGACCAATATAGTGGCTGTAAGATAAATTGGGACGAACCGATGTTCTATAGTATAATAGATGAATTATTAGAATATCCAATTCAAAAGATTTTATTACATAGAGAAAACATTTGGGAGAAGGTTATATCGGAAGAACTTGCAATACAAACTAACCATTGGGTTGCACCTATTGGTAGACACCGTGTGTATAAGGAAGGACATAAATTTGACGCGATAGATGTCGATATCGTAAAACAAAAAATAGACGATATAAGAGATAAGATGGAATATTTTCTAAATTTTATAGATGATGATTTTATAGTTTATAGTTACGAGGATTTATATTCAAGAAATAATTATACCGATAAACATAGAGAGAATTTTAAAAATTTATTGAGTAAATTGGATATTAAAGTTGATGAGAAAACTTTTAATAGTATCATAGGTGATTTAATGTGCAAAGAAAAATGTTATAAGACAGATAAAACTTATAATTATATAGAGAATATTTCAGAATTAAAAGAATTACAATGAAAAAAATTCATGAAAATTTAGAGATATATGAAAAATTAAATTTTTTAGATTTAAACGAATATGATACTCTAAGTGTGAAAGAATCGTTATCTAATCAATATAATAGTTGGGCAGAGAAAACATCAGAGTCTTATAATTTTCCAATAAAACTTGAACATCTACTTATTAAAGATTTGGTAAAAGAGTTTACCAAAGTTTTGAGTGGTATGGGTAAAAAAATAAAGAAAATAGAAGAGCTTTACTTAATGTCAAATAATGAAGATTATTGTCCTATAAATTGGCACAACCACATTCAAAGTGCTGATATAGTTGGAGTTTACTATCTAAGTGTTCCAAAGTCTATGAAGGGTGGTAATATATCATTTAAAGATGGTAAGGATAATCTTGATATGAGACCTAAAGAAAACTCACTTTTGATTTTTCCTAACTGGTTATTACATACAACAAATTACATCGAAGGTAAAAATTATAGAATATCAATAAACATGGAGGCAATGTATGAATAAGATATTAATAATGATATTGATGATGTTTACAATGGTATCATCTCAAACAGCAACAATCAAAAATAGTATAATTGGATATACCACAATTAGTGAGAAATATGATTCAGAAGGTAGTGATGATAGAAATGGTGATGAATATGAATCTACTATTTCTTTTGAAAAACCATATGTTTGGTCATTCATTAAAAGTGATGATTCAAAATGGGGAATATCTATGTTCTTGGATGCACCTTGGGCAAGAGGTAGTGTTTATGTTGAGGAGTTATTCTATAAACCATATAGTGATAAGTTCACGGTTGTTTTGGGTAGGCAACCAATTCCATTTGGTTCTAATGTTCCATATTTGGATTTAACAAGAGGTGATAAATTTACCTATCAAACACCAACACCTAACGATGTTGGTTTGTTACATTTCGGAGATGGTGTTAGTGTTTATGGTGGAGTTGGTAATTGGTTCATCGAAACCTATTACGGAAGCGATATAGAAAATGGATTCGAGGAATACACAGCAGGTCGTGTGAGTTACGAGTTTGGTGACCACTTTGTTGGTGTATCACTTGATGACCAAAACAGACAGGCACTTGATGTAAGTGGATATAGTGAGTTTGTAGATTATGTTACAGAATTTAGAGAAGATTATCAATGGGGAAGAGCCGTTGTTAGATTACCTTATATGTTCCATTTACAAGGTTTAGGATTAATCGTAGGTTTAGAAAGAACCGAAGATGAAACACAGACACTATATGGAGTAACTTGGAGTTACGGAGAAAATCGTTTTCTCTCTACCGAATTAAGTGGTGATGGTGATTTAAAGGTTAAGCTGTATTATGGTTTTAACTTAAATATAGGAAACGAAAATGACTAAATTTTTAAAAGGATTTTTAGCAATAACAGCTGCAGTATTCGCTTGGTCAACCCTTGAGGTTACTGGTAGTTTTATATTCGCTGAAGGAGCAGGACCTGTATCGGTATTATCGGTTAGGTTTCTAATCGCTACAATATTGTTTGGTGGGGTAATGTTATTCAAGAAACAAACAACAGGTGAAAATCTGTTCATTGTGGAAAAAGAAGATAGGAAGAAGTTTTTATTAAATGGTATAATATTGGCAGCTCATTTGTTAGTGTATTGGTTCGCTTGGGAACTACTCGACCCGAACCTACCTGTGATTTACGCAATATTCTATATGTATCCATTTGTGTTATGTTTGATTTCCATATTTTACTATGGGGAGAAATTCAGTAATAATCGAAAGCTTGCATTAGGATTCGGAACACTTGGTTGTATGTTTGCAATCGAGTTGATACCAACATTCTCACTTGAAGGTCTAAACACTAAAGGTGTGTTATTAGATGTTGCAGCCTTATTTACTTGGGTAGCATACTTATTAGTAGGACAAGACATTATGAGAAAGTATAAACCACTTACGATTGTGTTTTATGATTTTTTGAGTGTGTTTGTTTATGTTTCATTATTTCAATCACCAATGACAACACTTTCAGAGGTAACATTTAATGGTCTGTTGGCAATCACTTACATTTCAGTAGTTGCAAGTTTTATAGCTTACATTTGTTATTGGATAGCAGTAAAGAATATCGGAGCTACAAATACAGGTTTAGTTGAATTGGGAACACCAATTTTTGGAGTGACACTTGGTTACTTTTTTCTATCCATGTCACCATCCTTGTGGCAGATAGTTGGACTCGTAATGATTTCAAGTGGATTATTCTTAGTCTATAAGGAAAAACAAGTAGTGTATGACCAATAAGAACTTTGTTATAGATTGGTACGAAAACCATATATGGGCCCGTCCTTGGCCATCGACAATATGTGATGGAGTTGGTTGCATTGCAATTAGGGATATCCCAAAAGGTACGAGTGTGTATGATAAATGTGATAGGAGTATTCGAGTATGGGTGGATTGGAAAGATGTTTCACATTTCCCTCAAGGTCTCATCCAATGTGTTTATGATTCACAAATCTCTGTTGGGACAAAACCTAATGAAAAGGACTTTACTTGGAAAGAAGAATATGGTAAATTATGGATGTATACTACTGAGGGTTTAAATTGGCAATCAAATTGGTTCTTCCAAAATCATTCAGATACTCCTAATCTCGATGTTGAAGTAGTTGGTAGTAGAGACTTCAAATATTTCACTAATCGTGATATCAAAAAAGGTGAAGAATTATTTGAAGATTATACTGATTATGGAGACTGGAATGGAAAATCAAGTTAGGTATGTTGATTTAGGTTTAGTATCAAAAGAAATATATACTGGTATTTGGGAATATCAGCATGTAATAGATATTCAAGAACCAACTATATTACAATGGTCAATGGAAAAGGAATCGGTATCATTTAGTGGAATACACCCTACCGATTTAACACATATATTTGAACATTTGGAAGATAAGATAAGAATTTGGGACGCTCCGATATTAATTAGTGATAATTGGAAAACCGAAGTAAACGACAATATAGCATTTTACCTCGAAGGACCTTCAATTACAAATATTTTATTTTTCAGTAAACTTGATTCTGAGGACACTTATGACTTATGTAAAGAATCTGTAAATGATGAATGTTCTAAATATAATATAGAAGTTAAGAAAAATAATAGAAATGATTTACTATTTTATCTTGATGGACAATGGAAGAAATTTTCCGGCACAGGTAGAGTATCAGTATTCGATTGGAACGAAGTGTGTCTCAGTATTAACTACAAGGTAAGCACAGAATTGGGAAATAAGATTAGAAAGTGGGATGATAAAAAAGTATTAAAGTCAGTATATCCGTACGAAGGTGATGACTTACAGAAACATATAGAAAAATTTGGTGGTGATTTATCAAATATAATTGGTGGTGTGTGGGAAGTAAATCCTATGATAAATCAAGATAAATTAAATTCTAAATTTGTAAAAAACATCACTAATAAATTAAACCTCGAAATAAAAAGTGATAGTCTAACATCTGATGAGTTACGTGCAATACAAAGTCGTGGAGTGGCCAGGCTGTCAAATGATGATTGGATACACAAAGGAATAGATCAATTTATTCTTTAATTTGAAAATCTACATAACTATTTACTTATATGAAACAAAAAACTAAAATAGAAAAACCAAAATACAAAACACTATTTGAACACATCAATCACATTACTGCAACTCAAAATAAAAATTATTGGGATGATTTAAACGATGGTGATAGAAAAAGTTGGTCAAACTATATGGTGCATAGATTCTTATCTATGAAGCCAGAATGGATTGGGTTGGTAAACGACTTTCAATCTTTAAATCTAAAACCACGAGAGTTGTATAAGTTGTATATAGACATATTACCTAAAAAGAAACAATGGTTAAAATATATTGGAGGAAAAAAGGTTATGAAACACGAAGAATGGGTTGTTGAAATTATTACAAAGTATCACGAAGTTAGTATCAAAGAGGCTAACGAATACTTAGAAATTTATTATAGTACCGAACAAGGTAAGGCTGATTTAAAGTCCATATTACAAAAATATGGAATCGAACCAAAACAGATAAAGAAACTTAAACTACCTTAATGTCACGAGTAAACTATGAGACTCTCGGTAAGTTCATCGATGTAGATGAGAAAGACTTGGAGTTTGAAAGGGTTACTAATTCAATAGATGTGGTAGATATAGAATATGGTGTAGAGGTCATATTTGATTACTATCGTAGGCATGGATTCCCTCACTATACAATTCGTGAAGATGAAAAACACGACCACTTGAAGAAACTGAAAAAGTTTGATGTTGATACAATATTCAAAGATAATCAGATTATTCAAACTATGCACGGTTTGAGATTGTGTTGGACTTTCTTCCCACATTTTTGGGAAGTGGTGTGTGGTAGTGCTAAGAAATCACCTATGGATGTATTTCACGATGATAAGATGTTTAAATCAACAATCCGTAAATGTTGGAATTGGGAACAAAAACACTACAAGGGTGAGGACCCAAATGGGGAGAGAAATGTATTTCACGAAAACCGATTAAGACAATCCATAAAGATTTATAGTGGAACTCAATCCGTGAGTAATTTCAGACCTACGGCAGCAAAATTAATATATGAAAAGTTTGGTGGTGATGGAGTCATCCGAGATATGAGTTGTGGTTGGGGTGGTAGATTACTTGGATTTTTATCTGCAAAAAATACCAAACATTATATAGGTACAGAACCATCTACGAGAACTTATGAAGGTTTGTTGCGGATGAGCAAAGAATTTGATTATATTAAGAAAAAAGTAGATATATATAAACAAGGAAGTGAGGATTTCGTTCCTAAAAAAGAATCAATCGATTTATGTTTTACCTCACCACCTTATTTCGATACTGAGAAATACTCAGATGAGGAAACTCAAAGTTATATCAAATTTCCATCCAATGATGAATGGGTAAATGGATTTTTAAAAAAGACCTTAGAAAATTGTTATTATGGTTTAAAACAAAATGGTTATATGTTAATTAATATTGCAAATACACCAAAATATAAGTTTATCGAAGAAGAAACCGTAAGGATTTCCAAAGAGTTGGGTTTTATCCAAGAGGACACCTTACAGCTAACGTTATCGAGTGTGATGGGGGCAGGTTATAAATACGAACCTGTTTTTGTCTTTAAAAAAAAGGAAGTATAAGTGGAGAACACAGTTTTAAAAGTTAATTACGGAGACATGCCAGGTATGAATAAACGAACGCAACTATTTTTTAAAAATTTAGAATGGGGTATAAATATAAAGTCTAATACTATGTATTTAACCTATGAGATAGAACAAGACACATTATATGCAGTTATGACAAGGTTTGATAATTTTATTCAACATAACCCAAATAGTGATATAAATCTTAACATTGCATCATATGGTGGTGATGTGTATTCTATGTTAGGAATAATTGATTATTTTAAGACATTACCCGTGAAGGTCAATACTCATTGTGTAGGAGCATGTATGTCAGCAGCAGCTGTGATATTGGCATGTGGAACTGGTGAGAGAACTATGACAGAAAATTCTACGGTTATGGTTCATGAGGGTTCAGCATTTGAAGCTGGTAAGACTTCCGATGTTTTAAAAGGAGCAGACCACCTAAAAAAATTACAGAGTAATATAAATAGAATAATGGCAGATGTTACAAGTAAAGACCAAGAATTTTGGGAAAGGGTTTCACAACACGACACATATTTGACAGCAGAAGAATGTTTAGATTATGGTATTGTGGATAAAATTATTTAAAAAAAAGGTTGACTTGTATAGTAATTTATGTGTATATTCTACTATGAGATAAGGAGAAGTATATGTCAGAAATGATAAAAGAATCTAAGAATAAAAAAGAAGTAAATGCATTTCCACATGGAACGCATTTAAATGGTGACATTGTAACATTAATGGAACAAGAGTGGCCAGAGATGACGAAAGAATTCAAAAGATTACAACAAGAACAATACGAATTGTTCTGTCACAAACAACACGATTACGGTCCTGGCAACATAAGTGTTGGAACACAATTACAAACCGAAGAAGAAATACATTTATCACTTACAGGTTTGTGGTTTAGAATGAATGATAAGATACAGAGGTTAAAAACTTTACTCATGAGTAAAAGAGATAACGCTGTAGAAGGTGAACCAATGGAAGATGCGTATCTTGATGTTTCAAATTATGGTATAATGGCCACAATCGTTAAAAATGGAAAATGGGGAAAATAATGAAAACAGCAAAATACTTTACGGCTACTTGGTGTGGCCCGTGTAAGGCGTTTAAACCAGTAATGAATGAAATAATAAATGAAGGTCATTCAGTTCAAATTCTTGATATAGATGCGAATGAGGCAATGGCAAGACAATACAATGTTAGGTCAGTTCCAACTACAATTATAGAAGAAAATGGAGTTGAAGTAGATAGATTTATAGGAGCACTTCCAAAACAATCTGTTATTCAAAAATTAAATGGCTAGAAAAAAAACAGTATCATATAGTCAGTTTTCATTATGGGAACAATGTCCATACTCATGGAAACTGCAATATGTAGATAAGGCACTACCTTTTACAGATAATATTTATACATTGTTTGGAACAAGTATGCATGAAGTTCTTCAAGAATACTTAAAGGTAATGTATAGTAAAAGTATCGTAGAGGCAGATAAAATGCTTCTTGATGAAGAACTCGAAGATAGATTGAAAAAGAATTTTATGGAAATCATGGTTAGAAATGGTGGAGAAAAGTTTTGTTCTAAGGATGAAATGAATGAGTTCTACCATGATGGTCTAAAGATATTAGAGTTCTTCAAGAGAAAACGAGCAGACTACTTTAGTAAGAAAGGTTATGAACTATTAGGTATTGAAACATCGTTAGATTACGATTTACCAAGAAATATTAAGTTTAAAGGGTTCATCGACCTAATTATTAAAGACAACATCAGAAATCGAATCAAGATTATTGATATCAAAACATCAACTTGGGGTTGGAATAAATACCAAAAGGCAGACAAGAATAAGACCGACCAACTTTTACTTTATAAATCATTTTACTCAAAACAATTCGATATGCCTTTAGATAGAATTGACGTAGAATATTTTATTGTAAAACGAAAGTTATATGAAAATACAGATTTTCCACAGAAGAGAATACAGAAGTTCATACCAGCAAATGGAAAACCATCTATAAACAAGGTTATCCGTAGGTTAGAACATTTCATGGATGAATGTTATGATGAAGAAGGTAATATCATATCACATGATTATGAAAAATGTCACCCAAAGAGTAAATGTAAAGCTTACAACAAGTGTAAAGACTTGTAAAAACGGAGATTGATATGTTAGGACACAACATCACCTTGAGATTAAAACTTAGTGATTTTATTGAACACGAAGGTGAAAAATTAATCATTGATTTAATTAATAGTGCATACAAAGTTATTCATTTTAAGTTACATTTGTGGTATGAAGAAGATACTATAAAACCTAAATTGTTAAAAGATTTTGTAGCTAAGTATGAAAAGGAATTGCATTTTAGAACAAAAATTACCAACTCATCAAAACTTAATAGAAATGAATTTATTTGGTATGATATATTACCATATAGTAATTCAGTAGATAGTGGAACATGGAGATTTAAATATTGTTATTCTGATGTAAAAACATTTGAGGGGTTAGTTGATGGATTAAATCAATTCAAGTCTACTTTAGAATTCTGTTCAAAGCCTAAAAGTGATAGACCAATTAGAAAGCAAAAGAGGAATGATTGATGAAAAGGGTTGGTATAGTTGGTTCAAGAGGATATACCAATAGAATAAGAATACGAGATTTTGTATATAAATTAAAATCAGAATTTGGTGATAAGGTTGAGATTATAAGTGGTGGACAACCAAAAGGTGCAGATGGTTATGCTAAAAAATATGCATTAGAGTTTGATATGAGATATGTTGAGTTTCCACCAAGACACTACGCTTACAATCAACATTGTATTTTAGATAGGGATCACTATGGTAAAAAATACTATCCAAAGAATTTCTTTGATAGAAACAAACAGGTAGTAGAATATAGTGATTATATAGTTGCATTCATGAATAAAGAAAAGTATACAAGTGGAACTCTGAGCACCATCGAAGAGGCTCAAAATCGAAAGAAAAAAGTTATTATTATTCATTGACTTGATATGTATATATGTATATATGGAGAATATAAATGAAAAGTGAAACTAAACTCACTTCGGTTAAATTATTAAAAGAAATTTATAAAAACTTTAGAAGTGAATCTATTGTTCAAGACTTTACATTGCAAAAACTTGTAAATCGGTCAATACATAAGTTCTTAACAGATGAAGAGTATAATAGAGAAATTAAACAGTATGATGCTTTAATAGTTAGTGGTAGTAATTTTTAAGATAAGGGAAGGTTATGTCAAAGAAAAAAATAATGTTATTGTCTGATGACTTGAGAATGTCAAGTGGTGTTGGAACTGTTTCTAAAAACTTTGTAATGGGAACATTACATCACTATGATTGGGTTCAAATAGCAGGTGCTATCAAACATCCTGAATCAGGTAAAATAGTAGATATGAATGATGCTGTTCGTAAAGAATCTGGTATCAAAGATGCTAATTTAAAAATATATCCTGTTGATGGGTATGGGAATCAAGAATTAATTCGTTCATTGATTAATATTGAGAAGCCTGATGCTATCTTACACTATACAGATCCGAGATTTTGGGTTTGGTTGTATCAAATGGAACATGAGATAAGACAACAGATGCCAATATTTTATTATAATATTTGGGATGATTTACCATACCCAAGATACAATGAGTTCTTTTATGAGAGTTCTGATTTGATTATGAATATATCAAAACAAACAGTAAATATTGTAAACAATGTAGCACAAAAGAAGCCAAGAACAGATTGGGATTGTACATATATTCCACATGGAATACCTGAAGATAGTTTTTACAAATTGGATAATGATGGAAAAGAATTAGAAGATTTTAGAAAAACAGTTCTACATAATCAAGATAAAGATTTTGTAATATTTTGGAACAATAGAAACATTCGTAGAAAATTACCAAGTGATGTCATAATGTCATATAAAACATTCTGTGATACCTTACCAAAAGAAAAATCTAAAAAGTGCGTATTAGTTATGCATACAGCACCAGTTGATAATAATGGAACAGATTTACCTGAAGTGGTAAAGAATATCTGTCCTATGTATGATGTTATATTTTCACATGCTAGATTAGAAACTCCACAGATGAATTTATTATATAATATAGCAGATATTACAATTAACATAGCTTCCAATGAAGGATTTGGATTAGGAACCTGTGAATCAATAATGGCAGGAACACCTGCTATAGTAAATGTAACAGGTGGATTACAAGATCAATGTGGATTTAAAATAAAAGGTAAGCATGTTACACACGAAGATTATTCGGAAGTTCATTCATTTCACGATAGAGATAAGTGGATGGATAATCCTGACTTGACTTGGGGTGATTGGGTTAAACCAATATGGCCAGCATGTCGTTCACTACAAGGTTCAGTTCCAACACCTTACATCTTTGATGATAGACCAAGATGGGAAGATGCAGCGGTAAGGATAGGAGAGTGGTATGATACACCAAAAGAAGAAAGAGTTAAGGCTGGATTGAAAGGTAGGGAATATCTATTAAAAGAAGAGGTTGGAATGTCAGCTAAACATATGAGTAATAGATTCGTAGAACACATGGACACTGCCTTTGAAAAGTGGAAACCAAGAAAACGATTTGAATTACATAAAGTAGTATAGGGAGAATAAGAATGAAAGGGTTAGAAAAATTTCTAAAGTCCATAGATGATGTTACCAAGTTCATCTTGGGTGAAAAAAGAGATGGGATAGATAGACGAGTAAAAAAAGTAAAAAGAAAAACTACTCGTAGAAAACAAGTTCGTAGGAAATAAGGATAAAAAATGAGTTATAAGCCGTTATTATTAGTTACAGCACCAGTAGGGACAAGAAGTGGATATGGTGCACATAGTAGAGATATATGTAGGTCATTGATTGACTTGGATAGATTTGATGTCAAGATATATCCAGTTAGGTGGGGAAACACACCTCAGAATGCACTTAGTGAGCAGAATTCACATGATTTACCGATTATAAAACGATTACTTGGTTCACCAAATATGGATAGACAGCCAGACATCCATGTCCACATTGTTGTTCCGAATGAATTCAAACCGATAGGAAAGTATAACATTGGAATTACAGCGGGTATAGAAACTACATTGTGTCCAGCAGAGTGGATACAAGGTCTAAACAAAATGGACTTGAATATTGTTCCAGCAAATTTTGTAAAGGAAACTATCGATAGGAGTCAATTTGATGAACGAGATACTAACACAGGAGATGTTCTCAATAAGTTACAGATAAGTAAACCAGTAGAAGTATTATTTGAAGGGGTTGATACCAAAATTTATGGTAAGACACGAGAATTTTCTAAAGACTTGATTGATGCATTTAAACCAATTAAAGAAGATTTCTGTTTTCTGTTTGTAGGTCATTGGTTGGCTGGAAACCTTGGTGAAGATAGAAAAGATGCTGGTAGTCTATTAAAAACTTTCTTAGAAACATTTAAGAATCAGAAAAATCAACCAGCTCTTATTATGAAAACTGGTGGAGCATCACCATCAGTATTAGATAGAGAAGAAATTGTAAATAAGGTAAATGATATTAAGAAAACAGTAGATGGTGATTTACCAAATGTATATTTTTTACATGGAGATTTAAGAGATGAAGAGGTAAATCAATTATACAATCACCCAAAAGTAAAGGCACACATTACATTTACTCATGGAGAAGGATTTGGTAGACCACTACTTGAAGCATCATTGAGTGAAAAACCTATACTAGCACCAGCTTGGGGTGGTCAGATAGATTTCTTGTCTAAGGATAATGCATTTTTACTACCTGGTAGTTTGTCAGAAGTCAAGAAGGATTCAATCCCAAAAGGAATGTTAGTTCAAGGGGCACAATGGTTTACGGTTAATTACCACTATTGTTCTAATGTGATGAAAGAGGTAGTAAAAAACTATTCAAAGCACATTGTAAAGGGTAAGAAGTTATCAATAATTAACAAGACAAGATTTTCACTTGATGCCATGACAGAAAAACTTGGTAAACTTTTAGATACACATTTACCTACCTTTGAGGCACCTGCACAACAAGTGGACTTAAAATTACCTCAGTTAAAGAGAGTGTCTAAACCGAAGAAAATAGAATTACCAAAATTAAAGAAGGTTTAAGTAATGGAAAAGAATATAACGTGTCCTCTATGTTATGATGAAGATTATTGTTTTGAGGATGTTCAGGAAACATTTAGTTCGTTTATGTGTTTTAATTGTGGATACATGAGTAATTCAAACTACACCAAAGAAAACTTAGATAAAATTAAAAATACTTCACAGCTTGTGAAAGATTTAATTGTTAAGGACGAAGGTAGAGATATTTATTGGTATCCAAGTATTGTCAACATGGGAAAGTTAGGTATTATATATCCTGAAGGAGATGTTTCAAATTGGAATTGGAGATTTGCCAGAGTGATAAATGTAGAAGATGTGGATAAAGAGAAATATCCAATACCTGGTGAGGAAGGAAAGTTTTATACCGAAAGACTTGATGTTGACAACGCTATGATATTTGGACAATATGAATTTTTCTTAGCGTGTAAGGCAATGGGAATTGTAAAGGACGATAGTTTTAAAAAGGCTTAAATTAAATGGCACAATACTTTCAACGACATCTAAAAAATATTATTGATAGACAGAATATACCTGTTCGAGAAATAGAATCAGGACCAGTTTATGATGTGAGATACAAAAGTAAAACTGCAAGTGAATCTCGATACTTAGTTATAGCGTTAAATATATATCCGTATGTTGGTTCTATGAAAGATAAACTACTTCATTGTCTTGATTTAGACTTTTTACCAATTAGAGATATGAAAATTATTCTAAAAGAGGCTGGTGGAGTTCAAGACATGAATGTCAAGGGTAAAATTTATAAGGAAATACGAATACCTGATGGTAGAGAAAATCTACAATTTTACGAAAAGAGAGTTGCTGCAATCACAAGACAGATTCCAAAAGTATACAAAACATTTAAATTGGATAAGATAGGTAGAGTAGAGATATGTAACTATGATTGGGTAAGAGCTCTGGATCCTTATACAGCAAGGAAGTATGGTTTATTAGATGAAGATTAGTTATGGTATTACGGTTCATAATGAAGCAGAAGAACTAAATAAGTTATTAGAAATATTAGTACATAAGACTCAAGTAGAAGATGAAATTATTATAGTTGATGATTTTTCTGATGAGAAAACACAAGAGGTTATATCATCTTGGTCTCAGCAATATTTAGATTCTAAAGTTATTGCTTGGTATCAACGAAAACTTGATGGTAATTTTTCAGACCAGAAGAATTATGTAATTGAAAAGTCAAGTGGTGATTATATATTCCACATTGATGCCGATGAATATCCACATGAGACATTACTCGAACAGCTTCCACAGATAATAGAAATGAATGACAATGTTGATTTGATATGGATTCCAAGAGTAAATACTGTAGATGGTTTTACAGATGAAGATGTTAAAAAGTGGGGTTGGAGAATTAGTGAACAAGGATGGGTAAACTATCCTGATTATCAAGCTAGAGTATTTCGTAGAAGTGATAACATTAGATGGGTGAGACCACTACATGAATACATTAGTGGGTGTAAAACCTTTTCTCACTTACCACCACATGAGGAACTATCCTTATATCATCCAAAGACAAAAGAAAAACAGGATAAACAAAACAAGTTTTACAATGATAACTTTAGTAAAGAGATGAACGTAAGGAGATAATGTGATATTTTGGAGATTGATGGATAATATGCTTTATCCAATTCAAGAAACTAATACACTTGGTTTTGAGAAAGAAGAGGGATTGAGAATTCCTGATGAGTATTTAGAAACTCAAAAATTCATGGTTATGAGAACTTGTCATGGAATAGGTGATTGGGGAATACTATCTGCGATGCCTCGTCTATTGAAAGAGAAGTATCCAAACTGTAAGGTATATGTTCCAACAAAAAAATTAATAAAGAGATTATTTGGAGTAGAGCACGACAACTCTCGTGTAGTCTTTGACCACAATCCTTATGTAGATGAGTTTGTAGATGAAATTGAAGGTGAGGTATTCCACGACCATTACAGAATTTGGGATAAAAATAATACCGATGTTCCATTGTTAAAACAGATATTAGAGTTTTGGCAGTTTACAAATGAAGAAATGGATGATTCACGACCTGAAATGTATTGGTCAACGGAAGAACAAGAGTTGGGAGATGACATAATAAGTGAATATGTGAGTGATAAAGATTATGGATGTTTATTGATTTCAGATAGGTTTGGACAAGGTGGTGATAAAAAATATGATTCCGAAGTATTTCAATTACACCATGAAAAACTTACGGTATTACTACATCAACACAATTATCCTTATTTTTATTGGAGTCATAAACCAATCATAGAGTTTGGATTTCAGTTCAATAAACGATTAGATATGAGACATATGAATTTGAGAATTCAGTTATACATCAAGTCTAAGGCAAAAGTAAACATTGGTAATCAATGTGGAACTACACAAACCATATCAAGGTATTCAAAGTCATATAATATACAAAGACAATTTCCAATGGGAAGTAATGTTGTCGAGGGAGAAGTTTTGGTGTGAGCTTAAATTTTGAAACTATGAACTTTGGAAAGTATCAAACTGAGTTTTTGAACCTCGGTGTCAAAGAAGTCCCACATCAGAGAGGTGGAATTGCACAATCCGAGGCCCTTATGATTTATACTCTAATCAAAGAACTTGGTGTGGATGTATTGATAGAATCAGGAGTTAGAAATGGTAAATCCACAGAAATATGGGGATTGACTTTATCAGATGTAAAGGTTTATGCATTAGATGCTGCTGGAAAATTCGGTGTCAAAGAGTCTAAGATGAGCACCATAACTAACACAAAAAAAAGATTAAAGAATTATGAACATATTGAGTTTTTATATCCTGTAAATAGTCATTTAAAGATTCCTGAATTGATATCAGAAAATGAGGATAAGAGAATTGGAATATTCATAGATGGCCCAAAGGGAACTGAGGGGTTTGATTTGTGTCGTAATTTATTAAATCATAAAAGTGTTCATTTTACAGCACAACATGATTACACATTTACAAATGACAAGAAGCATATGGCAACAAGAAGTTGGCAACAATTTTATCCTAATTCCAATTGGAGAGAAATAGCAGATTCATTTGACAAGGATGTTAAGTATAATAAGTCAAACGGTCCTGGTTTGTATTGTACAATAAAGTGAGAAAATTGATATGAAAAAAGTATTATTAGTATCTACAATATATCGTGTAGGTGAGAGAATGTATCCGATAATTCCTAAACTATCAGAGGAATTTGAGGTTGATGTTTTAAAGACTGCTCAGATGGGTAATAATATGAGATGGTATGGTGACAAAGATTTACGAGTAGTATTCGATAACAAATACGAAGAATACATTACTAACTTGCACTATGATGTTCCTGATATATCAAAATATGATTTAGTATTGATGGATGATGATAGACATAGAAATGGAATGAAGGACATCTATGAATTTGCACAATTAGTAGATGTTCCTGTTTTGGCACAACAACACGGAAACCAAGATATGGTAAACATAATTCCAAATCTTAGAATAGATGGTAGGGTGTCGTGGGATTATACCAATGTATTTGGTAAACGAGATAAGGAACTTTATGAACAATATAATCCGGATTTATCTGATAGAATTTTACTAAGTGGGATACCAACAAATGATAAATTAAAAGAGTATGATAGAACAGATAAACACATATTGGTGGTGGTAAATTTCTTAGGTAATAGACCTGATATAGGAGAGTTCTCAAAATTTGATGAAAACTTATTTAATTCTTTGCAGTTGGTGGAGTTACAAAAAGAATTTAATAAGGATGTTATTATAAAAATAAAAAGTAGGGCAGACCATCCATATCCTGATAGAGACTTTGAATACTTGAAATCTATACTACCAAATAACTTAGACTATAAAGTCTTAATGGATGTGGAAGATACCAACAAGTTGATATCTGATTCTTTCATTGTGATAACATCACCATCCACTATGGGATTTAAATCCATACAACAAGGAATACCTACAATAGTATTGGCGGGTAACTATGGACAAGTTGGAACATTTGATACTTTCAAGGGATTGGTTGGGTTAGATACTCAAAAAATATTTAATGAAATAGAAAGACAATACAATAGTGGTAAGGACATTGAATTTATAAACAATACAGTTGAGGGTGGAGTTGATTTTAATTCTACTGAGGTGTATATCAATCAAATAAGGAACATATTATGATAAGTGATAAAGCAAATGTGTTTGAATCAGCCAAACTCGGTAAGAATGTTAAAGTAGGAGCATATGCCGAAGTAGGTAGAGATGTGGTGGTTGGAGATAATACAAATATATCAGCGGGTGTATTCATACCCGAAAATGTCGTATTGGAAGATAATGTATTCGTAGGGCCACACGCAGTATTTACCAATGATAAGAATCCACCATCCTTTGGTGAGTGGAGAAAAGAAAAACCAACCATAGTAAAGAGTGGTGCTTCCATAGGAGCAAATTCAACCATACTACCAAATCTAACAATAGGTAAGGATTCGGTAGTTGGAGCAGGTTCAGTAGTGACCAAGAATGTTTCTGATGGAACTACGGTAGTTGGGAATCCAGCTAGAATACTTAGATGAGATATTTACATATTGTAGGTGCAAGACCGCAGTATATGAAACTAGCCCCATTAGTGAGGGAGTTTAATAATCAAGGATTAGACTTTGATATCTTACATACAGGACAACACTACGATGATTCAATGTCATCTAACTTCTTTACAGAACTCAACATAGAACCACCAAAGTTTCAATTCGATAATAACAACAAACCATATCCAAGTATGATATCCGATATGATTAATGATATATCATCAGTTATAAATGATTATACAGATGTAATAGTGTATGGGGATACCATAACCACCTTGGCGGGTGCACTATCATCGGTTTTTAGTGGAAAAAAATTACATCATGTTGAGGCTGGAGTTAGATGTAAAAACTTAGAAATGCCAGAAGAAAAAATTAGACGATTGGTTGATGAGGCATCTAATTATTTATATTGTTTGACCGATAGTGATATGGATAACTTATCTCATGTCGGTGGAAAGGTATATTCGGTTGGAGATTTAATGTATGAAAATTTCTTATCTCAAAAAATTAAAAGGATAGATAAGAGTGGTTATATATTTGTTACGATTCATCGAGAAGAAAATACAAGAGAAAAAGAACTTACAAAAATAGTAGAACAATTAAATGAACTCAGTCGATACAGGGCTATTGTTTTTCCAATTCACCCAAGGACACGAAGTTGCATGGAGAAGTATGGATTAAAGTTAGAGTTTGACACATTAGACGCTATAAGTTATGGTGAAGTTTTATCTTACATACAGTGCAGTGACTGTGTGATATCGGATAGTGGTGGAGTTCCAAAGGAAGCATATTGGTTGGGGAAGAAAAGTGTGGTTGTGTTGGATGGTCTTGTATACCCAATACTTGAACACGAAAAGTATAGTGTTCGGTCAGACTACGATAATATATTAGAAAGTCTTGAAACATTAGAACAATTACCTGAAATAGAGAATTTTAATCTATTTGGTGATGGTAAAACTTCTAAGAAAATAGTGGAGATTTTAAATGGCTAGATTTGGATTGATAGGTGCATCAGGTTATATAGCACCAAGACACATGGAGGCCGTCAGAAATGTCGGTGGTGAATTAGTTACGATACTTGACCCGAATGATTCGGTAGGAGTTATAGATAGGTATCATCCCAAGGCAAAATACTTTAGTGAGTATGAAAGATTTGATAGAGAAGTTGATAGACTTAAAAGAATGGGAAAAGGTCTTGATTACATTTCGATAGCATCACCAAATTATTTACATGATGCTCACATTAGATTCGCACTAAAGAATGGAAGTCATGCTATATGTGAGAAACCATTGGTATTAAATCCTTATAGTATTAGTTCATTAGAAGAACTACAAGTTGAAACAGGTAAGAACATATACCCAATTTTACAATTAAGATTACATCAGAGTATCATTGATTTAAAGAAAACGATTGGTAAGAAAAGAAATAATAAGGTAGAGTTGAATTATGTAACACCACGAGGTAAATGGTATCATTATTCGTGGAAAGGTGATGAGGTAAAATCAGGTGGAATAGCAACCAACATAGGAATACATTTCTTTGATATGCTGTTGTGGATATTCGGTGATGTAAAAAACAATTTTGTTTCACATCATGGTAATCATAGCACAAGTGGTTATTTAGAATTGGAACGGGCAAATGTAGATTGGTCATTGAGTGTAGATGAAAGAGATTTACCACATAATGATTGGAAGGCATTTCGTTCAATAAAAGTTAATGGTGAAGAGATTGATTTTTCAGATGGGTTTACAGATTTACATACCAAAACTTATGAGCAAATATTAAATGGTAATGGATTCACATTAGAAGATGCAAAACCTGCGTTAGAGTTGGTTCATAAAATAAGGAATTATAAAACATGAGTAACATTATTATTTATGTTTCATCACGAAACAATTACGATATGTTAAGTGGAGAGGTGTTAAAAAATATCAATACAGATGGATTTGAGTTTATTAATGTAGATGATAAATCGTCAACGGAAGAATTAGAAAAGGGTAAAAAGATTTGTAAAGATAATGATATAGTTTTTCTTGAAAATAAATCAAGAGGTGTTCAGATGGCAACACAAACTCTTATAGATTTTATCAATGAGAACCGACCAAATTGTAAATGGATATTCTGTTTTCAACACGATTGTTATCCAATAACCGAAAACTTTTTTAGTAGAATATCAGCCTTGATTGATGGTGGTAAACTTGATAAATTTGGAACGATTGGTTTCAATCGAATTGATATGGGGAAACATACACCTAAAGCATTTGAGCAGTTTCAGAACAATGAGAATCCACTTGGGTTTCTTGGATTGGCACATCTTTCAATATTAGATGAGGGTAAGAGATGGATACAACCAAGTAGAAATAACTGGCTATTGAGTAATAAAGATTGGTGGAAACCACATTCAATAGAGATAACAGCTTGGACTGCAGTAGGAATTAATGTTTCCAATTGGAATGAATTTATAGAACCAACAGATGAGTATCACTTTCATTTGTGGGCACCTGATATATCCATACAATTTTTATATAATAATTGTCATAATTTAGTTTTACCAAAATTGTATCTGATGAATAAACAGGAGTTAAAATCTAAATACTCAATTGAAGAAAATTCTGCACATAGTGCTAAGAGTGGAAATTCATATCATTTTGGTCACTATGAACCATCTCATACTGCTTGGAAAAATAGATGGGGATGGGATTACAGAAAACCATCTACTATTCCTGTCGTAAAGGAAAGTTACAAGGGAACATTGATTGAAGAATTTATTGACCACGATACAATATCAGGACCGTTAAAAACATTTGACTTAGGAGAGTATTAATGAAAGTATTAGTAACAGGAGCTGCGGGATTAATCGGTAGTCATCTTTGTGATAAGTTATTAGAGATTGGATGTGAGGTAGTGGGGGTGGATAACTTATCTTATGGTAATGTAGATAATCTACCTAATCATGAAAATTTTAATTTTATAAAAAAGTCTTGCACAGAAGATTTTTCGAGATTGTCAAATGATTGTATGTGTGAGGTAAGTTGTGGTTGTGATTTGAGTGGATTTCACTATGTATTTCATCTAGCATCATATAAGAAAACATATCCTAAAGTTGGATTTGAAAACAAGGTTACTTCATCAGATGTTATGGTAAACAATTCTAAGATGATAAAACAAGTATCTGATTTCTGTAAACAAGATGGTTCAAGATTAATATTTACTTCCACTTCTGATGTATATGGGAGTCATAAAACTTTTAATGAGGAAGATTCTGTATCCATAACCAAAACAGATGTGGAGAGACAATCTTATTCACTTGTTAAATTGTTTGAGGAACAAGTCTTATTAAACTTATATAATCAAGATGAGTTGAATGTTAGTATAGCAAGAATATTTGGTTGTTTTAGTGAAAGGTCAAATAAAAAATGGAGTGGTGGACACATTCCATTATTCATTGACAAGGCACAAAACAACGAGGACATTGTGATTCACGGAGATGGAAAACAAACAAGAAGTATGGCATATGTTGGGGATATAGTAGATGGTTTAATATCTATGATGGATAACTTTGATGTGTGTAATGGAGATATTTTCAATCTTGGAACAGAAGAAGAAATGAGTGTATTAGAACATGCTAATTTAATAAAAGAGTATACCAATTCATCATCAGAAATTAAATTTATAGGTGAACAAGAGGCACATGGTAATTATAAAGATATAAGAAAAAGAAAGCCTGATTTGATAAAATCCCTTAATGTTCTTGATTATATGCCAAAATATTCATTTAGAAAAAGTTTAGAGAGGGTAATAGGTAAATGGAAATAAAATTATTAATATTAGATGTAGATGGTGTATTGACAGATGGAACAAAAAACTATGATGAAGGTCATTCCGTATTATCAAAGAGATACTATTGTAAAGATTTTACTGCAATAAAAAGGTTTATGGCAGCTGGAGTAAAGGTTGTATTACTATCAGGTGATAACTTCAATTCAAAAATGGCAAAGAAGAGAAATTTAACCTTTCATTGTTCTCGTGGTGATGACTTGAGTTTAGATAAATCGAGATTTCTTAAACAATTTCAAGATACATATAATGTTTCAGTAGAAAATATGGCATTTGTCGGAGATGATTACTTTGATTTATCAATAATAAAAGAAGTAGGTCATTCTTTTTGTCCGTCAGACTCACCAAAGATAGTAAAGAATAATTGTGAGGTTATATTAAAATCTAAGGGTGGTGAGGGAGTAATAGTTGAACTATATGATAGATTAGTTGATTTATATTTTCTCGAACCAAGTGAAGATGATGTTAATGATTTGGATAAAAAGGAGTCAGCAAGTGAGGACATGAGTTAATGAATTATGATGTATCAATATATGGACATATCACTAAAGACACAGTTTACGACAATTTAAATAAATATCAATCAGTTGGTGCAGTAGGTAATGTTTGGGATGGTATAATCCATACGGATTTATCTTTGAATTTAAATATTCAAGCAACATCAATGGGAGAGGCATTGATAATGATTGATAAAAAAAAGTTACAGAAAGTAACAAATTCACATTTAAATTTACAAACACGAAAACCTAAAATACATAATTCAAGGTGGCATCATATAATGTATCTGAACAGACTTGATGATGTTTCATTCATAAATGAGTTGAGTGGTGTTATATCGGCTGATATAACAGATGGTGATACAAGTAACTTTGAATACTTAGATAAAGTTGATTATTTATTTCTATCTAAAAAAGATTTAAATATTAGTATAGATGAGTTAGTGAGTAAGGTCAAGGGTTGGGTTATTATTCATGATGTAAATGGTAGTCATTCGACAAATGGAAAAGAATCATTTGATGTTAATATTGATGAGGTGATAACCAATATAAATGTATTAGGTGCAGGTGATTACTTCGCTTCAAGTTTTATATGCCATAGACTAAAAGAATTTGAAGTTAAAGAATCCATCAAATTCTCTCATAATAATGTATCAAGAATATTAAAAATTAGAAATAATGTTTTATAGAAGAGAACTAAAAGTATTTGATGCAATACAAAAACAAATCCATACGAGAGTAAGTCCAAATTATAATATAAAAAACTTTGATTGTTCTGATGGAATCATTACCGATGATACATTATACCTATTGACCTATAGTAAATTCTTATTCATACATATTCCTAAAACTGCTGGAGTAACCTTGAAGAACTACCTTATTCCTGACTATGTTAGTATCAAAAAGAATTCATTTGAATATAACAAAAAATATCTACATTCACCAGTTACAACTTGGATGCCGATGTTTAGGTCAAAACTTGATAGACCAACTATAATTTCAATGGTTAGGAATCCGTTTGATAGGTTAACATCCTTATATAGATTTAGAAAGTATATATCTCGTGATTATAGTATACCAAATGATATCACTTTTAAAGAGTGGGTTGGAGATATAAGAAAATATGAAACTCAATCTTGGGGATATGTTAATGGGAATAAATTATTTGCCGATTGTCCACAAACTTATTGGACACATCAAGGTGGAGAAAATAAGATAGATAAGTTGTTACGATTTGAAAATCTACCTGATAACTTATCAGAATTGAATAAATACCAACCACTTAGAAAAGGTAAAGCTGTGCCTGATAAAAAATATCCTGAAGAATTTAGTGAAAATAATAGTAAGAAATATTTATTTAAGAAGAAAGACTATCGAGAATATTATGATGATGAAACACGGAAGATTGTTACTGATTGGTATATCGATGATTTAAAAAGTTTTAATTATCAGTTTTAAGGAAACACAATGAATATAGTTTTACCAATTGCTGGATTAGGTCAAAGATTTAAGAATGGTGGATATGAAACTCCTAAGCCATTGATTAAAATGGATGGTGAGTATATGATAGAAAGAGCAATGAAATCTGTCGATTACTCAAATTCTAAGTTATTTTTTATAGTTAGACAGGAACACATTGAACAATACAAGATAGATTCTATACTAAAAGAGAAATTCGGTGATGACATACACGTGGAATCAATTGGATACACTACAGATGGTGCACTTTCAACCTGTTTGTTAGTAGAGGAACATATCGATAACGATGAACCACTTATAATATTTACTCCTGATTGTTACTTTGAACCAAAATTTGTAGCACCTACAGAAAATAAAATTGATGGAATGGTTGTAACATTTAATTCTGATAGCAATGCTCATAGTTATGTTAAAATAGACGACAGAACAGGATATGTAATCAAGGCAGCAGAAAAGGAAGTAATAAGTAATGATGCAGTAGGTGGTCTATACTATTACAAAAAAGGTAGTGATTTTGTAAAATACTCACGAGAGACGATTAAAAAGAATATTAGAACTAATAATGAGTTTTACATATGTCCTGTTTTTAACTATCTGATACGAGATGGGGGTAAAGTAGGAATTGAAAAAAATACAGAACATCTCATACTCGGAACACCACTTGATATTTCAAAACATTATCAAAATAAAAGACTCAATATCGCAGTATGTTTATCAGGAGTATTGAGAGATTGGGAAATTTCGGTTCAAAGTTTAATAGATAAAGTATTAGGTAATCACAATGCTGATTTATTCATACACACTTGGGAAATAGATGAAGAGTTTACAGATGACAAGTGGGGGGTAAATGATGATGGGGTGTATACTGATGAGGGTGCAACGGATGCTGATAAAGATAGGCAGATAGTTGATGATACACTAAATGTAATAGATAATTTGAAAGAGAGTGGTGTTACCAAGATAATTGAAGAAGAAGTTAGAAGTATGTGGGAACAAGGTGTTAATTCTGAAAAGGTTAGTGATGTTGGTAATGGGAGTTACACTCACGATGATGGATTTTCTGCAAAAAGAAGGTTAGTTGAATACCGAGTGGATAATCAAAATTGGCCAAAGATTAAAGAAGAATTAAAGTCAATAAGAAGTAGGTTAGGTCCTCGATATCAAAGAGCTTGGTCACCACATAATTTTAGTTGTTGGACTCATTCCTTATACGAGGCTAATGATATAAAAAATCAATATATTCAAAAAAATGGAAAACATTATGATTTAGTAATAAGGTTGAGAACGGAGATAGAATTTTTATTTCCAATATCAGAGGACTACCTACGAGAAGTTAAGGACGAACACCTTATTTCAATTCCAAATCATGCTGACGATGGAACAGGTAAAACTATAAATGACCAATTTGCCATAGCAGTTGCATCAAAGATGGATTACTATTGTAATATAAAAAATGTAGTAGACAAGTATCCGGCAAAACGATTGAAGGCCATGAATCCACATCATTTATGGGGTAGACATTTAGATGGGTTTAAAATTCACAGACCACAGATGCCATATTTACTACGAGGTATGTTCCCAAAAGGTTTTAGTCGTATCAAGGGAGAATTTAGAACTAAAATGAAAAAGTGGTGGGAAAAACTAACAGAAGAACAACAACTTCTGTATTCAAAAGCTTGTAGAAAGTTTTTTAGAGGACTAAGATGAGTGTAAAAACTATATACAAACCTTGGGGTAGAGAGGAATGGTTAGAATTAAATGACAAGTATTGTTATAAAAGAATTTATATTAATGCTGGAACAAAAACAAGTTACCAATATCACGAGATGAAGTTAGAAACTAATTACCTAATAGAAGGCACAGCTGAATTTTGGTTAGAAAATGATGAAGGTGTGGTCGAGAAAACAATAGAGGAGGCTGGATACTTCGTTACTGTAAAACCATTCAGAAAACATAGGGTGGTTGCAATTACTGATATAATTTTACAAGAAGTTTCTACTCCTGAAGTCAATGATGTAATTAGAATAGACGATGATTCAAATAGAGAAGATGGTAAAATAGAGCATGAACATAAAAAACCTGCACTTTGTATATTAGCAGCTGGACTTGGTAGTAGGTTAGAAAATTTATCAGAACATATTAACAAGGGATTATTACCATTAGATAATAAAGCTATCATATCTCATATTATAGAAAAGGTATCAATCGATTATGATATTATTGTGGTGTTGGGATATAGGGGAGATATGGTAAGAGAATATTGTGAGTCGGCACATTCAGATAGAAATTTTACTTTTGTTAATGTTGATAAATATGAAGGTAAGGGAACAGGACCTGGTTATTCAATCAAACAGGCCAAAGAACATTTACAACGACCATTTATTTGGGTAACCGCCGATACAATAATTACAGATGATTTACCGAAGCTTGATAGTAATTGGTTGGGTGTATATCCAACTAGCATACCTGAGTTATATGCCACTGCACAAGTAGAGAATGGTGAGGTAATTAATTTTAAAAATAAAAACAAAAATGGTTACGATAATGCATTCATTGGTTTAGCAGGAGTTTATGATTATGAAACATTTTGGAATCAATTAGATATACAAAAAAACAGCGAATGGGTAGATAGAAAAGGAATAATTCATAGTGAAGGTAGTGAAATAGTAAGTGCATATCATGATGTAAGTTCTTATTCACAGATGAAAGCAAAACAATTTGATTGGTATGATGTAGGAACTATAGATAACTACATAAAGGCAAAAAACTTGTTCAAGGATAGTAAAGTGTATAGTATTCCAAAGGTCAATGGGGAGTTTCTATACAAGGTGGGAAACAAATTCATTAAATTATCATCGGATAAAACATTTATAAAAAATAGAATAGATAGAGCCATTAATTTAAAAACGTTAACCCCTACCATAAATTACAAGGGTAAAAACTTGTATTCATATGATTGGATTGAAGGTGAGGTTCTCTATGATTATGCAGACCTAAGAGTGTGGGAATTATTTTTAGATTTTGCAAATAAACATCTGTGGGAAGAAAGGTTTATGAGTGGATTCGATGAAATATGTCTAAAGTTTTATAAAGATAAGACAATGGATAGGTTGAATAAATTTTTATCAAGTAGAGACGAATCCTTTTTAGGTAGCCATACGGTTAATGGGACTAAAGTTGAATCTATTGAAAACTTACTAAAGGTTTTTGATTGGGATAGAGTATGTGATGGAATACCAACAGAGGTATTTCACGGTGATTTTCATTTTGACCATGTTGTATATGACGGCCGTGATAATTTTCATCTATTAGATTGGAGACAAAATTTTGGTGGTGGTGATGTCGGTGATGTTTATTATGATTTAGCTAAAATGTATGGTGGAATACTAATGTCATACAAATTCATGAAAGATGAAGATAACTTTTCTTGTTTTATTGATGATAATATTGTAAGTTATTATCATTTAACAGATGTTAAGTTGGAAGATTTTAGACCAATATATGAACGGTGGGTTGTTAAAAGTGGTTATGATTTAGATAAGGTTAAGTTAATAACAGCTTTGATATTTTTAAATATGTCTCCATTACACGAAACAGAATTTGGTAATTTAGTATTTTTTAAATCTAAACAGATGTTACAAGAAATAACATGAAATATTGGTTAGGCCCGATGAGTAAAAATGTCGTTGATGCAGTGATTGAGTCTAAAGGTGATTTTGGATTTATTCCATCAAGACGACAGGTAGATTATAATGGTGGTTATGTTAACGATTGGTCAACTGGTGAGTTTGCTACTTATGTAGATGGTAGAGTTCCAATAGAAAGAGACCACGGTGGTGCTGGTCAAGGATACAAAGATGATGATGGATATGAATCTTACTTACATGATTCAGCTTATTTTGACATAATTCATGTTGATCCTTGGAAAAAGTATCAAAAATTTGATGATGGACTTGAAGAAACCTTATCTTCTATCGGATGTATTTACAATTTTAATCAAGACACGAAATTCGAAGTTGGTACTGAGGAAGCAATTAGAAGATTTTCAGTTGATGAGTTGAAAATATTATTGGAAGAACTTTCTAAACATATTTGGTTTACAAATATAGAATATGCTGTAGTTCAATCAGGTGTTGGTTTAGATTTAGGAAAACAGATTAACACGGGTAAGTTTAATCCTAAAAGATTAGAAGAGATGATTAAAGTATGTAAGGAGTATGGACTAAAATCTAAGGAACACAATGGAGATTATTTGACCACAAAAGATTACAGAAATCGATTTGATTTAGGTTTAGACTCAATTAATATAGCACCTGAGTTTGGTCAATTAGAAACTAAATGTTATTTGGATGAGATGGGAGATGACATAGAAGATTATTATCAAATATGTTATGATTCAAAAAGATGGGAAAAGTGGGTTGATACTGATTTTAATCCTGATGGCAATAAAAAGGAGTTGATTGAAATTTGTGGTCACTATGTATTGTCAGATGAAAGGTTTATAAATAATAAGCCGTCAATTGATGATAAGATAAATAAAGTTATTAAAAATAAATTAAAGGACTACAGATGAACCAATGGATAAATAAAGATACGGAAGTATATTGTTCTTTTGCTGAAACTGCTGGTAATACCGGATGTCAAATGATGAATACTGCGTTTCACTATTATGGATTGAATAAAATATATAAATCATTCTCGGTAAATAGTATTGAAGATGCTGTAAAATCAGTTAGAACATTGAATATCAAGGGATTCGCAGTTACAATGCCATACAAAGTAGAGATACTGAATTTAGTAGATGAGTTCGATGATTCTGTCAGAGAAATTTTAGCAGCAAATACAGTTATAAATGAAAATGGAAAACTAAAGGCCTACAATACCGATTCATTTTCTGCTATAAAATACTTAGATATGTATGATAATCGAAAGGATATTTATATAATTGGTAATGGTGGATATGCTAAGGCAGTTTTTCAAGCGGCATGTGAAAATAGATTCATTAACATCTCAACCATTGACAGAGAATCCTTTAATGAAATTTATGACATTAGAAAGTCAATAGTCTATAATTGCACTCCTGTTGATATAACAAAAATGGTTCACGAGTCAAATGATTTTATTAATTGTTTGGTTGAATCTAAAACTGGTAGAGAGTTAGCAAAATTACAGGCATCAAAGCAATTTGAATTGTATACAGGATTGGAGTTTCCATTATGAGTAATGAAAAAACAATATTCTCTGATATAGATGGAACATTAGTTAAACATTGTGGGGATATAACTTTGTATGAAAATCCTGAATACGAATTAGAAGTATTACCTGGTGTTCATGAGAAATTAGAAGAGTGGAAGTCAAAAGGATATTATTTAGTATTGACTACCGGTAGAAGAAAGTCTTTAAGGTCTGCTACAGAATCTCAGTTAAAAAGGGCAGGTATATGGTATGATGATTTGGTTATGGGATTTGGTGGTGCTCCAAGATATGCTATCAATGATACTAAACCAAATAGTGATGATGAAACTATATTTGCAATAACAGTTAAGAGAAATGTTGGGATAGAGAATATCAAAATCTGATATTTATATATATGAAAAAATATGAAGAGTTGGGATATTATCATGCGAAAGGAGCACTTTCACAAGAATTTTGTGATAGATTAAAACATAGTGCCGAAAGATTAGAACCAAAGGTATTTCAACCATTTACAGATGAACCTTGGGGGTGGGGACAATTATTCGATGTCAAACCTTTTGATGAAGTTTTAAAGAACGAAAAGATTGTAAATTTTTGCAATGATTTATTTAATACTGATTCGTATGTAATCAATCATATGTTGATGTCTAACAAATGTTCTTTCATCGGGCCAGAAGAGATGTGGCATCAAGAAGTTTCAAACATTGATACATTTGCACCAGGTTGTAATTGGAAAGAACATTGGTCAAAATTCTTACAAGTATTCATAGCACTTGACGACCACACAATAGAAAATGGATGTTTAAAAATCATACCAAAATCTCATCAACTTGGTAAATTAAAACATGATGATATTATTTGGAATAATTCCGGACACAAATATAGAATTCAGAGACTTGAAATGCAAAGGGCATGGGAACATGGTGGTATAAAGCATGTAGAGATGAAGAGAGGTGATGTTCTGTTCTTCAATCACCTATTGGCTCATTCATCAACGAGTAATCAAGGCCCATATGATAGAAGAGCATTACTGATTCAGGTTCAAAATCATGGTGTTGCTAAAAATGAAGAAATTTTTGAAAAGGCAACAGAACACAGAAGAAATTTCTTAGTCAATATTTACAAGAAAAAAATAGAAGATGTCAATAAAATAAATGTTTATACTGATTTTAATAAAAGTGATCCTGAATTTAAAAAGACAGAGAAGGGTATAGTAAATTCAAAACCAAGAATTGCAATAAATGTATCAGGAGTATCAAGATTTTTGGAAGAATCATATAGAAACATCAGAGACAAGTTGATTAAACCATTTGAATCATACGGATGGGAAGTTGATGTATTTGTTCACACTTGGCAAGTGGTCGATTTAATAGATGATAAGTGGGGATTGAATGTATCAGAGAACCACAAAAGGGAAGATGATTGGAAAGATTCACGGGCTTGGTATCAGAAAAATAAAAGTATAAGAAATAGTAAGATGAAATCAAATATCGAAGGTTATGTGGGTAGTTGGTTAAAAAATATTGTAATTGAAAATCACTCAATGGCAATTTTCAAAATAAATGACAAGATATTAACATTACCCAAAAAGGGTCCTTCACATAAGATTAACACTATTTCTCAGTTGTATTCAAAACACAAGGTCGGTTTAATGCAACAAGATTGGGAGAATGAAAATCAGTTTAAATATAATGTGGTCATGAGAATGAGAACCGAGGTTTATTTTGAATTTCCAATTCTACAGCAGGTTCTCCAACAGGCACAGCAGCAAATAGTGACACCACATTATTACAGAAACAATGCACACAAAGATACGCATCTGTATGGAATGAACGATACATTTGCATTAGGCCCAAGTTTACAGATGAGAAGATATAATAGTTCCTATACGAGATTGAAGGAGATTATAAATAATGATTCAAAGTTATTCAATTCACACAAGATATTACACAGAGATTTAAAATTGGCAAAAGAAGAACGTCATAATGATTTGTATTGGGATATCATAGAGTCAAAAGAATTGTGGCACAGAGTAGGACAGGTTCCCTATCAAAGATATAGTAAGGATAAGAGTAAACACTTAAAAACCTTAGCGGGTAAAAAATAAAAAAAAACACTTGATTTTGTTAATATTTTGTGTTAAATTCTAATAGTTAAAGAGGTTATTATGATAAATAATAAATCAGTTATGGCTATAACATTAGCCAGAGGTGGTTCAAAACGAGTTCCAAGAAAAAATGTTTTAGATATTAATGGAAAACCGTTAGTTCAGTATACGATAGATGAGGTGAGAAAGAGTAAGTATGTTGATAATTACATTGTTAGCACGGATGATTCTGATATAAAAGAGTTGTGTAGGGATTTAGGTCAAACTTATTATAATAGACGACCAGTAAGTGATACTCAAAAATCTTCTGATGGTATATTAGAAGTTCTAAAGGGTATGGATAAACCTCACTATGTAATCGAAGTCATGTGCACTAATCCATTAAAGAAAGTTGATGATATCGATGGAGTCATAGAGAAGATTGAAGAATCACAGGCCGATACTGTATGTTCTGTTGTTAGAGTTTGGGATTATCACCCATCAAGAATAAAATTTATGAATGATGATGGAACGATGAAGGATGTTCATCCTGAGATACCAGAAACACGGAGGCAGGATTTAAACCCACCGGCATATATTCGAAATGGTTCTATTTATGCAATGACTTGGAATCACTTACACGTAAAAGAAACGAGATATGATAAGAACACGGTAGCATATATTATGCCAGAAGAGAGAACAATTAACATTGATGAACCTATTGATTTAGAATTGGCTAGGATTTTAACAAGATGAACGAAGATTTAATTTTACTAAAAAGTTCTCCATATCCAATAAAATTTCCCTCTCTTCCTGACAAGAAATTTCTTACAGATGAAGAAACAGAATTTGCAGTGAATGACATTGATAATTTTAAAGTCGAGTTAAATCCAATACAATATAATGCAATACACTTCAAAGGATATTCAAAGGTAGTCGTTGTTGGTTCACAGAGGTCAGGAACAACATTCGTGTCTAAGGCATTATCAAAAACATTAGGTTTTCAATGGTGGGATGAAACCGATTTTAATGTTAAAAATGTAGTTCAATTTCAAGAGTTACTTAATAGAAATTATCCACAAGGTGGAGTAGTATTACAGGCACCAGGATTAACTCACGTTATCCATTCCATAATAACAGATGATGTTTTGGTTGTTTGTATGGATAGGAAATGGTCAGATATTTTAAAGTCAGTTATTAGAAAGAATGGGAAAATAAGTAATTGGATAAAAATGGATATTCTATACGAATCTAATAAATTTCACTATACTAACGGATACTGTAAACTTGAGAATTGGTCTTATAACGATGTAGATTTAGATGCAGAAAAAGTATACGAAGAGAAAGTTGATAAGAATAGTTATTATCTTGATGTTACATATAAAATGTGGAAATATTATCAACGAGATAGGATTAAAAATTATGTGGAGTTAGATTATGAATCAATGAGTAACCATAGTATGTGGTTGCCAAGAGAAAGTAGGAAAGATTTTAATCCTAAACAGACCGAATTACAAAAGGAGGAGTAAAGATAAATGAAAATATTATGTATCACGCCAATAAAACATCTCGATGGGGTTTATAAAAAGTTACAATCGTATGGTGAAGTAATCTATGAACCGAAAATAGATAAAGATGAGCTAAAAAATCTATTGAATCAAACAAATGCCGACTATTTATTTACAGGTCCGAGCAAACAAAATTTTATATTGGATGAAGAAGTTCTAAAGGATAGTAATGTAAAGGTTATAAACACCGCTTCAACAGGATTAAATCATATCGACTTAAACTATTGTAAAGAAAACAATATAGATGTTTGGTCATTAAAAGAAGATTATGAATTAATAAATGACCTACCATCAACATCAGAATTAGCATTTGGTTTGATGATGTCTTTGATGAGAAATATTCCAAGTGGGTATAATCATGTAAAGAGTGGTGGTTGGGATTATGAACCATATGTAGGACATCAGATTAAAGGTAAGACCATTGGTGTGATTGGTTATGGTAGACTTGGTAAAATTATGTGTGATTTGTTTTATGGTTGGGGAGTTAAGTTATTGGCATCCGATCCTTATGAAAGAATTACCACGGCTAAAGGAACTCCGAGATTGGAACTATTAGAGAAATCAGATGTGGTATTTTTACATACTCATGTTACAGATGAAACTCGTGGTATGGTAGATGATGAGTTTTTATCTCAAATGAAACAAGGAAGTTACTTAATAAACACGGCTCGTGGAGAATTGGTTGACGAGGATGCAATAATAGAATCAATTAAAGTTGGTCATTTAAAAGGTTACGGAACGGATGTAATTAAAGATGAGTTCGGTGATATCAAAAATAGTAAGTTGGTAGAGTTCTCAAAATCAAATAATGTATTGATAACTCCACACATTGGTGGAATGACAATTGAGGGTTCAACAAAAGCCTATCATTGGGCAGTAAATAAATTTGAGGGTAAATAATATGTCAAATTCTTTAATAACAGTTAGACCGAAAATAAAACAGAAAGGATTTAATCCAGATAATATTGGTATTTCTGCTTTTACAAAGGAAGATACTGCTGTTTATAATAGAATATTGAGAATGACAAATACACCATACTTCAAGGATTTGTCCGATAATCATTCTAAATTAGTTTTAAAGATTATCGATGGTTATAAAAATAAATTGGAAGGTAAACCAATACCTAAAGATGAATATGTTTTATCAGGTCATGAATTAGTGGAATTTGAAAGTATACACGATTGGGAATTATTTAGGTATTTAGTTTATAGGTATAAATACAATTTGTATCCTGTATTAAAAATACATGATGACTATCCACCATGTGTTCAAATAGAACCTGTATCGGTTTGTAATTTTAAGTGTGTGTTTTGTTATCAGGCAGATAAATCCTTTAGCAGTAAAGACTCAGGTTATATGGGTTACATGGATTTAGATTTATTCAAACAAGTTATTGATGAACTCGAAGGTAATGTAGAATCCATAACATTAGCTTCACGAGGAGAACCAACACTACATAAACAACTTGGTGAAATGTTAGAATATATGAATGGTAAGTTTCTAGCAGTAAAGATTAATAGTAATGCCTCATTATTTACTGATAAAATGATTCATACAATATTATCAAATGATGTTCAAACTATGGCATTTTCGATAGATGCAGCAGATAAGGAATTATATGAAAAACTTAGGGTGAATGGTAAGTTTGAAAAGACCTTGAGGAATGTTGAGAGGTTCAATGAGATTAGAGAAAAAGAATACCCATCATCAAGATTGGTAACAAGAATATCAGGTGTAAAGGTAAATGAAATTCAAAATGTAGATGATATGGTTAAAATGTGGTCATCATATTCTGATTTGGTTGCATTTACAAATTATATACCTTGGGAGAGTTCTTACGAAAATGAGTTAAGTGGGGTTGAAACACCATGCACAGAGTTGTGGAGAAGAATGTTTGTTTGGTGGGATGGTAAGGTTAATCCTTGTGATTACGATTATAAGTCTTTACTGAGTAAATGGAACGCAAAAGATATGAAAATATCTGAAATATGGAACTCTAAATATTACAATTGGATGAGAGAGATACATTTACAAAAAGAACGGAAACAGATTGAACCTTGTAAGAGATGTATAATGTCATGAAGATTTCAATTATAGGTTATAGGAATCATTCACTAAGGTTGAAGAAATTATTAATTACAGAGTTTAATATAGAACCGATAATGTGGAATCACAATACTGATGAATTCTCAGACTTGATTGGTTCTGATGCAATTATAATAGCCTCACCACAAGATACTCATGTGGAATACATACAGAAAATACTTAGTGAGAGTAGAGAATCTTATATTTTCTGTGAAAAACCACCTACTACATATAGTTCAGAATTAGAATATTTAAATGATTTGAGTTATTCTCAAAAAGAAAAGATATTCTTTAATTTTAATTATAGATTTTCAGAGTTAGCTAAATTTGTTAGGAGTAACGATTTAGGTCAGCCGTTACATTTTAATTTTATCAGTTCTCATGGACTAGCATTAAAAGAAGGATTCAAAGATAATTGGAGATTTAAATCTTCTAACAAATTTATGGGAGTATTGGGAACGGTTGGTATTCATTATATTGATTTAAGTCATTGGTTACTTGGTGATTCCGTATCTACAAGCTTTGATGAAATTAATATTTCAGGTAGTAGATTGTCCGATACCGCAACAATTAATATGGAGTTTGAAAGTGGATGTTCGGTAAATATATTTGTTTCATATGCAACACCATTCATAAACAAATCAGAATTAATATTCACCAATGGAATGGTGGTATTAGATGATGGTGTATTAGATGTTTACAGAGATAGAAATACATTTGATGACAATGGTAATTTCAAAAAACCTAAAAAAGAAAATATTGTAAGTTTTAAATCTTCAAGGGATTATTATAATGATTCATTAGAAAAATCTTTAGAGGAGTTTATTAGAGTAGTAAAGAAAAGGGGTTCGTTTTCGCCAGCAAATTTTATATATTCAATGGCATCAAATAGAATTCTTTTAAATCAAAGGAGTTAGTTTTGACAAAAATAATATCAGAAATCGGTTGGAATCATATGGGTGATATGGATAGGGCAAGAGATATGATTTCGGCATCAAAAGAAAATGGAGCAGACTTTGTTAAGTTTCAAACTTGGTCTGTCAGTAGATTAAAAAGAGGGCCATGGGACGATGATGGTAGATTGGAAATCTACAAGGAGGCTGAATTAACACGAGAAAAGCACATTGAGTTATTAGAATTTTCAAATAAAATAGGAATACCATTCTTTACTTCCGTGTTCTCAATACCTGATGCCGAGTTACTTCATAGTTTAGAAGTAGATACGGTTAAGATAGCAAGTGCAGAATCAAGAAACAAAGAGTTACTAAAATTTTGTGATGGAGTATTTAAGACAATATACATTTCAACAGGAACATCTACAATTGAAGAGGTAGAACAGAGTATAGGTTATCTATCTAAAGCTGAAATTGTATTATTACATTGTGTTTCTGCATATCCATTAGAACCACAAAATGCAAACCTACCAAGAATCAATAGTTTAAAAGAGTTGTGTGATAAGGTCGGTTATAGTGACCATACTTGTGGTGTTGAAACTACAAAGGTATCACTACAATATGATATAGAGGTAGTAGAAAAACATTTCACACTTAACCAAAGTTTACCAGGTCGTGATAATAAATTTGCAATATTACCACACGAATTAAAAGATTTGTCTAATTATATTAAGACGATGGAAGAGATGAACACCTATCATGGTGATGGTTATTTAGATTGTGAAGAAGAATCAAGAAAGTTTATGACGGAAAGATTTAATGGTTAGTGTTATAGTAAGAAGTAGGAATGAGGAGAGATACATAGGACATTGTATCCAATCCATTACCGACCTTGTTGGAAAACCACAAATAATAATAGTTGATAATGAATCTACTGATGGAACAATACCGATTGTTAATAGATTTGAATATCACGATGTAAGTAAGTTACAAATCAATAAGAATGATTACACGCCTGGTAAATCTCTAAACATGGGAGTCAATGAGTGTAATGAAGATTATGTTATGATACTATCTGCTCATTGTGAGATAATTAAATTTAATTTTAATAAAATGAAATCCAAATTAGATAGTAATGGGGTAGGTGCAATTTGGGGAAAACAAACACCGATATGGGATGGAAAGAAAATATCAAGAAGATATATGTGGTCTAACTTTGGAGACGACTCACAGACAAATTATTGGTGCGAATCAGAAGATAGATACTTTTTTCATAATGCATTCTCTATGTTTAGAACATCGTATTTAAAAAAGTATCCATTTGATGAACATTATAGTGGTAAGGAAGATAGGTATTGGGCAAACAATCAGATAGAAAATGGATTTGATATATATTATGATTCAGAACAAGAAGTTAAACATCATTATACACCAGGAGGTGCAACATGGATGGGAACGGGATGATAAATGAAGATAAGTAAAAGAATTGGAATAGTTGGTAACGGATTCGTAGGGAGTGCCGTAAGGTATGGATTCTCTCCAAATGTTGGAATTGATGCGGAGGTTAAAGTGTATGATAAAGATCCGAACAAATCAACTCACGCACTCAGAGATGTTCTCGATAGTGATGTAATATTTCTATCAGTTCCAACACCATCAAACTCAGATGGTTCTATGAGTGTAGATATAGTGGATGATGCATTAAAGAATATTAATGAATATGCACAACTATTTCAAGTTGGTGTAATTTTACTGAGGTCTACGGTGACACCAGGAACTACAAGAAAGTTACAAGAAAAGTATCCACATTTAAGAATAGTATTTAATCCTGAATTTCTAACCGAAAGGTCAGCCAACTTTGATTTCATAAATCAGAGTAGATTTATACTCGGTGGTAATTCAGATGATGTGATTGAGGTTAGTGAATTGTTTAGAGAAAGATTCGGTTCAACTTTATCAATCATACAAACCAACTATGAAACTGCAGAGATGATTAAGTATATGACCAACACATTCTTTGCTACTAAAATATCATTTTTAAATGATATGAAATTATTGGCAGATAAGTGTGGTGTTATTTGGGAAGATGCTGTTGAGGGGTTTGTTCGTGATGGTAGAGTCGGACATTCACATTTGGATGTTCCTGGTCATGATGGTAAGTATGGATTTGGTGGAAGTTGTTTTCCTAAAGACATACAGGCATTAATTAACTTTGGTGAGAGTAATGATGTAGATATGAATGTATTGAAAGGTGCTTGGGAAACCAACTTGAAGGTCAGACCCGAAAAGGATTGGGAAAAATTAAAAGGGAGAGCAGTAGTAGATGAATAAAAATGTTATCTATACGGCAATATTTGGAGATTACGACCACTTAGAAAAACCTAAGTTTATTCCTGATGGATTTGATTTTATATGCTTTACCGATACTAATATTCAATCAGACTTTTGGGATGTTAGACAAGTAACACCGTTGTATGATGATTCTACGAGAAATGCTAGAAAGTTTAAAATACTACCACATAGATATCTACAAGATTATGAGATTAGTATTTGGACAGATGGAAATCAACACATTGTTGGAGATTATAATGAATTAATTAAATCTCATTTATCAGATAAAAATCTTGCCTGCTATGACCACAATCAATGTCGTTTAGATCCAAGAGATTGTGTTTATAACGAAGCTGAGGCAATACTTTGGTTAGGTCAAAATAACAATGGTATTTACAAAGACAATCCAAACTTGATTAGAGAACAGGTAAACAAATACTTTACAGATGGATACCCACGAAATAATGGATTGATAGTTTCTGGTGTAATGATGAGACGACATAACGAAGATGATGTTAAGAAAACTATGGAGAAGTGGTGGGAAGAATTGAAATACGGAAGTAAAAGAGACCAATTAAGTTTTGACTATTCTGTATGGAAAACTGATTTAAAATTCAATTACTTAGATGGTGATATACGAGATGATGGTTACACGTTAGAAGTTAGACACAAACAATGAGAGTAGCAATACACCAACCTAATTTTCTACCTTGGTATCCGTTCTTTCAGAAGATTCAAGAAGTAGATGTATTTGTGATATTAAAAGAATGTCAATTTGAAAAGAATAACTTTCAAAATAGAGTAAATATAAATGATAAGTGGAGAACGATGAGCGTCAATAAAGGTCTTGAACCTATCAAAGACAAGACTTATCTTAATCCACAATCTGATTGGGATAAAATCAAAACCAATTTACCAAAGTATAGAGAAATTTTAGAAGAGTGCGATAAATGTGTGGGTGACAATTTAGCAGCTACTAATTATTGTATAATATCCAATCTATGTAATATGTTGGGGATAGATACTAAGTTGGAAGTGGATTATCCAACCGATTTAAAATCAACAGATAGATTAGTTGATATTTGTAAAAGATATGGTGCTACAGAATACTACTCAGGTGGTGGAGCTAAGAAATATTTAGATGAATCTCTATTTGGAGATATCAAAGTTTCATATCAAACTGATTCGAAGAGAATACATACATTAGAGGTAATAAAAAACTTATGAAATTTTTAGGTTATGATAAAGTTTTATGTTTATCACCACATCCTGATGATGTGGAATATGGTATGCTCGGAACGATGATGAAATATTCACGGACAAGATTTGATGTTATTACTACTTCTGTAGGCGGTAACTTTGATAAATCTTCAGGTAATTCAAGATACGATGAATGTAAGTCAGTATGTGATGGTATCACAAATATTAATAGTAACTTTCTCAAAGTCGATTACATAAAAAATACAACCGAAGATAAATACATATCACTAATAGAGTCTGAGTATAATATGTCAGATTATCAATGTATTTTTATACCACCCGAAGAAGATACCCACCAAGACCACAAGAAGATTAGTGTGATTGGTAAGGCACTAACAAGAAAGAGTAAATGTAGTATTATAGATTATAAAACACCACACACGTTAGACCATTGGATTCCGAACCTATTTGTGGATGTAGAATATCAAGGTTGGTATGAAGAGAAGATAAAGAGATTACAGCGATTTGAATCACAACAACACCAAATATACTTCAAGAGGAATTCAATTGATTACTTTCATAGTAATTATCAATGTTCAATGAAGGGTGTTAATCGAACAGAAATGTTCAGAATAATTAGGAGTTATGTTTAATGAAAAATATAGTATTTATGCCAGCTATCAGAGATAGGAGACGACTTGGTAGGAGTGAGGGTTACCGATGGTCAGTAAAAAGTTGGAAGAATTGGTGTAATAAGAATAATGCAGAATTATTTTTACTACAAGATGCATTAGTCGATCCTCAAGAAATGAGTGTAGCCTGGCAAAGATATAATGTATTTAAGTTACTTGAGAATAGTGAAGTTAAATATAAACAGATACTTATGATAGATGCTGATACAATAGTTCATCCTGATTGTCCTAACTTTTTTGAGGAAACAGATGGTAAATATTGTGGAGTTGCAGAAACAGGTTGTTACGAGTGGGTATCGAGAAGTATAAAAAAATACAAAGAAGAGTTTTGGCCACAAACTACAATTAATCCGTGGTCATATTTCAATGGTGGGTTTCAGATTGTAAATGAAACACATAAAGAATTCTTCGATGTGGTATTAGATTTCTATAAAACTAATCAAGAAAAGTTATTATCTATACAAAAGAAAAATGGACTTGGAACAGACCAAACTTGTATAAATTATCTTGTAAAAAATAATGACATAGAGTTGAAATTATTACCACAATGTTATAATTTAAATCAGTTAGAAAGAAAGAATTTACTACACTTGGCACCATCGCATTGGTGGGGAGATAGTTTAGAAAATCTATACAAAGCAGCATGGGTTTATCATTTTAACGCTATACCTGGTAATCCATTACAGAGAGGTTCGGATTATTTTATGGAAAGGGCATACAACGAGTTATACAATGGATAAAAAAATTCTATTCATAAGTGAATTAGGACACGAACAGAAAGTTCCAAGAGACTACAGACATATGAGAACAGAATTTGCTCAAATGTGTGCTCTACAATCAGACCATCTACCAATCTATAAAATAAACGAATTTAGTGGAAGTGGATACGACCATGTTATATTGTTGATATCCAAAACACCACAACTTAGGGATTTTATATTGACATTTGATGTAGTGGAGAAGTCAAGAGAGTTTGGTGATAAGGTTTGGTTCATGCAGGAAGCAACTTCTTGGATACATCAAACGATGGGATTACAGCATCAGATAAATCATGTCAATATTTTGAATAGTGTTGATGGTATACTTAGTGAAAACATTACTGATTTTAAATACTATGGTGGTGTTGCACCAAATACACCTGTTCATACGATTCCAACATTAATTATCGAAGATTACTTAGTAGATGCCCGTAATACAGAAAAACAAGATAAAACTATGATTGGTGGTAATTGTTCTAATTGGTATGGTGGATTCGATTCGTATCTTATAGCAGATATCTACAATAATAAAATTGATATGCCAAAGATGAGGAATGTGGATTTACACGACCAATTACCAAGATTATCTATTCTACCCCATATTCAATTTACGGATTGGATTTATAAATTATCAGAGTATAAATACGCAGTTCATCTGATGCCAGCCATAACTGCTGGAACATTCTGTTTGAACGCGGCATTCTTGGGAATACCTTGTATTGGATATAAGGATTCCGACACACAAAGAATATGTCAGCCTGATTTATCAGTAGATTTATATGATGTGGAAGGGGCAAGAATATTGGCAGAAAGATTAATATCAGATTCAGATTTTTATAACCATTGTTCTACAACTGCCATAAAAAATTATGAGTTTTACTACAATGAGAATATATTTATTAAACACATGAAAGAGGTTTTAAGTTAAAATGTCAAACGATAAGATAATAAGTTTTATCCAACCATCAAGAAATAATCTAAAATATTTACAATGGTCTTACAATAGTATTCGAAGAAATTTAGGATACGAACATGAGATATGTTGGGCTGATGATTTCTCAGATGATGGAACTTGGGAGTGGATGAAAAGTATATGTTTCACAGATAAAAATGTAAAGATACATCGTAATGAAGGCCCCACGAGATTAGGACACACAATATTATATGATACATTAGTGGATATGGCTACCAATGATATTGTAATGATTTATCATGCTGATATGTATGCATGTCCTGGTATGGATACCGAAGTATTAAAACATTTAGAAAGAGGTAAGGTTGTATCTGCTACAAGAATAGAACCACCACTACATCCTGATGGGCCTGAAAAAATACTGGCAGATTTTGGTATCGAACCTGAAGAATTCAAAGAACTTGAATTACTACAATTTATATCACAACAAAAAGTAGAACATAGTAAAGACACAGTTACTAATGGTATATTTGCTCCGTGGGCGATATACAAAGATGACTTTACAAGTATTGGTGGACACGATCCTTTATATGCTCCACAATCAAAAGAAGATTCAGATATATTTAATAGATTTATGTTGGCAGGATATGACTTGATTCAAACTTGGCAGGGTTATGTCTATCATATGACCTGTCGTGGTAGTAGATTCGCAGATGGAGCTAAAAGAAATCCTGATGGTCAAGTCTTTATGAAAGGTAGAGAAACAGATGAGTGGTTAAAACAGAATCAAAGGTCTACTCGTAACTTTATCCGTAAGTGGGGACATTTTGTAAAACATGATGCATTATTACATCCAATTGTTCCACCCAAATATGATGTGGGGTTTGTAGTGGAGAATTGTAATAACGATATGTTACGAGTATTGGAGCCGTGGTGTAGTGATATCTATGGAGATTGGGTAGGACATAAAGGTTTTGGAGTGAATAAATACATCGAAGAAGAACAACCAGATACTCAATTTGATTTAAAGAAGAAGATACATTCAGACCACATTGAACCAAAAAACGATGTAGTTGTAGAGTTTGATGTAAGTAAACTAACAAATGACAACTTTCAAATATTATCAGAATTATCCTCCATACTTCAAGAGAGTGGTGAAGTTGGAGAAATGGAATTAGATATATTTAAATTCAAAATTAAAAAATTAGACACACACGAAAAGGAGTTGATAAATGTCGTATAAAGATTTTGTAACGGAACACCCAAACTTTCCAATAGAGGGAGTTAATTTTAAAGACCTTTCACCACTATTAGCAGACCAAGAAACATTTAGGTCAGCAATTGTAGATATGGGTGGAAACTTTGATGATAATTTACCTGATTATTGGGTTGGTATAGATTCAAGAGGATTTCTATTCGCCTCAGCATTAGCGACATATTTCGGCGGTGGTGTTGTATGTGCAAGAAAAGAGGGTAAAACGCCAGGAACAAAGGTATCGGTGAGCTATGACCTTGAATATGGAAGTGCAACATTAGAGATGGGAACACGATTGGATAATGAAGGAAGTGTGGTGGCTCGCACTGACGGAAGTGTGGTTATAGTTGATGATGTATTGGCAACTGGTGGAACACTCAATGCTACAAACGAGTTAGCACAGAAGGCAGGATATGATGTAATTGGTAATTTAGTTTTAGTTGATTTACAATTTGTTCCAAGAGTAAAGGATTTTGATTTGAATGTAAATAGTGTCATAAAATATAAGGATTAGTTAATGTATAATGTTATCAAAAGAATTTTTAACACAAAGGGGTTATTGTTGTGGTTTTGGATGTTTAATGTGTCCATACGAACCAAAACACACCAAAGGAAATACTAATTTAATGAGTGAAACATATGGGACAGCATCAGAATTAAATAAAAAGACATTAATAGTCTGTGCACTTGAAGTGGAAACACAAGGCCAGTTAGATGACTATGATGTATTGTATACAGGAGTTGGTAAGGTAAATGCTACATTTGCACTTACACAAAAGTTTGGTAAGTTTGGTAGTCATATTCCATACGATAATATAATCAATTATGGAACTGCTGGTAGTAGAAAGATTAAAAAGAAAACATTAGTCGATTGTACCAAGTTTATTCAACGAGATATGGATGTAACAGGTCTTGGATTTATGAGAGGTGAAACTCCATTTGAACAGGACCCTCCTTTCATTATACAACAACAAAATGTAGAGTTTAATCCCATAGGTAGAAATGCTACTTGTGGAACGGGTGATAACTTTGCAGAAGATAAATCACAATACTATGGTGAGGTAGTGGATATGGAAGCATACGCATTAGCGAAGGTATGTTATCTATACGGTGTTCCATTTATTTCATTCAAGTATATTACAGATGGAGCCGATGAACAAGCTCACGAAGATTGGGAAAAGAATCTTGCTGATGGTATAGAAGTATTCAAGGAGAAGGTGTTGAGTAAATTGGATGAATCCTCTTAAATTTAGTATTCTGTCGAATGAAAAGTGTGATGCGGTATCTGAACAATTATTTTATATGGAGTCTAAAGGACAATATCAAATATGGAGAGTTCCAAACTCACCAGCATTTTATAATCCACCAATTGGAATACAAATGTTGTATGAATTAAAAGACAAAATATCTAAGGTAGTTGGTTTAGATTTACATCCAACTTATAGTTATGGTAGAATTTACCGAAATGGAGATGAGTTACCCAAACACATTGACAGAAAGGCTTCAGAGTTTGGTGTAAGTATTACGGCACAATCAGACTCAGAATGGCCGATGTATTTTGAAGTAGATGGTAATGAGACGAGGGAAGTGTGTGAAGTTGGAGAGGCCGTAATTTATAAGGGTTCTAAAACTCCACATTGGAGAAGTAAATTACAAGGTGAGATACAAGTTCAGTTACTCTTATTCTATGTTGATTCTAAGGGTGAATACTCAAACTTAGAAAATGATAGGTTTCTTGGGACTGATTTAAATAAACAAATTCCAAATTTGAGGAGTTAAAATGATACAAAAAGGAAAAAATAGATGAAAGTTTTAGTAACAGGTGGTGCAGGATTTGTAGGAACTAACTTAATAAAAAAGTTACTAACAGAAGGACATGAAGTAGTATCAATAGATAACTACTCATCAGGTTTGAGAGAAAATGAACAGGAAGGTTGTAAATATATAGAATTTGATTTGTGTGATGCAGATGGTATTTTTTGGGAGACTTCCCCATTTGATAATATTGAGGTGATATACCATCTAGCAGCATTAGCAAGAATACAGACTTCTTTATCAGATCCAGTTCATCATATAAAGAACAATTTCGTATCTACTTTGAATGTATTAGAATATGCAAGATTACAAGATATACCTGTTGTATATGCCGGTTCAAGTTCTAAACACGATGGATTATATGGTAGTCCATATGCTTGGGTTAAGTGGAGCGGAGAAGAACTATGTAAGTTATATAGCAGTGTTTATGATGTAAAAACATCAATCTGTAGATTTTATAATGTGTATGGTCCTCATCAATTATTAGATGGGCCCTATTGTACAGTTGTTGGTGTATTTGAAGAACAATATAAGAAAGGAAAGCCATTAACGATTACATCAGATGGAGAACAAAGACGAGATTTTACTCATGTCGAAGATATAGTAGATGGTCTTTCAAAATGTGGACTCTTTATTAATTCCGATAAATATCATTCTGCTGTCAATGGTAAAGAATTTGAATTGGGTAGAGGTGTAAATCACTCTATAAATGAACTTGCAGGATACTTTGGAAGTGATTATCCAACTGAGTATATTCCAGCAAGAGATGGTGAATATGATATCACATTATGTAAGGATGATTTGGCACACAAATCACTTGGGTGGAGACCTATTGTTAATTTAGATGAATACATCAAAGATTTCGTGAATAATCTAAAATGACCTACTATTTATTATTGGAAGGTGATACTGAAAAGGATACTCACCTTGACACAAATGTTTTAGGAGAAGAGAGTTTTGGAACGTTTTACGCTGGACAAGGAATGGTAGCCTTGAAAAATATAGTTAATAATAAAGCAGAGTTATTGGAGTCGCTACGAATATTCGATGAGACAAAAAAATCATATACTATAACAGAATTTATGGATGTTCTATCCAAACTTAAAGTAATTACGCATTAACTTGACGGAGAAAAAAATGAATGCTAAAGATTATGAATGGTTACAAGAAGAAGCAGAAGTAGAGAAGTATCAACCTAAAACTAAGAAGAAGAAATCTTGGAAACAACTTAAAGAAAAAAAGACATTGAAGGGTAAACCTCAATGGCAAAAAAAGAGGAAAGAAACACGATGAAATATTACTTAGTCGATAAATTAGATACTATTAATACCTCAGTTGAATTAGAAAGTGAAGTTGGGGTAGCAGGAGCTAAAACCTACTTTCTTGGTGTCAAGCAAATAGAAGAAAAAGAGTTCGATAATCTTTGGAGAGTGATGACTAAAGAAGAATGGGATACTCAATTTAAATTAGGATTACAAGGTCGACAGAATCCGAAATTGAAATACCAATGGTGGGAAGAAGATAAAGCTATAACAGATGAAGAGTTAAAAAATTAAGGTGGATTATGAGTATGAAAAAGGAAAGGGTTTACAAATCGACAATTGGGGCGATTCCTAAAATAGTTAACAATTTCAAGTCAAAAACATTAAATCAAAAGGTATTCTATGACATAATAGGTGAGAAGGATACTCAACTTGTGTTGTGTCACGGAATAGCAGGAACGGGTAAAACATACGTTTCAATATACAAGGCATTACAAGATATACTTAGACGAGGCACGGGTTATGAAAAACTCATCATCATAAATCCAACGGTTGATGTTGGTAATGAGGATAAGTTAGGTTTTCTACCTGGTGAACTTCAAGCAAAGATACAACAATATAACGAATCAACATTTACCATATTGGATAAAATTATCGGTAAGGCTAGAGCCGGAAAGATGATACAAGATAATAAGATAGAGATTGGTGTGTTGAACTTTTTAAGGGGAACAAACTTAGAGAATTGTTATGTAATCTTGGATGAAGCTCAAAATGTATCACCGATGCAAATCAAGACATTGATGACAAGAATATCAGAAAATTGTAAGATGATTATTCAAGGTGATATGAGTCAATGTGATAAGTACAAGACCAATGGTGTTACCAATTATGAAAAGAGTGGATTCTACGATGTATGGCAGAGGTTAAAAGGTGTCAAGGGAGTCAATCATATGGAATTCAACAGAGAAGATTGTATCAGACATCCATTGGTTAAAAGAATATTAAAAACATATGAGGATGAACACCAAATAAAGTTATAATGAAAAAGACCGATTTAGGTATTGATAAGATATATGTTATCAATTTACCAAAGAGACAAGATAGGCGAGACGAAGTTGAAAGTGAACTTTCAAGACTTGAATATCATTACATAAATGCCATAGATGGTATGGAAATTGACATTCCTAAATTAATTCTAAACGGAACATTGAATGAGTCATTTTATGATCCTAAAGGAATGGTAAATAAGAATGTAGTTGCATGTGCCTTATCACATAGAAAATCTTGGGAAACATTTGTAGATAGTCAAGAAGAAACTTGTTTAATTCTTGAAGATGATGTGTTTACCACAAGGCCAATACTAAAAGATAGTTATAGTGAAAATTATGATAAACCCTCAGAGTTTTGGGACGACATGATGTTTCAATTAGGTGGATTAGATTGGGATGTAGTTTATCTTGGTAAGAAAACTCAATATGTGGATGGTATTGATACCACACCATTATTTTGTATTCCATTCTATGGTGCAGGTGGATGGGGAGCACATTCATATTTAATTAATAAGAAAAGTGCTAAAAAACTACTTAAACTCTACAATCCAATTAAATATGCGGTAGATGTCTTTTTAGATGTTATGATTGATGAGCTGAATGTGTATTCGGTAAAGGAATCATTATTTAGACAACGAGGAGATATTTATATAGAGAAAAAACTACCTGAAAAAGTTGATTCTGATACATTCCATAACTCATACTACAAGGGTTCGATAACATCAACTCATGTGGATAATACGGTGGAATCAACAGAATTTACTAATTACAGAGAGTCGGTAGATTTTGAAGAAGGTAGAGGTTTTATTAAGTTAAACTTTAGAAAAAGATGAAAACATTAGATTTACACGGAATTAGACACCACGAGGTGGATAGGTTAGTGGAAAACTTTATTTTATTAAATAGTGAGGAGTGTCCATTGAAAGTCATAACGGGCAAATCAACTAAGATGAATAATCTTACACTTGATGTGATACGGAGACATAAATTCGGTTGGCACTATAACACACTGCACGAATATGGTGCAATAATCATACGAGGATATGAAAGGAAAAACTATGAGTGATTTAACGAAAGAGCAGCAAAAAGAACTCAAAAAAATAGCATTGGAAATAGAAGCTGATGCGATACAGATGAGATTGGACTATGAAGTGTCTGGTTCAGATAACGAAGGTGAGGTCATATTTGTAAATGAAGAAAGCTCATTACTTAAAAATGAGGATGAGAAGTTGGGAACTACAATGTTTGTAAGTTCATCCCAACGATTAAAAAGAAAGTTAGAAGAAGATAACGGAGAAGAAAAAGATGATTGAAATAGCAGAATGGGTATTGATTGGAATACTGATTGGATTACCTATTGGTTTTATTATATCAAATGTCTTATCATCGGATAAGATAGAAGATTTGGACACAAATGTTCAGGATTTGAGAACTCAAAGACAATTACTCAAAGAGGAAATATTTAGATTGAGTAAATCAAAACCTACACCGAGAAAGAAAAGGTATTATAAACCAAAACACAAAAGGCAACCCTCTACAAAGTTTGAAACTAAATGAGGGGTATAATATTACTATTATTTACACTAATAACTTGCACAGATAATGTATCAAGTTCATTTGTAGATATTCCATTGGAGGGTTTGGTTACTGATAGAAAACAAGAAATATCAGGTATGACCAAATTTGAAGATAAGTTAGTATTATTACCTGAAAATTTAAATGGTCATATGTTTTACATTCCATTGGATGATATCAGGAAATCAATAAATAATATGGATACCATTAGACCAATGATGTCCATATTTACCACAACGAATTACAAGGAGTCTATAGCCGGATTTGATGGATTTGAGGCAATAGTATTTGATGGTAATGATGTTTATATTGCAGTAGAAATACGAGATAATGAGGATATGGCTGGACTATTGATATGGGGTAGGATAAATTCAGAAACTATGGAAGTTGTAATTCCAACGAATAATATAATAAGATTGGAAACACCGATACAAGTTGAAAATTGTTCGTTTGAGGGATTGAATATTCAAAATGGTAACTTAAATATATTCTACGAGGTTAATGGAAAAAAACTTAGAATTGATGCTTGGCAATATAGTATTAGATTGGAAGATTTCTCTATTTATAAAACGGAGTTTCCACACATTGAATATAGAATTACCGATGTAACAGATGTAGTAGATGGTAAGTTTTGGACAATGAATTACTATTGGCCAGGTGATAAAGATAGAGTAGGGACAGATGATACATTAGGAGTGGAACAGATTATTGAGCTGGAAATAATAGATAATAAGATATTCAAAACCAACACAAGTCCTATCGTATTAACTAATGGAAAGAAATCAAGAAATTGGGAAGGTTTGGTTAGATTTGATGATGGATTTTTAATATGTACAGATAAACACCCTAAAATGATATTAGGGTATGTAAGGAGATAGTCAATGAATGAACTATTAGCAGGATTAATATTATTTAGTAGTTTCTCAATGAGAACACCAAATGATACATCCATACCCAAAGATGATTATGAGGTATCGATTGGGTTTAAAAACAAGAGTATGTTTCTGAAGCGAGATTGGGAACGAGAGTTGGGTGAGAACTATATTGATGACGAAGTGTGGTTCGAGTGGAAACCAAAAAACTTTTACTTCAAACCACAATATATAAACAAGACATCTCGTGATTTAGAATATGGAAAGGCAGACATTCGTTATCGTAATGGTGACTATTCAGTTGGTTATACTGGTATGTATGCAGATGAGGCATTCGAAAGTGGTTTATCTCTTGGTGTAAGTAAGAAGAAAGAAATAAATCATACTTTATCCTTAGAGGCAAAGTGGGATGGTTATCTATTTAGAAGTGGTATAACAGATGAGAATAGATTTGATATGGAAGATTACGCTAAGATTAACTATAAAATAACCGAAAACCTTATACTATCAAATATATTTGATTATAATGATATAAAAGGTAAAAAATATTACAAGTTCAGAGTCGGACTTGAATATTTATTTAATGATAAAACGGAGAAATAAAATGTTAACAAAATTTGATGACATTATAGAAATAACACTACACCACGAAGGTGGGTATGTTCACGACCCGAAAGATTTGGGCGGTGAGACTAACTATGGTATAGCAAAAAGATTCTATCCTAAAGTAGATATTAAAAACCTAACCAAAGAAGGTGCAAAGGAAATCTATAAGAAAGACTATTGGGATAAGAACAAGGTGGATGATTTAACAGATGATTTAAAACATATATTCTTTGATATGTGTGTGAATCAAGGTAGAGGAACCGCGGTAAAGATACTACAAAGTGCAATCAATGGTAAAGGTGGAGATTTAAAAGTAGATGGTGGATTCGGACCCGGAACAAAGAAGGCATTTGATAAGTATAAACCCTCTTTAGAAAGATTAAGATGTTACAGATTAAAACATTATTATGATTTAGTCAACAGAAAACCTGAACAAGAAAGATTCCTATTTGGATGGTATAAAAGGGCACTTTCTGTATAATAAAAAATAGATTAGGGATATTTATATACGGAATATAAATATATTTCACATCGAATAGAGGATGGGGAGCATAATTACTACAAAGGTAGAACTTGTGTTCTAAAGCAAAAAACACACCCGCTCTACTCTATGTAGATGTGATAACTTTATTGGAGTAATAAAATGGGATTAGTAGACTTATTAAAAGGAAAAAATATACCAACACCAAACAAGGGAGCCACAGGTAATATACCTCTTAACTCCCCTCAAGGTGCAGGTATTAATCAAACACCGATATCTAATGGAATATCAAATACAGGAAGAAGTATTAGTCCATTGGGTTCACCTCAAGGGCGTCATCTAAACTCACCAGTTAATATAGACAGAAACAATAACCCATTAGCAGGAGAGTAACGTGAATCAAGCGGATAGAAAAGAATTCGACTTAATACATAACAAGATAGATGGTATCAAAGATGATATAGATGGTTTAAAAACATCTATGAAAGAAGCACATAATAAGACAGATGAGTCATTGAGTTTCTTAAAGGAAAACCTATTCAATCCACACGAAGGATTATGGGCAGAAACAAAACTAAATTCACAATATAGAGCAAATTCTAACAAGTGGAGAGGTATTATAGGGACAGGATTCGTAGCACTTATCATTGATAAAGTGTGGAATATGTTCAGTTAATAAGTTATAAAAAAAGGTTATACCAATCAAATACGCGTGTCGTTATATTATTTCAATCAATATTTACAATAGAAAAACACAAGGTCTAAAAATACGCATGTCATCAAATACGCATGACACGGTGGAATGACAGACCTTTCACCTAACGGTTCAAGGTCGAGCTAATCGTCCACACCGATACAAATGAGTGGAATGGATATGAATAGAAACAAGTTTCAAATAATCAAGAATCTCGGACAAATGTTACTCAACCTTACGGAGGCTGGAGTGCTTAATTTACTAATGATTCTCAATCTAACACACCTCTACCAACCCTCTAATGAGATGAAAGAGGAAAGGGAAGAGGAAAGAGAGAGAAAAGAGGAATTGTTCATATGAGTCAATCA